>Ga0209601_1000026_pt1 | contig 125559 bp, 101 predicted proteins | sample COGITO_mtgs_1104_4_FD_184796 | JGI IMG/M metagenome (GOLD analysis project Ga0209601, IMG submission 184796) | Pelagic marine microbial communities from North Sea - COGITO_mtgs_110426 (SPAdes) (version 2) | ecosystem: Environmental > Aquatic > Marine > Epipelagic ...
CCTCTTGGAAACCATTGATGCCATCTTCATATGCAGCGAGAATGGCTTGGATGGCTGTAGCGACCGCTCTTGGGGAGTTTTTCATGATCGAACGGGCCATGTTGTGTGCGGTTTCGAGCAGGGCATCTGGCGGAACCACCGCATTGACCAGTCCACAAGCAGCGGCATCGTTGGCACCCATCATTTTGGCGGATAATATCATCTCCATTGCCTTTCCTTTGCCGACGATTTGTGGCAGTCGTTGCGTCCCCCCGTATCCGGGAATCACGCCGAGCGAAACTTCAGGCAATCCCATTCGAGCATTGTCGGAAGCGATGCGAATGTGGCACGCTAGGGCGAGTTCAAGACCGCCACCGAGGGCAAAACCGTTCACCGCGGCAATGACGGGCTTCGAGCTGCGCTCGATGCGATTGAAGAGTGAATCTTGCCCTTGTTGCGCGAGCGCTTTCCCTTCTTTCCCCGAATAATCCGCAAATTCTTTGATGTCTGCACCGGCGACAAATGCTTTATCACCGCTCCCCGTGATCACTATGGTTTTTACTTCCGAATCGGTTTGTGCCCTATCGATGGCTTCGGCCAACTGTTTGATGACTTCCGCGTTCAGGGCATTGAGTGCCTGCGGCCTTTCAATGGTGATGGTCAAAATACCATCGGATTTGTGTTGGATGATCAGCGAATCGGGCATGGTTGTGTCGAATGCATTTTAAGAGTTCCAAATTACGAAATGCGGGTACGCTTTGGGGGCGAAATTCAGGCAGTTGTCAACGGAACTTTCCCCGGTCGACTGGCCAACAATTGCCGGGTGTATTCATTCTGAGGATTGGCCAAGATGTCCTCGGTTTCGCCGCGTTCCACGATTTGCCCGTGGTGCATGATCAGCAACCGATTGCAGAAGGAGGCCATCACGGAGAGGTCATGGCTAATAAAGAGGTAGGTCAGTTTGCGTTCATCCCCGATTTTGGCCAACAAGTCTAGAATATCCCGTTGGATTTGAACGTCCAAGGCGGCAACGCTTTCGTCGAGGACCATCAATTTTGGTTCAACCGCGAGGGCTCGTGCAATGACCAATCGCTGGCGCTGTCCTCCGCTGAAATTGCCAGGATACCGTTGAAAGTCTTCTGCCGCGAGACCGACTTCTTCGAGAAGCTTTACCGTATGGTCGATGGCGTTTTTCGCTTCCATTCCCAGGTGTGTGAAGACTTCAGCAATGGCCTTTCCTACGGGTATTTTGGGATTCAGTGCGCTGTAGGGATCTTGGAAGACAAGTTGGGCGATGCGCCGCACATGACCCATGGACTGGGCGTGGCCATGCTTGACAGAAACCCCATCCAATTGGACGGTGCCCGAAGTCATCGCTGTAAGTCCCAATAAGGTTCGGCCCAAGGTCGATTTTCCGCTACCACTTTCGCCAATGAGTCCCACGCGTTCTCCCTCGCACAAGGTGAGGCTTACGTCGTTGACCGCATGCAGGTGTTCCACGGTTTTGCCCAAGAAATTTTGCCTCAGGGGGAAGGATTTGGTGACGTGCGATGCTTTGAGCAGCACAGGCCCCAGTTGTGAACCAATGGTCCGCTTGGGGATGTCCCGAGCAGCGATGAGCGCCTTTGTATAGGGGTGTACGGGGCGATTCATCACGGATTCGACGTTTCCTTGTTCGACCAATTTCCCTTGTTGCATCACCATCACATCGTCTGCGATGTCTCGAACCACGTCCAAATCATGCGTGATAAAAAGGATGGCCAAATGGCGTTTTTGCTGAAGCCGAATCAATAGTTGCAACACGGTTTTCTGCACGGTAACGTCCAACGCGGTGGTGGGTTCATCGGCAATCAAAAGCTCGGGGTTAGCGGCTAGGGCCAGCGCAATCATTACCCGCTGTTTTTGTCCCCCGCTCAATTCGTGGGGATAGCGCTCAAAGAGTGTGGAGGGGTCGGGCAATTCTACTTCTTCCAGCAGTTGGATGGCTTGGGTTTTGGCTTCAGCGTTGTCCATTCCTTGATGAACGAGCAGCGATTCAGCCACCTGCCATCCGACGCGCATCGAGGGGTTGAGAGAAGACATGGGGTCTTGAAACACCATGCTTAATCCCCGACCCAAGGGGGAAGTAGGTTGTTTGTTGGGGGCGACCCAGATGTTCTTGCTCGGCACGTGTTGGACGCGGCCTGAAGCCACCCGGGCTTTGGGGGGCAATAGCCCCATGATTGCCGAGGCGGTGATGCTCTTTCCCGATCCACTCTCGCCCACAAGTGCAACCGTTTTCCCGCGGTCGATTGCAAACGAAACGCCATGCACAACGGGTTGATTGCCGAATGCGATGGTGAGGTCGTCAATGCGAAGGAGCGGTTCTTTCATGAAGATTTTCAGAGGGTACCACGCGACTCTTGCTCTCGTTCAATGGCTTCGAACAAGGCCTTGAAATTTCCTTTTCCGAACGATTTGGCCCCTTTGCGCTGAATGATTTCAAAGAACATCGTCGGCCGATCCACCACGGGTTTGGTAAAGATTTGCAAGAGGTAGCCTTCGTCATCGCGATCGATCAGGATGCCCAGTTCTTTGAGTGGAGCGAGGTCTTCATCAATCTCCCCGACACGATCCAATACGGTGTCATAGTATGCGCTGGGCACACGCAAGAATTCAATTCCTCGGTCCCGCAATTGGGTCACCGTTTCAATGATGTTCGATGTCGCCACGGCGATATGTTGCACGCCAGAACCGTTGTAGAAATCTATGTACTCTTCAATCTGGGACTTTTTCTTTCCTTCCGCCGGTTCATTGATGGGAAACTTGATGCGCCCATTTCCGTTGGACATCACTTTGGACATGAGGGCGGTGTACTCGGTGGAAATGTCTTTGTCATCGAATGAAATCAGTTGTGCGAATCCCATCACTCGGGCATAGAAATCGACCCAGGTATTCATTTCCCCCCACCCGACATTGCCCACCATGTGGTCCACATATTTGAGGCCAACGGACTTGACCTCTGTTTCGAGGGACCAAGGCTGGTAGCCGGGCAAAAAGAGGCCGGTGTAATTTTTTCGCTCCACAAAGACATGAATCGTATCGCCATAGGTCTCAATGGCACTGAGCACAACTTCACCATTCGCGTCTTTCTGTGTTTCCGGTTCGAAGACGCTGACTGCTCCGCGGGCGGTCGTTTCTTTCCAGCTTTTTTCGGCGTCATCTACCCACAAAGCCACTGCTTTTACGCCATCACCGTGCTGATTGATGTGCTGATTGATGGGGCCATCAGCACTCAACGGAGAAGTCAGAACAAGGGTGATTTTATCTTGACGAAGCACATAGGAAACCGCATCGTTGCGACCGGTTTCAAGTCCTGAATAGGCCACGGGCTCAAACCCCCAGGCCATCATATAGTAATAAGCGCTTTGCTTGGCATTGCCGCAATACAATTCGATGTGGTCCGTCCCGAGCAGAGGCAGAAAGTCTTCAGCTTCAGGAACAACCTTTTCGAGAGGAGTGGAGGGGGAGTGTTGCATGGGGAGGGGGAATGGGATCAATCTTTCATATCACTGTCCAACCAGGATTGATGGTAATCATCGTGTTCAATGGCAAGCGCTTCAGCGGTCACTTGCAAGGGACGGAACGTGTCGACCATTACGGCGAGTTCTTCCGTTTTCGTTTTGCCGATGCTTCCCTCGTAAGTCCCGGGGTGCGGTCCATGCGGAATGCCTGCAGGATGCAGCGAAATGTAGCCACGATCAATGCCGGTTCGGCTCATGAAATCACCTTCTACGTAGTACAATACCTCATCCGAATCGATGTTGGAATGGTTGTACGGCGCAGGGATAGACTTGGGATGATAATCGTACATCCGCGGCACAAAACTGCAGATTACAAAGGCATCGGTCTCGAATGTCTGATGGACCGGTGGGGGTTGGTGCACGCGCCCTGTGATGGGCTCGAAATCGTTGATGGACATGGCGTACGGAAAGTGGTAACCATCCCAACCCACCACGTCAAACGGGTGCGAAGCGTAGACGTAGTCGTGCAATTGGCCTTGTTTTTTGATTCGAATGGTGAATTCGCCGACTTGATCGAATGTTTCCAAGTCCGTCGGCGGACGCATGTCCCGCTCGCAGTATGGGCTATGCTCGAGCAATTGTCCAAAATGATTGCGGTAGCGTTTTGGAGTGTAAACAGGGTGTGCAGATTCCGTGATAAACAGTCGATTGGCACTCGATGCAAATACAAAACGGTGAATGATGCCTCTTGGGATCACCAAATAATCACCTGCGCCAAATGGAATTTTCCCGAGCATCGTATGCAACACGCCGCTGCCTTCGTGCACAAACACCACTTCGTCGCCGTCTGAATTTTTATAAAACGCGTCATCGACCATGCTCGAGGTGGGCGCCGCGAGCAAAATGGTAACATCCGAATTGAACAGCACGGGTGTTCGGCTTTCCAGGTACCCTGGTTTGGGCGTCACCTTGAAACCCTCGAGCTTTCGACTCAATAAGTTGTTTTCAACCGCCGGCTTCGGTGCCACGTTGACGGATTTGCCCACGCGTTTTACCATCGTCGGTCGGCGAAGGTGATAGAGCAATGAGCTCATTCCAACAAATCCAATTGTTCCAAACAATTGCTCGTGATGGAGGGAACCATCCGGTTTTTCGAACTGGGTATGGCGCTTGTGCGGGATCTTCCCTAGGCGTTGATAGAATGGCATGCCGGCTGTTTTTAGGATGCTTCAGCTTATCGGGGACAAGCAATCAGCATCGCTAAGTTAGTTCGACTGGGATGGGACAGAAAACGCCGGAGGAAAAAAGTCGGATTCTTAGCCGCTTAGCCCCTGGATTGTGCGAACCCAACCGGGTAGTTTTCCTTCGGGAGTGATTCGCCATTTGAGCGAAAGCTGGCCCGACGGGGGGTGGGGATTCGCTTCCGACAACCGATTTTTTCGCACCAAAGCCTTGACGGATACACCGCTGCGCTGCGAAGCTTGCCAAATGCTTTCTCCTTCATGAAGCGTAAGCCAATTGACTCGGCCCTGTGATCGCTTCGGTTGCAAGTAAACGATCTCTCCTGCCGCGGGCCGATAGGGCGCGGACTTTGCCTTGCGTTCTACTTCGTTGTAGCGGTAGAGTTGCCAGACCATCATGTCCAATTCCTCTGCCAGCGATTCATAGGAATCTTCGGCGTTGGCTAAGGTGTATCGAATGGCATTTTCACTCATCTGCATGGAACGAATGCCGCTGAGAACTTCGCCAGTTTTGTTCGGATTCATTCCGCTGCCGTTCGCCTCTCGTGCGGTGTTCTTTTGCAGTTCAACGGTCGCATCTTTGGCTTCTCCAAATGCCTCGCGGGATGCGGCCAGGGCCAATCCTTCCTCATCGAAGGATTCCAATTCGTAACGGTTGATCAACGCGATTAGTTTGCTGGCATACTTGGGGTTGGTGGCGTAGCCGCATTTTTTCAATCCTTTGGCCCAGCCTTTATAATCGGTAGGTTCCAATTCGAACAATCGCTCGTAGCGTGTTTTCTTCAGAAATTGACTGTGGTCGTGAAAGCTCTCAGCGGCATTTTGGTAAGCACGAAAGCACTCGTCCTCAGCGTCATCATCATGGTAAACCCGATCGCCCTGCCATTTTCCATGGCATTTGATGCCAAAGTGATTGTTGGATTTGAGGGCAAGTTGACTTTGTCCGTTTCCACTCTCGAGGATGCCTTGGGCAAGGGTAATGCTGGCTGGAATGCCATGCACGGCCATCTGGTAAACCGCCTCGTCGCTCCATTGCTCGATGTATTGTTCCGAGGGGCTCAAATCAGACGGCTGCGCCGATGCAGTGATGGAAAGCCCAATAGCTAACCAAAAGGTCATCCACATCGCAATTGCGGTGATGACGTTGAATCGGGAAAAAGTTTCTGAAGAATTCATAGCAAATGACGCACAACAAAAATACCGCCGATTCAGCATCGATGTTCAGACCACTGCCCCGATGTTTTCAGCGGCGCAATGTGAATTCAAGGTTGAATGGAATCGCCCGGTTGTTCGCGGATTAGTTCCCCGGATTCGCTGAAAAACTGCCAGACCCCCGTCGGCTTTCCTGTCGGGCCATATTGACCAACGATAAAGGGTTGTGCATTGGGGTACCAAGTCCGGTAATCACCCACTTGTATCCCACGTTCGTAGGTGTGTTCGGACCAAGGCGTTCCGCTCGGATAAAACGCGCGGGAAGCACCGTGCCTTTGTGAATTTTCCCATTCCCCGTATTTGGTCAATTGCCCGCGGGCATCATAAATGGAAATGGAAACGGTATCCCCATTCATCACTTTTACGGTTCGTCTTGGTTTGCCATCGGGCCATTCATCGGTAGTGACTGTAGCCGTCGCGGCATCATCGGTTGAGTGGCTCGCACCGTTGCCGGTGCAAGCAGTCATCGAAACAAGGCCTGCGAGGAAGAGGGTGGCCGAAAGGATGTTGGATTTCATCTTTTGCGTTCTTTTCATCGTTTGCGTTCTATGGTGAAGTCAACCAATCCAACGAGTGCTTCCTTCGCATCTGAATCCGGTTCAGTGTCGAGCAGTGCCATAGCCTCGTCCCGGAGTTCCGTCATTTTTTTCCGTGCGTATTCCATTCCAGGACCTCCGATGATCGCGTCCATTACTTCTTGCACGGCCTCATCTTTGTGATTGTGATGCTTCACCAAGCGAATGAGCCTGCGACGTTCGCTCGCCGTTGCTTTGTTCAAGGTATGAATGAGTGGAAGGGTCATTTTTCGCTCCCGAATATCACCTCCCGTGGGCTTTCCGATGCGTTCTCCGTCACCGAGATCCAACAAATCGTCTTTGATTTGAAAAGCCAACCCCACCAACTCTCCAAACCGCTTCATGTTGGCCGTGGTTTCGGGATTGCTGCTGACGGAAGCGGCGCCACACGCGCAGCAAGCGGCAATGAGGGAAGCCGTTTTTCGTTGGATGATGTCAAAGTAGACTTCCTCGGTAATGTCCAATCGCCGTGCTTTTTCAATTTGCAGCAATTCTCCTTCGCTCATTTGCCGGACTGCTTCTGACGTGATTTTTAACAGATCATACGCTTCGGCATCGACCGCCATCAGCAATCCGCGCGACAGCAGATAATCCCCAACCAAGACAGCGACTTTTTTCTTCCAAAGGGCTTGGATGGAAAAGAACCCTCTGCGCAAGGGACTTTCGTCCACCACGTCATCGTGCACCAAGGTCGCGGTGTGCAGCAATTCAATTAAGGAGGCCGCCACATGGCTCCGCTCAGGCAAAATAGTTGAATCCTTTCCAAGGACCACGCGGGCCGTCAAGAAGACGAAAAGGGGCCGCATCTGTTTCCCTTTTCTGCGAATGATATAGCGCGTCACGCGATCGAGCAAAGGGACTTCTGTCCGCATCGCACTTTTGAAGTGCCCTTGGAACTTTACCATATCAGCAGCCACTGGGGCTTGGATTTGATCCATTTTGCTCATGGTGCAAAGGTACATCCCACTTCACCTTGTCACGGGGACTTATCTTTGTCGAAAATCCCTCCCATGATTCACTCTATGACCGGATATGGCAAGTCGACGGCAACCATTGGAATGCGGCGCTATACCGCAGAAATTCGATCCTTGAATGGAAAGCAACTCGATTTGAGTGTTCGGATGCCATCGGCATTCAGAGAAAAAGAAATGGAGCTGCGGAAGGCGCTTTCGAAAGCCATTGGCCGAGGCAAATGCGATTTATCCTTGCATTACGAGGCGGATGGTGTTGAGCGGAAAGAACTCAATACCGGACTCATCGCGGCTTATCTTGAAGATTTGGAGGGCATTGCCAAAGGGAGGGGCTATGAACAGGATCCGGGTGCATTGATGCAAGTGGCCATGCGGTTGCCCGATGTTTTGCAACAAGGCAAAGAGGAGTTGAATGAAAATGAATGGGGCCAAATTCAAGCACTCATCGATGATGCCGTGTCCAATTTCCTGTCGTTTCGTGTACACGAAGGAGCAGCATTGGAGGCTGACTTTCGGAAGCACGTTGCCAACATTTCGGATATGGAGGAGAAGATTGGTCCTATTCTGGATGAGCGAATCAAGCGCATTCGGTCTCGCATTCAGGCCAATTTCAATGAAATTCAAGACCGCGGCCGATTGGACGAAAACAGGTTCGAACAAGAGGTTTTATTTTACCTGGAAAAGTTGGATGTTTCGGAAGAGCGCGTGCGACTCAAGGCGCATTGCACGTATTTCATTGAGGTGTTGGAGCAACCGGCGGGCCAGGCCAAAAAACTTGGTTTCATCGCGCAGGAAATGGGCCGTGAAATCAATACCCTGGGCAGCAAGGCAAACGATGCGGATATGCAGCGCTATGTCGTTCAGATGAAGGACGAGCTGGAGAAAATCAAAGAACAGGTCCTCAATGCCCTCTAAATCGGAAGGAAAAGCCATTATTTTTTCGGCCCCATCAGGAGCGGGAAAAACGACGATTGTGCGTCATCTGCTTAAGAATAGCGGTTTGTCGCTGGGCTTTTCGGTGAGCGCAACGACGCGCGAGCCGAGAGGCAATGAAAGAGACGGAGTCGATTATCATTTCAAATCGATTGCGGCGTTTCAGGCGAGCATCGCAAACGAAGAATTGGTCGAATGGGAAGAGGTTTATCCGGATAAATATTACGGAACACTCAAATCAGAGCTTGAACGGTTGTGGAATGCGGGGAAAGCGGTGCTCTTTGACGTCGATGTGGTAGGGGGAATGGAGCTGCGCGCCGCATTGGGCCCGCAAGCATTGTCTGTTTTTGTGCAACCGCCGAGCATGGAGATTTTGAGAGAAAGACTGGAACGACGGGGTACGGAGAGCGAGGAGCGACTGAGGGAGCGCATGGATAAGGCCGGTTGGGAATGGAAACAAAGCGTTCATTTCGATAAGGTTTTGATCAACGATGACTTGGAGGAGGCATGCAAGGAAGCGGTGGAAATGGTTGTCGGGCATATGAAAGGGACGCTGAAAACGAGTTGAGAAACAATGGCTGCCGAGGAACATTCTCACAAAAAAATCGGGCTATACTTCGGCTCTTTTAACCCCATTCACATGGGGCATCTGGTGATTGCCAATCACATGGCGACTTATACGGATTTGGATGAGGTTTGGCTCGTTGTTACCCCCCAAAACCCTCAGAAAGAGGCGCACGAAATGATCCACCAAGCACACCGGCTGCAGATGGTTATTTTGGCTGTTTCAGAAAATGAATTGCTCAAAGGTTCCGACATTGAATTCGAATTGCCTCAACCGAATTACACCGCCGCAACCATGCGGCACATGCGCGCGACCAACCCAGATATCGCATTCAGTTTGATCATAGGGGAGGACAATTTTGAGCGCCTACACACGTGGCGTGACCACTGGGAATTGGTTGAAAAGCACCGGATTTTGGTGTATCCAAGACGATTTTCGGATCAAGACAACGTCGCGATACCCGCAGCGAAACCAGAGGAGGTGATTCCCCGAGATCACAGCAACATACAGTGGTGCGATGCCCCTATGATCAGCATTTCATCAACGTACCTGCGAAATGCAATTACGGACCAAAAAGACATCCGTTATTTGCTGCATGACAAGGTGTCAAACTACATCAGCAACAACCACCTGTACGAGTAGTCAGGTGTTATTGAAGAAGTTCATCGTGCGTTCCAAGCCGATGCTTGCATAGGATTCAACCAGGGCGGTGCAACGTTCCAAGCGTTCAGGGAGGGTTTGCTTTTCCTCTTCGCTCCATTTGCCAAGGACATAATCAACTTGCCGGCCTTTCGAGAATTCCGCGCCGATTCCGAAACGCAATCGGCTGTATTTGGAGTGTCCAAGTACCTTCTCAATGTCGCCGAGACCATTGTGTCCTCCACCGCTTCCTTTGCCTCTGAGGCGCAAAGTCCCGAAAGGAAGCGCCAAATCGTCGGTAATAATGAGCACCCGGTCCAGTGGGATTTTCTCTTTATCCATCCAATACCGAACCGCCTTTCCACTGAGGTTCATGAATGTTGAAGGCTTCAATAAAATCAGACTTCGCCCCTTGAAACGGACGGTGGACACCTCGCCCAGTCGAGACACTTCAAAAGAAGTACCGCTTTGCTGTGCGATGGTGTCCACCACCTTAAACCCAATATTATGTCGGGTTTCCTCATATTCAGCGCCGGGATTACCCAGTCCTACGATGAGGCATTTCATTGTTAAAAGCCTTATTCAGCAGCCGCTTCGCCTCCTTCGCCTCCTTCAGCTCCTTCAGCTCCTTCGCCTTCCAATTCTTCTTCTGATTCAGCTGACATCGCTGCACGTGTTCGCTTACAAGCCACGAGCAAAGCTGATTCACTGAGCAATACATCGCAGTTGGGAACTTCAATGTCCCGAACCCGCGCGCTGTCTCCGATGACCAAATCGCTGATGTCCACGCTGATTTCTTCTGGCAAATCTTGAATCAAGCCACGGACAGGCAGGCGGCGAAACAACATTTGAATTCGTCCACCATCGATGACGCCCTGGGCGGTGCCGGTGGTGCGCAAGGGCAATTCAACACGAACGGGCTTTCCATCAACGATCTGCAAGAGGTCGATGTGAACGATTCGTTCTGTTACCGGGTGGAATTGAACATCTTGGACGATGCACTTGTACGCAGTGCCATCTAAGTCCAAATCAATTTGAAATACGTCTGGGTTGACGACGATTTTGGAAATATCCAATTCGCCTACCGAGAGGTGTTTCTGATCCCCGCCTCCGTAGAGAACAGCCGGCACGCGGTTGTTCAATCGCAGTTGCGAGGCATCTTTTTTTCCTACGCTCTCACGAGAAGAGCCGCTCAATGATGCAGTTTTCATAATTACTGAATTAATAAAGTATCGCTGATGGAACGATTTTCCACCAGACAGGTTAAAGTCTTAGCAAACAAATCATGGACCGGAAGGACCTTGATTTTGTCGGTATTTTTATTCGAATCCAAGGGAATGCTGTCGGTCACGACCAATTCCGTTAGTGCGCTATCTGCGATGCGTTCATACGCGGGCCCACTGAGCACGGCATGAGTGCACAAGGCTCTCACGGACAGGGCGCCATGGCCCATCATCAAGGAGGCCGCTTTGGTTAAAGTACCTGCCGTATCGCACATATCATCCACTAACACGACATCCTTTCCAGAGACATCGCCGATCACTGTCATGTTTTCAATCTGATTTGCCACTTTGCGTTGCTTGTAACAAATGGCCATATCTACACCCAAAGCCTTTGCATAGGAATTGGCACGTTTTGTCCCTCCCGTATCAGGTGTGGCAATGCATAAGTTTTCGGTTTTCAGGTCTTGCAGGTAAGGCACAAACAATGCACTTGCATATAGGTGGTCAACCGGCACTTCGAAAAACCCTTGGATTTGGTCGGCATGCAAATCCATTGTCATCAGTCGATCAATGCCAGCAGCGGTGAGTAAATTGGCTACTAATTTTGCTCCGATGGCCACCCGCGGCTTGTCTTTTCGATCTTGACGAGCAAATCCAAAGTAGGGAATGATGGCGATGATTCGTTTTGCACTGGCGCGTTTGGCGGCGTCAATCAAAAGCAGCAATTCCATGAGATTGTCCGTCGGGGGAAACGTAGACTGGACGATCGCCACCTCCTTGCCCCGTATGGTTTCCTCAATGCTCACGGTAAATTCTCCATCACTGAACTTGGTCGTTTTTACAGGAACCAAGTCGGCGCCAAAAGCGGCCGCAACTCGCTCTCCAAAAGCAGTGGAACTAGAACCGGCGAGAATTTTGAGCATATGAGACACGTTCGCAAGGATTTAGGGGCGTGCAAATCTACGGCTTTGTCCGCGGAAAGCCAACGAGTTTTGCAATTGTCAATGGGAATTCAACGGATGGTGAATCGCACGGGAATCGTATAGGTCACTCGCACAGGTCGTCCTTGTTGTGTCCCGGGAATCATTTTAGGAATACAATCCAAAGCGGACAAGGCGGATTGGTCGAGGCTTGGGTGAGCGCCTTTCAGCACTTTTTGCCTTGAAACCTCGCCGTATTCATCAATGTTAAACTGGAGGTATACGACTCCGCTGATTGCGCGCGATCGAAGGTTTTTAGGGAATTGCGCACATCGTTGGATCAGGGCAATCATTTCCGCTTCCGTGCAAGCGCGTTCCAGGCTTCGATCGAGCACATTCGTGCAGCCGTCGAAGTGCGGCATATGTTCGGCAATCAGCAAGGTTTCGATTTCTTCCTCACCGCCCTCATCCACAAATCCAAGCTCGAACAACTGGCCTTCGAGTGGATCGAAATTGGGGTCGGGACTGGGATTCGGTGCGGGCTTGGGCAGTGGTTCGGGATCGATTGCTGGCGCGATTCCAACGGCACGAACAGGCGGTTTGGGTTTGGCTGGAAGGTGCACAGGGACCATTTCAGCTTCTAGTAAATTGCTGTTTGAATAGGCCCATCCCGCGGGTTCATCCCATTCGGCTTCCGTCCATTCGAAGGCGACAAGAACGAGTGAAAATGACACGATTAGGCCCAGTTGAAACAGACCTTTGGGAGCTTTTGAAGGAGTCATGGCAATGGTGTTTACGGTTCAACAGAACCGTGTCCAATACCATGCCAAAATTGCCGCTTACTCCGGCACAATCATTTTGAAGCCTTTCCCGTGTACGTTGAGGATTTGGATGCCTTCATCGGGTTTGAGATGACGACGCAACTTTGCGATGTACACGTCCATGGACCGTCCGTTGAAATAGTTCGGGTCGCCCCAAATCGATTTCAAGGCATAGGTGCGCTCAAGTAAATTGTTGCGGTGCTTGCAAAGCAGGAAGAGCAGCTCATTTTCCTTGGTCGTCAGCCGTTGTTCCCCTCCGTCTTTTCGTCGGAGCATCTGCGTGTTGTAATCGAATTGGAAGGAGGCAATGGAAATCTCACCAACGTTCTCTTCTCCGTCAGGCAATGCAGCGCTGCGTCGAAGAATGGCCTGGATTCGCACCAACAGCTCCTCCATGCTAAAAGGCTTGGTCATGTAATCATCGGCACCCACCTTGAACCCTTCAAGCGTGTCTTCTTGGGTGGAACGGGCGGTAAGGAATAATATGGGCAGGTGCTTGTTTTCTCGACGGATTTCTTCTGCCACTTGGTAGCCATCTTTGCGAGGCATCATAACATCCAGGATGATGAAGTCAAAAGCATTGCGGTGAAATTCCTTTAGACCCTCCACGCCGTCTTTGGCCCATGTCGTTTCGAATCCTTTCGCTTTCAAATAGTCAGAGAGCAAGCGCCCCAAGTTGGGGTCGTCTTCGCAGAGCAAGATGCTGAGTTGGTTTGAATCGCTCATAATCGGTGTTTTCCTCGGGGATTAATCTTCCAGTTTTTCCTTTTGCAAGTTCAGGATGAACGTGCTGCCTTGGCCGGGTTCGCTCTCAACATGAATGGTTCCTTGGTGGCGATCGACGACGGTTTTCACATAGCTCAAACCGAGGCCAAACCCTTTCACATCATGAACGTTCCCAGTGGGGACACGGTAGAGTCTATCAAATACCTTGCCTAAATGTTCTTTGGCAATTCCAATGCCATTGTCTTGAAAACGCAATTCCACGCCATCTGTTGTCTGCTGCGAGGTGATTTTGAGCAATAAATTCCCATTGGCATATTTCAGGGCGTTGTCCACCAGGTTGAAAACCACGTTGCTGAGGTGTGTGCGATCTGCAAAGATCAATGCCGATTCTGCATCCAATTCCAAGGCCACTTTTCCACCGCGTTTTCGAACCTGTATGGCGACGTTCTTGAGCACTTCTTTGATCAGGTCATGCACATTGAGGGTCTGCATGTGGAGCTGCATTTTTCCGGATTCTGCCAAACTGGCCTGAAGTACATTTTCAACCAACAAGCCCAACCGCTTGTTTTCTTCGTGGATCAATCCAATGTAGTAATTGAAGCTTTCCGGGTCCTTTTGCATGTCGGGATCTTTCAATGCTTCTGAGGCCAGTCCAATGGTGCTGATTGGCGTCTTGAGCTCATGGGTGAGGTTGTTCATGAGGTCTCTCCGAATGCGGTCAATGCGTTTGTTTCGAGCGGCTCCTGTAACGGCGGAAAAGAATCCCCAAGCCAAAACCGCAATCATGAGGCCCGTCAATGCAAATTGCGCCAGCAATTCATGCAGCAGGTAGCGGTTCATTTTGGGAAAGTGAATGCGCAGGCTGAGCGCCTCAATCGTTGTCTGATAAGGGGTGATTTCGAGCGCTTCCCGATAGCCGTCATCTTCGTCGGCCAATTTCACGGGTTGGCCATAGCGATCAAAAACGGACACAACTACAGGTATTTCAATGCCATGTGCTGCGAGAATGACGGGGGTCAAGCTGTCAATTTTCAAGGCTCTGACACGGTTCAGCATGCGATTTTCGGCGTCGTCTAAGCTGGTGCCTAGACTCGCAGCGGATTGAATGAGGTTGTTTTCGTTGGATTCTGGAATCGCTTCCAAATCAATCTGGAGTATATCTGCGGAGGGCCGCGTCAGCATTTCAGAGAGTTGATTCAACGAGTGCTGGACATTATCATCAAAAATTTGTTGCCGCATCTTCACGGACGAACGCAACCAGACAATCTGAACCGTGCTCATCGTGACCAAGGCAAACACCATGGCTCCTGCGAACCAGGGGAAAACGAATGGTTTCCTTTTTTTCATCTTGTACGGGTAAAGTTACACGGACTCGTCTGTAAGAAGGCGATGAAGCAAAAATTCAACAACCCTTAACACTTCGATGCGAAGCCGTTCAAGCGTCGTTTCAATGCGATTGGTCGGTGAGCGTGTTAATTTCGGGGGCACAGCGCTCAATGTCCCAAGCGAAATCCCTACATTTGATGTCCGCTTAAGACCAAAACATGATCCCTGCTCAAACCGTCGATTTGGTAATGCAGACTGCCTTGATAGAAGAGGTGGTAGGGGATTATGTGGAACTTAAAAAATCCGGTAGCTCTTTCCGTGGATTGAGTCCGTTTACGAACGAGAAAACCCCCTCGTTTTATGTTCTTCCAGAGAAGGGTATTTTCAAGTGTTTTTCCAGTGGGAAGGCAGGAAGTGTGGTGACTTTTTTGATGGAATTGGAAAAACTGAGTTTTCCGGAAGCCATCAAGCAGTTGGCGCAGCGTTATGGCATTGAGATTGAGGAAGAGGAAGTAACACCGGAACAACACCAGGCAAGGACCGAGCGCGAGAGTCTGCTCGCTCTGAATTCGTGGGCTCAAAAGTGGCTAACGGACCAAATGCATGAGACGGACGAGGGCAAGGCGATTGCGCTTTCGTATTTTGAGTCGCGCGGATTTCGCAAACCCGTTTTGGATGCATTCAAAATTGGTTATTGCCCGGATTCATGGGATGCCATGAGCCAAGCGGCGCTGGACGCAGGCTATTCCAAGGAGCGACTCTTGGCCCTAGGCCTTGTCAAAGAAACCAATGGCAAGCCGTGGGATTTCTTCAAAGGTCGTGTCATGTTTCCGATCCGAGATGCAACGGGCAGAACCATTGCTTTTGGAGGACGCACGCTGCGCAGCGACAAAAATACCGCGAAGTATTTCAACAGCCCTGAAAGCCCGCTTTACAGCAAAGGGCAGGTGCTATTTGGCTTGCATTTGGCAAAGCCATCCATCACCAAGGAAGACCGGGTGCTCTTGGTTGAAGGATACACGGATGTCATGGCCATGCACCAAGCGGGCATTGAAAACGTGGTTTCGTCTAGTGGAACAGCCTTGACGGTTGAACAAATCAAGTTGATTCGTCGCTACACGAAGAATGTGACGGTGTTGTTCGATGGCGACGCGGCTGGCATTCGGGCGTCTTTGCGCGGAACCGACTTGTTGCTTGCGGAGGGACTCAATGTTCAAGTGGTTCTTTTCCCGGACGGAGATGATCCGGACAGTTTCAGTAAAAAGGTCCCCTCCGAAACGTTGGAGCGCCACATCCGAGAAGAGGCCAAGGATTTTGTGGCATTCAAATTGGAATTGTTAGCCCGTGAAGCAGGAGATGATCCTGTACTCCGGTCTGAGATGATCCACAGCATCATCGAATCCATCGCCGCCATCCCCGATGGCATTCAGCAGGGCGTTTACCTTAAGTTGGCAGCAAATGAGTTGTCGATGTCCGAGGATTTGCTTCAACTCGAGTTGAACAAAATCCAAAGGCAACGGCTATTGGACCAGCAAAAAGCCGAGAAACGTGAGGCTTTCCGCCAGCGCCAAGGATTGGCGTCAGGGGCTTCATCTGCACCACCCATAAACCTTCGAGTTCCTGCGGATTGGGACGAAAACCACCCAATCGGGTTCGAGCCGGGAAAGGCAATCGAACAAGACTCACTGCTAGCTCATCGCAATGTCCTCGAGGCGGATTTGATTCGATTGGTGCTGCTCTACAGTTCGGAGCCCATTCAAATCGAGTCTACCGTTGAAGAGGGGGATGCAGAAGATGAATCGAGCGATAGGGCTAGTGAGGACTTGACCTCTGTTTCTTTTGCCGAATTTGCTTCGCATCATTTTGAAGGGCTGGAAATGGAATTCAAACACGAGGTGTGTGCTTCGATTTGGGCCATTTATGAGGCAGCCTTGGATTCGGATACTTTGCCAAATTTGGATACTTTCTTAAAACACGAGGACCCGCAACTCCAATCTTTTGTGGCGGATGCAATGATTGAAAAGGACAAAGTGAGTGATCGCTGGGGCGAGGTTCACCAAATCTACCCAGCTCGGGAGATTGACCAGTTGAAGAAGGCACTGATGGATACGCTGCACCATTTGAAGCTGAATGATAACCGCTCCGAGAGTCGGGATTTACAAGTCAAAATGGAGGGCCTTGAGGAGGCGATTGCAAATGGAGAGGAAGCCGCGCTGGTCGGTTTGAAGGAATTGCTGGAAAGGCGGAAATCACTCGACCTTCAAAAAACAAAAATTGCCAGTTATTTCGGCGTCGCTATTCTACCCTAATGCTGCACCCATGAAGGAGATTTTAAGTTCTGGATTCCATTTGGGGGATCATCATTTTACATTGGGGTCTATGCTCCAAATTGTGGCCATCCTCGCAGTGGCGCAAGTCGTGTTTTGGGCGATTCGTGCAGCGCTCAGACGCATTTTCAAGGCATCAAGCATGGAGGAAGGCACTCGCTTTATGATCATGCGACTGCTCCGAACGGTCATTTATACTTTGGGAGTGGTGATTGCTTTGGAAACGGCCGGTGTGGATTTGCAGGCATTGTGGTTTGGCTCTGCGGCGCTGTTGGTGGGTGTGGGTATAGGATTACAGAATTTTTTCAATGACGTTGTTTCCGGTTTCGTTTTGTTGTTTGAGGGTGGTGTTCGTGTCGGAGATGAGCTCGAAGTGGATGGGATGCTCGTTCGGGTGGAGCGGATTGATCTCCGTTCAACGCGGGTGGTGACGCGTTACGGCAATTTGATTGTGATGCCCAATGGCCTCATCTCGGGACAAACCGTTCGAAATTTTACTCAAGGCGAAGAATCTACCATGCTTCAGGTGGAAGTAAGTGTCGCATACGGCACTGACCTCGATGCAGTGAAAAGGATCTTGTTGGAAGCTGCAAAAAGCGAGAAGGGCGTGATCCGAAAGGAGGAAGTTGGCGTCTTGTTTACCGATTTCGCTGACTCAGGTTTGCAGTTCAGCGTCTTCTTCTGGGTGTCAGAGCCTTGGCAACGCAAACTCATTTCGAGTAACGTTCGTTTCAAAATCGACCAAGCCTTCCGCGCAAGTGGAATCACAATCCCATTTCCTCAGCGCGACTTGCACCTTCGCTCCGATTCACTCGGGCTCGTGACAAAGCTTCAGAACGATTAGTCCCTTGATTCGGGCAGGTCAGCGTCGGCCTTCCGAATTGCTTTCAGGTGAAGGTTCAACTCTGTTCGGTTCTGCCAGCCGCGAGGCTTCCACGTGTTTTTGACCAATGTGAATGCAATGTCTACGGGCATATTTTGTTTGATGTGCGGGGCCAAGTCGCCCATATTCCAGCCAATCGCGTCGATGGTCGGAAAGTCGCCTGTAGCATCCTCTACGGTGATTTTTAGGTGGCGACCTTGATTGCCAATAGTCCGTGGTGGCCGCACACAGACGACGTTTTTCAGGATAAAGACAGGCGTAGGGTTGCCGGGGCCAAAGGGCTCCAATTGTTGAAGCTCTTTCCAAGCTTCTAGAGACAGCTCGCTGATGTGTACTTCTCGATCGCAGCGCACAAGCGGCTTGGGCAGAACATTGTTTAACTGCAGCGCGATGGCATCATTGATTCGTTTTTTGAATTCCGCCAATTGTTCCACCTTAAGACTAAGCCCAGCGGCCATGGGGTGCCCGCCAAATTGTTGGAGCAGGTCTTCGCATGACTCCAAGGCTTGGTGAATATCCACGCCATGAACTGAACGCGCACTTCCAATCAGTGCTCCGTTCTCTTCCGATAAAACAATGGATGGCCGGTAGCGTTGCTCGATCATTCTGCTGGCGACGATGCCAACTACTCCTCGGTGCCAGTCTTTGCCGTGAACAAGGTTTACAAAGGAATCTGAAGCACTTGTTTCAAGCTGTTTCAAGGCGCTCGCCGTGGTCTCTTCGTCCACTTCCCGCCGTTGTTGATTCATCTCTTCGATTTCCCGTGCAACTTCTGCGGCGCGGGACTCCCGTTTTTCCATTAATAAATCCACGACACGCTGCGCGTGATCCATCCTTCCTGCGGCATTGATTCGCGGACCGAGGGTAAAGCTGATATCACGAATGGTTTGCGGTGCTTGGTGGATGTCTGCTGCCCGCAACAAGGCTAAGATTCCAGGTCGTTGCCGCTTGCGCAATTGTTTCAATCCTTGCGAGGCCATGATGCGGTTCTCACCTTGGAGCTCAACCAAATCCGCGCCAATACTGATGGCCACCAAGTCCAACTCTTCATAAATACCACTCTCAGGTAAATCCATCAGATGTGCCAATGATTGGAGCAATTTAAATGCCACACCGCAACCGGAAAGCTCTTTGAAAGGGTAAGGACAGTCCGATCGTTTTGGGTTGAGAACGGCAAAAGCTGCGGGCAATGTTGCTTCAGGCAAGTGATGATCACAAATGATGACATCAATGCCCCGGTCCGCGGCATCCGCCAGAGAATCAAAATCCTTGGTCCCACAGTCCAACGTAAGCATCAAGGAGAATCGGTTTTCTGAAGCATACCGCACGCCCTCCATGCTGACCCCATACCCTTCGTTGTAGCGATGTGGAATGTACGTTTCGACTTGGCCTCCAACCCCTTCAAGGTAACTCGCGACCATGGCAACAGATGTTGTGCCATCGACGTCATAATCGCCATAAATCAAAATGCGCTCCTCGTCTTCAATGGCTTGATGGAGGCGATGGACGGCCTCCCGCATGTCCTTCATCAGCATCGAGTGATGCATCGCGGACAACGCAGGATTCAGGAAGCCAAGCACTTCCTCAGGTTCTTTTAGTCCGCGCTGAATGAGAAGCGAAGCAACCAATGGAGTAAGTCCAGCGTTGTTCATCAGGTGCGCGACTGCCGTTTGATCAGGCTGGGGTTTTACAACCCAAGAGCTATCATTCAACTGTTGAGATACGGTCATGATGAAAGGACAGTGGTTGCGGTTTTGTGTAACTTCCCCGTCAAGCCTTTCATCGTTTTGATGAAAAAGGTAAAAGGGTAATTGCGTCTAACTTATCTTGCACTGCCTAATTTAGGACAATGAAATTGCAAATGCTCAGTCAAAATCGATTTACGAAAATGAAATCTTCAAAATTTGCTCTCGCTTCTGCGCTTATCTTAATGCTCGCTGTTGTCAGCGGTTGTTTGAACGATGACAATTTGATTCCTGAAAACTGTTACGATGGTATTCTCAACAATGGAGAAGAATTGATCGATTGTGGGGGCTCGATATGTCCGGCTTGCGATCCATGTGAAAATGGACAGTATGATGCATTATTGGGAGAAACTTGGGTCGATTGTGGTGGAGAATGTGGACCGTGTGACCCCAGTTTCAACGGCGTTCAAGATCCGGGGGAAGCCGGCATCGATTGCGGAGGTGATACGGGCGTTGCCTGCGGTGAGTTGTGCGGGGACGGTCTCTTGAATGGCAATGAACAAGCCGTGGACTGTGGAGGCCCAGATTGTGAGCCATGCCCAACATGCTGCGATGGTCTCATGAATGGGGATGAGCTTGCTGTGGATTGCGGAGGCAATTATGAGTCCAATATTTACATTGCGTGTGAAAATCCAAACATCGTTTGTGGACCTTGTCCCGATGGTGTCAATTGTGGAAATGGCCTCATGGACGGAGATGAACTTTACATTGACTGTGGAGGTGATTACTGCCCTGAATGCGAATCCATTTTGACTTGGAAAGCGAACGGAACGGCCCTCCTAGCCGAGACAGGACTTTCCGCTGAACTCGATGGCACCACCATTACGGTAACAGGATTGACATTGACCGGAGCGGGTCTAGTGCTTGTGATGGAAGTACCCTTGGCCGGTTGGGTCGCGGGATCACAAATTCAATGCTCAGCTGCGACGGGTTCTTCTTGTTCCTATGCCGATCCTGCTGCCAATGTATACAGCACGAATTTCGGTGGGGGCGTTACAGTGGACATTGCCTACGTTGACGCTGTTTCCGGAGGATTTGTTGTGGGCACCTTCATGGGAACCGTCGTGGGCTTGTCCGGTGAAAGCATGAACATCGCACAAGGCGCATTCCAGATGCAGTTAGACTGATTTGGAAATCGGGACGACTTACTCCCCCGATCGGATGAGTTGAAACAAGGCATCCAAGTTGGGCGCCAGAACAACCTCAATTCTGCGATTTCTCGCCTTGTCATCCGGATCAAGCGGATGATATTCACTCCTTCCAGCAGCGGTCAACACTTCAGGGTCTACCCCGGAAGCTTTTAATATTTCTATGACGGCAGTCGATCGAAGTACGCTCAATTCCCAGTTGTTTCGCGGGATGGCGCTGGATCGCAATTGATCTGAATCGGTATGGCCTTCAACGATGATCTCCAGGTTGGATTGCTGGCTGATTACCGCTGCTAAACCTTCAAGAGCCTGTTGGCCGTTCGCATTTATGGCCGTGCTGCCAGACGGAAATAGCAACTGGGCTTCCAGGCTGACATAGACTTTCCCGTCGCGCTGTTCCACGGATAATCCTTTATCTGCGAATCCGAGCAGTGCGTCCGCGAGTTGGCTTCTGAGTGCTTCTGCAGCCGCGTCGCGAGCGGCTAGGAGTCCTTCTAGTTCAGCGATGCGTTTTGACCGCTCACTCAATTCGTTTTCCCGCATTTCAAGATTGGTTCGCAGCTGATTCAGCGCATCCTCTTGTTGCTGCAATTCCTTCCTTGAACGACTCAAATCGGCAAGTAAGGCTCTGTTCTCTTCGTTAATTGCTGCCATACGTGATGAACTTTCCGAAGTGAGAACATCATTCAATTCTTCGAGTCGGACGAGGCTGGCATTGCTTTGACGCAAGGCACGACCAATGCGAGCGGTATCGGCCGCCAAAGTTTGCCTACTTTCTTCCAAAACAGCAATTCTTCCCGCCATTTCGCGCCTTTCAATCTCCCCATCTTGTCCTTCAAGTGCGAGTTTTCGATTTTCGTTTTGAACTTCGTCGAAGTCTGATTGCAATTCGTCGAACTGCTTGAGGGTGACGCATCCAGTGAACAGAAAAAAACTAAAAAAGAAGGTCGTCGAGTATAAAATTGATTTCATCGGAGTTGTATCGAGAATAGCCTCTAAACCTCGATGTTGAGAGCCTTCATTTTTCGGGGTTTTAAAATATTTTTGAAACATGTTTCGTTGATAAAGTGTTGTAAGGACACTACTTTTGAAGAACAACGCACAGAACAAATGAGCACAATGATTCGCAACGCAGCTTCTTGGTTTGACCGAACACTTGGTTGGTTTTTTACCAATGGAAATAAGGTCAGCTACGAGCGCTATGATTCGTCCGTTGAGCAGGATTATTGAAGTCCTTCACGCTTGCGTGGGCAAGCAGACATTTTGAGGCTCCGTGAAAAAGCGCAATGCCTCAAACCCGCCTTCTCTTCCAACTCCACTCGACTTTACTCCGCCAAATGGCGTGCGTAAGTCACGGACCAACCAGCAATTGATCCAAGCGATGCCACTTTCGACGGCAGCTGCAGTGCGATGCGCCTTTGCAATGTCTTGCGTCCAAATGGTGGCTGCAAGGCCGTATTGAGAATCATTGGCCAGTTGAATGGCTTCTTCTTCGTCTCGGAAGCTTTGCAGGGTAATGACCGGTCCGAAAACCTCCTCTTGATTGATCTCACATTTAGGCCCAAGGCCCTCGATGATAGTGGGTTGGACAAAAAACCCATTTCTGCACCGCTCATTGGGAGCCTCGGCAGCATCTCCACCGCAGAGGATTGTCCCTCCGGCTTCCTTCGCGCCTTTTATGTTTGATAAGATTTTGTCTCGGTGGGCCTGTGACACGACGGCGCCCATTTTAGTTGTTGCATCAGCCGGATCTCCGATGCGTATCCGCTTCACCTTTTCGACGAGTGCGTTCTTGAATCGATCGTAAAGTTTGTCCTGGACAAGAATGCGGGATGAACACAAACAAATCTGCCCTTGATTGGCGAAAGAGGAACGCAGTGTTGTCCCAACAGCTTTGTCAAAATCGCAATCCTCGAAAATGATAGCGGGATTTTTCCCACCAAGCTCCAAACTCAACTTTTTGAAATGCGGCGCAGTGGTTTGCGCGATGTGCGCTCCCGTTGAGGTGCCGCCTGTGAACGAAATGGCTTTGATTTGAGGATGTTGGACGATGGCTTGACCGGCTTCCGAGCCAAGGCCGTGAACGACGTTGAACACTCCGGCGGGAATTCCCGCTTCTTCCGCCCATTGCGATAACATGAAGGCGGATACCGGGGTGATTTCAGAGGGTTTGGCGATGACGCAGTTCCCTGCGGCAATGGCGGGAGCAATTTTCCACGTGAAAAGGTAGAGTGGTAAGTTCCAAGGAGAAATACAGCCTACGATACCAATGGGTTTGCGGTGGGTGTAATGGATGTGCGAGCTGTCGGCGGGAATGTGTGCTTCAGAAGCAAAGTGCTCGATGGCTCCCGCAAAAAACTCGAGGTTTTTTTGAGCACGAGGAATGTCTACAGCCTCCGCGAGCGAGATGGGCTTGCCGTTGTCTTTGGATTCGGCACGCACCAGTTCATCGGCGTGTTGCGAGACAATTTTGGCCCAGCGCCTGAGGCATTCGGAACGGTCTTCAAATGAACGGGTCGACCATTGCGGAAAAGCCTTGGCTGCAGCCTGCACGGCCAATTCAACATCATCAGCATCGGAGCGTGGGATTTGGCCATATACCGCACCAGTGGCTGGCTCAATGTTGTCCAGCCATTTGCCATTTTTTGATCCTTGTAGCTGCCCTCCAATCAGATTTTGCAATTGCTCCATGCCTCCAAGATAATTAGAGTGAGCGGATTGCATACATATTCAGAAAATCCTTTTTATCTTTGCCGTCGCTAATGCGGCGTGCGTTGCAAGGCATTCCCCGATGGTGTAATGGTAACACACCGGTTTTTGGTGCCGTTATTCCAGGTTCGAGTCCTGGTCGGGGAACGTTTAGCTTTAGAATCCTTGGGAATTTTTCCCAGGGATTTTTTCATTTGTGGTCGTTGCGGAGTGAATTATTCGCCGTTGGTGAGGGCGTCAATCTGCGTTTGCAATCCAATGATCGTGCTTTGCAAAGAGTCCACTGTACTGAGCAATTGGGTTAAGGCAGCGGCTACTTCGTGTCCGCCGACGAGGATTTCGCCATTGACAACTGCATTTCCAGCGATGGTTGCGTCTCCTGCATTGTTGACAGTGAAAGCATCTGAGCGATCATTGACAGCATTTCCATTTCCGATGGCGAGCAAGATGTCGGATTGCTCGGCGCTATTGAACTGGCCAAATACGGCGCTATTCGCTTGATCCGCGATCACGCCCAAACCACTTGCAAACGCATTCGATGCAGATGCTGTTGAGGAACGTCCGATAGCGCGGCTGTAGAGACCACTTGCGTTCGTCTCAAATCCGCCTGCATGACTGGCATATCCCGATGCCGTGCATCCAAATCCTTCCGCGTGCGCCACGTCACCACTGGCAGAACTTGCTTGTCCTTCCGCATGCGATGAATTTCCAATTGCTTCGTTTTGTCGGCCTTCGGCATGGGAATACAAACCTGAGGCCGTCGATAGGTAGCCTTGGGCGTGCGCAGCGGTGTTTTCCGCGCTGGTTCCGTAACCTTCCGAGTGGCTGTAATTGGACGTTGCTTCCGTGTTGTAACCTTCGGCATGGGCGGTGAGACTTGTTGCCAATGTCAGCATTCCTTCTGAATGGGAAGCGGTGCCGCTTGCGGTGGTGCCTTCACCTTCTGCACTGGAACAGATTGCGCTGGCCGTGGTGAGCCGATTTTGTGCATTGCTGTAAGGTCCGCTTGCCGTGGTATTGATGCCTGAGGCGTTGGCATAAAGACCAGTAGCAGAGACTGCATACCCTTGTTCAAACCGTTGCAAAATTCGAGCAGACCCTTTCATCCACGTATAGGTTGTCGTTGCGACGATACTGTCTTGTATGCTTGAAAGACCGAGAGAATCGCGCGCGGCCGACGCGGACGATGCATTTGTGCCGCCATATTCAATCGGGATTACGCCTTCTACGTTGAATTCGGCACCATAAAAAGGCAAGAAAATGAGCAAATCATTGACTTCAATGGTACCGCTATTGTCGCTGTCTGGGTTATACGGGAATCCACCGGCGTATTCGCTTTGGGCTTGGCAGATGGATAGGGCGGTGCCCATGGCAAGGGCAAAAACGGTCAGTCTCAGACGAAATAAGAAAGGCATGCTTTTCATTTTGAGAGCAAGTTACGTGTCAATAAGAGAAAGTGAATGTCAATAAAAACGCTATTGACGGATCCAGGCATTACTTCGAGACGATCCAGCGAAGCGTCTCCACCTCTCCTGGATACTCGATGCGCACGAGGTAGCAACCGGATAAGAGCTCAGAGGCATCCAATAGGACTAAGGCCGAAGATTCGCGCTCATTTCCATCCAGCTGGATGGACGGCATAGCCTCCTGCCCAGCGAGGTTGTAAACGCGGACGGTGACCTTTGCGGCTTGCGTCCGTTGAACCCTTAGCGTGGAGGAAGATGCGGTCGGGTTCGGCGCGATCGTGCTGCCGGTTGTGAAGAATGCTTCGAACGGATTTTTGGCACTCGGCGGGCCGAAAGTCTCGTCATCCGAATCTTCAATCCATTCCGCAGGACTTTCGATAAGCCCTTGAGGATCCTCGCAATCTCCGCCGTCGAAAATCAATGTTTGCACGAATACCCCCACGTTTCCGCTGCAATCGCTGGCGGTATAGGTGCGTTCAATTTCAAATGGGGTACCGTCACCGGCATTCGGATTGCCGCTCACAATGAAATCAGAATAATCGCTATCTAATCCAAAACCACAGTTGTCTTCCGCAAAAGAACAGGGATCGGGCAAGGCGACTCCGACGCTCGGTTCAAAGCAGAGGGATACGGTGCTTTCGCAGCTGCTCTCCATGACGGGTGCAGTGGTGTCTACCGCATACGTGTATTGCGTTTCGGATGTGAAATCACCGGAAGTTGGATTCAAGGAATTGTAAAATTGTGCAACGAACTCCTCTCCACAAGGCACATTTACAATAACGTCAGCACCCAGATCGACCACCAGGTCTCCTGCCAATCCCATGACGGATTGTCCCAACACTTCCCCTTCCCAAGCGAACCAACCACCCAAACCGTATTCGCAGTTCACGCTGTTTCCACCTTGACCAAGTTGAAAGCGTTTGCTCTCGTTGAATGGCATGTGCGATAACTGCAGCCAGGATCCATCATACCCCCCAGAACCGATCAGGTAAGACTGAGAATTCGCCATGCGATAAGTCATCCAATTTGCGGTATCTGCGTCGCATCCAAAGGCCGTCATTAAATCATGTCCGGGACTTTCATTGAGCCACGTTTCCGCAGTTTGCATATCCTCCAAAACCAAATGCAAGTTCCATTTGAGGTTGTCATTCTCACTGTCTACAACCTGTCCTGTGACCAAAGCCACACCGTTGGAAAATCGGGTTAGGATGAGTGGGAATGATTCAACGAAATAATCAGATTCGGCCAGTCCGAGCTGCTCAGCCAGCCCGAAAAGTCGGATTGCTCCGTCGGGGCCGTCGCCTTCAGCTGTATTCGCAAGATTGAAGCTTTGACTCCCAATGACCTCTCCAAAAAACGAAATCACCTCCAATGTATCTCCGGTGGAGGGGTCGATGGCTATGATGTCATTGTCTGTGCCACTCGGCAAGTCTGAAACGCACTGAACGGTGTCTGAATCAAACGCAGTGAGAAACACAGGCGCACAGTTCGTGCATCCCACGAGCAATCCATTGCAATCGTAATCCGGAAGGGGATATTCACACGATGAGGGGATGGAGAGTGTCGCTTCGCTGTCGAAGTTGCATGCGGTAAAATCCATGCATCCCGCGCAACTTTCAAAATCGCATGCGCCCTCATCTGGAATGGTGGCGGCATCGTCGAAATTGCATGCAAGTGGTGCGGTACAGCCCGCGCAAGAGAAGTATTCACAGGATAGGTCTGGGTACAACGCGAGCGGATCGAAGTTGCATGCAAATTCATTCATGCAACCGATGCACGACAAGTATTCACAAGAGCCGTCATCATCCGTGGCAGAAGCATCATAATTGCAAGCAAATGGATTTGTGCAACCTTCCTGAACGAACGCACTCGCCACTGAAATATTCACGGTGGTTAAGAGCATTGCCCATGCGAGGCAGCGCAGCAATCCAGTCAACTTGTATGTGGGTAGGCGATTCATTGGTGTATCAGAAGAAGATCCTGAGAATATACCCACAAATTCGGGCTTTTACCGCCAAAAAACAAGTCAAAACACACAAATAACAAGTCGAAAAGGCAAAAAACACAAATGAACCAGAATTATACTGCAACGATATTGATGATTCGCCCCGGCACAACAATGACCTTTCGGATGGTTTTTCCTGCTATTTGGGCGATGGTTTTTTCGTGATTGAGCGCTGCATCTTCCACTTCTTTCGGGTTCATTGTCGCGTCTAATTCCAGTTGGAAACGAACCTTCCCGTTGAAGGAAACAGGGTACGTGATTCGATCGGCGGTCAGCCATCTTTCTTCGCTTGCAGGCCAAGAGGCGTCCATCACACTTCCATGACCACCACTTTTATCCCACAATTCTTCTGCCAAGTGAGGAGCCACGGGGCTTAATAAAACGGCCAACGGCTGCAACAATTCGCTCTGACTGCCTTTGGAATCGAGCAGTTCATTGACCCCAATCATCAGCGCACTGATGACGGTGTTGAACGCATGCCGGTTCAAATCATCCGTCACCTTCTTTATGGTTTTGTGTAAAATCCGCAGGCTGGCTTCATCGGGTTTGCCATCTGTTGCGTGTTCGAACAACCGATGCGTTTTTCGTAGGAAATTATGCACGCCGCTAATGCCCTGGGTATCCCATGGTTTATGCTGGGTGAGCGGACCAAGGAACATTTCATAGCACCGCAATGTGTCCGCTCCGTAACGTTCCACCAAGTCATCTGGGGTTTGGACGTTGAATTTGGATTTCGACATCTTCTCCACTTCGAACCCACATGTGTATGTGTTGTCTTCGCCCAAGACGAATTCTGCATTGGCGTATTCCGGGCGCCACTTTCGGAAGGCATCCGTGTCCAACTTATCTCCTTCCACAAAGTTGATGTCCACGTGCAGCCGCTGGGTCTGAAACTCTTTTCGACGTTCGAACGTGACGAATTTCTCGGTGCCTTGAATGCGATAAACGAAGCTCGATCGTCCCAAGATCATCCCCTGATTGATCATTTGTTTGAAGGGCTCATTGAAGCCAACCCAACCTTGATCGAACAAAAATTTTGTCCAGAAGCGTGAGTACAAAAGATGCCCCGTTGTGTGCTCGGCTCCCCCGATGTACAAATCAACTTGGCCCCAATAATCAGACTTTTCTCGACTGCAAAAAGTGCTGTTATTGTGCGGGTCCATGTACCGCAAGAAGTACCAACTCGACCCGGCCCATCCCGGCATCGTGTTGTATTCCATGCGATCTCCTTCAAAAACATTCCAGTCTTCCTTTTGCGCCCTCGCGAGCGGTGGCTCTCCTTCTTCGGTCGGCAGGTAGGCATCTACTTTCGGAAGCGTCACCTGCTTGTCCTGTATGAGGCGTGGAATTTCGTCTTCGTAACAAATTGGGAACGGCTCGCCCCAATACCGTTGGCGACTGAAGACAGCATCGCGCAACCGGTAATTGATTTGCTTGGTTCCAAGACCCTTGGTCTCCAGTATTGCAATTGCGGCAGGAATGCCATCTTGACTGCTCAGACCGTTGAGCGTTTCCGAGTTGCAAAGTGTGGCCGTTTTCTCGGTAAAAACCGCCTCATCCGTGTCTTTGCCTTCGAAAATTGGCGGAATGGTCAATCCAAATGTTTTGGCGAATTTCCAATCTCGCTCATCGCCAGCAGGCACTGCCATGATGGCGCCCGTTCCATAACCGGCAAGAACATAATCGGCGATCCAAATGGGCAAAGGCTTTCCCGTCATTGGGTGGATGGCGAACGCACCGGTGTCGCATCCGGTTACCTTTTGCTCTCCAGCGCCTTGGCGCTCCCGTTCGGATTTCAGCGAAGCAGCGCGCTGGTAATGTTCAACGGCCTCTCTTTGCGCGGCTGAAGTGATTTCGGGCACCAAGGGGTGTTCGGGGGCCAAGACCATAAAGCTCACGCCATACAAGGTGTCAGGCCGTGTGGTGAAAACATCCAGTTGATGAGGGGTTTCGGCCACTTGGAATTGGACCTCAGCTCCTTGGCTTTGTCCAATCCAATTGCGCTGTGCTTCTTTGATGCTGTCCGTCCAATCCAGCTCATCCAAGTCTGATAGCAGGCGGCTGGCATAGGCTGAAATCCGCATGATCCATTGCCTCATGCGCTTGCGCTGAACGGGATGCCCTCCACGTTCGCTCAATCCGTCTTTGACTTCATCGTTGGCCAAAACGGTTCCCAATGCGGGGCACCAATTGACTTCGCTGTCAGCGAGGTAGGCCAACCGGAAGGCCATGAGGATTTGTGATTTATCCGCCTCAGAGCATTCCTTCCAATGCTCCGCAGAGAGTTTTCCTGCAAAGTCCTCCCCCCATGGCGCGCGCACTTCATCGGAAAGGGTTTCCCACCATTTTGAATCACAGGCGGGCTCCACTTGACCCAATCCATCGGACTCAAGGGCTGCAATCAGTTCAGAAATAGGCCGTGCTTTGTCGGCCTCCGCATCATACCAGGATTCAAAAAGTTGGCCAAAAATCCATTGGGTCCAACGGTAATATTGCGGGTCGCTGGTGCGCACTTCACGCGTCCAGTCATAGCAGAACCCCATTTGCTCCAGTTGCTCGCGGTATCGGCTGATGTTTGTTTCGGTGGTAATCGCCGGGTGTTGGCCCGTTTGAATGGCGTATTGTTCCGCGGGAAGACCAAAACTGTCGTATCCCATGGGGTGGAGTACGTTGAATCCTTGATGCCGTTTGTACCGCGCAAAAACATCACTTGCGATATAGCCCAAAGGGTGACCGACATGCAGCCCCGCACCAGAGGGGTACGGGAACATGTCCAACACATAATATTTAGGTCGGGTTGTGTCTTCGACAACGCGGTAAGCATCGTCTGCTTTCCACTGCGCTTTCCAGCGCTTCTCAATGGCTTGAAAATCGTAATCCATGGGTATCTGCCTGTTCCACGCAAAGGTACTCCTCGAATACCGGCATAAAATGACTTTGACGAATATCTTTGCGCCGTGTATTTGAGTAAAACACCCCCGATTTTAAAGGCTATGGCTTCACAATTGATGTGGTCTGGCCCTGAGAATGTCGAGGGTAAGCCTGCGGTTTACTTGACGTTTGATGACGGCCCGCACCCAGAAATTACAATGGAAGTGTTGGATATCCTGAACCGATGCGGTGTGCCGGCGACCTTCTTTTGCGTGGGAAAAAACGTTGAAAAACATCCTGAAGTCATTCAAAGAATCCAGGCAGAAGGACACGACTTGGGAAATCACACCTATGCCCATGAATCGGGTTGGAAAACGTCCAATTTTAAATACCTGAAAAGCTATTCTCGTTGCCAATCGCTCATTGATGCGCCGTGGTTTCGGCCACCTTATGGACGCATTACGCGTTCACAAGCAGCAGCCCTCCAAGACCAGACCAAAATCATTATGTGGGATGTGTTGAGCGGTGATTTCGACGAAAACAAAACCGCGGATCACTGTTTCAATGATTTGATGACGAATACCCGCCCGGGAGCCATTGTGGTATTTCACGATTCCGAGAAGGCTGCGAAACGTATGCTTCCGGTGTTGGAACCCTACCTGAATTGGCTTCTTGATGAAGGTTATACCTGTCAGTTACTCCCCAGGTCCAGCTGATTCAGCGTTGCTTTCCTCCTCCGCTTTTTTTCCGGCATTGCGCAACAAGGTCAATTTGGCGCGGATGTCTTCCATCTCTTTTCGGTCTTCCTCCATGGATTTCTCGTATTGGGCTCGGATTGACTCCGCACCCTTGCCCGTGAACCGCTCAATGTTTTCCTCTGTTTTCGTGACTCGCGTTTTGATACGGTCCATCTTTTCCCTCAAAATCCGCTGTTCACGTTGGATGTTTTGGGCATCAGAACTGACCAAATGATCGATGCGTTGCTTGTAGGTTTCCATCGCCCGCTCCGACTTTTGAGCACTCAGTGCGTCATAATGCAGATCCATTGCTGTGCGGTAGGCGTTCATGATGGAGTCGAGGGCCTTTCTTGGGATGAAACCGATTGCATTCCACCGTTCGGAAAAGGACTTCAAACTTTCCAGGGCTTCTTGACGTTTTTCCGGGAGCGTCAAGGCCTTGATTTCGTCAATCAGCGCCTTCTTCGCAGCTAAATTCTTCTTCTCCTCTTCAATCCGACCCGCCATTTCGGCTTTTCGAGCCTTGAAAAACGAGTCTTGGATCTTGCGAAACTTACCCCAGAGTTTTTGCTCTTCCCGAGGGGTGCATGCCCCCACGTCCTTCCAAGCCTTTTGGAGGTCCATCATCTGAGGGGCCGTTTCCTTCCAATTCGTGTTTTTGGCCAACTCTGTTGCCTTTTCAATCAGCGCGATCTTCTGCTCTTTGAAGGCTTTTGTGGTCTCTTTTTGAGCATCGTAAAACAGCTGCTTCTTCGCGAAGAATACGTCCGCCAATTCCCGGAACTGGCCCCACAACGCTTCATTTTGATCCTTTCCCGCGAACCCAGTGGTTTTCCACTCTTGTTGCAATGCGATCACTTTTGCTGAAGCGGCTTGCCAGGCATCATGGCTTGCGGCTACCTCTTCGGCTACGACCGCGCGCAACTGTTCAACCAAAGCGATTTTTTTGTCGGCGTGGCCTTGGAAAGTTGCCTTTACCTGCTGGTAATGTTCTTTGACCTCCTCAAATACAGGGCGAATGAGACCGAAGAATTCATCGGCCATTTCCTTGTAATTTTCCCGTGGCGAGGGCCCAATGTCGAGCCATTGTTTCTGCAACAAGCGGGCTTCTTTTTGGCGCTCTTTGAGGGATTCCACCGCAGCCATAGCCTTGGCTTTTTCCGTAAGCTCTTCCTTCTTTTTCTGGTTCACTTTTAAGTCGTGATCCTTCAGCTCTTTGTAGATGTTGATGTTGTAGAAGAACTCATCCTGCAGCCGGTAATATTGATCGTGGACTTCTTTGTGGCGGTCGCCGGGCACTTCTCCTACGGTTCCCCATTCCTCGCGAACTTCATTGAAAACGACAAATGCAGCACCAATGTTTTCTTCCTCTTGGATGGTGTGCCGCAAACGCTCGAGCATGGCCAGTTTCTTTTCCAAATTTCCGCGCTGCTCATCGGCCACCTGCTTGCGCCATTCTTTTTCACGTGTTTTGAAAAGGGCAATGGCTTCTTCGAATAATGCTTCTTCTGGAGAAGGCACGTATTCAAAAGTTTCGGATGTGCTGCCTTCGGCAGGGGTCCATGCTTCGCGCTGTTTGCGCACTTCTTCTTGGGTTAGACTGCGAAATTCTTCCATCGCGGAACGGACGTCTCCGCGGATGCTCTCTAAGTCTTCTTGCCCAAGCAAGGTTTGAATGCGCTCTAATATCTCAGACCTCATCGGTCACGTATTTAAAATTCAGGACTGCAAATATCGGTCAAACCCTTGTTTTGACGCTATTTTCGGGCAAATTCACGTCCGAACTATGGAAGAGTGGCTGAATAAGATGCGGAAATGGTGTTCCATTCGAGAGCGATGCGAGCATGATATTCGCGCGAAATTAAAAAAGGCAGATGTCCCGGATTCTGAGATACAGCAGCTGATTGCACGGCTGATCCAAGAAGATTTTATGTCGGAAAGCCGATTTTTGGAGTCGTATATCCGCACGCACATTGAATACAAAGGGTGGGGCCCACATAAGATTGTAAATGGATTGAAAATCAAAGGTTTTGATTCATCAAAAGCATGGAATGCAGTCAATTCTTGGGACCAAAAGGATTTTGAACGCGTCTTGAATCGATTGCTGGAACGAAAAGTTGTGGAATGGCAGGAGAACCGGGAGCGGGTAATCCGTTTTTTGGTTTCAAGGGGCTATCGGATGGAAGACATATTGCGTCAAGGGGCTGCTTTAGGAACGGGGGTGAATTAACTTTGGCCATTCATGATTACGATTGATCAAATAAATGCGTTGCGAAAACGCATCGAAGATTTAAGGGGGTACTTGTCCATCGATGAGAAGGCAATTGAAATCGCGGAGGAGGAGAAACGCACACAAGACCCTGAGTTTTGGACCAACTCGAAGGAGGCTGAACTGGTAATGAAGCGCATTCGAACGTTGAAAACGTGGACCGGAAGCTTCAACGATTGCCTCGGGAGCTTGGAGGATGCTCAGGTTCTATTTGAATTCATGAAAGCCGGAGAAGCGGACGAAGCCGAATTCACGACGGCCTTTGAATCCGCGATCAAAGCGGTGGAAGAATTGGAGTTTAAAAACATGCTTAGCGCTGAGGAAGACAACCTCAACGCCGTCATGCAAATTACATCCGGAGCGGGCGGAACAGAAAGCTGTGATTGGGCTGCCATGTTGATGCGCATGTACCGAATGTATGGCGACCGCGCCTCATTCAAGGTCAAGGAACTGGACATGCAAGAAGGCGATGTTGCCGGAATCAAGCAGGTCACATTGGAGTTTGATGGAGACTTTGCGTTTGGAATGCTCAAAGGGGAAAACGGGGTTCATCGGTTGGTTCGGATCAGCCCATTTGACAGCCAGGCGCGGCGACACACTTCTTTTGTTTCCGTTTACGTCTATCCCCTGGTGGATGATTCGATTGAAATTGAGGTCAATGCTTCCGACATCAGTTGGGACACCTTCCGCTCGGGGGGTGCAGGGGGGCAAAATGTGAACAAAGTGGAAACCGGTGTACGGCTGCGGCACGCTCCTACGGGAATTGTCATTGATAACACCGAAACCCGCTCACAGCTCGGAAACAAAGAGAAGGCCATGCAACTGCTCAAGTCGCAGCTCTTTGAGATGGAACTTGCTCGCAGAAATGAGGCGCGTGCGGAAATTGAGGCGGGAAAGAAGAAGATTGAGTGGGGGTCGCAGATCCGGTCCTATGTCATGCAGCCGTACAAAATGGTCAAAGACGTCCGAACCAGTCACGAAACATCCAATGTTGAGGCCGTGATGAACGGAGACATTGAAGGCTTCCTTAAAGCGTATCTGATGCAGGCGGGATCGGGCGCGAAAAGCCTAGAATAACAACAATCATTTCCCTTATTCATTTCATTGACATGAATTTATTCCGAATCGAAAAGGACACCATTGGTGAAGTAAAAGTTCCCAAAGAAGCCTTGTGGGGCCCACAAACAGAGCGGTCACGGAACAATTTCAAAATTGGTCCAAAAGCGTCCATGCCGATGGAAGTGGTCAAGGCCTTTGCTGTATTGAAAAAAGCCGCGGCGTTTACCAATGCTGAGTTGGGCGGTTTGGATGCTCAAAAGCGCGATTTAATTGCCACAGCATGCGATGAAATCGTTGCGGGCAAATGGGACGAACAATTTCCGTTGGTCATTTGGCAAACGGGGTCAGGAACGCAATCCAACATGAATGTCAATGAAGTGGTCGCCAATCGAGCGCATCAACTCAATGGCGGAACAGTCGGAGAAGGCGAACGGCTGGTGCACCCCAATGATGACGTCAATAAGTCCCAGTCTTCCAACGATACCTTTCCAACGGCGATGCACATTGCGGCGTATTGCATGATCGTCGAGACGACCATTCCCGGTGTCGAGGAATTGAGGGATGCACTGGAGTCAAAAGCGCAGGCATTTTCGGAGGTGGTAAAAATTGGCCGTACCCACTTGATGGACGCCACACCGTTGACGTTGGGACAGGAATTTGGGGGATATGTCGCGCAGCTGAATTACGGACTCAATGCCCTGCGAAATTCGCTGAGTCATCTCTCAGAATTGGCACTTGGCGGCACAGCAGTTGGAACGGGAATCAACACGCCCGAAGGCTATGCCGTCCGTGTTGCGCAGCACATTGCTGAACTCACAGGCCAACCATTTGTGACGGCTGCCAATAAGTTTGAGGCGCTCGCGGCGCATGACGCTATTGTGGAGTCGCATGGTGCCTTGCGCCAGTTGTCGGTCTCCCTGAATAAAATTGCCAACGACATCCGATTGATGGCTTCAGGGCCGCGCTCGGGAATCGGTGAAATCATCATTCCAGCCAACGAACCAGGTTCGAGCATCATGCCCGGCAAGGTGAACCCTACGCAATGTGAAGCCCTTACCATGGTGTGTGCTCAAGTGATGGGAAATGACGTTGCCATTGCTGTCGGGGGAGCACAAGGCCATTACGAACTGAACGTATTCAAGCCGATGATGGCCCGCAACATTCTGGAAAGTGCTCAGTTGATTGGTGACGCATGCGCCTCGTTTAGTGCGCATTGTGTTCAAGGCATCGAGCCGAATCACAGTCGGATCGATGAGTTGGTGCAGAATAGTCTCATGTTGGTCACGGCACTCAACACCAAAATTGGTTACTATAAAGCGGCAGAAATCGCGAACAAAGCCCATACCGAAGGCACAACCTTGAAAGCGGCAGCGCTCGCGACCGGTTACTTGACTGAGGAGGAATACGACGCGTGGGTCGTGCCCGCCGACATGACAGGCCGCCGCTAGGCAATCAATTGTTCAAGCTGGACTAGCGCGTCTTCCGCGTCTTCATTTCCGTAACCAGCTGCTTGATCCACTGTTCCTCCGCCTTCGGACAGATCAACAACGCATCCTTTGTGTCCACAACGATGAAGTCGTTCACGCCACGCAAAGCGACGATCTTTTTCGATTCTTCTGCCTCAGTGACCACTACGTTGCCTGCCGCTTCATGGGCCCAGAGTTCAGTTCCAGTCGTTCCATTGCCATGCGCGTCCAGCGGCAATTTTTCATGCAATGACCCCCAAGTCCCCAAGTCACTCCAGCCAAAATCGGAAAGCACAACCGTGACGTTCGATGCTTTCTCCATGATTCCGTAATCGATGGAGATATTTTCACAATCGCCATAAATGGATTGAATGGCTGGCTTTTCTGCGGGCGTCGCAAAAGCCGCGGCATTTTCTTGGAACAAGTCTTGCATCTCGGGCAAGTGCTTTTCAAACGCGGCGGTAATGTTTTGAAGGCTCCAAATGAAGATTCCGGAATTCCAGTAGAAGTCTCCTGATGCAAGGAATTCCTCAGCCAGGTCTTTTTGCGGCTTTTCCGTAAAGGTTTTCACGGAACGAATGCGTTGATCTTCCGCATCGGGCAGGTCTTCAAATTGGATGTAACCGTAGCCCGTGTCGGGACGCGATGGCTTGATGCCGAGCGTCACCAAATGGTTGGTATTCAAACTGTGATTTGCCGCGAGTTCCGCAATTTCCAAGAAGTTGTCTTCTTTGACAATCAAATGGTCAGATGGTGCCACAATCATGACGGCTTCTGATGCCTGATCACCAGCCTTGTTCGCGACCCAGTGATTCGCATAGGCGATGCATGGAGCAGTGTTGCGCATGAAAGGCTCACAGAGTACGTTTTCCGCAGGCAGCAGTTCGAGGTGTTCATGCACCAAACCGCGGTAGCGTTCTTGTGTGACCACAACAATGTTTTCATTGGGCACCATCCGGCTGAGGCGATCGTAGGTCATCTGAATCAGGGATCGTCCCGTACCGAGAATGTCGAGGAATTGTTTGGGCTGTGTTTCTCGGCTCATGGGCCAAAAACGACTTCCAATGCCACCAGCCATGATGACTGCGTAAGTGTTCGAATTTTTCAAATCAAGGGTGGGTTAAAGGCAATGAAGCGGGCTCGGAAACGCTTGACCATTGTGGGCAATCGCATTTCTGACTTCGCCGTTGTTGCTGGCAACTTGTCAATAGAAAAACCGCTCCAAGGAGAGCTATGACCATCAACGGGTGGTTTATCTTCTTCATATGCTGCAAAAATACGCTCCGTCGCTTGACTTATGGAGCGACACTGAACATTAACTTAGCCGCATGCGGTGGATGTTTCACATTGGACGTTACATGCAATTGTTGGCCAAGAGCTTTCGCAAACCTGAAAAGGCGCGGATGTTTCGAGGGCTCTTTGTCCAAGAATTGGAATCCATTGGGATTCAATCTGTAGGCATTGTTGCCTTGCTGAGCCTATTCATGGGGGCGGTTATTTGTTTGCAAACGGCGCATCAAATTGGAGGCTGGATCCCCGCTTACACCATTGGATTCACAGTGCGCCAGACCATGATCTTGGAATTTTCGCCGACCTTGATTCCAGTGATACTTGCGGGCAAGGTTGGGTCCAACATCGCCTCGCAATTGGGGAGCATGCGGGTCACTGAGGAAATTGATGCGTTGGAAATTATGGGGGTAAATAGCGCGAGTCATTTGATCCTACCCAAAATTTTGGCGGGGGTTCTGATTGTGCCTTTTTTGGTCATCTTGAGCATGGTCCTCGGCGTGGGCGCAGGCGCCTGGATCGGTGTTGCTACCGGCGTGAGCACGCTTGCTGATTTCGAATACGGAATGCAAGTCGACTTCCGGGTTTTCGATGTGTCCTACGCCCTGATCAAAACCGTGATCTTCGGTTTTATCCTCACAAGTGTGTCCGCTTACCATGGCTACTATGCATCGGGCGGGCCCATTGAAGTGGGGCGTTCCAGTACGCGTGCAGTGGTTTGGTCCGTGGTAATCATCATGATTTCCAACCTCATCATCACCCAAATGTTGCTGAATTAACGGACGAGCGGAATGATCAAACTCCACAACATCTCCAAATCGTTTGGTGAGCATCATGTTCTCAAGGACGTTTCCGCCTCCTTTGAGCGAGGCAAAGTCAATTTTGTCATTGGACGCAGCGGAAGCGGAAAGAGTGTTTTGACCAAATGCACGGTTGGCCTGATTGAGCCTGACTTGGGTTATGTCGAATATGATGGACGGGATTTCACCCGAATGTCCTTGAAAGAACGCAAATCCATTCGTCAAGAGATTGGAATGCTCTTCCAGGGAAGTGCTTTGTTTGACAGCATGTCGGTTGAAGAAAACGTTCGATTTCCGCTGCGCATGTTCAGTGATTTGAGTGAAAAAGAGATTCAAATGCGGGCTGCAGCATGCCTCGAAAGGGTGGAACTTTCGGACGCAGGCACGCGATTTCCATCTGAATGCAGCGGTGGAATGCAAAAGCGCGTTGGCATTGCCCGGGCCATTGCGATGAATCCGAAATATTTGTTTTGCGATGAGCCCAACTCTGGACTTGATCCTCAAACGGCCATTGTCATCGACCAGCTCATCAAAGAAATCACGTTGGAATACCAGATGACAACCGTGGTTATTTCGCACGATATGAATAGCGTCATGGAGGCGAGTGATACCATTCATTTTGTCCACGAAGGGTCCATCCTTTGGAACGGAGATCGGCACCAATTGTTGGAAGGGGGAGTGGCCGAATTGGAATCATTTGTTTTTGCTTCGGACCTCATGCGTCAGATTCGCAAGAACCAATCCACCCCATGAAGCATGGCGGAAGGAGGCCCTCAGAAAATTCCATTGAATTTTAATCGCCGCACGGCTGCGGAGATGAACGAAGACTCTGAGCGCATGCTTGAGCGCTATCAGTCGCGAAGAACGGTTCGGCATTTTTCATCTGATCCACTTCCATTGGAGGTGGTGGAACGCTGCATATTGGCTGCGGGCACAGCTCCATCGGGCGCCCATAAGCAGCCCTGGCATTTTTGCCTCATCACGGACCCCGCAATCAAGAAAAAGATTCGAGAAGCCGCGGAAAAAGAAGAGTATGTCAATTACCACGGCCGCATGTCAGATCGTTGGCTCAAGGACTTGGAGCCCTTCGATACCAACCACATCAAACCCCATTTGGAAGAGGCGCCAGCCCTCATTGCCGTTTTCAGGCAAGCCTGGCAACCGGATGAGTTGGACGGCAGGAAGCAGAACTATTACGTTCAGGAGTCTGTGGGAATTGCCTGCGGCATGCTTTTGGCTGCTTTGCACGAATCGGGGATCGCTGCACTGACGCATACACCTTCTCCGATGGCTTTTTTGTGTGATATTTTGGACAGACCACCCCATGAGAAGGCATTTTTACTCATCCCCATTGGATTCCCTAAAGATGACTGTGAAGTGCCTGATATTGCTCGGAAATCACTCGATGAGATTCGTTCAAATGTGGGTGCCGGCAAGAAGTAATTCTGCTGCTTGGGCATAAAATCTTGAATAAACTTCGGTGGTTACCTTTTCCTTTGGTTACTTTGCGCCCCGATAAACAGATTTAAGCTATGTCTGATATTCAAGAAAAAGTAACGGCGATTATCGTCGACAAGTTGGGAGTTGATGCCGGAGAGGTTAACATCGAAGCAAGTTTCACCAATGATTTGGGAGCCGATTCTTTGGACACGGTTGAGCTCATCATGGAATTTGAAAAGGAGTTCAACATTGCCATCCCCGACGACCAAGCTGAAAAGATCAGCACAGTAGGCCAAGCGGTCGACTACATTACGGAGCACGCGAAATAATCCCGGCTCTATGGAGCTCAAGAGGGTTGTTGTGACTGGCCTGGGAGCGATTACGCCCCTGGGAAATGACGTGCGCGCCTATTGGGATGGCCTCATCAACGGTGTGAGTGGCGCCGCCCCAATCACCAAGTTTGACGCTGAAAATTTCAAAACGCAATTCGCGTGTGAAGTCAAAGGTTTTGACGTCGCAGATTTCTTGGAGCGGAAAGCTTCACGGAAGATGGATCTCTTTGCCCAGTACGCCGTGGTCTGTTCAGATGAAGCCATCAAGGACGCGGGACTGCTTGAAGAAGGCTCCGCGGATCCCGACCGGGTAGGCGTCATTTGGGGCTCGGGAATCGGAGGATTCCAAACGTTCATGAACGAGGCATTGAACTTTCACAAAAGCGATGGTATTCCGCGCTTCAGTCCGTTCTTCATTCCCATGATGATCTCGGACATTGCGGCGGGTCACATCAGTATGCGCCACGGGTACAGAGGCCCAAACTTCTGCACGGTTTCAGCGTGTGCGAGTGGCACCAATGCAATGATTGACGCGTTCAATTACATTCGATTGGGCAAGGCAGATGTTATGGTCACGGGTGGTTCTGAGGCCGCAGTCACGGAAGGCGGAATCGGAGGTTTCAATGCCCTGAAGGCATTGTCAACTCGGAATGATGACCCTACCACCGCTTCTCGGCCATTTGATTCCACACGGGACGGTTTTGTCTTGGGCGAAGGTGGAGGTGCGATTATTCTGGAGGATTACGATCATGCTGTGGCTCGCGGAGCCACCATTTATTGCGAAATGGTTGGTGGCGGAATGAGCGCAGATGCTCACCACATTACAGCTCCTCATCCGGAAGGCTTGGGCGCATTGAATGTGATGAAAGCGGCGTTGGATGACGCGGCCATGCATCCTTCTGAAGTGGATTATGTCAATGTGCACGGCACATCTACGCCGCTCGGGGACATTGCAGAAACAAAAGCCATTCAAGGTGTTTTCGGAGATCACGCGTATGACCTCAACATATCTTCGACGAAGTCGATGACAGGTCATTTGCTGGGAGCTGCAGGCGCGATTGAAGGCATTGCATGCATCTTAGCCATCAAGAATGGCATCATCCCACCGACGATTAATTTTGAGCACTCGGATGACCAGCTGGATCAAAAGCTGGATTTCACATTCAACACAGCAAAAAAGCGCAACGTAAGAGCGGCCTTGTCGAATACGTTCGGCTTCGGAGGCCACAATGCTTCCGTTTTGTTTCGCGAACTTGTATAACGGATTTTTTCAGTGGGGTTGCTCGATTCGAAGAGGTTGCGGGGATTAAAATCCCGTGTTTCAAAACCAAGTGCGTTTGATTCTTTTGTGCGCAGAGAATTTGGCGTGAGGATATTGCAGCAAGGATGGTATGAAGAGGCGATGACGCACGCCTCGTTATCACCTGACCTGGAAGACCACCAAAATGCCAACGAGCGACTGGAATTTTTGGGAGACGCTGTGCTTGGGGCGATGGTCGCCAAGCAGGTTTTTGATTCATTCCCCGAAGATGAAGAAGGACCGTTGACCCAACGCAAGGCCCAAATGGTCAGCCGAAAAGCATTGAATCAAATTGGTCAGTCGATGGGGTTGGAATCATTCATTCGTGCCAATTTGGGCAACGGAGAAATTCCTGCCACCGTGGTTGGCAACGCCCTTGAAGCCTTGATTGGGGCTATTTTCATCGATCACGGATACCGAAAAACGGAGCAAGGGGTTTTGCGCATGTTTGAACGGCATCAGCTGAATGCGGGCGCCTTGATGGACTCCGATTTCAAAACCCAAATGCAACAGTGGGCCCAGCAGTCATCGAAATCGCTGGAATACCGATTGATCGGCGAAGCGATGGTCGAGGGCCGAAATGTTTATCAAATGGAGTTGGTTTTGGACGGGCGCATCATGGGCAAAGGCCACGGCTTTTCAAAGAAGGGCGCCGAGCAGGCTGCAGCCGAAGACGCAAGCCAGCACATTCCCCTGTAATTGTGGAGGTTAATGCTTGTACCATGCCGCTGAAACGTAAATCTCAAGGTATATTCGCCGCAGATGCAATGGCTTGACGACGATTTTGCAGATTCGTGTGATTTTGAATTGATTGGATTGAGTAGTCACCTTCCTCCGCAGCGGTTGTGTTGGGAGTTGAACCGTTCAATGGGATGGAGTTTGGAATTCAGTCATTTGCTTGAGATCGCGCACAAGAAGATCAATTCAAGCCATGCTGTATACCGGTTCAATGAAACTGGAGATGCGGGCCATGGTGTTTTCCACGTCGTGGAAAACAAGTTGCCAGAAGGCATCATTGCTCGATTTCAGGGGGCATCTGCGCTGGACTACCTTCTCCATTTGGGGGAAGGATGTGAGCAGGCTGTAAGTTTGGTTCCTGCGTTGCGCAAGGTGAATGGAGTGAATTATGTCCAGGAATTGGACCCACTGCATTCGGGAGCCATTGAGCATTTGGCTTTGATTGATTTGGAGCCAAAGTTGGATTAGTAAGATTGAAGAGAAAGAAATGAAACGAACGAAAATTGTAGCGACAATGGGGCCTGCTTCCTCGTCAGAGGAAATGCTCCATGCACTCATTCAAGCTGGAATGAATGTGGCGCGTTTGAACTTTTCGCATGGCGAATATTCGGTGCATGGGCAAACGATTGCCAACGTGCGTAAGGTGGATGAAGAATTGGGAACGCACACCGCTTTGTTGGCGGATTTGCAAGGTCCAAAGCTTCGCGTATGCGACATTGTCGGTGGTGAAATGAAGCTGGTGAATGGCGAGGAATTGATCATTCGCACGGGAAATCACGACGGAGAAAATGGCGTGGTTTATACCACCTACAAAGAATTTGCTCGGGATGTGAAGCCCGGTGAGCCGGTGCTCATGGACGATGGGAAGCTGGAATTGAAAGTATTGGAAACCGACGGCAAAGGGGAAGTCCGATGTGAAATCATTCACGGAGGTAAATTGAAGCCAAGAAAGGGGATCAACTTACCCTCTACGGCTATTTCGCTTCCGTGCATCACCGAAAAGGACGAAGCTGATTTGGCGTTTGCCTTGGAAAATGATGTGGATTGGGTTGGGCTTTCTTTTGTCCGCAACTCGAGTGACATTATTGACCTGCGCAATCGAATCGAAGCAGCGGGCAAGCATGCGCGGATTGTCGCGAAAATTGAGAAACCAGAAGCTTTGGAGGATTTGGAAGAAATCCTGACCATGACCGATGCAGTCATGGTGGCGCGTGGTGATTTGGGAGTGGAAATCCCCAAGCAAGAGGTCCCATTGGTACAGAAAGACATCATCAAGAGGTGCATGTTACTTGGGCGTCCGGTCATTGTAGCGACGCAGATGATGGAGTCGATGATTGAACATTCGGTGCCGACCCGGGCCGAAGTCAATGATGTTGCCAATGCGGTGCTCGATGGCGCCGACGCTGTGATGCTGAGCGCAGAAACGTCAGTCGGGGCATTTCCCGTAGAGGCTGTGAAGGCCATGACGGATATCATTCATTCGATGGAAGGCCATGATGCGATGTTCAATCACGAACGGCCGCCATTGAGTCCGGATGACGACCGATTCATTAGTGATAGCATGTGCTACAACGCGTGTCGTCTGGCAAAACGGGTCAATGCGAAGGCCATTGTGACGATGACTTTTAGCGGCTACACTGCGGTGCAAGTCTCGAGTCAAAGGCCGAAAGCACATGTCTACATGTTCACAGCGAATAAAAAAGTGCTGGGACAGATGTCGCTGGTTTGGGGCGTTACGGCGTTTCCCTATTTGAAAATGGTGAGCACCGATCACACCATAGCGGACATCAAGTTTGAGCTAACAAAAATGGGGGTGGTAGCCAAGGGGGATTTCGTCATTCACCTCGCGAGCATGCCCATTGCAGAAGCCGGAATGACAAACATGGTCAAGCTGAGTCAAGTCTAGAAAAATCAGGAGTTTAGTGTTCGCATCCTCCTTGGGTTGGTGCTATCTTCGCGGCAGCGTTCACGCGCAACGAAATGGCCATCAGCATGAGTGATTCTCCTCAACAATCTTATTTCCCTGAGCGGGGTTCTTTGAATTTGCCAGATGTCGCAAGTGATATCTTGCAACGTTGGGAGCGTGAAAACACGTTCCAGCGCAGCATTGATACGCGTCCAGAAGATCGTCCTTATGTGTTTTTTGAAGGCCCGCCATCAGCCAATGGCAAACCGGGAATTCACCACGTGATGGCCCGTGCAATCAAAGATATTTTTTGCCGGTTTCATACCCTCAAAGGGTACCGCGTGGAACGCAAAGCGGGTTGGGATACCCATGGATTGCCTGTTGAATTGGGTGTCGAAAAGGAACTCGGAATCACGAAGGAAGACATCGGTGTCAAACTGACCATCGAAGAATACAATGAAGCTTGCCGAAAGGCGGTGATGCGTTATACGGATATCTGGAATGAGCTCACCCTCAAAATGGGATACTGGGTGGATATGGAGTCGCCGTATGTGACCTATGAGAACAAATACATTGAAAGTGTCTGGTGGTTGTTGAAGCAATTGGACAAGAAAGATTTGCTGTACAAAGGCTATACCATTCAGCCGTACAGCCCGGCAGCGGGAACCGGATTGAGTTCTCACGAGCTCAATCAACCCGGGGCCTACCAAGATGTGAAGGATACGACGATCGTTGCTCAATTTCGGGCGCTCCCGGATTGTGCTGGACGCATTCTGGAACATGCGGGTCCCGAAAAAGCGGCTGCATTGGCGCATTTGCCGGTGGATTTCTTGGCTTGGACCACGACTCCTTGGACATTGCCTTCCAACACGGCCTTAACTGTTGGTCCCACGATTGATTATGCTGTGGTGGTGACGAAAAATCGGTACACGCAAGAAGAAGGCGTAGTGGTTTTGGCTTCGGAACTGATTGGAAAACATTTCGGAGGGAAAAAAGCACCTGAACACGAAGTCATTGCACAGATCAAAGGCACCGATTTGTGTGGAGCACGTTATGAGCAATTGCTGGATTGGGCGGAACCCATGGAGCATGTAGAACAGGCATTTCGGGTCATCCCAGGGGATTTTGTTACGACCGAAGATGGAACGGGAATTGTACACACGGCGCCGACTTTTGGAGCGGATGATGCCCGAGTGGCTTCCGCCGCGGGTGTTCCCCCACTGTTGGTGGATGATGGTTCGGGCCATGGAGTGCCGTTGGTGGACATGCAAGGCCGTTTCCGAGAAGGCATTGGGCCATTTGCGGGACGTTTTGTCAAGCAAGAGTACTATGAAGCGAACGAAGCTCCGGAACGCTCTGTGGATGTTGAGATTGCCATCTTATTGAAGGAGCGAAGCCAAGCCTTTTTGGTAGAGAAATACGAGCACAATTATCCGCATTGCTGGCGAACAGATAAGCCGGTGTTGTATTATCCGTTGGACAGCTGGTTCGTGCGCTCCACGGCGGCAAAGCAGCGTATGCAAGAGCTGAATGACACCATCCGGTGGAAGCCGGCCAGTACAGGCAGCGGACGGTTTGGAAAGTGGTTGGAAAACCTGAATGATTGGAACTTGAGTCGCTCGCGTTTTTGGGGCATTCCAATTCCCATTTGGTCCACCGAAGACGGTTCCGAGCGAATTTGCATTGGTTCGGTGGAAGAGTTGAAAGAGGCTTGTGCAGCATCTATGCAAGCCGGTTTGATGCCATCCAATCCGTTGCAAGAATTTGCACCTGGGGACATGTCCAAGGAGAATTACGAAGCATTTGACCTTCACAAGCACTCCGTGGACGGCATTGTGCTGGCGTCGTCCAAGGGTGAACCCATGCGCCGAGAAGCCGATTTGATTGATGTTTGGTTCGATAGCGGATCCATGCCCTACGCCCAGTGGCATTATCCGTTTGAAAACAAGGATCGAATTGACGGAGCAAAGTCTTTTCCAGCGGACTTTATTGCGGAAGGAGTGGATCAAACCCGGGGATGGTTTTACACGTTGCACGCTATCGGTACCATGGTGTTCGATTCCGTGGCGTACAAGAGTGTTGTGAGCAATGGATTGGTACTGGACAAGCAAGGGCTAAAAATGTCCAAACGATTGGGCAATGCGGTTGACCCGTTTGAAACACTCGAGAAATACGGCCCGGATGCAACGCGTTGGTACATGATCAGCAATGCGCAACCTTGGGACAACCTGAAGTTTGATGCGGACGGTATTGTTGAAGTGCAACGTAAGTTTTTTGGCACGCTGCACAACACCTACAACTTCCTCGCGCTTTACGCTAAAATTGACGGCTACAGTGGGAGCGAGGCCCTGATTTCTGTGCAGGACCGTCCGGAGATTGATCGTTGGATCCTCTCGCGGTTGCATTCCTTGATCCAGGATGTGGATGCGGCTTACGGGGAATTGGAGCCCACCAAAGCTGCACGCGCCATTCAGGAATTCACCATTGATGAACTGTCCAATTGGCATGTCCGATTGTCGCGTAGGCGCTTTTGGAAAGGGGAGATGAGCGATGACAAATTGAGCGCGTATCAAACCTTGCACGAATGCCTGAAGACCCTTGCGATCATGGCTTCACCAATTGCACCTTTTTATTGCGATCGATTGCACCACGACATCAATCCGGGGGCAGATTCGGTTCACCTCATGGCATTTCCGGAAGTGGATGCGAAATGCATTGATCAAGAATTGGAAGAACGGATGAAATTGGCCCAACAGATCAGTTCCCAGGCGCTTTCGCTGCGGAAACGCGAAAAAATCCGTGTCCGGCAGCCGTTGCGGCGCATCCTTGTACCTGTGCTTGATGAAACGGTGGAGCGCCGAATTCGTGCAGTTGAGCAGTTGATTTGCGGTGAGATTAATGTCAAAAATGTGGAGTTGCTGAAGGACGAATCGGATTCAGAAGTTTCCATTGTGAAGCGTGTGAAGCCTGATTTTAAGGCCTTGGGCCCGCGCTTCGGAAAACGGATGAAATCCATCGCAGCTGCCGTGAATGCACTCGATGCTGATGGGATCATGACCCTGGAGCGAAACGGCGAAATCGAGGTGCTTCCTGAAGACGGTCAGGGTCCTGCTGTGATTTCAACTTCGGATGTAGACATCATGACCGACGACATCCCAGGATGGTTGGTTTCAAGTGCTTCGGGTGTGACCGTAGCGCTGGACATTACCTTGGACGAAGAATTGCGTTCTGAAGGTTTTGCAAGGGAGTTGATCAACCGCGTTCAGAACGTACGAAAAGACCACGGTTTGGAGGTCACGGACAAGATTAAATTGACGCTCGACGCCAGCGGTGACATTCGTTCGGCAATTGAACGCAATTTGGATTATATTCGGGTCGAAACTCTCGCAGATTTGGTAAGTTGGCAGAAGCCTGCAGACGGCACAGAAGTGGATTTGGGCGATGGGATTACCCTGCACATTGGAGTAGAAAAATTGAATTGAACATTGAGTAATGGCTGAAACACGATACACGGACTCAGACTTGAAAGAATTTCAAGACTTGATCGACAACAAGTTGAAAACAGCGCGTGAGAATTACGACGAATTGCAACGTGCGCTTTCGCATCAAGACGACAACACCACCGATGATACTTCTCCCACGTTTAAGATGATGGAAGACGGATCGGAAACGATGAGTCGTGAGGAGACCGCTCAGTTGGCTGCGCGTCAAGAGAAATTCATTCGGAATTTGGAGAATGCATTGCTTCGCATCCGAAACAAGACCTATGGCATTTGCCGGGTCACCGGCAAGTTGATTCCGAAGGAACGCCTGCGATTGGTGCCCCATGCAACGATGTCGATTGAGGCGAAGAACAAGCAATAATCGCCCACAACCCCAGTCCATTGCAGACCCCCAGAACCTTTTTAGGCTGGATTTTTTTGGTTGTTCTGCCCCTTTTGGTGAGCGACCAATTGATTAAGATCTGGATCAAGCTCAATTTTGCAGTGGGTCAGCGTGCCTCATTTGTACCGGGAGTTTTGGAGCTACAATTCATTGAAAATGAAGGCATGGCTTTCGGATGGGCATTGCCCGGGGTAACAGGCAAATTGGTGCTCACGATTTTCCGCTTAGTTGCGGCGATTGGCATTGGGTATTATTTGAGCAAGCTGGTGCGTTCAGGGGTTCACAAGGGATTGCTGACTTGCGTTTCATTTGTCTGGGCCGGAGCGATTGGTAACATCATCGATAGCGCTGTATACGGCCAGCTGTTTACGCGAAGCTCATGGGGCATGATGGCAGACTGGGCCGAAAAATCGGAAGGGTACGCACCTTTTTTGATGGGCAATGTGGTCGATATGTTTCATTTCATTGTGCGATGGCCGGCATCATTCCCCATTGAATCATTGGCGGGTCGGGAAGTTTTTCCGCCCATCTGGAATTTGGCTGACGCGGCCATTTCTTGTGGCGTCATTGCAATTCTTATTGGTCAGCGCGCCTTCTTTCGAGAAGTGAGTGAAGTGCCGGGGCAAACGAAGAGCGGAGAGGAAGAATCCGCGGATTGAGGTCTTTCGTCGTTCAGTCTGCTCAGACCTCCACCGGTTCTACCCAATCGCCGTGGGACCGAATCAGGTCCACGAGCGCATCAACCGCTCGGTCTTCCGGAACATTTCGCTCGACCACTTCTTTTTCTTTGTACAGGGTGATTTTTCCAGGTCCTGTTCCGACGTACCCGTAATCGGCATCTGCCATTTCGCCTGGCCCATTGACAATGCACCCCATGATGCCAATTTTGACGCCTTTCAAATGAGAGGTGACGGAGCGAATTTTGGCAGTGGTTTCCTGCAGATCAAAAAGGGTTCGCCCGCAGCTTGGGCAGCTGATGTATTCGGTTTTGGAAATGCGCGTTCGCGTCGCCTGGAGGATTCCGAAGGCGGTTGAATTGCGCAATTGAAGAGAAGCCTGATTCCCTGCCATCCATATGCCATCGCCAAATCCATCGAGCAAAGGAGCACCTAAATCAACGGAGGCGAAAAGCTGAAAAGACTCGTCGTCCAGATCGTCGAGTTTCCGAGTGAGGATCACAGGAACGTCGCATTTCATTTGGTCCAATTGCATGCAGCAACCCCGCAAATCAGCCATGGCATGCGCGCTCGAAGCCTCCAGGGCGAGGACAATGTCCTTTCGTCCTCTCAGGCTTGAAACGAATGCCTCGGTCAAATCTGCTTTTTTCGCCTGAATGAAATGAACGTCCGAAGTGGCGTTCGGATTCCAATTGGCTGCCGACCAAAGGGGGTAATGGCGCGTAGCTCCTTTCCAGTCTGCGGCATCTTGAATAACACCGAGTGTTCCGGGGAGCTCAAAATCAATTTCGCGATTCCCCGAATAAATGTAGTCGCAAGCAAAGTCATCCAAGTTCCATTTGTCCAGGGGCACCGAATACCGGTACCCACATCCGAAAAGACGCGCGGGTGTAATGTCTCCACTGCTCAAATCATGGACCACGACGGGAACGTTTTTCCCTCCAATATTCAATACTTCTTGGGCTGCACGTCGCGCGTGATTGAATGGATCAAAGCTCAAGGGCAAGGCGTCCATGGTGGAAGAATGCCCCCGTTGTGCATACCGATCCACCAGCTTTCGTGCCACGGGAAGTTCTGCCTCTGGCGCTTCGGTCAACGAAACTCGGATGGTATCGCCCAAGCCGTCTTCGAGCAATGCTCCGATTCCAATCGCGCTTTTGATTCTGCCGTCTTCTCCATCTCCCGCTTCCGTTACACCCAGATGAAGGGGGTAATTCATGCCTTCTGCATCCATGCGAGCGACAAGAAGGCGGTAGGCTTGCACCATGACCTGGGGGTTGGATGCCTTCATGCTGATCACGATTTCGTGGTAGTCATGTTTTCGGCAAATTCGGAGAAATTCCAAGGCACTTTCCACCATGCCCGTGGGAGTGTCTCCGTAGCGGCTGAGAATGCGATCAGAAAGTGACCCGTGATTGGTCCCGATGCGCATGGCACGTCCCAATCGCTTGCATTTCAAAACGAGGGGAGTGAAGCGTGTTTCGATTCGGTCCAGCTCAGCGGCATACGACTCGTCTGTGTAATCGATTTCCTCGAATTTTTTCTTGTCCGCGTAATTGCCAGGATTGACCCTGATTTTCTCGACATGATCTGCCGCAACTTCCGCTGCATTGGGCGTGAAGTGAATATCGGCCACCAGTGGTACGTGCTTATTGGCGACATGCAATGCTTGTGCAATGCTTCCCAACGCTTCCGCCTCCTTCTTCGATGGCGCGGTAATTCGCACCAATTCGCTGCCGGCATCCACCATTCGGATGCTCTCATCCACTGTTTTTTCTACGTCGAGCGTATCCGCAGTGGTCATCGATTGAATCCGGATGGGCGCATCACCGCCCAAGGTGAGATCGCCCACTTTGATTTGCCTCGAGACGCGTCTTCTGTAGTTGAACCAATCAACATTCAATTGATCAGATTGGGAGTGAGATGCGGCGTTTTGTTCCATGGTTCCGTTTGCTCTGCTAAGGTAACCGACGGAAGCCGAGAATTGTTGGAGCATAGCGGTTCGAATTGTCCACGGTTGCGGAGTAATTTTACGGAACGAAACTGGGGCAGTCGCCCATGATCCATTCCAATTGCCCTCCATTCAAAACGAAATTGATTCAGCCATCGTGCTGACGAGCCGTCCCTACACCGATGGCAAGCGAGTGGTTCGCGTCATGAGTCGGACGCATGGCACCATTGCTTTGTGGGTGAATGAGGGCCGAGGAAAAAACCGCCGCATTGCCATGTGGCATGCAGGGGCCTTGTTGGAGCTCAGCGGAATGAACCGCAAAGGTTCGGAAGGGCTGATTCGATTTCGAGAGGCTCGAAGAACGGTGGTTTTGGATGCGGTCATTCGAGATCCGCGGCGCAGCGCGATCGTTTTTTTCATTTGTGAGGTCATCGAAAAGACGATGGCAGAGGAAACCCCTCACCCGGAAGTCCATGATTTGATGGCCCGAACCATCTGTGAGATTGAATCTTCTGCATCCCTGGGTTGGATTCATGCGGCCTTCTTGGGTCAGCTGATTCGGCTCCTCGGCATTGCGCCGGTTTCGCCCGGAAATTCAGACGTCACTTCGTTGGATTTGCAGTCAGGCGATTGGAAACATGAAATAGGCTTGGAGAAGGAATCATTGGAAAAGTCCATTGCCGATGGATTCATGGCATTTTTGGAACCGGAAGCGGTTGTTCCCACGATGTGGTCCATTGCGGACCGGAAGCGTTTGATTCTTGGGCAAGTCCGTTACCTTCAGCACCAATTGGGGACCCTACGTGAAATCAAGAGTTATGCCGTCTTGGAAGCGGTTTTCGACAACGAACGGTGATATGGAAGTTGGCTCGATTTTTGACAAAAGCAGCGGCATGAAGCGGCTCCAAATGCGAATGGGTCACGCCCGAGTTTTGGCGGCGTTGGTATTGCTTTGGATACTATCCACGGTGCAATCGCTCGCGCAGGACGATGTGCCTCAGCAGCGCCCGGCGAGCCGAAACGTTGAATCAGCGGTTTCATCCAAATCCAATGTGCCCAAGCGCCAAGAGTCAAAGCAGATAAGTGCGGTAGCATCTGATGGCTTTACACCGGTGTCTTTCGCTGTTGTCCTCAACAAAAACACAGGGCAACAAGTCATGACTGACGCTGATGGAAATGCTTCGATCACGCGATCGATGGCTTCGGACACATTATTGGTTCGAAGTGTTGGCTTCATGGACATGGTGATTTTACCGGGCCAGCCACTGCCTCCTTCGATCCGAATGATTGAAGATTTGATCAGCCTTGAAACGGCGCAAGTGGTCAGTCAGGGCCTTGTGGATGCGAACAGTGCTTCACTTTCGACGCAGGCGCAGGCGATTCCGAACCGCAAGAATCAAGTGATTCGATTGGAGGTTCCACAGACAGCCGCGGAGTTGCTCTGGTCGACAGGATCGGTATTGGTGCAGCAAAGCCAGCAGGGAGGGGGTTCACCGATTATTCGCGGATTTGAGGCGAATCGAATTTTATTGGTCGTCGACGGTGTCCGCATGAACAATGCCATCTATCGCAGTGGACATTTGCAAAATGCAATAACGGTGGATCCTTATATCCTGCAGCGGACGGATGTTTTGATGGGTCCGCACAGTATTTTGTTTGGCAGCGACGCATTGGGAGGAGTGATTCACTTTCACACCCGAACGCCCAAATTGGGCCAGAATGATTTTCAGGTAAACACTTCGGGAGCCTATCGCTCTCCGAACCAGAGTCAATCGTGGCATGCCGATTTCGAGGTTTCTCGAGCAAGGTGGGGCAGCATTACATCTGTCACGCACTCGGATTATGGCGATTTGCGCATGGGACAGTGGCGCCGCCATGGCAATTCCACCTGGGGGTTGGATACCCTCTGGGCCGCGCGCGTGGATTCCACGGATGTGATGCTTTCCAATGATGATCCCAACATTCAAAAGGGTTCGGGCTACAGCCAATGGGATATGCTGCAGAAATTCAGGATCCGCGTCCCAGGGGCGCTATTGGACTTGAATTTTCAATGGAGCCAAAGCAGTGACATCCCCCGCTACGATGTCTCCTCAGATTATACCGGCGATCAGCTGAAATGGGCCGAATGGAACTATGGGCCTCAGCAACGCGCAATGGCTTCTGCCCGTTACACGCGCTCCCTGTCCCGTTGGAACGTGCAATGGCAATCTTTGGTGGCCTACCAAGACATTGAGGAGTCGCGGATCAAGCGCCGTTTTGGATCGGAATGGCGTGAAAGTCAAATCGAGCAGGTTGCGGTGTTGAACGGATATTCAACCGTTCAAAAATCATGGTACAATGGCTTGAAGCTGACCGCAGGCATCAGTGGCTCATTGGATGCCGTTCAGTCAGATGCGTTTCAGGTACGGGCCTTTCCGTCGGATTCCCTTTCGCCCGATGAGGCCATGGCACAGTTCGCGATCGATACCCGTTACCCCAATGCTGGAAGTAGCATGGGGACGGGTGCGGTGTTCGCCACGGGCATATGGAACATCAATCAGCATCAATTGGCAGGAGGATTGCGATGGAGTCGATCGCGCCTGGATGCCGCATTTGAACCAACGGCGTCTTTTGCGCTGCCTTATGAGAATGTGAACATGAAGAATGGAGCGTTGACGGGGGGAATTTCCGATCAATGGACCAGTGCCAATCGGGAGTGGATTTCCAATTCATCGTTCTCCACGGGATTCCGTCACCCCAACATCGACGACATGGGCAAGGTGCGGGAAAAGGCCGGTTTTGTTTTGGTTCCAAATGACTCCTTGCGACCGGAATATTTATACAGCATGGAGCAATCGCTGCAATGGGATTGGGGGGGCAAACAACATTTGATTGCTTCCGTGAGTGCCTTTGCTTCGCGCCTCAACGACGCCATTGTTCCGCAAAACACAACCTTGGACGGAGAGGAATTCTTTCTCATCGATGGCGATTCAGCGCGGGTTCAGACGAATGTCAATGCGAGCCATGCCCACATTGGCGGGATTCGAGCAGAAATTCAAGCCAAACTGACTCCTTCCTGGAATGTGCAGGGCGCCGTGAATTGGACGGCGGGTCATCAATTCATCCCTGATGCGTCCACGGGCATCAAGACAAAATTGCCCATGTCACATATTCCGCCTGCATTCGGGAGGGTGGCGACCCACTACAAAGGCCGGTGGTGGACCTTCGAATGTTATGTGCTTTTCAGTGGCTTCAAACCCTCCGATCGATTTGGGCCATACGCGACCGACAATTTGGATTTGATGTTGCCGGAAGGCGCTCCTGCCTGGTGGACTTTGAACGGAGAATTCAGTGCACAAGTGCATCCAAAATTGGAATGGCGATTGGGCATACGGAATGCCCTCGATCTGCATTACCGGGTATTCGCCAGTGGCATCAGCGCGCCGGGTCGGGGACTCTATACTTCTTTGCACGCAGCGTTTTAGGCTGGACGCATTTCAAGTTACCTTCGCGCCATGCGTTTTGAAGCCATCATCGGGCACGAGGAAATTGGATCCAAACTCCGCACAGGGGTTCAAAATCGGCGTGTGGCACATGCCCAATTGTTCAATGGACCGGAAGGTTCTGGGGCGCTAGCCTTGGCGCTGGCCTACGCGCGTTACCTGCATTGTCAAGACCCAAGCGAGGCGGATTCCTGTGGTTCTTGCACTTCGTGCAAGCAGTACGAGACATTGCAGCATCCAGATCTGCACTGGTCCTTTCCATTCTTCAAGAAAGACAGTTCGGAGCAATCGACTACACAGCCCTTTCAAAACGCCTGGCGAGAGCGGGTTTTGGAAGACCCGTATTTTGGACTGGAAGAATGGTTGGGAGCGATAGGGGCGGATAAAAAACAACTGTTTATTAGCGTTCAAGAAGCCTTGGAGTTGAACCGAAAATTGGGATTGAAGTCGTTCCAAGGAGGATGGAAGGTGCTCATCTTGTGGCTTCCGGAAACCATGCGAGTGGATACGGCCAATAAGATGTTAAAACTGATTGAAGAGCCAACGGACAACACGGTGATGTTGTTCGTCAGTGAACAATCGAATCAGTTGCTCGCAACGATTCGATCCCGGGTACAGATGATACAGGTGCCCCGGCTCTCCGATGAATTGGCAGCCCTGGGCATGCACCAGCGCTATGGGGTTGATTTGGAACAAGCGCGCCAATGGACACATGTCACGGATGGCAACGTTGCTGCTGCGATGCGCATGAAACATTCGGGAGGATCCGAGGTGGATCGGGACCTTTTTATCCAGTGGATGCGATCGTGCTACGTTCAAGAGACGCCTAAAACGGTGGCATTGGCCGAAGATTTCGCCAAACCCGGACGGGAATCGATGAAACGTTTTATTCGCTATGCGCTGCACATGGTTCGGCAGTGCATTGTAGGCAATTACGGTGCCCAAAGTTTGGTTCGATTGACTCCAGCTGAGCGAACGTTCGCAGAGAAATTCGCTCCTTTTATCCACCACGGAAATGCGATTGAAATTCAGCAACTCCTTGAAAATGCGCACCGTGACATTGCAGGAAACGTGAACGGGAAGTTGGTCTTTTTGGATTTAAGTGCCCAAGTGAGTCTTTTGCTTCGGAAGCCAACCTGAAGGGATGTATCTTAGGGCTCATGAGTTGTAGCAATTGCAGAAATGGAGCGGATGGCACACCAAGAGGGTGTCGGAGCAATGGAAATTGTGGAACCGGCGGATGCGGCCCATTGACCGTGTTTGACTGGCTGGAAGGCGTGGCGCTGCCCTCTGGACAGAGTGCGTTTGACGTCGTCGAGGTGCGTTTCAAAGCGAACCGAAAGGGATTCTACCGAAGGTCCGCAGCGATGGAAATTCAGGTTGGCGATGTGGTGGTGTTGGATTCTGACCACGGATTTGATGTGGGTGTCGTGAGCTTGCGCGGTGAGTTGGTCAAAGCCCAGATGAGCGCCAAGCGAGTCAAGGATGACCATGAAGTTCGAAAAATTTTACGAAAAGCGACGCAGGAAGACATCGACACGTGGCAGAAGGCGAGCATGCGCGAGGCGGAGACCATTTCGGAATCCAGAAAAATCATCAAAAGCCTTGGCTTGCAGATGAAATTGGCCGATGTTGAATTTCAAGGGGACAATAAAAAAGCCACGTTTTACTACACGGCAGAAGTCCGAGTGGACTTTAGGCTCCTCGTTCGCGACTTGGCATCAGCCTTTGGCATACGGGTTGAAATGCGTCAAATTGGTGCGCGTCAGGAAGCGGCTCGTGTGGGAGGCATCGGTGTTTGTGGACGGGAACTATGCTGTTCCAGTTGGCTCAAGGATTTTCGAAGCGTGAGCACTTCAGCCGCACGCTATCAGCAGTTGTCGCTCAACCCGCAAAAGTTAGCGGGGCAGTGCGGCAAGCTCAAGTGTTGCCTGAATTTTGAATTGGATCAGTATGTGGAGGCCGTCAATGAGTTTCCATCGCCCAATACCAAAATCAAACTGAAGGAAGGCCGTGCGTTTGTGTTCAAGATGGACATTTTCAAACGGCTGGTTTATTTGAATGCGCCGGACGGAGCAGGCAATGGCCCCGTTGCCGTCAGCCTTGAGGACATGAAGGAATTGATGGCGATGAATGAACGTGGTGAATACCCCGTGAATTTGAAGGACTTCATGCAAATTGAAGAGCCTGATGAAGTAGATGAGGTCTATTCCAATGTGGTCGGGCAAGACAGCGTAACGCGATTTGACGACGAACGCAAACGGAACCGGAAGAAGCGGTCGGGCCGAAGAAACCAAGGCAAGAATGGACCCAAAGGGAAATCAAACCCGCAACAAGCCGGAGAAAAGAAGGGCCCTCAGTCGGAGGCGAAATCCGGCGGCGACAGTTCAAAGCGCAACAAGCGCCGACCGAAACCTCGCGGGCCGAAGGCACCGAATTCCGATGCAGCCAAATAAATGATGCCTGTTGATCGCTTGCGAAATCCGTCTTCACCTCGACTGCTGACCGCATTGGCGTTGGGCATAGTGCTCGGCCTTACCGCTTGTGGATCAGAAGTTCTTTTTGCAGGTTCGAAGCCATTGGATGCATCGATTGGTTGGGCATCGGACGATGTAGCGAAGTTTGACTGGCAAGTGAGTGATACGCTGCAGCGCCTCGATTTTTTCATCGATCTCCGGCACAACCAGGACTATCCTTTCACCAACCTCTATTTGTTTGTGGATTATACGTTTCCGAATGGCTTAGCCCGCAGGGACACGATTTCATGTGAATTGGCCGATGATCGCGGCAGGTGGTTTGGTTCCGGCATCGGAAATCTCATTGAACACCGCATCGGATTTCGACAGAATACAGGCTTTCCTTTGAAGGGGGATTACACCGTGAAAATAGCGCACGGAATGCGCGTGGATCCGCTTCCAGGGATGTTGGATGTCGGATTCCGCCTCGAGCCTACATCGATCGGAAAGGAGTAGACTCAATCGGTCTTCTGGGCGAGGGGTATGGGTTCATCAAAAGCCAGTGGTCCATCATTTTCCATCCATTGTTCCATCCCTCCGATCAGGTCAAAAATGTGTGGGTGACCCATGATGCGAAGCTCCTCAGTGACCACTCCACTTCGTCCGCCCGCCTCGCAATAAACAAATACAGGTCGATCCCAAGGAATGCCGCTCAACGGATCTTTGCGATGATCCCAGTCAAATGAAACATAACTGGCCCCTGCCACGTGTCCTGCGGCCCATTCTTCATCGGATCGCACATCGAGTAGGATGGCTTCCGGATGAGCCCGCTGAAGAGAGTCCAATTTTAGGATGGAAATTTCGGTGACTTGCTCGTGCTCGGGGGATGCCGGTGGAACACTGTTTCCGCAGCCGAACAAACTGGCCGAGGCAATGAGCATGGCGACAAAGCCAAGTTGATGGGTAGATTTCATGCCGTGAAATTAAACAGTGAAGCCTCGGTTTCATCGATGAGGAGGAAAATCGAGTAAATTGCTGATTCAAGATTTTGAAACATGCTTTATTCTCTAATCACTTCATGGCTGAGCCGTGTCATTTTCGTGTTGTTTGGACTTGCGCTGTTCGCGCCTGAAATAGCCATTGCGCAGGACGGTTCCCCCATTCGCCATTGCGGTCAGTGGAAAATGGAGCAGGCATTTTTCAATGCTCACCCCGAGCAAAGGGCCATTGCGGAGCAAGCGGATGCGCGCCTCGAATGGGAGACGAGAAACTTCTTAGATGCCAATCGCGACGAACTCATTGTCATTCCTGTGGTCTTCCACGTCATTCATTACAACGGACCCGAGAACATCAGCGATGAGCAGGTCTTGAGTGGAATAGAAGTGATGAACCGTGATTTCCGGAAGCTCAATCCCGATGCGGATGACGTGATATCCGAATTTGAAGGCATCGCGGCGGATTCGGAGATTGAATTTCGGTTGGCTCAAATTGATCCGCAAGGCGATTGCCACACGGGCATTAATCGCATTGTGTCTCCACTGACCTATGACGGCGGTGGTGAGGTCAAGGACCTGATCCAATGGCCACGGAACAGTTATCTGAATATTTGGGTCGTTGAGGATGCCAATGGTGCGGCAGGTTACAGCCTTTATCCCGGATCCGTCAATGGCGCGCAAGGAGCCGGAAATGATGGCATCGTAGTCGCCCATGATTACACGGGTAATATTGGCACCAGCAACAATTACCGCTCCCGAACCCTCACGCATGAGGCGGGTCATTGGATGAATTTGCGTCACCTTTGGGGCAACAGCAACAGCCCGGGCGATTCGGAAAATTGCGACATGGACGACCAGGTTTCGGACACCCCCGTAACCAGCGGATGGACGTCTTGCAATGTGAACGGATCCACGTGTGGCTCCCTCGACAACGTGCAAAACTACATGGAGTATTCGTACTGTGGTCGCATGTTTTCGGAAGGACAGCGCACGCGGATGCGAGCCGCCATGAACAGTGGCGTAGCGCAGCGGAATCAGCTTTGGACTCCTGAAAACCTTGAAGAGACGGGAGTGAATCTCGAACCCATTCTTTGCGAGGCACGATTTGGAGCTAGCCGGCAAACCATATGCGTGGGGGATACGGTCCAGTTTTTCGATGACAGTTACCACGGTGTTACGGGTTGGGCATGGGAATTTGGGGATGGCAATTCGGCCAATGATCAGAATCCACTTCACACGTTTGATGAGCCAGGGAATTACGACGTAACGTTGACCGTTTCAAATGGGGGCAATGAAGTTTCATTGACCGAGTTGGGCTTTATCCAAGTGCTGGATCCAGATGGCATGTCCCTCCCATTCACCGAAAACTTCGAGGCAGAAGAGTTGGATGACAATTGGTTCATGGTGGATGTTTCCAATGATGGAGATGGTTGGGAAGTCACCTCTGTCGCAGGTTATACAGGCGAACAAAGCCTCCGGATTCACAATTGGTCCAACAACGTTGAATTCAACCGCGATCAGTTGATTTCCCAGGCCATGGACATGTCAGAAGCGGAACTGATCCAAGTGACGTACAAGTGGGCATATTGCTACAAAGGCAACAATGAAGACGAGGATGATACAGACGATCGATTGAAAGTTTATGCATCTCCCAACTGTGGCGAAACATGGAGTCTGCGGCGCATGCACCGTGGTTTCACAGACTTACCTTCTGCTCCGCCCCACCCGTTTGTCTTCACACCCAATGGTCAGGATGAATGGAACAGTTACGTTTTGGAAATTCCATACTCGCAGTTCTATACAGAAAACTTTCGCATCATGTTTGAGTTTGAAAGCCGATTGGGGAACAACATCTTCCTGGACGACATCAACATCACGGCGTACACGGCGAGTGATTTGCTCGAATTGGAATTGGGAGAAGGCGTTGACTTTGAAGTCTACCCAAACCCCGCGCAAGACGAAGCGACGGTTTCCTTCTCCACGCGACTCATGTATCAGACGATGGACATTGCGTTCATGGATTTGACAGGACGAACGCTTTGGTCACAGACCCAGCGCAATGTTATTCCAGGCTTGCACCTTGTCGATCTGCCAATCGTCGAATGGTCAGCGGGCACGTACTTGGTTTCCGTTGTTTTGGACGGACGTCGTTTCACCAAGCAATTGGTGATTCAGTAATCAGATGCCGGACGATTGAGCTTTTGCATGGAAACGAAAAACGGCCGCTGAGAAGCGGCCGTTTTTGATAGGTGTATGGAAAGAAGGAATCGTTAGCTCTTGGAGCCAACCAGAACGGTTACGCAACCTTCATGCATGATAGCAGAGCGCGTCTCGGGGACGTGCACTTGCACCTGCAATTGTTGTGTAGTCTCCATATTGAAATCGACGTAGCTAATTTCAGGCTCATTCTTTCTGCTGTCGAAAAGACGCTTGCCATTGGCATCAAAGATCTCATAAGTAACATCGCCTAACACCGGATGGCTGCAGACCAGCAAACGGTATTCTTGGCCCGCAAGAAAGGTCAACATCAACTGCGCCTCGTCACCGGGAATGAGAATGGCGCTGTTGTAATTGTCATTTTGAATGTAGCCTTCCAATTCGGTGAGGCAATTCTTTTTGGTAAATGACCGGCACTGGGCGTCTGCATTTGTTGCAAAGAGCCCGAGGGTCAATAGGAGGATTATAGTATGCTTCATCGTACTTCTTGACTTTATTGGATGCACGCCGCTCGAACAGATTCAACGGCTGTGGCAATGGCTAATATGGTTGCATCATCGGCAGCAAAGGTTGTCCCTCCGCCGATTGTAAATGAACCGGATTCTTCTCTGTTTGTGGTGCTTTCATTGCTGGTTGATGCGACCCCGCCGAAAGCGTTTTCAATCGATTGCATGGAGGTAAGCAAGTTGGTCAGCGCTGGCGTTTGCTCGTAGCTGTTGCACAGTCCCATTACGTCATTCAAGACGAGCTTTTGCTCGGCAATGCGTTGCTTCAATTCGTCAGGAGCGGCATCGAGGTGACGGGTGGCCAAGTACATGCCTTCGACCCATCCTGATGCAACAACGAGCCCCGCCAAATCCTCTTGACCATTGAATTTCAAACGTTCATTGAGATCGTAGAAAGTTTCGGAAACGATGTCCATGAGTACATCGCGATCGTTGCGGTTCTCTTCGACTTCGTTCATGACTTCTTCGCTCAGAACATCGCTAACTCCCAAGGCTTGGCTCAATGACTTAATAGAAGCCAAGTAATCGAGGCTTGTGCTGTTTTCTTCAAAAATGGTCGCATAACTGAGGTCCGCTCCATAGATGCCGAGGTTGATCGCTTGCTTGTCACTTGTTGTGTAGCGATTGTATTCATTCGCAGCGTTCAATGCATCGGAATGGAAATGCGCTCCGCTCCGCTTGATCAACGAGGCGGTCTCCATGGGAGACGGTGCAGCGTGAAAAATCTTGGTCAAGGTGTTTTGTCGGCTCGTGACCGCCATGCCGTCGTTATCCATTTCTGCTTCGCTGTGGCTGTGATCGCCATGGTCATGACCGCCATGGTCATCCGCTGTTTCTCCGCACCCTGTGATGAGAAATAAGCCCAAACCGAAGGCGATGGGCAGTGCTTGAATTCGTTGGTTAATGCGCATGATTATAGTTCTGGATATTGAAGCACAATTTGCCTCGTACCCGTCTCATATACGCAAGGGAACTCAAAAAGTTCCACACACTACAATGTTCAGGAAGGATGGCGCATTCAGTGGGCTTCCAACCAGTCTTTCCCCGCGGACATGTCAACCGCTAAGGGCACGGACAAGGCGACAGCTTCCGTCATGGCAGGGCCGATTAAGGCCTTTAAGTCACTGATCTCTGATTCGGGGACATCAAACACCAATTCATCGTGCACTTGCATGATCATTTTGGTGCGCAATCCTTTTGCTTTGAGCGCCGCATCAATCTTCACCATGGCGACTTTGATGACATCCGCGGCAGACCCTTGGATGGGTGCGTTGACGGCATTTCGTTCTGCAAAAGCCCGCACGGTGGCATTGTTGGACTGAATATCGGGCAGGTAGCGGCGCCGACCGAGCACGGTTTCTGCATAGCCTTTGTCCCGCACTTCGTCTACGCACTGCGCGGTGAATGCTTTGAGTGCAGCGAATTGTTCGAAATAAGCATCGATGATTTCTTTTGCTTCTCGTCTCGGGATGCCCAAGTTTTGAGCCAATCCGAACGCCCCTTGGCCATATAGGATTCCAAAATTGACTGCCTTGGCTTTGCTTCGCATGTCGCGGTCAACGTCTTCAGGTGGGACTTGAAAGACTTTCGCAGCAGTAGCCGTATGAATGTCCATGCCTTGGACAAAGGCGTCCACCAGGCCACTGTCTTGGCTCAAGGCTGCGGCAATGCGCAATTCCACTTGGCTGTAATCCGCAGCGATGAGCACGTGGTGCTCGTCCCTCGGGATAAAGGCTTTTCGAATGGCACGACCCTCCGGCGTGCGGATGGGGATGTTTTGCAGGTTTGGATCTTTCGAACTCAATCGACCCGTTGCGGCAACCGTTTGCTGGTATGTGGTGTGGATGCGCCCAGATTGGGCATTGACCAATTTTGGAAGCGGTTCGACGTACGTGCTATTGAGCTTTTTCAATTTTCGGTACCTCAGCACCAATTCGATGATGGGGTGAGCGGATTTGAGCTTTTCAAGCACTTCTTCGCCAGTAGGGTACTGGCCCGTTTTTGTTTTTTTCACCTTGGCGGGGATGGCGAGGGTCTCAAACAAAATGGGCCCCAATTGCTTGGGGCTGTCGATGTTAAACGACATCCCTGCATGCTCGTGGATGGCCTGCGTTAATTCGTCAATTTTAGCCCCCAATTCGACGCTGTATTTTTCGAGTTCTGGGACATTGATACGAACACCCTCCAATTCCATGTCAGCGAGGATAAAGGCCAGCGGCATTTCAACGTCCCAAAAAAGGGCTGTGCTAGCCACGTCCTCTAACTGCGGAGCCAGGCGCTCGCGCAGCTGAAAAGCAATATCGGCATCTTCGCACGCATAGTCGGTGATGCTTGCAGGGTCCAATTGGCCCATGTGCTTTTGATCTTTTCCCGATTTGCCGATGAGGTCTGTGATGGGCATGGTGGCATAGCCCAATTCCGTCTCTGCCAACCGGTCTAATTTATGAGAGCTTTCCGGCTGGATGAGGTAATGGGCGATCATGGTGTCGAATGCACGGCATCCAAATTGCACGCCTCGCCGTGCGAGGATTTTGTAATCGAACTTGAAGTGATGGGCGATGGCTTCTTTGGACGAATCAGAGAAAATGGTGCCGAGGCGTTCGAGCAACGTGGCCTCGGTCCAATCGTCACTGGCAACGGGAACCCACCAGGCCTTGCCAACTGCGGTAGCGAAGGACAACCCTACCAAATCGGCGGTCATGGTATTCAGCCCAGTCGTCTCGGTATCAAAAGCAAAGGATGAAGCCGCCGCGAGTGCCTCCATCAAGTCATCCAATCCGTTTGAATCTTGCACCAAGGTATAGGTGTGCATTGTCGTCGCTAGGCTGGCGTAGCCCGCATCTTCCGGCTCAATTGTTGCGAAATGATTCGAGGATGCGGCATCGACCGATCCTTCGGGTGTTCCGAACAAATCGAGTTGGGCTTCTTGTGCCTTTGGTTGCTGCTGCGCAGCCGCCGCTGCAGGAGTTGATGAAGCGGAATCGTTCCCGTTATCTCCGAACATGCGCCGAGCGAGCGTCCGAAACTCTAAATTCTCAAGGGTTTCCTTGAGCGTTTCAGCGTTGGGTTCTTCCAAGTCCATTTGATCCCAGTCAATTTCCATGGGGATGTCGAGGCAAATGGTCGCAAGGGATTTCGAGAGCTTCGCCAGGTCGACGTTCTCTTCGACTCGTTCTTTTAATTTGCCTTTGAGATTACCGCTGTTTTCGATGACACCTTCCAAACTGCCATATTGCTTCAATAGTTTGGAGGCTGTTTTGGCCCCAATCCCCGGAATTCCTGGAATATTGTCGGCACTATCGCCCATCATGCCAAGCAAGTCAATCACTTGAAGGGGGTGGTCAACCCCAAATTTCTCGCAAATTTCCTCGGGTCCCCAAACTTCAGCAGGACTTCCTCCGCGTCCAGGGCGGTACATTTTGACATGTTCGGACACCAGCTGGCCGAAATCTTTGTCGGGTGTCATCATGTATACTTCAAACCCTTTTTCCTCGGCTTTCTTGGCCATAAAGCCAATCACGTCATCTGCTTCAAACCCTTTTTGAGTGATGGCCGGAATGTTCATCCCCTCCAGTAATTCGAGAATCCAGGGCACAGAGCGTTTGATGTCTTCTGGGGTTTCGTCCCGATTGGCCTTGTAATCCGGGTACTGCTCATTTCGGAATGAGCCGCCCGGAGGATCGAACACCACAGCGACGTGGGTTGGCTTTTCCTTGCGAATGACTTCGAGTAGCGCATTGGTAAAACCGAAGATCGCGCTGGTGTTCAGCCCTTTTGAATTGATGCGTGGGTTCTTGATGAAGGCGTAATACGCTCTGAAAACGAGTGCATAGGCATCAACAAGGAAAAGTTTACGGTCGGAGGGGGCGGAAATCATGGGGTTTCGAAGCGTGTGTGACACTTCGAAGTTACCACCTGAGGCTTAATTTTTTGCCTGATTTTTCGGCCGTTTGTAAACGGGAACCGTGGAGCATGGCTCACCGTAAAAAATCGAAAGCGCAACCGGTTGCAGATGCCGGATGGCCGCTGCGAGGCTTTCGGCATTGGTACCTGAGGAGCAACCTTTGATGACAATCCGGGCGTCGGTAAAATCCTCGAGCGGTAGGCGTTGAATGGCTTCCAGCAAAAGCGTTTGCTTGACTTCGCTTGGGGTACCTATGGCAACCGAGGCGCCGCAGGCTGCGAGCCGTGAAGTGGCTAGCATCCACGCCCATTCAGGAATGATTGCATCGTTGCTGCAGTGGAGGGCTACAATTTTGTCCGCCCATTCTTCTGGCTGCAAATTCTTCAGTGTCTCGCGGAATGGTTTCTCCCTGAGAATCAGGCCATTTTCCAGGCACTCTGCCAAATCGAAGCGCATCAGGGGCTTCCGGAGAACAAGGTCATCCAGATCAAGGGCAGTCAAGCCACTTTCGTCAACACGGTTGCGGATTGCACCGGAGGCTTCTTCCATCAATCAGGCAGATTGAATGTTCTGGGAGCGGTTGGTCGCAGCAGCAGAAACCAATTCCTCTGCGGCTGCGGCAATAGCGGCGGCGTCGTAGCCATTTTCCGCGTAAAGTTCGGCTTGCGTACCATGCTCAACATAATGGTCCCCAAGTCCAAGGCGCTTCATTTGTGCTTGGTATCCATTGTCTCCCATGAATTCTGTAACGGCACTGCCAAACCCACCCATGAGGCATCCGTCTTCTACGGTGATGACCGCATCAAACTTTCCGAATATTTCGTGGAGCATCACCTCGTCGAGGGGCTTCACAAATCGCATGTCATAATGAGCCGCTGAAATTCCACTTCTGTCAAGCGCCTCAATGGCATTCGTGACCTGTGAACCGATGGCGCCAATGCTCAATATTGCGATGTCATTTCCCGTTTTCAATCGTCGGCCTTGACCAATTTGAATGGCTTCAAAGGGTTGCCGCCAATTGACTATGGTGCCTGTCCCTCTCGGATATCGGATGGAGAATGGACCGCTCTGCTTTTCGGCAGCAGTGTACATCATATTGCGCAACTCCACTTCATCCATGGGTGCAGCTACAACCATGTTCGGAATGCAGCGCATGTATGCCATGTCATAAGCGCCATGATGGGTCGGGCCATCAGCGCCGACGACTCCTCCGCGATCGAGGCAGAATACAACGTGTAGGTTTTGAATGGCCACATCGTGCACGACTTGGTCATAAGCACGTTGCATGAAGCTGGAATAAATATTGCAGAATGGAACTTTTCCTTGCGTTGCCATGCCCGCGCTGAATGTTACGGCATGTTGCTCTGCGATGCCCACGTCAAAGGCGCGATCAGGCATGGCTTCCAACATGTATTTGAGGCTGCAGCCCGAAGGCATGGCGGGTGTGACACCCACGATGCGTTCATCCTTTTCGGCCAATTCGATGATGGAGTGACCAAAGACATCCTGAAATTTGGGCGGCTTCGGCTGGGTCGAGGCGCTTTTTACAATTTCTCCGGTATCCTTGTTGAACAGTCCGGGAGCGTGCCAAGTGGTCGCGCTGCCCTTTTCCGCGGGCTTATATCCCTTGCCTTTCATGGTCACACAATGAAGCAGCTTGGGCCCTGGGATGTCTTTGATATCTTCCAGGATTTGAGCCAAATGCACGACGTCATGGCCATCGACGGGGCCGAAATAACGGAAATTGAGCGATTCAAATAAATTGGACTGCTTGAGCAGGGCCGACTTCATGGCCACTTCAATTTTTTGTGCAACAGCCTGTGCGTTCGGCCCAAACTTTGAAATGCGGCCGAGCAAATGCCAGACTTCATCTTTGGCTTTGTTGTACGCTTTGGACGTTGTAATGTCCGTGAGGTATTCTTTGAGTGCTCCAACGTTTGGATCGATGGACATGCAGTTGTCATTCAAAATGACGAGCATATTGGTGTCCTCCGCTCCGCCGTGATTCAGTCCTTCGAAGGCTAGTCCTGCCGTCATGGCACCATCTCCGATGACAGCCACATGCTGGCGTTGTTTGTCACCTTTGAGTTTGCTGGCAACCGCCATGCCCAATGCAGCGGAAATGGAAGTGGAACTATGTCCTACACCGAATGTGTCATATTCACTCTCCGTTCGCTTGGGAAAACCACTCAGGCCCTTGTACTGGCGGTTGGTGTGGAATTTTTCCCGTCGACCGGTTAAGATTTTGTGTCCGTACGCTTGGTGTCCCACGTCCCAAACAATTTGGTCGTCGGGCGTATTGAAGGCATAATGCAAGGCCACCGTCAACTCGACCACTCCGAGACTTGCTCCAAAGTGCCCCCCTTTTTCTGAAACAACGTCGACTATGAATTGCCTCAATTCATCGCAGATTACGGGCAAATCTGTCTCTTGAAAAAGTTGCCGCAGGTCTTCAGGCGTTTTGATGCGTGAAAGATGCGGTCCGGCGGGGAAGTGACTCATGGTTTTAGGGTCTTATTGCTCCTGTGCGTCTTCAACAAAATTAGGAGCAATGATGTTCAGTTGAACGTGCAGGAATCCGAACTTTTCCGAGCAACCGAAATTCTTATGCCCAATAAGCGCCATTTATGCCTCTATCAACGCAGCTAATCCCGCTAAGATTTGAGCGCCGTCTGTATTCCCGAGGTCGCTGCTTGCCGCGCGTTCGGGATGGGGCATCATCCCGAATACATTCATTGCGTCGTTCGCGACACCTGCAATGCTATCAGTTGATCCGTTTGGATTGGACCAAGGGTTCACTTTGCCATTTTCATCGCAATAACGGAACAGGATTTGGTCCTGATCTTGGAGCCTTTTCAGGCCATCATCATCGATGAAGTAATTCCCTTCGCCGTGCGCAATGGGAATGGTGATCGCGCTGTTCGAATCAATATCACGTGAGAGGCAGGCCGTGCGGGAAACGGCTTTGAGCTGAACGTTGCGGCAAATGAATTTGCGGCTTTCGTTGTGGAGTAAGGCCCCCGGGAGCAGTCCCGATTCGCAAAGAATTTGGAATCCGTTGCACACCCCAAAGACTCGCCCCCCTCTTTGCGCATGGGCGACAACGGCCTCCATGATCGGCGAGAAACGGGCAATAGCTCCACTGCGGAGGTAATCACCATAGCTAAAACCGCCAGGAAGAACTATGATGTCGGCGCCTTCTAGGTCTCGGTTTTTATGCCAGAGTTGGACGACATCGAAATGCAAGTCGTGTTCCATCGCATGTACCATGTCCATGTCGCAGTTGGAACCGGGAAAAGTGACCACTCCTATTTTCATAGGCCGAAGTTCGTGAATTCGTTGCTTTTATTGAGCGTAATTCAACCCAAAAACAACCAACAGCGTACCAACAAAAACGACCCAACCCAATCCGTCGAGGGCGCTCAACTTGTCCCCTTTTCGTTCGCGTTTCGGAACGAGGCTGACGGTAAGAAACCCCAATGCCAAAGCGGAAACTGATCCCCAATGCGCCGTCCATTGCGACGCAGGTCCGAGGCCTCTTATTGCTGGGGTGCCGGTTCCGAATAACAGGCTTGCGGTCCCAGCGAGTGCGAGGAGGAGAAAGATCGCATTGTAGCGGGTGTTTTTCGTCTTGAGTACCAGGCGCGGGTTTTCTCGAATGAGCATGAATAATCCAAAAATTCCCGCGGTTATCATGCTAACAGCGCGCCATGATTGCCGCGTGTATTGATCGTTTTCAAGAATCTCTGCCGAAGCATTTCCTGCGAATCCACGGAAGAATGGGAGGGTCCAGCAAAACTCAGCGATGAGCAAACCATGTGCAATTCCAAAGGTCAACATCACCCATTCGCGAAAAATTGCGGGCCGAGTGCGGATTTGAACGGCAATCAAACCGAGCAGTATGCCAGCATTAAGGGGTTGAATGCTCACGGCAAGCCCTGCAAGGAGACCCGCTCGAAATTGGAGGTTGCTTGTTGACGGTTGGCGGTGCATGCGCAAGGTTTGATCCAATGCTCCGCAGAGCATGAGCAGGCTTGTCCACGTTTGAATGCCTTCCATGGGCTGCGCGACCGGGACCAAGACGATTCCCCAAGCGACAAAGGACCAAGCCAGGGCAGAATCGCCTCGCTCGACAAAATTTCTTTGCACGTACAAATGATGCGAATACCCGGCCACTGTTAGCAGCCCAATGCCATATATGACAAGGGATAGAAGAGGTGTGTGCGCGTGCCAAAAGTGCCAGAGCACACCCCCCAAAATGGTCAATGGAACGATGGACCATGCAATCGGTTGGTTCGAACGGAGGATAGAAATCAAGGCTTGCTTATTTTTGCATCGAATTTAGCACTTATGAATACGCAAGAAATCATCACTCCGGTTGCAAAGTTTATCGAATGGACATTTGAAACCTTTCTCGTACCGATGAGTGATCCCTTCAATTCGGGGGTCATTGTTCTGGGGTTGGCGGGTTTGCTGTTCTGGCTGCGTTTGCAGAAAAAGTACACCCAAAAAGCTGAGCAGGACGGGGATTTGGTGTGATGCACGGCTCGCGCCGCAGTGGATTTAATCCTGGGCAATCAAGCCAAATCCAAGATGTCTGCACCGATGTCCTTCCGGAAGTAGGCTCCTTCGAATGTGATTTTCTCGACTTTCTCGTAGCTGCGCTTCAACGCATCTTCCGCAGTCGCACCTCTGCCTGTGACCGCCAGGACCCGACCACCGTTTGTGTATAGTTTTCGCCGAGAAATTTTTGTCCCGGCATGGAAGACCATTCCGTCCCAATTCGGTTCATCGACAACGCCTTTTATTTCACGGTTTGTTTCATAGGCTCCCGGATATCCTTCGCTCGCCATGACCACGGTGGCTGCCGCTCGCTCATCAATTTCCAAGTCGTACTCTGAAAGCAACCCGGAGCCTAAGCTTTCAAATAGATGCAGTAAATCACTCTTGATCCGTGGCAACACGACTTCTGTTTCGGGATCACCCATGCGGCAATTGTATTCAATGACGTACGGGTCGCTTCCCACCTTTATGAGGCCAAAGAAGATAAATCCGTGGTAGGGGATTTCGTCCTTGGTCAATCCTTTGATGGTGGGAATAATGATTTGATTCAAGGCCTTCTGCTGAAATTCTTCTGACAAGTAAGGAACCGGTGAAATGGCTCCCATGCCACCTGTGTTCAGACCGGTGTCACCTTCTCCAATTCGTTTGTAATCCTTTGCCGAAGGCAGAATGTGATAGCTTTTTCCATCAGTCATGACAAACATGCTGACTTCCTGCCCGCTGAGGAATTCCTCAATCACGACTCGTTTCCCTGCTTCTTTGAATGCCCCGCCCTCCAGCATGGCCTGCAAGGTGTCTGCTGCTTCTTTTTTTGATTCCGTGATGACCACCCCTTTGCCGCCCGCAAGGCCATCGGCCTTGATGACATAGGGCGCCTGAAATGTATCCAATGCCTGCACCGCTTCCGCAAGTTGGTCGCTTCCAAAACTGGTATAGCGAGCCGTTGGGATGTTGTGACGTTGCATGAAGCTTTTGGCGAATTCCTTGCTGCCTTCGAGCATTGCGCCTTGTTTTTTCGGCCCAACTACCGTTACGGATGTCTTTTGTGAAGCTTCAAAGTAATCTGAAATTCCAGCCACGAGCGGGGCCTCTGAACCGACCACAATCAGGTCGATTTTGTGCCTACGGACATAGCGTTCAACGGCTTGAAAATCCATGGCATCCAGATCTGCCATGGTCCCCAAATCATTCATTCCTCCGTTTCCGGGAGCAATGTGGAGATCACGCAACATCGAAGATTCACTTAGTTTCCATGCCATCGCATGCTCACGGCCTCCGCCTCCCAACAAAAGTACATTCATGCCGTAAAAATAATGGCTCTCAGTGCGCAACCAAAGAATCGTTCGAAACTTCATGTTTGTGAGCAGTAACTTGCAAGGAATTCGCCGTTAAGCACACCGCATGGATCAACCTTTTTTGTCCGCCGTTATCATCGCTTACAACGAAGCGCAAAACATCGATAGATGTTTGCGGTCTTTGCAGGCCGTTGCGGATGAAATTGTGGTGGTGGATTCGGGTTCCACGGATGATACAGTCATGAAGAGCGAGGCGATGGGTGCTCGGGTGTTGAATCACGCATTTGAAGGGCACATTCAGCAAAAAAATTGGGCGGCGAATCAGGCCAAAGGACAGTGGATTATTTCCTTGGATGCAGATGAAAGTTTGAGCGAAGAATTGAAAGCTTCGCTGCTCGAATGGAAAAAAAGCGCCCATGAACCGCTTGCATATTGCTTCAATCGATTGACTTCTTATTGTGGCCATTGGGTGCGACATGGCGGATGGTATCCCGATCAAAAGCTTCGCCTCTGGAAAAACGGATTGGCAGAGTGGACAGGTGAAAATCCCCATGATCGCTTGGAATTAGTAGCCGGTGAAAATACCGGCAGAAGCATTGGTCATTTGAAGGGAGACTTGTTGCACCATTCCTATCATACGGTCGAGGACCATGTCGGGCAAATTGCCTACTTCTCGGACATTGCAGCGGCGCATTATGAGGGGCCACTTTGGCTGACAAGTTTCTGGGTTCGGCCATTGAAGATGGCATTTCAATGGTCCAAGAATGCACTGATTCGGGGAGGGTGGAGAGATGGCTGGGCCGGTTGGACCATTGCGAAATACAGCGCAATTGCCACAGCTCAGAAATATGAAAAAGCCCGTGTATATCGGCGTTCGAAGCGGTTGCTGGAGGCCGCCGAAAAAACGAAAATCCAACGGGTTTTGATATGCCGGACGGATGCCATTGGGGACGCCGTGTTAACCTTGCCCGTTGCCGGGTGGATCAAGGCTTCTGAATCCAATTTGCAGGTGGATTTTCTGGTCCGGTCGTATGCTGCTCCTGTTGCCGCTGCTGCAGAAGATGTGGATGACGTGGTAATTTGGTCGCCAAAATCACCGCCAGATTTGTCGGAGTATGATGCGGCCGTCGTGGCATTTCCAGATGTGGAGGTGGCTCAAGCCCTCCGCAAACAGGGCGTACCCATTGTGGTAGGGACTTCCCGAAGGTGGCCTTTTCGGCGTTGGATGACGCATCACAATCACACATCACGCAAAGTTTCAGGACAACACGAAGCGTGGCATGGCATTGAATTGGCCAAAACGATGCATCCGTCTCCGGGTTGGGCAACACCGGGGTTGCAACTTCCAAAATCATCTGGTGAAATTGCTCAGTGGGGCCGATTGAAGCCCGAGGCCTGGGAAGAAGTAAAAGGCCAAATCGATGGTGCAAGGGATTGGTTGAAGGTCGGTCAAAAACACATCATTGTTCATCCAGGGTCCGCGGGCAGTGCCAATAATTATTCCCAAGGAAACTACCTCAAACTTATTGCAGGTCTATGCGATGCGGGGCTGCGCGTGATTTTGACGGGAACAGCGGCGGAAGGGGAACAATTTGGTGTTTCAGAATGGAGCGACCATGAAGCAGTGGTCAATACGATGGGCCGCATGACCTTGCATCAATTGCTTGCGCTCATAGGTGCCTCGGATGGCCTCGTGGCTTCGAGCACCGGTCCGCTTCACATGGCGGCGGCCGCTGGAGTGATGTGCGTGGGACTATACGGTCCCAATGCACCGGAGTGGCCGGAGCGATGGCACCCGGTTGGCCCGCGGGCGCATTGGATAACGGCGGAACGCATCGCTTCGGATGGGGCATTGGAAATCGAAGTGACGGAGGTTTTGGCGAAGATTCTTTCAGCCCTCAGCGAATAGTCCGTTTGCCAATCAATCCAATTAAGAACCCAGCCAAGGTTACACCCGCCTGTGTCTCAAGTGTGTCTTCGGTCATGCAAGACAATGCAATAATGAAAGCTGCCAGGCACGCCACTTGAAATGGGTAAGTGGGAAATGCGTTGCCCGATACCGCCACCAAGGCCAGTAAAATGGCCATCCATAACAACATGGATAGCGGACCGCCAGAAATCAAAAATGTAATGTATTGATTGTGCGGCCTGAGTCTGAATTCGGGTGCAAGAGGAGAATTGGCTTCGTCATATGATGCGGCAATGGCAGCAGGCACATCACCTGTTCCCACGCCCAAAGCAGGTTGGTCTTGAAACACCCGAAACGCATTTTTCAAAAACAGAAACCGTTGAACCAGTGAATGACCACTGGGGTTTCCACCGTCTACGGCATTCCATATTTCAAATTGAACAATGTCCCATCGTCGCCTCAATCCACTGTGTTTGACTTCTAAAACGGTGGGCACTCCTGATTCAATGAGCTGCACGTCTGAGGGGGTGAGAGCCAAAACACCCGATCGGTCCTTTTTGAGCCCCAAGGAGGACAGGTAACGGAGCAAAGTCATTTCCAATGCTTGGTTCCGCTCGTCCCTTCCGTCGAAGTCGATTGTACTCCGTTCATTCCATGCTTCGCTCAATTCGCTCCACGCAATGTTTGTCCAAACGTGACCGCCGTTTTCGCGCAGGCACCGATCTGGAAAATGATGATATTGCTCGCCTCTTTCCGATTTCACGCCCAAGTCCTCGGGATTGGGGTAGCGGGGCCAAAGGCTATTCATGGCGAAGGCGATCATAGCAAGAAACACAGCCAGCAGGCCGATCGACCCATTTCTTCGGAATGCCACATTGCTTGAACGGTGTTCTGCCTCGTCCGTGTGCGCTAAGAGGTAGGCCAGTAGGCCCGAGAGTGGAATCAACGTGGCGCCAGTAATGGAGGCGGTTTTCCATGTAAATGCAATGCCGAGAACGCAGAGAATCAGGGCGGTTCCCCATGCTTTCCATTGTTTGGTCGCGAACGCTCGAAGCAGCCACCAAGACCAAATGAAAGCAATCATCAAGCTGAACCGAATGTGCGATATGAAGGGCGACCAATCACGTGCTTCAACGGCCTCAGCAGCAGCGCTGCCTGACCACAAGGCACCAATGCAAGCCGCCGCGACTGAAAAGGCCAACGTATGTTGGACCAGTTCAAGGCCGCGACGTTGGTCCCACCGGCCAGTAATCAGGACCAAAGGAAAAGCCAGGAGGGGAAGTTGGATCCGCAGCGCTCGCCATCCTTGGGCTAAGTCTTCGGTCCAAAGCTGCCCCAAAAGTTGCCAGGCGAACAAGGCCAATATGGCCCAGAGCAGCGGCTGTGACCGCCAGAATTTCCAGGAACGATTACGGAAAATTGGGCCGTTATGCCAGCGGTCAAGCGCCCATGCGAAGAGCAGTAAGAAAGCTCCCTGGCTCATGAGAAAATTGGAGAAAGGAAGGGCAATCGCCGTAATGATGAGAGCCAAATCATACGCCCGCTGCACCTGGCGATTTCCGCTGGTCAATGGGGTGTTTGTATTTGTTTTTGGCGGCATCATTCAGCGGTTATTCAGTGCCGGCGAGGATCATTTCGTACTGCCCGGAATTAAGCATTTGAATGGCTGTGGAAACAGTAGAGTCGCGCGGGAGCGACCATTGGAATACGCCATCCTGAAGGTAATAGCGCATGATGATTTCTTCTTCCAAGGACATCTGAATTTGTTCGCGGAATTCCTGGAGATCCCGAACGATGTTGGGCTGCAATGCCACCTCCAATTGTTCGAATGCATCAGGGTCCAAGGTGTAAACCTCCTCATCTTCGGCCACCTCCTTCAGTTGCTCCCACATAATGGATGTCTGTGATTCGTATTGTGTTGCTGCATTGGCCTCAGTAAAGCCGACAAACTCCATCCAGTCGGCTTCGGTCAATGCGAACGCCTCGGGTGAAGCGATGCTGTCGCGCTGCGCGGTCCATGCATTGGCGAAATCAAACAAGGTTCCGCTTTCATAAAGTCCCTCCAGTACATATCCCAGGGGAGGCAGGGGCGTGGGGACATCTGGCTGAACTCCTTTTCCATCGACTACTGGACGACCATTGCGGGTGTAAAACACTTCAATTAAGGAGTCGGCAACGGCTCGTGCGCTTCCGTCTTCTCCTCGATTCCCGCCGTAATCAAGCCGCTGAATGCATCGTCCGCTCGGCGTGTAATACTTGGCAACGGTGACCTTCAGTTTGGTACCATAGGCCAGTTGCTTGGATTGTTGAACCAGGCCTTTTCCAAAGCTCTCTTGGCCCACTATAATCGCTCGATCCAAATCTTGGAGGGTGCCCGAAACAATTTCCGAAGCAGATGCTGACATGCCATCAATCAATACTGCAATTGGCAAATCGGGGAGCAAGGCGTCGGCCATGGTGCTGTAACTCTTTTCCCATTCTTCTGTTTTGCCGCGGGTGCTCACTACTTCTTCCCCTTTGCCAATGAATAAATTGACAATGCTGATGGATTCCTGCAGAAGGCCGCCTCCATTGCCTCGAAGGTCAACGACCAGCTGTTTCATACCGACGCTGTCGCGGAGGTAACGTATGGCTTGCCGCAATTCGAAGGATGACCCGCGTGTGAAGGCAGAGAGCGCAACATACCCCGTGCTGTCGCGAAGCACAGTGCGGTAGGGAACCGCTGGGAGTTTGATTTTGGCGCGTTTCATTACCACGGACTCTTCCGTTTTCGTTGCATTTCGAATGAAGCCCACCTCTACTTCTGTGCCGCTCGCTCCTTGGAGCATTTCCGGAATGAGGTCTTCCTCCACATCGGCCAATCTCATTCCGTCGACGGCGGTCAGTTCATCTCCAATTTTTATTCCTGCCTTGGCCGCAGGAAATTCAGGCAACACATCGATGAAGAGATGCCGGCCCCCCATCATTTGGATGCTTGCCCCAATGCCGCCGTATTCCCCAGTACTCATGAATCGAAGGTCTTCCACCCGTGACTCCGGATAATAAATGGTGTACGGGTCAAGGCTCGACACCATCGCATCAATTCCAGTTTCCATCAATGCTCCCGGTTGAATTTCATCCACGTAAAAGATGTTCAATTCACGGAATAGCGCATTCATGATCTCCAGTTGCTTCGACAATTCGAAATAGTTTTCCCGCACGGGGACGGCCGCGACGAGTAGTCCCAAAAAAGGGAGCAACAAGAGCTTCGATCTGTTTTTTTTCTTGGTTGGCAGCGTGGCGAGGGGATGGGAGCGTTTCTCGTTCTTCACAGGTTCAGTCTTGGTCGGGTTGGCTAGGAAACATTTGATGCACGAGTGAGACAACGGATATGCGCACCGTCTCGAAGTCAGGCATCTCATTTCCTACAAATATGAAAACGATTGCCCGTTGTTTTTCGTCTGTGAGTAGACGATTTTCCAAAGCGGGCTTTTCAAGCCTCCACGCTTCCCGCATCAATCGTTTGATGCGGTTCCGATCAACGGCTCGCTTGAATTTCTTCTTGCTCACGGTTACCATGGCTTGGATGGCCACGGGCTCGGGCAGAGGCGTATCGATAAAGCGCCCAATGAGGGGCGGGGCTTTAATTTTTGCGCCCTTCGCAAAGACGAGGTCCGAGAGTTTTTTGGACTTCAGTCGCTGGTTGCGGGGAAAGGAAAAGGAGCCAGTTTCGGACAAGGGCGCATTATTTGCCCTGAATGTAATGCTCAATGGCCATAGTCATGGAAGGAGCTTTTGGCGTGGGTGCCGAAATATCCACACGAAGGCTGGCTTCAGCAGCAGCTTTTGCAGTGGTTGGTCCAAATGTGGCGATTCGCGTTTCTCCCTGTTCGAAATCGGGGAAGTTCTTCAATAAGCTCTCAATCCCGCTTGGGCTGTAAAAGACCAGCAGGTTGTATTTCACATCGCTCAAGTCACTGAGATCCGAGCAAACGGTTCGGTACATGGTGGCTCGCGTGTAGTTGATTTTCCCCTCTTCTAGGAACTTTGGAATCGATGGCTTCATCAAGTCACTGCACGGCAATAAGAATTTTTCGTTCTTATGCTTCTTGATCAATTCCATCAGATCCTGAAAGCTCTGTTTCCCGAAGAAGATTTTTCGCTTTCGGTACACGACATATTTCTGCAGGTAGTAGGCAGTTGCCTCGCTGATGCAAAAATATTTCATGGTGTCAGGCACTTCAAACCGGAGCTCTTCAGCCAAACGAAAGAAGTGGTCAATGGCATTTCGGCTGGTAACAATCAGAGCAGTGTGTTCTGCGAAATCAATGCGCTGTTGGCGAAACTCTTGGCTCTCGATTCCCTCCACGTGAATAAACGGGCGGAAATCGATGGTGAGTTTTTGTCGCTCTGCTAAATCGAAATACGGCGACTTTTCCGTCGTCGGCTTCGGTTGTGATATCAGAATGGTCTTGACTGTTTGCGCCATATTCAAGGGGTTCCATGCTTGCTCGATTTGGCGTCAAACTTGCTTGAAAAGCAGGTAAGTAGGACCAATTTCGAAGGTGCAAAGATAAACAATTCCCCACCCAAAAGGAAGCCCATTGTGAACGACTGATTGAAGTTGACGCAACCATTTCATTATGAGCCACCCCCACCATATCCAAACGGCCTGTTCCCAAAGCGTATTCCGGCTGCTAAATGGGATGTTTTGCGCTAAATGAAAAGTGCAAAAAACCATCAACCCCCACAGCAACCAATTGCGCATGTGACGGTCAATTTCCAACCCACGTTCGGTTGCTTCAGGAGCAAGCGTGATCCAACCGCCGATCCATGCTGCAATGGCTCGTGAGATGATTGTTGCGATTCCTACTGCTGCCCCATAGCCCATCCCAACCCATAAGCCTTCGAGCGTTGCATCGATTCGACACAATGCCCATGTGCTTCCGAGAATGCACCAGGCCAAAACACCAAGAAGGTGACTTGTCAAGGTACCACCAGTGCGAGCGGACTCGTCCGCCAATCGCTGCCACACCCGCTTGATGTTGTAGGAAGTCCAAATTGTCAAGCTCCATTCGCGTTCGAAACGAATCCGCAGCAAAACAGTGGCCCAGAGGCCCAAACCAATGGATAGAAGTATCGCCGCTAAAAACTCATAGGATGGGTGGGGTATGGGCTGTCCTTCGAACATGGCGCGAAGATTCAAAATTTTCCAATTGCTGGGACTTCAACGCCATGGCATTATGTGAATGGGGCGTAAATATTTATGCACTTCTTGGGATTCATGATGCTGAAAATGGGCCGTGATCCAATACGACCCGGGTGGGGGAATTCGTGTTCCTACGAATCCATCCCACAGTACCGTTTGATCCTCTTCTTGGGAAACCCAAATGGCGTCATCTGTGAGCATTGAAATCCGAATGCCGTTGGCATTGGCGATGGTTAAGTGCACTTTCCAGGCACCTGCGCCGGGCGCGCGCACCAACACCTGGATGGGCTCAATTGCCCCGTTGGAAGCAAGCCTCCACGTGTCGTTCAAAACAACCAGCGACTTCAGCGCTCGATCTGCTGCGAATCGCTGTTTCTGCCAACTGTTCCATTTTCCGGGAGTTGCGCCGAATTCACCCAAGGACGATTCCCATTGACGGGAAGGAGAAAGGCATTCCGTTTCCACTGAAAAAGGGGCGCCAACTCGTTCCAAAGAACGTATATGATGCCAGTCGTTCCAGGGTGACTCGAGATCGGGGTGGAGGTGGATGCTATCAATCAGTGCGCCTGACCGCGCCAATTGTACTTCTCGGTTTCCCCACAGGCTCGGTAAATTGGAAGGAATGATTCGTCCTTGCTGCTGCATCCAACGGCTCGGACATCGGCTGAACGCAACGGGGGTGTCCATTGGAATGAACCATCGGATTTCGGACGACAGAGGCAGCCAATCGATCGGGTTGGGGCTTGTTGTTGTTGTCAACTGAAGCCCATCTGTGCTGAGCCAAGGTTGCGAATGGTGTTTGATTTCAATGAACGGCTCCGGACCATCGAGTTTCAATTGTTGCACCTCATTCAATGAAAAGTCGCACTCCACATCGTCGACTACGAACGGACTGGTGGGACAGATGGAGGCAATCGATATTGCTTCTTCCGCCCAATGCAGTTGAGCGATGCTGTCTTCCAATGCTTCGAATTGGGAAGGTCCCATCCAGAGCTGCTTGGCATCTAGCCCAGCGCCCCAGCCTCCGTGGTCTTCCGGGTCCACGGCAGTCCATTTTGCAGTTTCAATTTCAACAGGGCCGTTGAACAAAACAACCCATTGGTTTTCTGAAATACCACACAGGATCGGCGCTGCGATGGAAGTTACTGATTCTTCAGCCAGATCGCTAATGCCAGGAGAACAACCGCGAGAATCCATGCTGCTGTTCCAGTTGAATGCACCGTGCAACCCAGGAAGGAGATTCAATCGAACGAGACTTTTTCCGCTCCCTTCATTTTTCCGTTCGCGGTGCCAACAATTGGAATAATTTACTTCATCGATCAAGGTCCCGTCGGCCGCACGAATGGCCACAAGTCCAGTACCATTTGGCAAGTCGATTTCGTAAAAACAGTGCCGTGCTCCTGGTGCCAAGGTGATGCGGTGGAGAGGAGAGGAGCCATTGCATTGGAGCCCTCCCAATTCGAGGGTGTCCGTTTCGTGCACATTGGTTACCTCAACGAAAGAGCCCCACGCGTCAGTCATGCCTCTCGGATCATGGGCAATTTCGGTAATGAGCAAATCTTGAAAAGCTGGAAAACGATGTGGTTCCAATTGAATCGTCCACGCTGAAACGTCCACTGCCGAGGGTGCGCAAGGCATAATGCCGGTCACGTCAAATTCAAGCTTACCATTTGAAAGTTGCGAATCAATATGCCAGGCCAGCGTCTTGTGGTCTTCGGGCATTAAGGACAAGTGACCGCCATTGATTCCGCGAAGATTGAACGGAGCTTGCGGGTCGAGTGGTTGATTGAACGTGAGCAATCCTCGCGCTTCCCCGGTTGGAGTGATTGCCACCAATTCCAGGGGAAGGATTTCTGTGGTTGGGGCATTTTCCTCGGGCGAAGAAGTGCCCGGAGTGCTTCCCAAGGGATGAACCGATGGCCCCCAATTGCTTGGGCCGTTGCACGCGTCCCAGTGGATGATTTGCAAGGAGACTCCCCCATCGGTCAACCCGGCCATCCAATCCGAGCTGTAATGCACCTGATCGGCGATGGATCCATCCTCGCCCAGCAACATGAGGGATTCCCCAGCATTGTTAAGCCCTGGCCAAGGAATTCCTTCGGCCTGTCGCATGGAATCCCCTGCAATGCACACGTCACTCCCAGTGACAATGGCACGTTCTCCCGGCGCCAAAATTCCATCCCAACCAAATTGAGGAGTCAGATTGGATTGGGTTTCGGAACTGCCGTCAAGAAGAATGAAATCTTCGATGGAATGATGCAACTCCGAGCGGTTGATGATTTCGAGCCACTCCACTTCGGGCAAACCAAGAGATGGCGAAGGATCAAACATGATTTCTGTGAATTGCACCGCATGTGGTTTGATGCCTTGGGATGAAGTACGCAGCACTTCAATCTGGGTTTGTATTGCTTCGATTCCTTGAACATCCTGGATTCCGTGCAAGGACAACTCCCGCGCTTGACCGATGGGCCAATTCCCGGAGCAGATTCCGATCCGTTTGTTGCTCATATGGCTTTCTGCAATGAAAAAAAGGGAATCGCCATCGTTCCAAATTCCAAATCCAGTCGAGCTGGACAGGGGTTCGTTGAACTGCAATTCAAGGGCATGGTTGCCGAGCCAACGGTAGTCGATACAAACCGGTGGGATGGTGTCGGGCACATGGGGCGTTAGGGAGGCGACTTCAATGCGAAAGTCATCGACGTGGCTGGCAGTAAATTTTGCGGAAAAACCAATGCAATCGGTTACCATGCCTGCATTCCCTTCCATGGCATGTGTCCATTCCAACGGCTCTGAAGAAGCGCTCCATTGAATGAATGTCGAGTCTGACGCAGGGTGTTGGCTCCATATCATCCAATGCTCGATTTGTCCAGCTAAGATCGGTGAAGGAGCGGCTGCGATTTGTTCGTGGCTTTCGCCCACCTGGGTCAACATCCACCGCAAGGAATCCACGCTTCCGCTTTCGCCGAGGTGGAGAAAATTGCCCGGTTCAAGTGCCGAAATGGCGGAATCGGATTCCCAGCTGGAAACCGAGAATGGCGGCACATTGGCTGCGCTCCACTCAAGATTCGATCGAGGGATCAAGTGCACCCGGCTGAAATTCTGTGTGGAGCCTGCGAATTGTTGTGACCAGTGAAGCATGATTGTACGACCTGCAGAATCCGAAATACTGTCGTCTGGACAGAAGCAAATCCAGGACTCACCGGGTTCTGAAGCGTTGAGTTGCCAGCCGTTTTCGGAAGGAATCCAATCGTCCTCGTGCATGTGGATTTCCCAAAAATCCGGGGATTGACCCGTCGAATGCCCCACCGCACCAAACAGAAAGGGTACCAGTAGAACTTGCAGTTTTTTAATCCAATTCAATCGCCTCAATTCCTTCTTCATCAACAAGGCAAACTTCGAAAAAAAGTTGGATTTTTACGCCGTCGCTCGTGAATCATACGGCGGCATTTAGAAATTAGTTGAGCACATAAAAATGGATGAAGGTTTGAAAGTCTGTATCGTCGGAGCGACGGGATTGGTGGGGAGAACCATGCTTCAGGTTTTGGAAGAACACGCCTTCCCGGTGAGCGAATTGCTGCCGGTGGGAAGTGAGCGCAGCGTAGGCACAGATGTTTACTTCAAAGGAGAAGCGTTCGAGGTGCTTTCGATGGAATCCGCAATGGCGAAAATGCCGCATGTGGCTCTTTTCAGCGCAGGAGGCTCGGTCAGCGAACAATGGGCTCCTCGATTCGCCGAGGCTGGAACTACGGTCATCGATAACAGCAGTGCTTGGCGAATGAACGGGGATTGTCCGCTGGTTGTGCCGGAAGTCAATGGCCAAGCCATTCAATCGCATCACCGAATCATCGCCAATCCGAACTGCACCACCATGCAACTGGTGATGGCCATGAAGCCGCTTCACGACCTTTTCCAAATCAAGCGGGGCATTGTGAGCACCTACCAAAGCGTAACGGGCACGGGCAAGGCGGCCATCGTACAGCTGGAGGAAGAACGAAGTGGAGATGTACCAAGTTCGCCGGTGTATCCGCATTCCATTGACATGAATTGCCTTCCCCATTGTGATGTTTTTGTGGAAGACGGATATACACGGGAGGAGATGAAGGTTTGGCACGAAACCCAGAAAATTCTTGGAGATGATTCCGTTGCCATGACGTGCACTGCCGTGCGCGTGCCGGTTCAGGGAGGTCACAGCGAAAGCGTTTACCTTGAATTTGAGCGTGATTTTGATTTGGATCAAGTCCATGAAGCTTTATCCAACTTCCCGGGTGTTGTGGTCGTGGACGATCCGGAGTCCAATTTGTATCCGATGCCGCTGACGGCGCATGGTCATGATGAAGTTTTTGTCGGGCGCATCCGACGTGACTTGGCGCACCCGAGGGGGCTCCATTTATGGATAGTGGCCGACAACTTGAGAAAAGGAGCGGCCACCAATACGGTTCAGATTGCGCGGTACCTATTGGATCGCGGTCGCTGGTCCTAAGCCGTGATTTTGCACTTGCCGGTTTCGGTTTAAATTGCGCTCAAATCGCGTGAAAGCGCGACTTGATTCACACTTCAACCAAGTTCAAATGAATGCTCAAAACCTCCTCCTCATGCGTCTATTTCAGGTGACGCTCGGACTTCTTTTGTTTGCGATTGTAGGGCAAGCCCAAACCCAAGTTTACGGAACGGTGTTGGATGCCGAGACCGGAGAACCGCTCATTGGTGCTTCAGTTTACTTGGAAGAATACAGCATGGGTTCGGTCACCGATTTCGATGGCCGGTTCCGTTTTTCGACGCGCCAGACGGGTGAAGCCCACGTGGTTGCTAGTATGATTGGGTATACCAATAGCCGGAACTACATCCAGCTGCCCGCCCTCCAGGGAGGACGCAGTGTCGGCATGGCGGCCATGGATATGGGCGTGCTCCGATTGGCGGCTTCCACCATAGGATTGAATGAAGCCAACGTCATCGCATCGGTTGCGATTGATCGGGAGACACCCGTGGCCGTTTCGACGTTGGATGCGCGAACGATTCAGGAACAATTGGGCGATAAGGAATTGGTCGAAACGCTGAACATTACGCCAGGTGTTTATGCGACAAAGAGCGGCGGTGGATTTGGCGATAGCCGGATCAATATTCGGGGTTTCGATCAGCGCAATGTGGCGGTACTCATCAATGGAATTCCCGTCAATGACATGGAAAACGGTTGGGTTTATTGGTCGAATTGGGCGGGATTGGGCGACGCCGTGAATACGATGCAGGTGCAACGTGGACTTGGCGCCTCCAAGCTGGCCATCAATTCGGTAGGAGGAACCTTGAACATCATCACGAAAGCCACAGACATGAAAAAGGGTGGTAGCCTGCTGCAAAGCGTTACCGATTATGGGCGCTACAAATCCATGCTATCCTTGAGCTCAGGCGTGATGAAGAATGGTTGGGCGGTTAGTGCTGTTGGAAGCCGCACAATGGGCAATGCATACGTAGATGCCGCCTTCATCGATGCGTGGAGTTATTTCCTCACTGCCGCCAAAGACTTTGGAGCGCACCGTTTGGTTTTGACAGCCATTGGCGCTCCGCAAACCCACGGACAACGCCGAGGCCAGTTGAGTGTGGATCGTTTCAATGACCTCAACTCACTGGGTTACGAAGCACACCGTTGGAACGACGACTGGGGTTATTTGAACCGCGGCGGCGCCACGGAGGAAGTGCTGAATTCCCGTGTCAATGGCTACCACAAACCCCAGTTTGCCTTGAACCATTATTGGCAGTTGAGCGAACGATCACACTTGGCGTCCAGTTATTATGTCAGTGTAGGGCAAGGATACGGTTCCCGCTACGATGGAACGAGTTCGCCACGCCTCAGCGAAACGTACGAAGATGCCGATGGTATGACCCGGACGGTGAAGACGAATCTCAATTGGGATTACCTCTGGGACTCCAATGAAAACAACACCCAGCCGGTCACGTATGCGGCTGATCAAATCGGCTACGATGCGTTTGCCCAAGCTTGGTTGGACACCGTGCACATGTTTGGCGATCCCATTGTTGTTGAAGGCGACACGGTGGTGGGTGGCCGAAGCCGAAGCGTGATTGAGAATGCGCACAACGAACATTTTTGGACAGGCGTATTGTCCACCTTGCACCACGAAGTCAATGACCGCGTGAGCCTCATGGTCGGTGTCGATGCGCGTTATTATAGCGGTAAGCACTTCACACGAGTCAATAATTTGCTCGGTGGGGATTTCTATCTGCAATCCTTCAGTAGTTCGGACGGATATGGCATCAATCCCAACTATGAGCTCATGGCACAGCCGGGGGATAAAGTCGATTATGATGACATCGGATTGGTCCGTTACGCCGGGGGATTTGCACAAGCGGAATACAAGGATGATCGATTCAGCTTATTCGCTGCGGGAACGATGAGTTTCACCGGTTATCGCAGGATCGACCCCTATAAGTATTTCCGGTATGCAGAAACGGGCGTGCAGGAAGTCACAGAATTGAATGAAGCCACCGGTAACATAGAAACCACCGAGCAATTTGTTTACGGTGAAAAGTCGCTCAAGGCTAGTAGTATAGGTTATAATGCAAAAGCTGGAGGCAGTGTGCGGCTCGGAGAGACCAGCCACATTTACGTGAATGGAGGTGTTTACTCGCGCGCGCCATTCATTCGGTACGTTTTCACGAACTACTCCAATGTTTTGAGCAACGACCGTTTGACCAATGAAAAGGTCGCCGCGTTTGAAGCGGGGTATCGTTTTCGCTGGCGCGGCATTTCATTGGACGTCAATGCGTACCATACCCAGTGGCGGGACAAGAGCATTATGAGCAGTCCACTCTTGCGACCCGATGGCACGGAATACCGTGCCTTCATCACCGGATTGATCCAAACCCACGAGGGAATTGAATTGGAGTTGAAAACGCGGCCCTTTCCAAAGCTGGAAATTGGAGGGATGGCGTCCTTCGGTGATTGGCGCTGGGACAACGATGTCAACGCTGAAATCACCGCGGAAGAGGGCGGAGAGGTTTTGGAGACGCTCTACATTTATTCGGCTGGGCTGAAGGTCAGTGATGCACCGCAATCGCAGGTCGGCATTCTCATGAACTTCTCACCGACGAAAGGTCTGCGGGTCGGAGCCAATTATGTCCACAATTGGAACTTGTATGCGCGTTTTGAGGTCGATGCTGACCGCACCAATCCGGACCGAGCCGGATTGCAACCCGTCATGCTTCCTGAATTTGGCTACCTCGACTTACGAGCGAGCTATCGTTTCGAAACAGGTGGATTGGGATGGATGGCCAGTTTGAATGTTCAAAATGCGTTGGACAACATATACATCAGTGACGGTTTTGAGACGTTCGTAACGAACCCCCAGACAGGAGTGAAAGAGCAGGGAACCGTTGAAAATGGAAAGTTAGAGGGCTATTGGGCGTACGGCCGCACCTTATCAGCCACGCTCAAGATGATGTTCTGATTACCGGATGGTGTCCCCTGCAGCGGTGCCCTCCTCCGGGGTCACGAAGCGCAATGAACCGTCGGCTGATTCTGCCATTAACACCATTCCTTGGCTTTCTACGCCACGAATTTTGCGCGGTGCCAGGTTGGCCAATAACGTGACCCGGCGTCCAACAACTTCTTCCGGTTTGAAGTGCTCGGCGATGCCACTCAGGACAGTGCGTTCATCCAACCCTGTTTTGATGGTCAATTGGAGCAATTTGTCTGCTTTGGGGACCCGCTCGCACGCAATTACTTCGCCGACCCGGAGGTCCATTTTTTGGAAATCATCAAAAGTCATCATGGGCTTGAGGGGTTCGCAAGTCGAGGCAGGTGCTGCGCTTGCTTGTGCAGATTTTAATTTTTCAACTTGAGCGTCTACGGTGGATTCTTCCACTTTTTCGAATAGGATGGGCAAATCACCCAATCGCTCGCCCGGATGCATCATGGTGCCGCTGGCTTGCTCCCATTGGGCATTTGAAATCCCAAATGCAGCCTGCATTTTTTGTGCGGTTTGTGGAATGAAGGGCTCCAACAGAACCGAGCAATTTGCCGCAACTTGGATGCAGGTGTTTAGAATCACTGCCGTGCGTGCCTCGTCGGTCTTCTTGATCTTCCACGGTTCTTGCTCCGTCATGTACTTGTTGCCCAAGCGTGCTACGCCCATGGCGGCTTGCAAGGCATCGCGGAAACGGTTGCGCCGAATCAAATCAGCGACTTCTCCAGGAGCGGATTCCAGGGCTTGAACGATGGCGTCCTCGTCGGCAGTCCATTTCGTGCGGTCGATTTCAGGCACTGCGGACTCATAATATTTCCGGGTCAAGACGATCACCCGATTGATGAAGTTTCCGAGGACATCGGCCAGCTCATTATTGACCCGCTCACGGTAGTCAGACCAGGTGAATTCGCTGTCCTTTTGCTCGGGCATGATGCTCGCAAGAACATACCGCAATTCGTCGCTTTTGCCGGGAAATTCCTCGAGGTAATCTTTCACCCAAACCGCCCAGTTGCGCGACGTTGAAATTTTATCCCCTTCCAAATTCATGAACGCATTGGCGGGCACGTTGGTCGGAAGGTTGAATGCCCCGTGTTCTTTCAATAGAATGGGGAAGATCAAACAGTGAAAAACGATGTTGTCCTTTCCGATGAAGTGGATCAATTCGGCATCGTCAGATTGCCACCAATCTTTCCAATTTTGTCCCGTATTGGCCGCCCATTCCATTGTGGAAGTGATATAGCCAATGGGCGCGTCGAGCCAAACGTAAAGAACTTTTCCATCGGCACCTTCAACGGGCACTGGAACGCCCCAATCCAGGTCGCGGGTCATGGCCCTGCTTTGCAGGCCTCCATCGATCCAGCTTCGGCATTGGCCTGTGACGTGTGATTTCCAGCTGCGCGCATCGTGGTGCTCGGCCCCCTTGAATTGCCCATTGTCGATGTAATCCCGGAGCCAATCTTCGTGCCGTCCCATGGGCAGGTACCAGAGGGTGGTATCCTTCAAAACCGGTGTTGCGCCGCTCAAAGTTGAGGTAGGCTCAATCAAGTCTGTTGGTGACAAGGCGGATCCGCATTTTTCGCATTGGTCGCCATACGCTCCGGGCGATTCGCATTTGGGGCATGTGCCGGTGATGTAGCGATCTGCCAAGAATTGGGAGGCTTCGGGGTCGAAAAACTGTGCGTCGGTTTTTACTTCGAAGCTTCCCGACTCTAAAAGTTTCAGGAAAAATTCCTGAGCAACTTGATGGTGTTTTTCGCTCGAAGTGCGTGAATAATGGTCGAAAGCCATGCCGATGCCTGCAAATGCTTCTTGCATTTCTGAGTGGTACCGGTCGACTATTTCGCGCGGAGTGACGCCGTCTTTCTTGGCCCGCAAGGTGATGGCCGCCCCATGCTCGTCGCTTCCGCAAACCCACAAAACTTCAGAGCCGGCCATGCGTTCGAAGCGCGCTCGAATGTCACCGGGCAGGTATGCGCCAGCAATGTGCCCAATGTGGATGGGGCCATTGGCATAGGGCAGGGCCGATGTCATCATCAATCGGCGAGGGTGGCGAAATGGGCGAGTCGTTGGGGTCATCAAAGTGGCGAAAAGAAGTGCGAATTTCGGGCTTTTTCGCTATCCATTGCCATCTTGCCGCATCCCATTGCTCGCAAGCCATGAACACACCCGACTATTTGACTAAAATGCCTGAGCCTCTGCGGCCGGGAGATCATGTGATGCTCGCCGCTCCTGCGCGCTTTGTGACCAAGGCACAAGTGGACGCGGCAATCCAGGCCATCGAAGAGGCGGGATTCGCTGCCGTAATGTCGGAGGGGTTGCTTGCGCAGCAGGGTCAGTTTGGAGGGTCAGATGCGCACCGAGCGAGGGTGATGAATCAAGGATTTGAGTCGCAGGAAATCAAAGCGATATGGGTGATGCGCGGGGGCTACGGATGTGCACGAATTTTACCACTTTTGAATCAGCAGGCGTTTTCGGACGCGCCGACGTGGATCATGGGATTCAGTGATGCAACCGCCCTGCATGCGTGGGCAAATCGCCTCGCTGTGATGACGCTCCACGCGCCTGTTGCCAATACATTTTCATCATCTGCGGCTTCGGAGAAGCAGGCGTTTTGGAAGAGCCTGACGACTCCCCAATTAGGGGGCAAAGAGTCACTGGTTGTCGGAGGCAATTTGAGCGTATTGTACAGTTTAATGGGCACGCCTTATTTTCCCGATTTGAAGGGGAATTGGCTGTTGATTGAAGATTTGGATGAATACCTCTATCACCTGGACCGCATGATGCTGGCCTTTCGCCTGGCGGGCATTTTGGATGAGGTCAAAGGCATTTTGGTGGGATCCTTCACGGATCTTCATGACAACACCGTCGCATCCGGTCAATCCACCGATAACCCCTTTGGTCAAACGATGGAAGAAATCATCGTTTCACACGTCCCCTCGGACAAGCCCATTCATTGGAATTTGCCCATTGGCCACGGCACAAAAAACGTTCCTGTTGTACTGGGTGCAACTTGGGAAAGCCAAATGCACCGCTTCCCTCTGGAAATCCCCTAATTTCGCAAGGTAAAACCAACACCCTTGTCTCCATGTACGGATCTATCAAACAGCACCTTCGCGACGAATTGTCGCAAATTGAAGCGGCCGGTTTATTCAAGAAAGAGCGGGTCATTGCCGGAGCGCAAGACGTGGAAATCACCCTGGAGGACGGTTCCAAGGTTCTGAATTTCTGTGCGAACAATTACCTGGGCTTGAGCAACCACCCACAGGTGAATGAAGCAGCGAAAAGAGCGATTGATAGCCATGGTTTTGGGATGTCAAGCGTTCGATTCATTTGCGGGACACAGGACATTCATAAGCAGCTGGAACAGCGCATTGCTGCATTTCACGAGACTGAAGACACCATCCTTTATGCGGCCGCATTTGACGCCAACGGGGGTGTCTTTGAGCCGCTGTTGGGCCCGGAAGATGCGATCATTTCCGACGCATTGAATCATGCTTCCATCATCGATGGAGTGCGCCTGTGCAAAGCAGCGCGTTATCGGTATGCCAACAATAATATGGAAGATTTGGAGGCGCAATTGAAGAAGGCTGCTGAGGCCAATCACCGCTTCAAAATCATTGTGACAGATGGGGTCTTTTCGATGGATGGCTATGTAGCTCAGATTGGTAAAATCTGCGATCTCGCTGAGCGCTATGATGCCTTGGTGATGGTGGATGAATGCCACGCCACAGGATTCATTGGAAAGACAGGAAGAGGGAGTGTCGAATTAGGGAATGCGCTGGGCCGAGTGGACATCATCACCGGTACACTGGGCAAGGCCATGGGTGGAGCGATGGGCGGTTTCACAACGGGTCGGAAGGAAATCATTGAAATGCTGCGCCAAAAGTCCCGCCCTTACCTCTTTAGCAACAGCCTAGCACCGAGCATCGTCGGTGCTTCTTTGGAGGTCTTCAATATGCTCAGTGAATCCACTGAATTGCGGGACCGCTTGGAAGAAAACACCCGCTATTTCAAAGCGGGCATGCGCCGCGTTGGTTTGCCGATCAAGGACGGGGAATCGGCCATTGTTCCTGTGATGTTGGGCGATGCGAAGCTCTCGCAAGAAATGGCGAATCGTCTTTTGGAGGAAGGGATTTATGTCATCGGTTTTTTCTACCCCGTTGTACCAAAGGAGCAAGCCCGTATTCGCGTTCAATTATCTGCAGCGCACACCCGAGATCAATTGGATCACGCCATTGCTTCGTTTGAGAAAGTGGGCCGCGACTTAGGTGTTCTCGAGGCGGCGGTTTGATGGCGCAGCGTTCTCCTAACAAAGTCCTGATTGTTGGTGACGGTTTGGCCGGCACCCTGATGGCTTGGGAGTGCGTGAAAAGAGGGCTGATTTTTGAGCAATGGTCCAATGGTTCACCAGCGGCTTCGGACGTTGCGGCCGGGATGTTCAACCCCGTTTCTTTTCGAAGGATTTTACCGCAGTGGGATCCTGCCAATCATATGGCGCGTGCGAGAATTGCTTTCCAAGGCATTGAAAAGTCGCTGGGAATCACGTTGTGGCATGAGGTGCCAATTATTCGGGTTTTCCCGGATGCCAAATATGCGGATCTCTGGGAAGAAAGAGCATCGGGTACCCACGAAGTGTCACCGTATATTGAAACGCTAAGTGCGGGTGACTTGCACCCCTCCATCCATGCGCCGCATGGGGCTGGTTTGGTCCGAGAATCGGGCTGGGTGGATGTGCAATTGTTGACCGAAAAAAGTCGGGAACATTGGCAGCAAAAAGGACAATGGAAAACACAAGCGTGGTGCATGGAGGACGGGTGTCCATCCGAATTTGATGCTGTGATGGATTGTCGGGGCGTCGGTGCCGTGGATGATTTGGCCCAATTCGGTCTGGAATTGCGGCCAAACCACGGAGAGGTGATCACGGTTCAAACTGAGTTGGAATGGGGGCAACAAACAGTGAACAATGTGACTTGGGCTTTGCCGCTCGGTTCGGGGGCTTACCGCATCGGTTCAACGTACCGATGGGACATGGACGAGCCCGCTGTCCTGGCTGCATCGTTGGACCACCTGATTGATCAAGCGAATTTGGTGCGAACGGGTCCTGCTTTGGTGGCGACTGAAACCACAAGCCATCGCGCGGGCCTGCGGCCATCATGTTTTGATCGTCGCCCCATTTTGGGTCAAGTCTCCGCCCGATCGCCGTGGTATTTCGCGTGCACAGGATGGGGCACCCGCGGAGTCTCCATTGGCCCTACCATGGTGGATTGGACATTGGACGCTGCGCTCGGCTTGATCACCGACGTGCCGGATGAGGTTCATCCCAAAAGATTTAGTACTTTCACAAAAAATTGAAAGTTAATTTCACTCGTGTTTTCCCAAGAGGTAACCATCGCTGAGCAATCCTTCGTGGAACATTGGCAAGAAATCGGCAAGCATTGGGGCGTTCCCAAGGCCATGTTGGCCGTGCATGCTTGGTTGATTTTAAAGTCTCAGCCGCAGTCCACGGACGATGTGATGCACCACCTGAACATGAGCCGAGGGAATGCACATAACATGTTGCTGGAGCTTGTGGAATGGGAGCTGGTTCATCCCCTCAAAACGCTTGGAAAACGTCAAGTGCTTTTCGTTGCTGAGAAAGAAGATTGGGCCATGATGACCGCGATACTTCGGATAAAAAAGAGACGTGAATTGGATCCTTTTTTGACGCTGGACGATTGGCGGGAGGTCCATTCGGAAGAACTGTCGTCTGGAGCAAATGACGGGTTGGATGCAAGGCTGAAGAGTTGGATGGTAACGGCTCAGAAGCTGGATCGATTGACTCATTTGGCGTCTCGGGAGGACGAATCGTGGTGGCGGAGGTGGATCTTTTCGGCACTGCGAACAAAATGAAAATCCATGGGAAGGCCGAATGAATCGCTTAACTTCGAAACAAATTCAATCCATGCACGCTGCGTCCGATGAGCTTTCTGCCCGCCAAGCATCCCCGTCTTTTTGGACGAGGGAGCGCACGGTTTTGGTGCGTAGGAAGGAACATTGCGGCCAAGCGACTTGGAAGTCGAGCGGCTTGGCTCGGTGTTTCATCGCCGCATTGATTTGCTGCATGTACGGAATTGACTTACCCTCCCTTCAAGCGCAAAGTCAGTTGACGCACACAAACACCCTCGATGAGTCGGACACTCGTTCCATCACCAAGGCCAATTTTCTCTTTCATTTTGCCGCATCCAATGAGTGGCCTGCGCAATGCATGGAAGGGCCTTTTCGGTTGGCAATCATTGGAAACCCTTCGCTGCACGCCATCCTTTCAGACAAGTACGCGATGAAATCCATCGGCCTCCAGTCGTTGGAAGTATTGGGCTTTGAAGATGTGGCATCTTTGGAATCAGCTCCTTTCGTGCATGTTATCTATTGCGAAGAATCGGGAGCCAAATTGCAGCAAGTTGCCGATGCCATTGCGAATGCCCCGGTGCTCTTGATTTCAGATGCGTCGGACGGATTGCAAAATGGCGCACTCATCAATTTTGTTTCGGTCAACAATCGCATACGGTTTGAAATCAATTCTGAGGAAGCCGCCAAACGCGACCTTCTCATTGGAAATCGAATTTTGTCTTGGGCTGTAAAATGAGCGCTATGAAAATCGACATACGATCCTTTTTGTTGGCCTGCGTAGTCGTCAGTGCTTCATTTTGCTCTTCGGTATGGGCACAGGGTGAAGTGGATCGGGCGACGGAACTCGGGCGATCGGGCAACTGGGCGGACGCCAAACAAGTGCTTCGGCCGGTCCTCAATACGCCTGCTTATCAAACGAATGGCCGCGCCTGGTTTGTGATGGGTTTCATCCACAAGGAATTGCACAAATCCACAGGCGAATTTGGTTCCGATGCACCGGAACGATTGGAGGCAATAGCTTGTTTGCAAAGGGCGATGCAATTGGGGATGAACCCAACGGACCGAGCGGTCGCTATCGAAGCCATGGACTTTTTGTCTCGCAGTTATTTTCGGGAAGCGATTGGGATGGTGGAAGGGTTTACATGGGGTTCAACCGAGGAGATTAAGGCGCTATATGGCCGATATGAAGCACTGGAAATGAGCCTGAATCCCACCAAGGATCTGGCACATCAACGGTCGGATCTAAGCCGATATTTGGGCCAGGCGCATGCGATGCTTTTGGAATCAGAATCGCCGAGACCCTCGGCAGAATTGAAGGCCATCTTCGAGGCCGCCATCGGTCATTACGGCGATGCTTTGAAAGGCAATCCGAATGATTATGCAGCACAGTACAACCTTGCCATTACCCTCTACAACGAAGGGGTGCGCAAATTGAAACGTATCGACCATGAAACGTCCATGTTTGAGCTGATGGAAATTCAGGACGGATGCATCGATTTGTTCGAGCGAGCGTTGAATCCCATGCAAGCCGCCCATGCGCAGCAGCCCAATCGATTGGAAACCCTGAAGGGTCTGATGACGTTGCATTATGCGCTGTCTCAAAAAGCGGAATCTGATGCGTACCGTGCTCAAATCGAGCAGATTTTAGGCAATCGCTGAATCAAACTCTGGCGCCGGAAGGGTTTGCAACGTTCTCGCGTTAACTTGGCCGCATGATTCGCACACAGGGGCCAGGCCGAAAGGGCCAGCAAATTCCTGGGAAATTTCAATGGGGCATCGGATGGCGCATCTCGGTGGGTTTTGGAATTTTTGGGTTAGCCGTAGGTGCACTTTTCCTTCTTACGCGAAGCACACTGGAGGAAAGTCAAAAACTCAGTCAATACATTGACGGCGTCCTGACTCCGAGCATTCAATCCCTGGAAGAACTCGACCGATCCGTTGGCGAAACCCGCATCTTGATTCGCCATTGGTTGTCGGTTCAATCGGGTCCTCGTGACCCCGAAAAACGGGACTTGCTTCAGCTCATGGACTCAGATGTTCCCGAGCAAGTGGCCGCGATGCAACCATTGGTTGAATCTTGGAACGCGCCAATGCAACTGCAGTTTGATTCCCTCCGCCGCGATGTAGAATACCTGTTTTTGGCTTATTCCGAAGTGATTCGTTTGTTGCCGGACTTTCGCGCTTACGATGATCCATTGGCGATGATGGAAGCGGAATACTACGCCTTGGATGGTTCCAGTATTCCCCTTTATACCGCGAGCATCCGCAAGCGCATGGACGCCATGTCGCTGGCCCAGACCGATGCACTTACCGCATCTACGGCGGAGATGGATTTGTTGAGCAATCGATTGAAGTTGTATGCGGGCAATGTTGCTTTGGGTATTTTGATTCTGGGATTTTTGATTGCCTGGGCGGTGACACGATCCATTGTTCGGCCCATTGGTGAATTGAAACGTGCCTTACTCTACCTCGGTCGCGGCGTCCCATTGGCCAAAGAAGTGGAACCCACGTCTGACGAAATTGGTGAAATGGCACATGCAGTGAACCGACTCGCAGACGGTTTGAATCGAACGCGAGCGTTTAGCATGCGGGTTGGACAAGGAGAATTTGATGCGGATTATGAGCCCTTGAGTGCGGATGACGCGCTGGGGCATGCCATCTTGAAAATGCGCGACGACTTGGAGAGCAACGAACAGGAACTGGAAGGAAAAGTGCAAATGCGAACGGCGGAGGTCGAGCAGCAAAAGAAGCGGGTTGAATCGTTGTATGTGGACCTGAAGGACAGCATCAATTATGCCGAGCGGATTCAAAAAGCCATTTTGCCTTCTGTCGAAGATCGAGCGAAGGTTTTTGAGGAGACGGCTGTTTTCTACCGCCCTCGCGACGGCGTTTCAGGAGATTTTTATTGGTTCCATTCCGTGGGCCGCGTGCGCATGTTTTCGGCCATCGATTGCACGGGACATGGCGTGCCCGGCGCATTCATGAGCTTGATTGGGCACAACGCACTTGAGCGGGTTACCAAAGTGTACACCCAGCCAGATCGCGTCCTTGAGCAATTGAATCGAGCCGCATGTGAATTGCTCCGCCCACAGGGATTTGGAGAAGACGAAGGGATGGCAGCGGTTCAGGACGGGATGGATTTGGCCATGGCTACCGTGGACCTGGAGAAAATGGAACTGGAATACAGCGGTGCCAATTGTCCGCTTTACCTCGTGCGCAAGGGGATGCTTCAGGAATTGAAGCCAGACAAGATGGCCATCGCCTCGTTTGAACCCGGCACCCGTAGCTTTGAGATGCAGACGGTTCCGTTGGTTTCTGGCGATGTAATTTTCGTTGCGACGGATGGGTTTCCAGATCAATTTGGAGGCCCCAAGGGCAAGAAGTTCATGCGCAAGCGCTTTCGGGAATTATTGGTCCGCGTGGCCCCCATGCAGCCCCTTGACATGGAGAATGCTTTGGCGGAAGCGTTTAATGACTGGAAAGGTGACGAAGAACAAGTCGACGACGTGTTGGTTGTAGGGGTTCGGATTTAACCGCACTTCACTTCATCGGATTGACAATGCCCCAACAAGCGGAGCGCTCAGTGATAAGCCCGGAGCGCAACCTTACTGCGCAAAGACGGATCCTCGAACGACGCGCGTCTCAATGGGGTTAATGATCAAAACAGGAATCTGGGCCTCATTCGTAATGATTTGCTGCTCATAGGTTTGACCCAAAATGCCCATCAAGCTTTTCTCGTGCAAGTTCATAATGCTGATCAAGTCGGCTTCTATGGCCGCCGCATGCCGAACGACATCTTTGACGAAAGCGCCAGAACTGTGCTCGGAGATTTTGACGGTGTATTCAATGTTGCGTTCGCCGAAGTATTCTTTGGCGTAGTCAATGTTCCGGTTCAATTGGTTTTTCAAGAATTCATCCGTCTCTGCAGGACTGATGATGTGCACGCGTCCGCTGAAATACGTGGCCATTTCAGCAACCGTTGACAGCTTTTGTTTGGTGTCTTGGTGCAAGTCGAGGGGAACTACAATATCATCGTACCCGGTTTCTTTGATTCCTTTTTCCTGGGTAATGATAAAAGGGGTCGAACAATTGGTGACAATTCTCAAGGCGCGCCCTCCGGTGAGGAACTGCATGCCTTTCAAGCCGTGGGTCCCCATGATGACCAAATTGGCATCTTGTTCAACGGCAACATCGTCGATGTCTTCAAAAATGGACCCGATGCGGATGGCGGTCTTGATCGTGTGGGGGTAATTCCCATCGAACCGCTCCATCAGGACTTTTACGCGAAGCCGAGCATCCGTCATCTCCTTTTTAGAGGAGATGATGTGAAGCAAGAGGATTTCACTCTTGAATGCTTTTCCGACGACAAAAGCGTGTTCCAAAGAGATCTCACTCACAGGAGTGAAGTCCATGGGGACGAGGATGCGATGTTGAGGCATGGTAATTGTTAATCAATTTCCCGGCAAAGTTACGAGCAAAGGGATGATTCCGACGAAATTTGTCGCATGCGGAGGCAGTGGTTTTTAAAAATGTTTGCTGTTGGTTTTAACCGGTGGAAACAGTCGGATCAGTCCATGATGGGCTGGGCGGTGTTGACGGGTTGTGCAGCGGGTTTGCTTGCGGTATTGTTGAAACGCACGGTTGGTGCGATGCATTTCGCTATGAATGGGATTGCGGGGTTTCTTGAAGCGCCTTGGTGGCTGGGCATTGGGCCACTCATGGGGCTTCTAGCCACCCGATGGGTCGTGCGCAAGTGGTTGCGAGGCGACCATCCGGGTCCAGGCGTTCCGAGCATTTTGCATGCATTGTCTCAGCGGCACGGGCGCATCAAGCGAATGTGGATGTTTGCGCCATTGATCACGAGTTCACTTTCAGTGGGTTTGGGAGGGTCCGGAGGGTTGGAGGGGCCATCGTTGCAATCTGCGGCAGCCATTGGGTCAGAAATTGGTAGGCAAACCAAAAGGGCCTTCAATCGGCGTATGTTGTTGATTGGTTGTGCTGCTTCCGCCTCATTGGCGGCGTTATTCAAAGCACCGGTGGCAGCCATTATTTTCGCTGTTGAGGTGATCATGATTGATTTGACAGCGGCTAGTTTGGTGCCATTGCTCATGGCATCGTTGGCAGGCTTGATCACCGCCAGCTTGTTTCAGGGACAAAATGACATTTTGACGATTTCGAATTTGGCTGATTTTGAATTGAAAACACTTCCTTGGTACCTGTTGCTCGGCGCGGCATGTGGCGTTGGTTCTGTGTTTTTCTCAAGGCTTTATTTGGGAGCGAGTCATGCGGTGACCCTTTTGCCGTCGCACCGACTGCGGATATGGGTCGCGGGAATTGGTATTGGAGCTGCGCTCTTGTTTTTCCCTTCGCTCTATGGGGAGGGCTATCAAATTGTGAATGCGCTATTCGACGGAAAGGTTGAGATGCTGGCTTCTGGGATTCAATTCCAAAGTTTGGAATTGAATGGATGGATGCTCATTGGATTCCTGATGTTGGCGTGGGTGCTCAAGCCGGTGCTGACGGGCATGACCTTGGGAGCTGGCGGAGTGGCAGGGGTGTTCGCTCCGGCTATTTTTTGCGGCGCGCTGCTCGGTCATCAATTCGCCATTGTAACGGAATGGATCAGTAGCTCCTGGGCGTTGCCCATGGGTCATGCCGTTTTGGCGGGACTTGCGGGGATGTTGGCGGGAGTGTTGCACGCACCATTGACAGCCATTTTGCTGACCGCAGAAGTGAGCGGGGGTTATGCCTTGTTCGTACCGGTCATGTTGACTTCGGCCATTAGTTTTCGGATTTCCAAAAGCTGGATGAAGCACACTGTCTACACGCGGGAGCTTGCTGAGCGGGGCGAATTGCTCACGCACGATAAGGACCAGTCCATTCTGACATTGATGAACCTGATGGACCAGGTAGAAAGTGACCACGAAGTCGTGAATCCCCATTGGACATTGGGCCAGCTCATTCCCATCATTGAACGCAGCCGTCATGAGGTTTTTCCGGTATTGGATCGGAATGGTCAACTTCTTGGATTGATCGAATTGCAGGAGATCCGTGAGGTGATGTTTGACCGCGAATTGTATGATACCATGCACGTCCACGACATGATGAATATTCCAGTGGCGACCATTGATGTCACCATGCGAATGGAAGAAGTCATGGCGATTTTTGAACGCTCAGGGGCCTGGCGTTTACCGGTTTTGGCCGACACCCAATTCAAGGGCTTTGTATCGCGGACGAAATTGTTATCGAATTACCGAAATTGGCTCAAGGCCTCGAGCATAGAGTGAAGTCAATTCACTAAGAATTCCAAGGTGATTTCCCGGAACTCTTCCGGGTGTGAAGCATGCAGCCAATGGCCGGCTTCCTCGATGCAGTGGATGTCCAATTGCATGCAGGCGCGGTCGAAAGTCTCCAATGCCTCCTGATTTACATAATCAGATTTCCCACCATAGATGACCAAGGTGGGGAGGGTGTTCATCTCGAGGGGGACGGCGCCGACAACAGCACCCAATGCCTTTTCAAGCACGGCAATGTTGGGCCGCCATTGAAACCCTCCGTCTTTCAATCGCCGTGCATTTTTCATCAAAAAAGCCACCACTCCCGGGTCGTTCAGTTGTTCGAGCAAGTGGTGCTGAATCTTGCTTCGGTCGGAGTGGCCGGTAATGGGCGCGGATTGGATGGCGTCGAAAATCGATTGGTGATGCGGGGAATACGCGTGAGAAGCGATATCTGCTACAATGAGTTTCTCGACGCGATCCGGGAAGGCGTCCGCAAATGCAAGAGCAGTTTTTCCGCCCATGCTGTGGCCAATGATCGAGGCTTTTTGCAGGCTGTTTTCTGTGAAATAGCGCTCCAAGTCATGCGCCATGGACACATATGTGTGTTCTTCGTGGTGGGCGCTGCGGCCGTGATTGCGCTGGTCGATGAGGTGCACACAATGGGTTTCGGCGTAGGCACGTCCCAGGGTTTGCCAGTTATCGGATGTTCCCAATAGGCCATGAAGGACAACCAAATGGGGGCGGTCTGACGTTCCCAAAACTCGCGCGTGCAAAGCAATGGTATCGTTCATTCTTCGGAAAAAGCAGAAGATTTCAAACGCGCGAGGTAGCGCTTGACTGTTGTTTCAAGTCCGAGGTATAAGGCATCTGAAATCAAAGCGTGACCAATGCTTACCTCGGACAGGTAGGGCACATTTTTGGCAAAATGTTCGAGGTTTTGGAGGTCCAAGTCGTGTCCGGCATTTACGCCCAGCCCACAACTGTGGGCGAAAGCAGCAGCCCGGGCAAATGGAATGACAGCATCCGAATCACCGCCCGCGAATCCTACGGCATACGGCTCCGTGTACAATTCGATGCGATTTGCGCCGATGTCAGCGGCAGCTTCGATTTGGGATTCATCGGTCGAAGTAAAGAGACTGACACGAATGCCCGCCTCTTGCAATTCCCTGATTGCACTTTTGAGGAGGTTGGATTCGGCCAAAACATTCCATCCCGCATTCGAAGTGAGCACGTTGGGGCCATCGGGCACAAGGGTCACTTGTTCGGGTTTGACAGCCAAAACGAGCTCTAAAAACCCCTCAGAGGGGTAACCTTCAATGTTGAATTCCGTGCGAACAGCGGCCTTCAAATCCCGTACGTCAGCGTATCGAATGTGCCTTTCGTCGGGGCGCGGATGAACTGTAATCCCTTGAGCACCAAAGGATTGAATTCTTTTTGCTGCCTCGACGACATTCGGCGCATTGCCGCCGCGAGCGTTGCGCAGCGTAGCAATTTTATTGACGTTGACGCTGAGTCTTGTCATTCGTACCTTTAGGTTCCAACACCTCCGGTGCATTCCATCGGTGGATAGATGCAAAATTACACCATGTATGCAGAGCGCATAATGAATTTAAATCTTCCATTTGTGCGGCCCGAAGACTCGGCTGCGCAAGTGCTGGGATTGATGGACGAATACAAGGTCCGTCACCTTCCTCTGGTCAACGGGGAAGAGTTTCAAGGCCTCGTTTATGAAGAAGATTTAATGGAAATCGACAGCGAGACGCCGATGGCGACGCTTCATGCGCGTCCGGTGTCGGTGGCTCCGCAATGTCATTTGTACGATTTGGTTGCTCAATGGGTCAATGCCGAGGTGGATGCGATGCCGGTGATCGATGAAGGAAAATACGTTGGAACCGTTGACGCTCCATCGATCCTTCGGTTTTTGGCCGAGCAGACCCATTGGGCAGAAAAAGGTGCTGTCATTGTGCTGGAAGTCGCCGAGCGTGACTTGGCGATTTCTGAGATTGCCCGCCTGGTAGAAGGAAATGGCACAAAAATTATTGCGTGCACCACGTCACAAGCGAGTGATTCCAGCAATGTTGTTGTTACCCTCAAACTGCATTCGGAAGATATTCAGCCCGTAATCGCGACATTCCAGCGGCACGCCTATACGATACAAACCTTTTTGCACGCTCCAAAAGCGGAGGAGGAAATGCGGGAACGTTATGATGCGTTTATGCGTTTTTTGAAACAATAAGTCATGAAAATCGCAGTCCACGGCAAGGCTTTTTCCCCGGATTATGATGATGCGGTCAAGCAAATTCTGAAGCGAATCAAGTCGATTGACGATGCGCCAATTTTGGAATTTCACTTCAAGCGTTTTTTGGATGAACGCATGTCGTTGACACGTGATTGGGAGTCTTTTAGTGAGGCGCATCAGGTGGAATCGGTTGATTTGCTCATTGCCATTGGAGGCGATGGCACGGTGCTAGAAGCGGCCACGCTTGTGCGCAATACCGAAATCCCAGTGCTCGGCGTCAATACGGGTCGCTTGGGCTTCTTGAGCAATGTCGGGATTGATGAAATTGACTTGGCCATGGACGCCGTCGCGGCGGGCAAGGTTTGGTATGAAAAGCGGCTGTTGCTCCAAGTGGAAGTGGACGGCATGGATTTTGGCGGATTCCCGTGTGCATTGAATGAAGTGGCGATCATGAAACGCGATACCTCGAGCATGGTGGCAGTGGAGGTGGAGCGGGATGATGTTTTTGTCAATAATTATTGGGCCGATGGCCTCATTGTCTCGACGCCCACGGGATCTACGGCGTATTCGCTCAGTGCAGGTGGCCCCATAGTCATGCCCGGAGCGGAGATTCTCTGCATCAATCCCGTTGCGCCGCACAACCTGAACAATAGGCCCCTTGTTATCCCTGCCGATGGTCAATTGCAACTCACGGCGGAAGGGAGAGAAAATCAATTTCTGCTCAGTTTGGATTCGCGGATGTTCATCCTAGATGGTGGTCGGAAAGTGCGCGTAACGCCGGCACCTTTCCGATTCGTTTTGATGAATTTGGAGCATCAAGAATTTTTCAGCACTGTTCGCGCTAAGATGCACTGGGGCATTGATCCACGTGACCGCTGATTTTTCGTGAATAACATGCCTTCTTTGTTGGCCCTTTTTTACATTTGATTCAGGCAATTCAGCGTATTTTCGTGCGTTAAGATTCACTCGAGCTTGATCATCCATTTGTCCGTGTTTTCGATACCTGTACATATTTCTCGATTGGCCCTGCGCATATTCTTCTGCGTGGGATGCTTGGTTGTTGCAAGTCATGAGGTTTCGGCTCAGCGCCAATTTGATGAGTCGAAAGAGGTGGGTTTTGCGTTTGGAACCGCCTACTACATGGGTGATTTGAATGCTGGAAAGCATTTGCAAGGCCGTTTTTCTCCCAGCTATGGCGGGTTTTATCGGCACAATTTCTCCCAGCGAATCTCGGTTCGCGTCAATTATTTCAAGGGTCGTGTGGAGGCTTGGGATGCAGACAGTCCAGACCCTTGGCGCCAAAATCGCAACCTGCATTTTCGAAATGAAATCCGCGAGTTGAGTGGTTGGGTCGAGATCAATTACCTCGATCACCGGTTGGGAGATCCAGGAGATCGCTTTACGGCATTCCTCTTCGCTGGGCTCGCGGCTTACAATCACATGCCGGAGGCAGAAATTGATGGGCAGTGGGTTCCGCTTCAGCCTCTGGGCACGGAGGGCCAAGGGACGACCTGGGGGGAAGCATACGGTGTTGAGTCGTATGCTACATCGGGCGTTTCTGTGCCCATCGGGTTTGGTTTCAAATCCAATATCGGGGCTTTCACGGCCATCACATTTGATTGGGGCGTCCGGAAAACGTGGACGGATCACTTAGACGATGTGAGTGGACTATATGCAGATCGAGCTGTTTTGCTTCAGGAGAGAGGAGAGATGACGGCGGCCCTGGCTGACCGGACATTGGTCCAGGAAGGAGAACTGTTGAACCAAGGAGGCTTGCAGCGTGGGGATGCCTCGCGGGATGATTTTTATGGGTTTGTTTCGGCTTCCATCAGCTTTCGAATCAGCAAAAAGCCTACCACATGTTGGTCGGAAATCCAATGAACGCGCAACAACTCGAAGTATGTGAGTTGCAGGGGTTGAATGCCAGTCGCATTCCCCGCCATGTTGCCATCATCATGGATGGAAATGGTCGCTGGGCGGAGGAGCGGGGAGAATCCCGCGTTTTCGGTCACATGCATGGAGTGGAAGCCGTTCGCCTGTCGGTTGAAGCCGCCATGGAACTGGGGGTTCGGCATCTGACGCTTTATGCGTTCAGCACCGAAAATTGGAGCCGTCCAAAGGAGGAGGTTGAAGCCTTGATGAATTTGCTCGTAGATACGCTGGTCAAGGAAGTAAGAGAATTGGGAAACAAAGGGGTGCGGTTGCGAACCATTGGAGACATAGCGGCGTTGCCAGAAAATTGCCAAACCCAATTGAAGGAGGCGGAGTCGGCCACGAAACAGAACGAAGGCTTGGATTTGATACTGGCACTGAGCTACAGTTCAAAGTGGGAAATGGTGGAGGCCATTAAGCAATTGATTGATTCCGGTATTTCACCGGAGGAAGTCACTGCGGAATGCGTCAGTGACCACCTTTCCACCAAAGGAATCCCAGATCCAGAATTGATGATTCGAACGAGCGGCGAGCACCGGATCTCCAATTTTTTGCTCTGGCAATTGGCGTATGCGGAGTTCCACTTCACACCCACCTTGTGGCCAGACTTCAAGAAAGAGTCTTTCTTCGATGCGGTCCGCGATTTTCAGAACCGGGAACGGCGATTTGGGGGATTGCTTGACACCAACCACAACGTAACGGTGCAATGAGAAATTTTGAAATGAAAAGAGGAGGTGTTTACGGTGCAATTTTTTTGTGGTGTTTCAGCCTCATGGCCTCGACCGCAGCTGCTCAGACAGCTCCATCGGCTGAGACCTCGCAGACTTATACCCTCGGTGGTTTGACGGTGATTGGAGCAGAATACACCGACCAGCAAGCCATCAAACTTTTTAGTGCCTTGCAAATTGGGCAAGAGCTGACGATTCCAGGAGAAGAGATTACCCGAGCCATTCGCAACCTATGGGGCCAAGACCTATTCTCTGACATTGCTGTGGAGCTTGCCGAGGTCCGTGACAACCGAGCTTATTTGGTGATTCAAGTGGATGAACTTCCACGGCTGACGCGTTACACGTTCAACGGTGTGAGCCGATCTGAGCAAGAGACATTGAAGGGAAAAGTAGAATTGTTGACGGGTCGGGTGGTCAACCAGAATGTGGTGAAAACGGCCCAAAAGCGCCTCTACGACTATTACTACGACAAGGGCTTCTGGGATGTAAATGTAGACATCACGCAAGCGAACGATACTGCATTTGAAAACGGTGCTCGTTTGCAAATTGCCATTGACAAAGGCAGCAAAGTGAAAATTGGCGAAATCGTGCTAGCTGGAACGTCGAATCTGGATGAAAAGAAGGTGCTTCGTTCCATGAAGGACTTGAAGAGCAAAAAATGGTACCGCATTTTTAAGTCAAGTAAATTCGTTGAGGCGAACATTGAAATTGCGAAGGCGAGTATTTCTGGGCTATACAACGCTGAGGGGTACCGAAATGCGCGCGTGATCTCGGATTCGATTTACCGCCTTGCTGATGGCAATGTTGGGATTGCGTTTGAGGTCGATGAAGGCAACCAGTTTTACTTCGGGGAGGTTTCTTTTTCCGGGAATTCCAAGTACCGCAGTACGCAACTGGATTCCATCTTGGGCATTCGCAGGGGCGACACCTACAGTTTGGAACGCTTGGAAACCCGGGTATTTATGGATCCTAAGGGGATGGACCTCAGTTCCTTGTATCAAGACGACGGTTACCTGACGTTCCAGGCGATGCCCATGGAAACCCGTATCGAAAATGACACCATCGATATTGAGGTACGGATGATGGAGGGCAAGCAGTTTCGCATCGGAAGGATTCTTGTAAAAGGGAATACCAAGACCAATGACCATGTCATTTACCGGGAGATTCGCACGAGTCCTGGGGATTTGTTTTCGCGGACCGATATCATTCGAACCCAGCGGGAGCTCGCTCAGTTGAATTATTTCAATCAGGAAGCATTTGGAATCAATCCCATCCAACACCCCGAGGATGGTACGGTTGATATCGAATATGCGGTAGAAGAAAAACCGTCGGATCAGATTGAACTTTCCGGTGGCTGGGGCGGTGGACGTGTCGTGGGAACATTGGGGGTGAGTTTCACCAATTTCAGTGCTCGAAACATGTTCAAAAAGGGCTCATGGAAGCCGATTCCAACGGGGGATGGTCAGCGCGTATCGCTGAGGGCACAGTCGAACGGACTGTTTTTCCAGAGCTACAACTTCAGCTTCATGGAGCCTTGGTTGGGGGGTAAAAAACCCAACGCCTTGAGCTTCAATGTATGGCGATCGGTGCAGTCAAATGGCCAACCCAAGCGGGTCGATGGCGAGTTGAACGATTTGAGGCAGTCGTTGCAAATTACGGGTGTGCAGGTGGGCTTTGGCCAGCGCTGGAAGAAGCCGGATGACTGGTTTACCATGAACTTGGCACTGAGTTACCAGCACTTTCAATTGAATGACTATGGGGTGTTCTTCAGTTTCGCGGATGGAACGGCGAACAACTTGGCGGCGAATTTCACGCTCTCACGCAATTCGATTTCCGACCCCATTTATCCGGTCTGGGGTTCCAATGTTTCCCTGTCGGTGAAGGCGACTCCACCTTACAGCACCTTCCGGGGACAGGATGATGCATATTATGCCGACTTGTCAGATCAAGACCGGTTTCGATGGGTAGAATACCACAAATGGAAGGTGAAAGCCGAATGGTACACTCCTTTGACTCAGTCGGCAGGTGAAAACCCGCGAACGTTGGTCTTGCGAACGCACGCGGGAATCGGACTCATAGGCCAATACAACCGAGTCGTCGGGCTGTCGCCGTTTGAGCGCTTCTACCTAGGGGGTGTATTCCTCAGCGGATTCGTCTTGGATGGCAGAGAAATCATCAATTTGCGTGGATTCGATGATTTGTCATTGACCATGCCGGATCAAAATACGGGGGCACCTGTCATCGCAAAATATGGAGCGGAGTTGCGCTACCCGCTGTCCACCAATCCGAGCGCAACCATTTACATGCTTGCATTCATGGATGCCGGGAAAACGTGGGCAGATGCGCGTGAGTTCAATCCGTTCGAAGTTTATCGATCTGCGGGAGTGGGGATGAGAATCTTCCTTCCTATGTTTGGTCTGCTTGGTTTGGATTATGGCTGGCGCTTGGATGACATTCCAACGCAACCGAACATGTCGCGCGGTCAATTTCACTTTAGCATCGGCATGAATACCGGTGACCTCTAACGAACATTTGAAATGAAACGAAATAGAAATTTGCTCATTGCCACGGTCGCTGTTTTAGCGAGCATCTCTGTCGCGCAGGCACAGAAGTTTGCTTACGTGGATACCGACTACGTGCTGCTGCATTTGCAGGAATATGCCGATGCCCAGTCCGAACTCAACCAGTTGGCCATTGATTGGCAGGTGGAGATTGAAACAAAGCTCCAATCGATTGAACGCTTGGAGCTTGCGTATCGTGCGGAGCGTGTTTTGTTGACTGCAGAGATGCGGGCAAAACGTGAAGAGGAAATCAGCACCAAACGATTGGAGGCGCGGGAACTGCAGAAATCGAAATTTGGCGTCGACGGGGAGTTGTTTCAAAAGCGCCAGGAATTGATTCAGCCCGTGCAAGACCAGGTATTCGAAGAACTCAAGGACATCGCGAGTGGCAGCGGTTACATGGTTGTATTTGACAAGAGCAATCAAAGCAATATGCTTTATACCAATCCGAAGTACGATATTTCGGATCGCTTGATCAAGGCATTGGGCTATGTTCCGGGCGAAACATTGGAATCCGAGACAAAAGAGGGCGAGGAAGGCAAGTCATTGAAAGACAAGGCCAAAGACGCCATGGAGCAAGGAAAGGGAGCGGCAACAGATCGGATGCGCGGAGCAGCGAGTGGGATGCGAGGAGGAAACACAGTAAACAGCAAAGGCAAGAATTAGCGCGAAGGGCTTGCAAGTCCTTCCATCATCATTTAAGTATCAAATCATCTACAATATGAAGCACGTTATAATGGTCATCGGAATGGTGACCGCCATCTCATTTTCGGGGTTAGCACAAAAATTTGGACACATTGATTCGCAGGAGATCCTGCTCAATATGCCGGAAAGAGCAGATGCTCAGACTGCCATTGAAGCGCGAGCGGCTGAGTATGAAGCCGAAATTGCACGCATGCAACAGGATTTGCAAACGAAGTTTGCGGAATACCAGGCAAAGGGTGAGACGTGGCCGGATGCCATTCGCCAGCAGAAAGAACGCGAACTGCAATCGTTGGACCAAGGCATGCAAGAGTTCGGGGCAACCGTGCAGAACGAATTGGCCCAATTGGAACAACAGTTATTGATGCCCATGATTGAGCGGGTTCAAGAGGCCATCAATGGCGTGGGGGCGGAAAATGGATTCACTTACATCTTTGACACAAGCTCAGGAGCCACTGTTTACACGGGAGGTGAAGATGTAGGCGGATTGGTTCGCTCCAAGCTCGGCATGTAAGCTGTTGGCTGTGCCAAAGGCCTTTCGACCCATTGGAATATTTGATTCTGGAATCGGAGGATTGACAGTCGCTCGGGCGATTTCAAAACGGTTTCCACAGCATCCTTTGATTTATTTTGGGGACACAGCGCACCTTCCATACGGGGAGAAAAGCCCAGAATTGATTCGGCATTATGCGGCTCGAATCACGCGGGAATTGGTGGATTTGGAATGCGGAGCGATTGTCATAGCCTGCAATTCGGCTTCGAGCAATGCACTGGAAGAGGTGCGAAGAATCGCTGGAGCCTCAATTCCGGTCATTGACGTGATTCAACCGGTGGTTGCGGCGGTAGTCCAACGATTTGAAGGTCAATACATAGGTGTGATTGGGACCCGTGCAACCATTGAGTCTGGATGGTATCAGCGGTTGTTGGAGGAGCGAGGTTGTCGGGTCAAAGCCAAGGCCACACCGTTGCTGGCATCCGCGATTGAAGAAGGTTTTCATGCCGGCAAAGTTTCGTCCGCCTTGATTGAGGCGTACCTCGCGGAGGGAACCTTCGATGGCATCAAAGCGCTCGTCCTGGGGTGCACGCATTATCCGCTCATTTCTCAAGAGATCTCCAGCTTATTGCCCGAGGGTGTGGAAGTCATCGACAGCGCAGATTCGGTCGCTCGCGCATTGAGTGAGGCGAGCGATGACTTTGTGATGGGAGAATCAGATTCTCAAAATCCGGGACGAAGGCGCTTCATCGTTTCAGATTTGACCCGTTCGTTCCAGCTGGGAGCGAAGCGATTTTTTGGATCTCCTGTGATTTTGGAGGAACGGAAGCTGAGCGGTCAGGCTTAAGTCGTTTTGTCCACGGGAACTTCAATCAAACCACTTGGTGTAATCAACGTAACGTTTTGAAGTATCGGCCAGGGATGCCTTCAATTCCGCGCGGACCATCCCACGATTCGTAGCGGGAACACCCGCCCAAAGGGTGTTAGGAGGTACTTCTGTATTCTCAAGGATGACGGCTCCTGCCGCGACGACGGCTCCCCGACCAATCGTCGCTCCGTCCATGACAATTGCTCCCATTCCAATCAATGCACCGGATCCAACGAGCGCACCATGCACGATTGCATTATGCCCAATACTGGCATCATCTTCAATGGTGGTTTGGCTTTTGTCGAGCGTCCCGTGAATGACCGCACCATCCTGAATATTGACCCGCTTTCCGATGGTAATGGGTGAAACATCCCCCCGGATAACGGCATTGAACCAACACGAACTTTCTTCGGCCATCGTGACCTGGCCAATTACGGATGCATTCGGAGCCAGCCAGCAACTGTCGTGGATTTGAGGTGTAATCCCCCGGCAGGCAATCACACGGCGTGAAGATTCAGGATTCATCGTATATCAGGTTTAATTGCTTCAGAGGGGTAATTGCGCCAATTGGTACTTTGTCCGTTTTTCCACCAATTGGGACGGTCAAATATCCGGAATTGGCAGGCGAAAGCAACACTTTCCATGTCAATTTCAGGCCTTGAGTTTTTGGAGCATTCGGGCCATTCCTTGATCAACGCGTGCGTACGAGCGATGTTTTTCAAAGAATGTACTTCCCGCAGCGAGCAGCGATGATGGCTCGTATGATCTTCGAGGGCCTTAACGCTCGCAGTGTCCCAGGTGAGGTCGAGTCCAGGCTGGTCGGTCAGGATCTTTCGAACCTGCTGGACAGCGGCGCGCGCATTTGCCAATGAGGACAATCCGGTCGTTGCTTCAGAAGGCAACGCCGAATCCACGCCCTTCTCGACAGTGGTTTCCAAATGAAGTTGAAAACGCGCGCTGATCGGTCCCGTGATGCGATGCAAGTACCGGTTGATGACACTGGCAGTGCATGAGCATTTGCGCTGTCTGTCTTGAAAAAAACCACAGGGGCACGGATTGGCCGTGGCGACCACGAGGGCTTGAAAAGGCAAATGGAGTGCGCCGGAAGTCCGCCCAATCTGGATGGTTTGTTGTTCCATGGGTGTGCGCAGGCTTTCAATGCAACTCCGATTAAATTCAGGAAATTCATCCAAGGCAAGTACACCACCATGGGCCATGGTGCACTCTCCGGCAACGGCACGTTCTTTATTCCATGTGCCAAAGAGTCCAGCGGCAGAGGATTGGGCGTGTGGAGCCCGAAACGGAGGGACTTCGGAGAGGGGCATGGTTTCACCGCGTGAAGTATGCCAACCCTGAAGCTTCATCGCCGTGGCTTCATTCAAAGGAGGCAAAAGTTCATGGATGCAACGTGCCATCATCGATTTACCCGTTCCGGGAGGCCCAATGATCAAAGTGTGATGCTGTCCTGCAGCTGCGACCAGCAGCGCCAATCGCTGCTGATTGTTGAGCCGAATGGTTTCGAATAGGGATGCGGTTTCATCCATTCGTTTGATGCGTCCGTTCCAGCTGTTTTTCGATCTCAAAATAGGCAACTGTCGCTGGCCATTCAACGCTTCCACCAATTCACTTAAGTGGCTGCATCGGCGATGAATGTGCCTTTTTTCTTTTGTTTGTGGCGGAGGCTGGATCAGCCCAGGGGTGTAAATGTTCCACACGTTTCGAGGGGAAGGAACGTTGACGATTTCGAATTGAGGGACGCTTGTGGTGGAGGAGAGGCTGCCATCCAGCGCTATTTCTCCAATGAAAAGGGAATGTTCCACAACTTCGGAGGGGATATAGCCCATGCTAGTGAGGAGACCAATGGCAATCGGCAAATCGAGGTGAGCGGTATGGGCATGATGCATTTCAGGGCCAACGTGCAAGGTGATCGCACCTGAAGGCCTCTGCCATCCGCATGTTTCAAAGGCGGCGAAAACCCGCGCGAGGCAATGCCTCATTGCATTCCATGAAATCCCCGAAGCGTGAATGCGTGCGCCTTTGGTGCGGTGAACTTGAACCGACACCATGCGCGCGCTCGAGCCGGAAATTCCGACTCCGTGCGTTGAAGCCAACATGTAATTTCGATTTACTGCTGACGCTCGATGGCATCAATCCAGGCGTGAATGACCTTGATGTGCACCTCTTGAACCCGATCGGCAAAGCCATTCCATGGTACGTCGATCACGACGTCGCACAACGCTTTGAGCTTTCCGCCACCTCTTCCCGTGAGTCCAATGACCATCATGCCTTTGGCTTTGGCTTCCTTTGCTGCTTCTAACACATTGGCACTGTTGCCACTGGTAGATATGGCGAGGAGTGCATCGCCTGTTTTTCCTACCGCTTCTACAAATCGCGAAAAGATGAATTCAAACCCGTAGTCGTTACCCACGCAAGTAATGTGCGATGGGTCACTGCACGATATGGCGGCAATGCCGGGCCGATGTTCGCGGTAACGGCCGCTCAGCTCTTCGGCAAAGTGCATGGCATCGCTCATGGAGCCTCCGTTGCCACATGAAATAATTTTCCCTCCTGCAGCGATGCATTTTGCCATTGCATCCGCACCGATTTCGACAGATTCCATGAATTCCGAATCGCTACGAACCTGCTCCAATAATTGGGCGGCTTGTTCAAAATGCTCGGATATGCGTTCCTTTTTGTTCATGGTGCGAAGCTGCGGCGTTAATCCAAATGCGTGAGAAGGTTTTTGTGGTTGCCCGGGTGCATTTCGTCCTTCAATTTTGGAATCGTTGTAGGCCTCGTTCAAGGAAGTCAACAAACACCTCGGGATCGGGATCGTATCCTACGCCTTCTGATAAAGGCTGGCCATCATGATCGAGCAAAACGTAAAACGGCTGTGAATTTGTATTGAATTCCGACGCTTGCAGGTAAGACCATTTGTTTCCGACGGTTTTAATCTTGAACGATTTGCCACCGTACATCTCTTCTCTTTGTTCGGATGCGGGCAAGGCTTTGCGCTCATCGACATAGAGCGAAACGAGCACGACATCATTCGTAAGCATGTCTGCAACTTCCGCGTCGGGCCAAACTTGCTCCTCCATTTTCCGGCAATTCACGCAAGCCCAACCGGTGAAGTCCAAAGCAAGCGGCTTGTTCTCTGCGATGGCCGCAGCGAGGCCTTCTTCGTAATCTGTGAATCGCGCTTCCACATGTCCTGAGGAGTGCCCATCGGATCCTCCCGTGCTGCCTTGGCTCCATTCGCTGTAAAACATTGGTGGTGGAAATCCGCTGATGAGCTTGACTGGAGCGCCCCACATCCCAGGCACCAAGTAGATGGCCAATGTGAGGAAAACCATGCCCGTGGAAAAGCGGAAAACGCCAATTCGTTCGGTCTTTGAATCATGTGGGAACAGAATCCAACCGAAGAGGTAGAAAGCAATGCACAGCACCACGGCTACCCATATCGCAATGAATAATTCCCGCTGGAGCAATCCAAGCTGAAGCACCAAGTCCGCGTTGGAAAGAAACTTGAAAGCGAATCCTATTTCCAAGAGTCCCAGAACAACTTTGACACTGTTCAGCCAACCACCCGATTGGGGCAAAGAGTTGAGCCAGCCGGGGAAGGCTGAAAACAACATAAAGGGCAAGGCGAGTGCCAAAGAGAATCCAAACATGACGGCAGTAGGCGCCGCGAATGAGCCGGTTGCGGCACCAGCAAGCGCACTGCCGACCAATGGTCCCGTGCAGGAGAATGAAACAATGGCCAACGTCGCGGCCATGAAGAAGATTCCAAGCAAACCGCCTTTGTCAGCAGCTTCATCGGTCTTATTGGCCCAGCTCGCAGGCAATTGAATTTCGAAAGCTCCTAAGAAACTCGCGCCAAAGACCAGCAATAAGAGGAAGAGGAAGACATTGAAGAACGGGTCGGTTGAGATCACGTTGAGAATGTCCACGCCAAACACTGCGGTAAGCAGAAGGCCCAATCCGGTGTAGATGAATATGATGAAGAACCCATAGATCAAGGCGTTGCGGACACCCTCCGATCGTGTTTTGGATTGTTTGGTGAAAAAACTCACCGTCATCGGAATCATAGGGAATACACAGGGCGTTAGAAGTGCTGCAAATCCGAGCAACATTCCCAGCAGGAAAACACCCAACAAACCCTCTTTCTTCTCATCGTTATTTTCCGATGTTGCGGTTGAGTCCACACCGGTGCACAGATGTTGCAAACTCGGGCAAATCACCGGTCGGTCGCTGGCTTCAGAGGCGCTGCTCCAATCAGCGAGGCTCACTTTGAAGTGAAAATCAGGGGGGAAGACACAGCGCTCATCATCGCATGCCATGTAGGTGATGAAGCCTGAGAGTGTCGCATCCGCAGATTCCTCGGCTCGAAACCGCTGTACGAAGTAGACTTCCTCTTCAAAATAAGGCACATCCATGTTGAACTGCCGATCAAACTTAACGGTGGGCTCGCATTCTTCTGCATCGCCTATGGCCTCTAGCCCTGCGGGCCAATCCACAGCAAACGCAGTCGCCATCGGACCGTCAAAGCCTTCAATGAATTGGCTGTACAGGTGCCAGCAAGGATCGACTGTAGCGTGGAAAATGAGCTCGTACTCGGCCTCGTTTGAGGTTTTGTAGACCTCCGTACTCCACGCGACCGGTTCCAAAATCCCCGATTGTTCCTCCATCTGCAAACCGCCTTCTTCCCCATGGCAAAGGTGCTTGGAAGGAGGGCAGCGGTTTTCCAATGGCGGCAAGGGAGCATCGTTGAGGTTGAAACTGAAATCGATGTCTTCAGGAGGTAAGCAGCGTGATTCGTCGCAGACCATGAAGCTGAGGTACCCTTTCACAACAGCGTCAGCCTGCTCGTTCAATCGGATTGTCTGGACCCAATTCACCTCTTCCTCAAAAAACTTCAAATCCATCATGAAGTTGGGATCATACTCCACAATGGGCACACATTCTTCCACGGATCCAATGGCCTCCACGCCGGAGGGGAATTCCAACTCAAAATAAGTCGGAAGCGGTCCGTTGGGGTCATCTAGAAACTGGCTGTAGATGTGCCAGCACGGCTCAACTTCAGCATGAAAGACAAGGTCCAGTTGACCCTCTTCTTCAGCTTCATGGATGGAGAAAGACCATGAAACGGGGTCCAATATTTGCGCTTGGAGCGTAGCTGAGGAAGTGGCTATCAGGCAAATCCCTAGGGCTATTCTCAATAGACGTTGGAAGCGGTTGATCAAATTCATTGCATCGCGAATATAAAACGTACAGAACCGGGAATCGATGCGGACGGTGCAAACGTTCGTTATCGCAGGGAAATTCTGCCTTCGAAAACGATTACAATTCGATTTCTTCTCCAAGTTTCAGGCCAAAAGGACGGCGAATGAGCCAACTGCCCAAGTACACCAATGGCGTGTCTAGAAGTGCCACGATTACCTTGAAAACCACGCCATTTAATAACAACGTGCCAAATAATGCCCACTGAATTTGGCCGGCAGTACACATCAAAAACAGGACGGCGAATGTGTCAATGAATTGAGAAGGGATTGTGCTGAGGTTGTTGCGCAACCAGAGTTTTTTCCCTTGGGTGCGCTTTTTCCAAAAATGAAACAGCCGAACATCTAGGAATTGGGCCAATAGGTACGCTGTCATCGACGCACTCACCGCAACAATGGTGGATCCAAACACATGGTTGAATTCTGCATCGTTCACGGGCGACCAATCGGCAGCCGGAATGGATTGACTCACCGTGATGATGACCAAGGTGAAGGCGCTAGCGAAGAGGCCCGAAAGCACGACCCAATTGGCTTTTTTCTTGCCAAAGCACTCGGAGATTAAATCGGTCACCAAGAAAGTGACAGGGTAGGGCAGCAGTCCAACACTCTGTTCAAACGTCAATCCATCTATTGGCGCCCAATGAAAAAACTTTCGAAAGATGAGATTGCAAGCGACCAAACTAGCAATAAATAGTGCAGCAAGGATGAGGAAAATGCGCAGGGAAAGTTCCTTCTTCGCCGCCTTTAAATCGGGTGCTTGGGCATGTTCACTCATGAGGATAGGGGCTGAGGATTCCAGGTCAAATGGGCCTTTTCCCGCGTTACAGTGCAGGCAATGGATTCAAATCGGGCGCCGGAATGAACGCCCGAACGGGTCAAACTGACAATTTCAGGGGTGGCTTTCGAGCTAATCTTGAATTGACGGCAGAGCTGGTGCAGCACTTCCATCTGAAGTGGCTCATTGGACCAAGCGTGCAGGTCAAGTTCAAAAGAGGAGCCGTGATCCTTGCCACATCGCAACACGGCCGCGTCTACGGCACGACGAGATTCCGTTGCCAAGGGCTGCAATCGCGATGCAATCCGGGTGAGGTGGCGCCCCGCTCCCGGACGCAAAGACTCCAAAAGTGGGAGCACTTCATGCCGCAATCGATTGCGCAGATAATCTGGTTTTTGGTTGCTTGAATCTTCTCGAGGGTCCAATCCCCAATCCGCGGCCTGCTCTTCCAATGCTTCACGGCTTTCTTCCAGAAATGGTCGTATCAGACGGCTGACAGGGTCAAGCGAGCGCATACCGGCAAGGGCCATCGGATCGGCCGACCGCAACAAATGGAGCAGCACGGTTTCGGCTTGGTCATCGGAATGGTGAGCGGTCGCAACGAAAACGGGAGACTCAAGGGATGTCTGAATCGCCGCTTGTAACGTCCCAAACCAATGGTAACGGATTCGCCGTGCTTCTGATTGAACGCCTTCGCGATCTCCAGTCATTTCGGCTCGCAGTTCATGGTGTGGCACATCCCGAGCCGTGCACCATGCGCGAACGAGGTCTGCATCTCCATCGGATTCGCTGCCGCGCAATTGGTAATTGACGTGGGCGACTTCAATGGGGTGCCCGCAGCGGTAGAGGCATTCAGCCAAAACGAGCGAGTCGTTGCCGCCGCTGACACCAACGAGGATTTTATGCTCTTCTGAAATGCCGTGCTGTTGCAGCCAAGAGGTCATCCGTTGCGTGAGGCCGGCGCGGTCCTTAGGCATCTTTTTGCAAGGTTTTGAGCATTGCCTCCGCTTTCAGCAAGCACTCTTGGTATTCTTTTTCGGGCACACTAAGGGAAGTAATCGCCCCACCCACGTGCATGGAAATTCGCTCGCTTGCCGCGTTGTACAACAAACTGCGAATCACCACATTCAGCGAAAAGTCACCATTGGGCTGAAAGTATCCTACGCTGCCCGAATACACCCCGCGCTTGCAGCCTTCTAGTTCGTCAATCAATTCCATGGCACGCACTTTGGGGGCCCCTGTCATGGAGCCCATGGGAAATGTCGCGCGCAAGATGTCGACAGGATCGCATTCCGGACGGACTTCGCATTGCACGGTAGAAATCATTTGGTGCACGCTTCGAAAGCGATGAATTCCGAAAAGCTCGGGCACATGGACCGTTCCCGGTTGGGCAATCCGGCTCAAATCGTTTCGCACCAAATCACAAATCATCACGTTTTCGCCGCGCTCCTTTGGATCGGCAAGCAGGGCTTGAGCAAGCGCACGGTCCTCCGCTTCGTTGGCGCCGCGAGCGATGGTTCCCTTGATGGGGCTTGAGGTAAGGGTTGAGCCTTTTTTGTCCAAAAACAATTCAGGTGAACCTGAAATCAAGTGAAATTCTCCCGCTTTGATAAGCGCAGAATAAGGCGATTGGGTGAAATGTTGCAAACGGACAAAGGCATCCCAAACCGAGTCCAGTTTGTCATTGCTCATCCATTCTTGGCAGAGGTTCAGTTCATAAACATCGCCGCGTTGGATGTGTTTTTTCACCCGCCTCGCGCGCTGGAGGTACGTGGCTTCATCCCAGCGCGGTTTCATCGAAATTTCAGGCGCTTCGGGGATGGAAGATAGTGGGGTTTGCACTTCTTTCAAGAGCGCTTGGGCGTCTTCTTCGAGAGCACCGTAGACGATACGGGCGTCGGGGTCGCCGCCTCCCCATTCGATGACCACACGGGGCTCTACCCAGTGCAGCGTGGGGAATTGAGCATGATCGAGTCGTTGCGATTCCAACCGCTCGATGCCGTTTTTGAGGTCATACCCGAGCCAGCCAAAAGCCCAAGTTGATTTTCCTGCGGGCTTTAAAAAAGAACCCCAGCCGTCCAAGCTTTCGGGATTTTCGCCGGACCAAGTGAACGAACGTTTCGCGCCGATGGCCAGCAAACATTTGCCGTCAGGATGGTCGTCAAAAAGCAATGATGCGTGGGTTTCCCGCTTGAAAATGCGGCTCAAATCAGGGAGCGTTTTGGCTTGGAATGCCGCAAAATCATGTGCCGTAGACTCCGAATCAACCAAGCTCGAAGCCGGTCGGGTCGGTGGCGTTGCGATTGCTTTCGTTTCGGAGGACATGGAGGTTGTTCTTACACGTGCAACGCTCGGTTTCCGGTTGCAGCAAGCGCGGCTTCTTTGATGGCTTCCGTGAAGGTGGGGTGCGCATGCGACATGCGGCTGATGTCTTCTGCCGTGGCTCTGAATTCCATGGCAACGACTGCTTCGGCAATCATGTCTGCTGCGCGTGGGCCGCACATGTGGACCCCAAGAATTTCATCGGTGTCGGCATGGGCAAGTACCTTAATTGACCCGTCTGTATCCATCGAAGCGCGGGCACGACCGCTCGCTTTGAAGGGGAATGAACCGGATTTGTAAGGTGTTTGGGAAGCTTTCAACTGCTCTTCTGTTTGGCCCACCCCGGCAACCTCAGGCCAGGTGTAAACGACATTGGGAATGAGGTTGTAATCAATGTGTGGGTGTTCACCCGCAATCACCTCAGCAGCCACGACCCCTTCTTCCTCTGCCTTGTGAGCGAGCATGGCGCCGCGTACAACATCGCCAATGGCAAAAATATGAGGAACGGCGGTGCGCATCTGATCGTTGACTTCGATGCGGCCGCGGTCGTCGGTGGTGAGTCCTGCAGCTTCGAGGTTCAGTCCTTCGGTGTAGGGCTTACGGCCCACGGAAACGAGGCAATAATCAGCCGTCCAACTGACTTCCTTCCCTTTTTTATCGTCTGCCTTGACGGTGACGTTTTTGCCTGAAGCCTTCACGTCTTTGACCCCGTGTTGCAAATGGAATTTGACCCCGAGCTTTTTCATGCTCCGCATCAATTCTTTGCCCATGCTTCTGTCCATGGTTGGGATAATGGCATCCTGGTATTCCACCACATGGACTTCCGTTCCCAATCGGGCGTAAACACTTCCCATTTCCAATCCAATGACACCACCACCGATGACGACCATGCTTTTGGGCAGGGCTTCAAGGGACAAGGCTTCGGTGGATGTAATGATCCGCTTTTTGTCAATTTTAATGAAGGGCAGCGATGCAGGTTTGGAACCGGTCGCAAGGATGATGTGTGAACCTTGCACCTTCGATGCTTTGCCTTTGGAGGGCTTAACTTCAATGGTATTGGCGTCTACAAACGAACCGAAGCCATTGAGAACATCAATGCCATTTTTCTTCATGAGAAAATCAATTCCTCCGACCGTCTGGCCCACGACTTCTGCTTTGCGCGCAATCATCCGCTTGAAATCGAGCTTCAACTCCCCCGTTCCAATGCCATGGGCATCGAATTGATGCAGGGCCTGGTGGTAGTGCTCAGAGCTATCGAGAAGCGCTTTGGAAGGGATGCATCCCACATTGAGGCACGTGCCACCGAGTGAGCTGTATTTTTCAATCAAGGCGGTTTTCTTTCCTAGTTGTGCCGCACGGATGGCTGCTACATATCCTCCAGGACCGCTGCCAATGACAATAACATCATAAGATTCCATGAAGCAAAGGTAACGTTCAGGGCGCGTAAACGCAGCCTTCGGATGCATTCGGCCTGTCGGCGTTCATTTTCCCCTTTCTTTGCATGCAGGTTTCCGAACAAAGCCCGTCATTCAATAGTTTAAAGAGCACACCATTGCCCAAGGCATCACTCATGTTTCATGTGGAATAGCATAGCATCCGTATTAATTCGCAAGCGTTTGCTGTGGTTGGTTTTGCTTGCATCGGGAACGGCATTCATGGCGAAGCAGATCCCGAACCTTCGCCTGCAATACACGTTCAGTGGATTGCTTCCAGCCGACGATTCCATTGCATTGGATTACGCACGTTTTCAAGATGTTTTCGGGACGGAAGGCAATGTCATGTTGATCGGTGCTGATTTGGCCCCTTTGAGCAACCCGGATGGATTGAGGGCTTGGGAGGAATTGGCGCAATCCATTCACGCCATGCCCACGATGAGAGATACGGTGGATGATGGCATTGATCAACCCATTCGGCTGCCTCTCATTGACAGTGTTTTCTCCATTACGCGCGCTTTTGAGGTGAAAAAAGACCCCCTCGCCCGGCGCTTTGTTTTGGCGCCGCTTGTGCCAACCGGTCGATTTGAAAGCGCCGAAGGAATCGATCAGCTGTACGTGGACAGTTTGCTGAATCGATTGATCGAATTGCCGTTTTATGAAGGACTGCTCTTTAACGCGTCGCATGATGCCACGCTGCTCTCGGTTTTCATGAATCCAAAGCTGTTTGACTCGAAGCACAGGGGAGCCGTTGTAGAGGATGTGGTGGCCATCGCAGACGAGTGGAGCGAGCGGCATGGTGTGCCGCTGTCAATCAGTGGACTGCCATTCATTCGGGTCCAAATGACCAACAAGGTCAAAAATGAAATCGGCTGGTTCATTGGAGCGGCTCTGCTGGTTACGATGTTGCTTCTTCTGGTGTTTTTCCGAAACCCGGTGGTCACAGGAGTAAGTTTAATCGTGGTGGGTACCGGAGTCATATGGTCATTGGGAACCATCGCCTTATTTGATTTCCCGGTGAACCTGATCATGAGCTTGATCCCGCCTTTGATGATTGTCATCGGGGTTCCGAATTGCATTTATTTGATCAATAAATACCACGCGGAATACAAGCGGCACGGAAACAAAGCCATGGCGCTTCAGCGGATGATTGTGAAGGTTGGCAATGCGACGTTGCTCACAAATTTCACAACGTCCTTGGGCTTTGCGACCTTCATTTTCACCCACAGTGAGATGCTGCGCAACTTTGGAACGGTCACGGCGATCAACATCCTAGGCGTTTTTGTCATCTCCATCATTGTCATTCCAGCGCTGATGACTGGCCTGCCCGCTCCGAAAGTGAAGCATACGAGGCATCTTGACCGGCGGTGGATGTTCATTTTTGTGAACCGGTTGGCAGAGGTGGTCGAAAATCATCGGCCTCGGGTTTACGTGGGAGCTGTATTGCTATTGCTGTTTAGCATTGGTGGGATCTTCCAAATGGAAACGACCGGCAACATTGTCGATGATTTGCCGGATGAAGACCGCGTCATAACTGATTTGAAGTGGATGGAAAGCCGATTCGGTGGTGCGATGCCATTCGAGGTGATGATCGATACCCATCGCCCCAACGGGGTCACGGGCTCCAATTTTTTGAAACGGGTGGATAAACTCCAAAATGTGTTGGAGGAGTACCCCGAATACAGCCGATCCATCAGCGCTGTGGACGCGACGAAATTTGCGTTCCAAGCCTTCAAAAATGGCCATCCCAAAAATTACCGACTGCCGCGCCTAGGAATGGAGAAAACGCAATTTGGTCCTTGGATTCGGGGGACTGAGTCGGCGGCTGGCGATGCAGGTGCAGCGGTGGACGTGGCTTCGAAGTTTTTCAATGAGGACCGCTCCGTTGCGCGTGTCAGTGCCCAGATGATGGACATTGGGACACTGGAGATGCGCGCCTTGATGGATGAAATCAAGCCCCGGTTGGACAGCATTTTCCCCGCTCCTGATTACAGCCTCATTCTGACTGGAACGAGTGTAACGTTCCTTGAGGGAACAACCTACATGGTCAAGAACCTGGGCATCTCCATCGCTTTGGCCATCTGTGTGATTGCACTGATGATGGCCTTGCTTTTTAAGTCTTCTCGGATGGTAGGGATTGCCTTGTTGCCCAATCTTTTTCCGCTGCTTTTCACCGCTGGTTTTATGGGGTGGTTAGGCATACCGATCAAACCTTCGACCATTCTTGTTTTCAGCATTGCATTCGGAATTTCAGTAGACGACACCATTCACTTTTTGGCCAAATACCGCCAAGAACTGAACTTCAAGGCCTGGAATATCAAACATTCGGTCATGCTGGCCTTGAAAGAAACGGGGGTGAGTATGATGTACACGTCCATTGTGCTGTTTTTTGGCTTCTTGATGTTTGCGATGTCCGAGTTCGAAGGAACCCGTTACCTCGGTTTGCTCGTTTCCATCACGCTCGGGGTAGCCATGTTTACCAACTTACTCTTGCTGCCATCGTTGTTGCTGGCGTTTGAAAAATCCTTGACTACAAAATCCTTTTCAGAGCCCTTCTTTTCCATCCTTGACGAGGAAGAGGACATCGAACTCGAGGAGTTGGAAATTCAAAAAGGCTTTTCTCCAGGGAAAGGGGACGAGCAGCACGAGCGGCTGCGAACATTGCGCTCCAAATCCGACACGTTGGATTCACCAGTTGAGTCCTAAATTAGAGGCGTTCAATACACACCCAATGAAAGGAATAATTTTAGCAGGGGGATCGGGCACGCGGTTGTGGCCTCTCACCAAGGCGGTGAGCAAGCAGCTGATGCCTGTCTATGATAAGCCAATGATTTATTACCCCTTGTCCACCCTCATGTTGAGTGGGATCAAGGAAATACTGATCATCAGTACACCCATCGATTTGCCGGGGTTTCAACGTTTGCTGGGAGACGGTTCCTCCATTGGTTGCAACATCCAATATGCTGAGCAACCCGAACCCAATGGACTCGCCCAGGCATTTGTCATTGGAGCCGATTTTATTGGTTCAGATAAGGTGGCTCTTGTGCTCGGGGACAACATCTTTTATGGCAGCAGTTTTGGTCGGCAATTGCGCGCCAATACCGACCCCGATGGTGCGATTGTTTATGCTTATTACGTGAACGATCCCGAGCGTTACGGTGTGGTTACCTTCGATCAAGCTGACCGAGCGGTGAGCATCGTGGAGAAGCCCGAGAACCCAACCTCCAATTACGCGGTTCCAGGCCTTTATTTCTATGACAACGATGTGGTTGATATTTCAGCCAACTTGCGTCCAAGTGCTCGTGGGGAATACGAAATTACCGATGTGAACAAGGCGTACTTGGAAGCGGGAAAGCTCTTTGTTTCGAAGATGGAACGCGGGATGGCGTGGTTGGATACAGGTACGCACGAATCGCTCATGCAGGCCTCGCAATACGTCCAGGTCATCGAAGATCGTCAAGGATTGAAGATTGGATGCATTGAAGAAATAGCTTGGCGCATGGGATACATTGACGATGCAACATTGGAACAGGTGGCCGAACCGCTGCGCAAGTCGGGGTATGGAGATTATCTGTTGGCCCAGCTCGCCCGAGGCAAGGCAGGGATGTAAGTGGCATGCAACATCCTACCCTCGACCGACTGAAAGCGGAAGCAAACTCCGCGATTGATGCATTTTTGGAGCGTTGGCCCAAAGGATCGGCTGACGGACTATACGATCCCATTCACTACCTCATGAGCATCGGCGGCAAAAGATTGCGGGCCGTTTTGGCTTTGTCGGCGGCAGAAGCGGAAGGGCATGATGCGCAGTTGGCGCATCCTGCAGCGCTCGCGGTGGAGTTGTTCCACAACTTCACTCTGATGCATGACGACATCATGGACCAAGCTCCCAAGCGCCGCGGCAATGCTACGGTACACATGAAATGGGATGAAAATGCGGCAATTCTCTCGGGGGATGCCATGTATACCTTGGCTCAAATCGCATTGGCCGACACCTCTTCCAAAGATTTGCCGCGTGCGCTGACCATTTTCAATCAAACTGCACTCGAAGTGTGCATCGGTCAGCAATCGGACATGGATTTTGAGCGGCGGGATGACGTGACGGTTGAAGCTTATATGGAAATGATTCGACTCAAAACTTCCGTTTTGGTGGCCGCTTCATTGGCATTGGGTGCCATTGCGGTAGGTGCGAGTGAGGAACGCGTGCGTCTTTGGTACGAAGCAGGCGAACAGTTGGGATTGGCTTTTCAGATGCAGGACGATCTCTTGGATGCTTTTGGTGGAGATGCCATGGGCAAACAAATTGGGGGAGACATCTTGTCCAATAAGAAAACATTCTTGCGTTTGCACACGTGGGAGCAGGCGAATTCGGATATGCTGGGAGCCTTGAAGCAATGGGATGAAATAACAGACCAACCGAAGGAAAAGGTTGAATTTGTCAAAAGTGCAATGGTCGCGTGCGGTGCAGATACCGCCGCCCAATTGCGAATGAATGAACACGTGGATCGAGCCATGTCGGCAATTGACGCCTTGGAGCTTGAGGCATCCCACCGGAAATGGTTCGGTTTTTTAGGGGGATTGGTGACGCAAAGAACGTCCTGAGCAGGCCATGGAATTGGCTCGGATTCTCCCCGATAAGGCCCTTCCAGCGCAACGCACGGAGGTGGATTTCATGGAAGCGGTAGTGCAGCAGCTGGTCAAGGATTTTCAATGGGACCTGGAACGTGTAAAATCAGCAGAAATGTCCATGTTTTCGCTTGTTTCTGGTGAAATAGAGTGGGGCATGGACCACGATCCTAGCGGGACCTTTGCTGCATTTTATCGCTTGGATTTGGGGGAGGATTTGGTTAGGAGGCTCTTGCACGATCATGAACGGCCCAAAGCGATTGATTTGCTCGCCGAAAAATGCCTGCAGCGATCGGCCTTGAAAGTGTGGACGCGGTGGACCTTTTCGGCATAATCAACAAAGCGATGGAGGGACTTTCGAGGAATTCTTCAGGCAATTGTCGAATTCATTTCAGGAGTGATGGGCTCAGTGTATCTTTAGCCCGATAAAATACGTATAGTCCGCATGGACCCTTTAGATTTCATCAGCCAAGCTGAACCTCAGGCGCTGGAACAACTGTATCAACAGTACCGAAACAATCCGGAATCCGTTGACGAAAGTTGGCGTTTGTTTTTCAAAGGATTTGATCTTGCTACCGCCTCTTACGGCGAGAATACTGCCACGCCGCAAACCCAAAAGGAATTCCAAGTCATCGGTCTCATCCAGGCATACCGGGAACGCGGTCACCTGTTCACCAAGACGAACCCTGTGCGCGCGAGACGGGTGTACGAACCGGATTTGGGTTTGTCTCATTTTGGCCTTTCGGAGGGGGATTTGAATACTGTTTTTCAGGCCGGAACCCAAGTGGGATTAGGCCCAGCCACGTTGAAGTCGATTGTGGATCATCTCCAAGAAACCTATTGCCACAGCATCGGCATTGAGTACGTGATGATCCAAGATGTCGAGCGGCAGGCATGGGTTCGGGAGCACATCGAACTGGCAAATCGTCCGCGCATCGGGCTTGCAGATCGAATTCAGATTCTGAAAAAACTCTCGCAAGCCACCCTATTTGAGGAGTTTTTGCAAAAGAAATTTGTCGGCCAAAAGCGATTCTCACTCGAAGGCGGTGAGAGTTTAATTGCTGCCTTGGATGCGGTGGTTGAATCCGGTACCGAGCAGGGAGTAGAAGAAGTCTTTATTGGGATGGCCCACCGCGGCAGGCTCTCAACCTTGGCCCACATCTTGGGCAAACCGTACGAAGAGATATTCTGTGAGTTTGAGGGCAAAGCGTACGATGACGATGGGGAGTTTGACGGCGATGTCAAATACCATTTGGGGTATTCACGGACGCAACAGGCGGACAGTGGGAAGTCGGTTTCGATTTCGTTGGCGCCCAATCCCTCTCACCTCGAGGCCGTTGGACCAGTAGTGGAAGGATTGACCCGCGCGCGGATTGATGCGACAGGAGGAAACGCGAACCGGGTTTTGCCCATTTTGATTCACGGTGATGCGGCGATGTCCGGTCAAGGTGTAGTATACGAAGTGGCCCAGATGGCGCAGTTGGACGGCTACCATACAGGTGGGACCGTCCACATCGTGGTCAACAACCAAGTTGGTTTTACCACCAATTATTTGGACGGAAGAAGCTCTATTTATTGCACAGATGTGAGTAAGGTGACTCAATCCCTCACGTTCCATGTCAATGCGGACGATGCGGAAGCAGTCGTGCAGGTGATGCGAATTGCGCTTGCATACCGCCAACGCTGGAATCGGGACGTTTACATTGATTTGTTGGGCTACCGAAAATACGGACACAACGAAGGCGATGAGCCGATGTTCACGCAACCGCAGTTGTACAAAGCCATTGCAAAACATCCGAATCCGCTTCAGATTTACATAGATCGATTGATTTCGGATGGCAGCATGGAAGCTGAACAAGTGGAATCCATCAGGAGCGAGCAGCATCAATTGATGGAACGCGCCTACGAGAGCGCCCAGAAACGCAAGGTGTCGCAAGTGGAAGATTTCTTGGGTGATTTGTGGAAGGGTTATAAAGCGGCAGACGAGAAAGCGTTGGCTTTGACGCCGAAGACCAACGTTACAGAGAAAAAATTGCGGGCACTCGCCATAGCCATGTCGACTTTGCCAGAGCACAAGAAAATATATCGGAAGGTCCAACGCTTGATGAGGGATCGGCTGAAGATGGTGGAGGAAGATCGTTTGGATTGGGCCATGGGTGAATTGCTCGCTTACGCCACTTTGCTCGTGGAAGGACACCCCGTTCGCATCAGCGGCCAGGATGTGGAACGCGGCACGTTCTCACACCGTCACGCCGTAGTCAAAACAGAGGACAGCGAGGAGGAAATCATTCCACTCAACCTCCTGAGCAAAGACCAAGCACATCTCACGATTTACAACAGCCTGTTGAGCGAATACGCGGTGGCTGGATTTGACTATGGATATGCCTTTGCGACGCCGAATGGATTGACAATTTGGGAAGCCCAATTTGGCGATTTCAATAACGGTGCTCAGATTTTATTTGATCAATTTTTGAGTGCAGCAGAAGACAAATGGCGCACAATGAACGGCCTGACATTGCTGTTGCCGCATGGCTATGAGGGAATGGGTTCTGAACACAGCTCCGGTCGCATGGAACGTTTCTTGCAATTGGGCAATGGGGAGAACATGTTTGTTTGCAACATCACAGAACCAGCCAATTATTTTCACTTATTGCGCCGGCAAGTGAAGCCGAAATACCGCAAGCCACTTGTGGTTTTCACCCCGAAGAAATTGCTGCGGTACCCCAAGGCGGTTTCTACGCTCAACGCAATGGCGACGGGCGGATTTCAAAAAGTGCTGGATGATCCGCGGATGTCACAAGCCTCGGATGCGAAAAAGGTGGATACGGTGGTCCTTTGCTCTGGAAAGATTTATTACGATATGCTCGAGCGTTTGGAGGAGAATCCAGCCTCCAATTTAGCGTTTGTCCGGGTCGAACAAATCCATCCCCTTCCAGAAATAGAATTAGCGGCGGTAGTCAAGAAATATGGCATCGAGGCCAATTACGTTTGGGTGCAAGAAGAACCGAAGAACATGGGTGCTTGGTCATTCATGCTTCAAAACTTTACTGCGGTGCCACTCAGTGTAATCTCGAGGAGTAGGAGTGCCAGTCCCGCATCCGGCTCGTCAGAATTGCACAAAATCCGGCAGGAGGCCATATTGGATGAGGTTTTTGCGCATGGCAACGGTTGAGAAGTCATTTTCTGCGGTCACCCATATATGGAGGATCCGTTGTTAATTGCAGGATATAGGAGCGATCAAAAAACAATTTGAATAGCGATGTCAAAGCTAGAAATGAAAGTCCCCAGTCCAGGGGAGTCCATCAGTGAAGTTGAAATTGCAACCTGGCTTGTTTCCGACGGTGATTATGTCGAAAAAGACCAAGCCATCGCCGAAGTAGATTCAGACAAGGCGACACTCGAGCTGCCGGCTGAAGAGGCGGGCATCATTACGCTGAAAGCCGAGGAAGGCGACACGGTTGAAGTGGGTGCTGTTTGTTGCTTGATTGACACGTCTGCGAAGGCACCGGCAGGCAAGCCCAAGCAGCCGGCGCCAGCACCGGCGGCTGTATCTTCCGCTCCTAAACCGATGCCGACTGTTGCGGCGGTGGCTCCTGCACCGGCAAAAGCGCATGCGGACAAGCATCCTTCGCCGGCCGCACGCAAAATGATGTCGGAAAACGGGATTTCACCGGCTCATGTGGCTGGGACGGGTCGGGACGGTCGCATCTTGCAACAAGACGTTGCTGCAGCGATGGCTGCTGGATTTGATGCCAGCGCTGCCCAGACATGGGGAGGAAGCCGCGATGTTCGTAGGGAAAAAATGTCCATGCTCCGGCGGAAGGTTGCAGAGCGGTTGGTAGGAGTCAAGAATGAAACGGCAATGCTCACCACCTTCAATGAGGTGGATATGAAACCGGTCATGGACTTGAGGGCCAAATACAAAGACGCCTTTCGGGAGTCCCACAATGTCGGTCTTGGCTTTATGAGCTTTTTTACGAAAGCGGTGACCCATGCGATTGCGCAATTCCCGACGGTCAATGGAATGATCGATGGGAAAGAAGTCATTGTGCCAGAGTATGCAGACATCGGAATCGCCGTGAGTTCGCCCAAAGGTCTCATGGTACCAGTGGTGCGCAATGCAGAATCGATGAGTTTGGCGCAGATTGAGGCAGAAATCAAACGACTGGCGATTCGCGCGCGAGACGGAGAACTAGGCATTGATGAGATGCAAGGTGGAACCTTCACCATTACCAACGGAGGTGTATTTGGATCCATGCTTTCAACACCAATCATCAATCCACCGCAAAGTGCGATCCTGGGAATGCACAATATTGTGGAGCGACCGGTTGCGGTCAATGGAAAAGTGGAAGTACGACCTGTGATGTACGTGGCATTGAGCTATGATCATCGAATCATTGACGGAAAAGAGAGCGTGGGGTTCCTCTATGCAATCAAGGAAATGATTGAACAACCGGAGCGCCTTCTCTTCATGGGTAAGAAGCCGGAGGAGGTGTTGCTCGGCTTGTAATCTTCGCTCGAAAATCGAAATGCAAAAAGCCCCGCTGTGAAGCGGGGCTTTCGGTTTTGTTGTTTTGCGGCGCACACCGAATGAACATGAAAATCCCATTGCTCTGGAATTAATTTCGAGTGCAATGGGCTAAATGTATTCGAGAATGTGACACGCACAAATATACGACAAAAATTGTATATTAACCTATGAAACATCGTATTATTTAGACAAAGAATATGTGTAGGTAGCCTATCGTAACACGTAAGATCGCTCCGCGTCTAAACGTAACAGTATGGCTATCAAGAGTGTAAAGCCGATAAGCGATGATCCGCCCGCACTCAGAAATGGCAGTGGAATGCCAATGACCGGGGCGAGGCCCAGAACCATGCCTACATTGATCAAAAAATGCATGAAGAGAATGCTCGCTACGCCGTAGGCATAGATCCTTGTGAAGTCGCTTCTCTGTCGTTCAGCAAGGACGAGAATCCTGAGCAAAAGAAGTGTGTAGAGGAATACGACAAAGGCACTTCCGGCGAATCCCCATTCCTCTCCAATGGTGCAGAAGATGAAATCTGTTTCTTGCTCAGGGACAAAACCATAGGCGGTCATAGGGCCTTGAAGGAATCCTTTTCCCGCCCAACCGCCGCTGCTCACTGCTGCTTTGGCGTGTCGGATGTTATAATCGGCATCGGGGTTTCCAACGTCCATTCCGAACAGCACGTAGATGCGTTCTTTTTGATGTGTTTTGAGAACGCCTTCGAGTCCGCTGTGCACAGCTGCGCTGAAGACCAGTGCCGTCGAAAAACATATGATTGTGGCGCGCCGCACCCGTTTACGGTTTCGGGGGACTACCCACCCTGGAATCAGTTTCCAGAGGATGGTACCCAATGTGATTAGAATCATCCACAACCATCCGATGGAAGATTGGGATCCAAGAAAAGGATAGTCATACGATGATGCTCCGGTTAGAATTGTCGCGATCAATAGCAATAAGGCGCAGAAAACAGCGATCAAAACGTTGCCCGATAGGCCTTCTCGGTAAAAGGCAAAAATCAGACCACCATAGACCAACACAGTGCCTGCGTCGGGCTGCAGCATAATCAACGCAGCCGGAATGCAAACAATCAAGCCCGATTGCACGAGCGTTTTGGCATTTCTGATTTTGCCATTGCTGCGACTGAGGAGCCACGCCAGCATCAAAACGGTTCCTGTTTTGGCAAATTCAGATGGCTGAAGACTGATTGATCCGATGCCAAACCACGATTTGGCCCCGCCAACGGTTTTGCCTACCAGCAGCACGCCAATGAGCAGAAGAACATTCAC
>Ga0209601_1000028_pt1 | contig 116955 bp, 91 predicted proteins | sample COGITO_mtgs_1104_4_FD_184796 | JGI IMG/M metagenome (GOLD analysis project Ga0209601, IMG submission 184796) | Pelagic marine microbial communities from North Sea - COGITO_mtgs_110426 (SPAdes) (version 2) | ecosystem: Environmental > Aquatic > Marine > Epipelagic ...
GATGAGGACGGCGTTTGCGACCAAATCGAAATCACGGGATGTTTGGATGCATCCGCCTGCAATTACAACGCCTCAGCAACGGAAGCGGGATATTGTGTGTATTCCGATTCGGGATACGACTGCAACGGAGATTGCATTGCCGATGCGGACGCGGATGGAATTTGCGACGCTTTTGAAGTGGATGGCTGCACACAGCCTTCGGCCAGTAATTATAATAATGAGGCCACTGAAGACGACGGCAGCTGCATCAGTCCAGTTCTAGGATGCACGTATCCCGATGCGTGTAATTTCAATGAAATGGCCAACATAGACGATGGAGCTTGCTATTACACGTGCATTGGCTGCATGGATGAAAATGCGCTCAACTTTAATTCAGAGGCGACGATTAGTTCAGGACTGTGTTTTTTCTGTAATGAAGAGGAGGGGCTTGAGCCTGCCACTTGTGTTGGTGATTTGAATTCGGATGGGATCAGAGGAACTGCGGATTTACTAATGTTTTTGAGTTACTTCGGTTTACAGTGCGATGAATAGAGCCACATCTTGCAGAATTTTGCTGAACTATCAGTGAGTTTGAAAAAAAAAACATAAAAAAAGGGAGACGAATGCCTCCCTTTTTGATACTCTAAAGCAATTTTTATCAACGACGCTCGCGCGCTTCGCTTTCATTGCAACGGATCTCGCGACCCATCAAATCTTTGCCTTCCATCGCTTCCAAAGCCGCCTGGGCTTCTTCTTGATTAGGCATTTCTACAAAACCAAAACCACGGCTCCTTCCGGTTTCGCGGTCATGGATGACTTTGGCACGTTCGACTTCTCCATGAGCTTCGAACGCTTCTTGCAAGGCTACGTCGTCGACGCCCCAAGCTAGGTTTCCTACAAAAATATTCACAATAAATAAACTTAATGGTGCAAAGGTACGTTATAGAACCCTCCGAATTGCAAACCTCTGAAAAACAGCATAGTTCTTCCGAAATTTTTTTAAAAAAAACGCAACCTTTGTCAACGATATGCGTAGATAACGGAGCTAGAAAGAAGATTTATTTTACTTGAACAACAATTTATTTTAGTTCGTCGAATATTTTTTCGTATCTTTATAGTTGAATTATTTTATTTTCACTTCATGCGAGTTCTCCTATCCCTCCTTTTGGCAATGCCTATTGCCGTTTCAGCGCAGCTTTGCTCTGAACCATCTCCAGTTTCTTATTCTGGGTTTGGACCACAACTCACGCAAGCCGACCTCTCAGCCTCCGGAGATTACCTCGATGGTTTGAATACAGCTAATTTCAGCTTGGGTACAGGTGTTTCAGATAACAACCTTTGCATCCAGAGCAACAGTGATATCACTACTTTCCTGGGCGTCAAGTTGCGAAATACAACCGCGCCAAACGACAATACGACTGCTGCGGGCAATGCGTATTTTGTTGAGCCTGGTTTCAGCCCGGATACTCAAAATGGAGAAGCAGGGGCAGGGCCATTTGCGAAGTGGAATGTCATCGCTTATGCCGGCTTAAATGCAGGAGCATTTGACAGTGTTGATGTCATAGTTCACCTCGACTTCGACCCTTGTTTTGGTTATGTTGAAGAGGATTTACTTGCCATTAACATTGGAGATGAGTTGGACAACAACATCTTGACCTCGTCTTCGAATGTTTCATCCTTTGGCATCAATACAAACCTGGCTTATGCGTCAATTGATGCACTCAACAATACGGATACGCCCTTTGACGCGAACACGGAAGGGTATTACACCTTTGCGATTGAAATCAAGGACAACTGCGGCAACCGTAAGCTTTGGAATGAGATTACGGTCTACGTGCAATCCGAAACCACTTCATCGGGAGGTGCAGTGGCAGATGCAAATGAAAATGGTGTTTATGACGATAATGAATTAACCGGTTGTCAAAACCAAGCAGCCTGTAATTTCGATTGTACAGCAACTACAAACGCGGGTTGTGATTACACTTCATGCTCAGGTTGTACCGTTGAGGAGGCATGCAACTACAACAGCGAAGCTACTATTGAGGATGCTGAAAGCTGCACATACCCAATCGATTTGTACGGGGAGACTTATTATGATTGCGCAGGAGATTGCGTTAATGATTCTGACTCGGACGGTGTTTGTGATGAAGCAGAAGTGACGGGCTGTAAAGACGCTAGCGCATGCAATTATGATGATACTGCAACAACAGATGCAGACAACTCTTTGTGCACTTATGCGGCATCAAATGCGGATTGCAATGGGGATTGCCTTGCTGGCTTTGTTAATGTGAATGGAAGTTGTGTGGCCATTGTTCAAGGTTGCACGGATAGCGCAGCATGCAACTACAGTGGTGCTTCAGCAAATACAGATGACGGGTCATGCGAGTACACATCATGTGGTGCATGCTTAAATGAAAACGCGTGCAACTACAATAGTGGAACTGGACTGATCCACAGCACTAGCCTTTGTGTTTTTGCGACTGAGTCTTGTGATTCATGCTCGGGTGAATCAGATGGAACGGGTACGGTAGTTGATGGAGACACTGATGATGATGGAATTTGCAACAGTGCTGAAATTGTGGGTTGCCAAGACAACACTTCTTGTAATTATGATGCTACTGCTACCGATGCCGGTACCTGCCAGTTTAACGACGCCCTTGGGGTTTGCGGCGGATCATGCGCTGCGGATACCGATGGCGATGGCATATGTGACACCGAAGACAATTGCACCGACACGTCTGCATGTAATTACGCGAACGCAGCGAATGAAGCATGTGAGAGTATCTCTTGCGCTGGTTGCACAGTCGACTCAGCATGCAATTATGATGCTGATGCAACGATCAGCCTGGACACCTGCGTTTACGCAACCAATTGTGATTCGTGCAGTGGCGCAATAGATGGAACGGGCACCGTTGTATCGGGTGACGGCAACAACAATGGAATTTGTGACAATGCTGAAGTATCGGGATGCACAAATACAAATGACACGAATTACGACCCCACGGCAAATGTCCACGATGAAACAGATTGCGATGGCACATTAACCGGTTCGGGATGCAATTACTGTGCGAATTTTGATGCAGAAGGCAATTGCACTGATTCTTGGGCTTGCAACTATGGTCCCTATGAAACTGCTGACAACGTTCAATGCGGTACTCCTTGCCCCGGAGATGCTCCTGGTAGCCCGATTCCATTTGGAATGATAACGACATGTGGACTTCCTTGGGCATGTAACTTCGGAAACGAAGGAGCATGTGAATTCACATCATGCGTGGGTTGTATGAACGAAGAGGCATGCAACTATGATGATCAAGTAACTTCACCTGACCCAAGCTCATGCGATTTCACATGCATTGGTTGTACAAATCCATTGGCGGACAATTACGACACTGGAACAACGGTCGATGATGGAAGCTGTATCGTTACAGGCTGCACAACCGTTGGGGCTTGCAACTACGAAGCTACTGCGAACAACGACGACGGGTCATGTGAAGTGACTTCGTGTGTCGGTTGTAATGAAGTTGGTTCTTGTAATTATGACGCCTCCGTCACATTGAATGAGCCTATTTCTTGTGTTTATCCAGTGGATGCGTGCGACACTTGTTCAGGAGCAACCGATGGTTCAGGGTTTGTCGTGGATGGAGACACAGACGATGACGGCACGTGTGATGCGAATGAAGTTGACGGATGTACAGACGCAAATGCCTGCAACTACAGCGCAGCTGCCACAGAAGATGACAGTTCTTGCCTCTACACAGATGCTTGCGGTGATTGTGGAGGCACAGGCGTTGACACTGACAATGATGGAACGTGCGACGCTGAAGAAATCTTTGGTTGCACGAATCTAATTGCTTGTAACTACGACGCTACAGCAACAGAAAACGTCGGATGCGACTTTACTTCATGTGAGGGTTGTATGGACCCGGTTGCCTGCAACTATGATGATGAAGCCACGACAAGTGTTCCATCACAATGCCAATACCCAGAAGATTTGTTTGGCGCTGACCACTTTGACTGTGGCGGTAACTGTCTAAATGACACCGACAACGATGGTACATGCGATGAAGACGAGATTCCTGGCTGCATGGACTCTGGCGCTTGTAATTACAATGCTTCAGCTACCGACATGGACAGCTCGTGCACTTACCCTGCAAGTGAATATGTCGATTGCAGTGGAGCATGTTTGGTCGATGAAGATGAGGATGGTGTTTGTGATCCATTGGAGGTTTACGGATGCGATATCGAATCTGCATGTAACTATAACAATCTAGCCACTGAAAATGACGGTTCATGTGAGTTTGTTTCCTGCGCTGGATGCACCATTGAGTCTGCTTGTAATTATGACGAGACTGCAACTTTAAGCAACAACATTTCGTGCACTTATATCCCTGTAGGTTGGGACGATTGCGATCAGACCATCTGCACAGATAGCGATAGTGATGGAAATTGTGACTTCGACGAGCCAGCAGGCTGCATTGGTGAATTCAATGCACCGGTAATTTCAATGAACGGCATGGTTGAAACCGCAGCAGACTTGGCTGATTGGTCATCAACGGATTTCTTAATCGCTACCTTAGATGACACAGGAATGGAAGGGATTACTTTCACAGATTACCCGGGTCGTTTGAACGATGGTCGATATAGCGTGACACGCGTTTATTCAGCCACTGATATTTGTGGAAACACAAGTGAAGCTGGGCAACTGATCGTTGCAGACGCATCACACGCGGAAGGTTGCACAAATCCGAATGCTACTAGCTATGATGCGGACGCAATCAATGACGACGGATCATGTGACTATTCACCTGCTTGCCTTGGTGATTTGAACTTGGACAGCATTGTCGGAACATCCGACTTGTTGATTCTATTGAGCTCATTTGGTTTGCCATGTGCAGATTGATCTGAAAAAAGAAACTTGCACAAAAGGCCTGCCCATTGAATTGGGTGGGCCTTTTGCATGAAAAGAATCGGGTCCAGCAATCGATTAAACCGAACGAACACCCCCAGGATTGGCTTGTACCCAAAAGCTTCGAGTGGATCGTCCTGAGAACGATATTAAGGGAGCTTCAGAGCACCAAGGGAAGGAGCAGATCAGTACTCGGCTGATGCATGCCTTTAGGTCATTCCATGGCTTCCAACCTGCCCAGAATATCCAACATTTGATCGGCGCCTATCTGCTTTGCCAGAATGCGTTTGTCTTCATCCAAAAGGAAAACCTTGGGGGTAGCGAAGACGTCAAAGGTTGTCCGAAAGTTGAGGCTTTTCAATGTAGTCGTTCCGTTATAAATTAGAACGGAAGCACTGTCCTGTGCGTTCACGAGTGGATTGTCACTGACGTTAATCCAGTCGTCATACCCTTTCTCTGTGACATAATCGATCCATGGTTCTGGATCGAAGTCGTTGCCAATGGCAAAGATTTCAAGCCCCTTGTCCTTCCAGTCAGCGTAAATGTCCCGGTATTTCGGGAGCTCTTTTTTGCAGTGACCGCAGGTGCTCTCCCAAATGATGACCGCAGTGTATTTCGATTTCACATCGTACAACGAAACCCAATCGCTTTGATCAAGTCCCGGCAGTATGATGTTTGGAATGCGATTGCCGCATTGGCTATCACGCAGCTCGTCGGCCCGATCCATTACTTTCTTAAGCTGTTCCTTCTTCAACCAAGTTGCTTTGCCCGTAGCATAATACGTGTCGATCATGTGGACGAAAACCTTGTCCATGCACATGACTTGCGAAGATTCGGAATGAAAGGTGACGAAATGCGTGATGTACTTGAACATTTCATCATTGCCTATCGTTCTCTCAATCAATCGATCGGCCTCCACCAACATAGAATCTGGCATTTGCGGCAAAACGCGCGTCCAATACATTTCTAGAATTTGATGAAAGCTTCCGTCATGCACCAGGCGTGGATCTTGAAAGTCAACCCGATCCCAATAGTGATCGCGGTACCACCGGTATTGCAACTCTTGTTTATTTGCTATTGGAGCTGTCACCTCTGGGATCTCGGGCTCGATGATCATGTTGAGGTACTTGGCAAATAATTTTTCTGGATAAGCTTTCAGGATCCGCTGCTGTTCTTTTGACACTTCATCCCCTAAATCCGTGAGGAATTTCCTTGCTGCTGTAACATCGTTTGGTGCTGCCGTCGAATCAGCCAGTACAGCTTCGTATGGTCCTGCGAGTTTTCTCCTTGCCTGAATAAATCCGAGATAATCGTAAAAAACTTTATTCTCATTACTTTCCATCACCTCGACAAATCGGGTCGGATCACTCGCTTTGGTTTTGAGCACAATGTTCTCCGTCACAGCTAAGAATTCGAAGTATTTCGGCCCTGGCATGACGATGGCATGCTTTCCGCACTTCTCGTATGGCCGACCTGGAAATACGACTTGACCTGAGGCACTGGTCACTGCTGTATCTGCATAGTACAGTTTGTTGCCATAATAATGAGCGAGGTAAACCGTGTCATTGGAGAGTCCTTCAACGGTTACATCTATCACGTAATCAGGAGATTGGGCATTCACATTTGACGGCGCAGTGAGCAAGGCAATAGAAGCGAACGTGATGACTGAGTTAAAGACAAGCCTATTCATGGTGTGCGAGTATTTCATATTCTGGGTCAAAAATATATTGAGGTGGGTCTCAAGCGAACTGAATTGAGGTTAAGTGTTCACAAAATCTAGGTGACAAGAAACATGCCGAATGTGAAAATCAGGACGTAAAAAAGGCCCGCACTGCGGGCCTTTCTAATTTTCGAATGCGATTTTATAATCAGTGGCTGACTACTAATCGTTGTGTTGAGCGTTCTTGGCCCGACGTTAATTCTAGGAAGTAGATTCCATCTTCGAGGTTCAATTCGATTGTTTCGCCTTTGGACAAGTTGTTCAGTTGGCCTTCTACCACCAATTGTCCGTTGAGAGCAATTACACGCATCCAAGCGTCGTTCGGTTGCCCTTGAACGTTGATGTAGTTGGTTGCCGGGTTCGGGCCAAAAGTGAATGCCAAATCATTATCTACAGAGACAATTGAAGAGGGGTTAGAAGCTGACAAGTTTATGCCGTCAACATAGTAGTTGCCTACAGTTTGGCCATCACCATATCCGTAAAAGTTAACCCCACCAAATGGAGAGTCAAATGGGAACGCATCCAATGCCACACCATCAATAGTGAGGGTGATTACGTCGTTGTCCATATCAATCAAGTGATGCACTTCGAACCACTGGTCGAGAGGGAAGGATCCAGAACCTGTTGTGGCCGCGTCAGCTGTAACTTGAAAGTCGCCGGAAAAGGCGAAAACAACATCAAATGCCCATCCTACACCGGGAGCAACATCTTCTTGAACATTGTAGTAGCCGGAAGATCCGTCAGGAATGTACATCCAAAATGAAGCTTCATAGACACCTCCGTCCAACCCAGCAGTAAGGACGACGTCCATGGGGCCGCCCGCAGCGGAATTCGCGTAGCAATGCAACGAATTAACGCCTTCGTAAGCTTGATCTGTTGAGATTTGTGCATCTTCAGCAGTCCCGTCACCTGAACCGCTCCATGTAATCCAAACGTTGCTCGAAGAAGAGATGTAGTCCCCTCCAGCGAAACCTTCAAATCCTTCTTCGTAAAGGGTTTGTGAAACGGCTGATAAGCTAAACGCCAGCCCGACCAAGAGTAAAATGTTTTTCATGCGTGTGAATTTATTCGTAATCGCAATATACGATTTTTCGATGATATTTCCTCGCTGCGATAGACTCTGTGCTTGGATATGCGCTAGTTTTGGAGCATGGAATGGGTAGGTAATTTGCGAAAAATGAAGACGAAAAGCCCGATAGTTTCGTCGGAATCTGTGGACTACTCTTTGGAGGGGGCGAACGGATTGGAGCCGATTAAGTCCTTGGAGCTAAATGATTTAGTGGGCAGGGAGATTTCGATCGTTTTCCAAAATGCTATCCATTGCACGGTCACAGGGAAAGCCATTAAGAAGGCCTATGGCGACGGCATGAGTTACAATGCATGGCTCAATGCACCAAGCGCGGTTGAAAGTGTTTTACGTCCGGAACTGAGCCGAATCCATGAAGGAATAGCGTTGCGTGATTTTGAGTGGGAGCAGGCCCATCACAACCAGCCGCACTGTGTTTATGTAAGTCAGACAAGTGGATTCAAGGTTGGTGTAACACGCGCTACAAACCGACCATACCGTTGGCATGATCAAGGCGCGGTTGGGGCTATTGTCATCGCCAATGTTCCTTATCGGCAATTGGCTGGCGAATTGGAAGTGCTCTTAAAATCGATCATGATCGATAAAACCAACTTTCGCAAAATGCTGCAATGCGTCGAACCCGATCTGGAGGAGCTTACCGAATGGAGGGAACGCTGTTTTGATTCGCTTGGAGAAGATTATGAGAGTTTCTTTGACGAAGACAGCGCTCCACTGGCATTTCATTACCCTGTGGTTTCGTATCCTGAAAAAATCAAAAGTATCCGGCTAGACAAGATTCCGTCTATTCAAGGGAAACTTGTGGGGATCAAAGGCCAGTACTTTATTTTCGAAGATGGAACGGCCTTGAACATCCGCAACCACGCCGGCTACTCCATCCGGTTAGAGGCCTAGGCTTGATTTTGGAACAACGCTCAGTTCAGCGAGGGATCCGAAGGAGCATTTGCAATATGGCCGAAGCCAGCCCCCATGTCCTCAATCAACTGCTTCCACAGCGTTTCTTCTTCAACCCTGGTGTCCATGATGTTTTCAATGGTCGTCTCGGTCACAAACCAAGAGTGGCTTTTGATTTCAGACTCAAGTTGACCGGGCGTCCATCCTGCATAGCCAATGAAGAAGCGAAGCTCACTTTCATCGACATTTCCCTCATCTATCACGGACTTTAACCATTCGAAATCTCCCCCCATGAACAATCCGTCCATGACCATCACGGCACCTGGGGCCTCTGCTTTGGTATGCAGATAGTAGAGATTGCTGTGTTTGACGGGGCCGCCGAGACTGATTTTGGCTTCCCAATCTGGCAATTCATCCAGCAACTCATTCAGGTCCACTTGCACAAAATTATTCAAGACAAAACCGAAAGAGCCCTCATCGTTGTGCTCACAGAGCAACACGGCTTTTCTTCCGAAATAGGCATCGCTCAAAAAAGGTTCCGAGAGAAGCACCTTACCTACCGCTAATTCAGCATTGGATGACGGTGTGAAACGAATCATGCGGTAAAGTTCCGACTTTTGTGCAAAGATTGAAAGAGAATTAATGAAATACCATGCACCAGCTCTCCTTGCTTGCTCGCTGCTGTCCTTGAAAGGTGCGTTTCGATGCCTATGTGTCGCAATCATGGCGCTGCCCGTTGCACATGGCTATGGCCAGGTCTACACAAGTGACCCCACGGCAGACATCCTGAACAATGTGACGCCAACTTGGCGCGAAACCATCGATAACTTCCAGTCGTTGTCCGCCGATTCAGAATTCGCGTCGTTACTGGAGGTGGGGTCAAGCGACGTTGGCAGGCCCATTCATGCCTTTGTTCTCAGTAACAATGCAAAGGACCTGAAGAGCTTAAATGACTTGAGTAAATTACAAAAAGAACGCGGAGCCAATGGGACCAAAGCTTGCTTGCTCATCAATAATGCGATTCATCCGGGAGAGCCATGCGGTGTGGATGCCTCCATTGCGTGGGCGAGGGAAATACTGAATGACGAACGGAGATTGCGGGATTTGCTTGCTTCCATGGATGTGGTGATTGTGCCCATGTACAACGTCGGTGGCGCATTGAATCGGAATTGTTGCACCCGAACAAATCAAGAAGGCCCAGAGGAATATGGCTTTCGTGGGAACGCTCGAAACCTCGACCTCAATCGGGATTTCATCAAAATGGACAGCCAAAACGCACGGAGTTTTGTCACCCTTTTTCAGGCAATCAAGCCAGATGTGTTCATCGACACGCACACAAGCAATGGAGCAGATTACACCTATGCCATGACCCTGATCACCACCCAGGCTGACAAAGCTGGCCCTGTGATTGGACCGTACCTCAGGGAGGTCATGGAGCCGCATATTTTTGACGCGATGGAGCGACGCGGTGAATCCATCGTTCCTTACGTTAATACCCGGAATCAAACGCCGGAGTCAGGCATCATTGGGTTCTTGGAGTCCCCGCGTTACAGCACCGGATACACCACTTTGTTTGGTACATTGGGTTTCACAGCAGAAGCGCATATGCTGAAGCCGTTTCCAAGGCGCGTCGCGGCAACATTGGAACTCATCAGATGCATCGCCCTGTTCACAGCGAAAAACGCCGCGGATATTGTTCGCCTGCGGGCGGAGGAAGCGGAACGGATCAAAAACGCTTTCGAGTTGCCTGTGCATTGGTCACTCGATCCAACCGATTCAACAATGATTCCTTTCAAGGGCTACACGGCTCGAAGGGAAGTGAGTCAAGTGACTGGTGATATTCGGCTAGCTTATGATCGCGATCAAACATGGGAAGGTCAAATCCCATGGTTCAATCGTTTCCTGCCAGATGAAACGGGACAATTGCCTGAATTCTATGTTGTACCACAAGCCTGGAGGGAAGTGGTTCATCGTTGCCAATGGAATGGCATCGAGATGACTCAGCTTGCTGCAGATACGACTATGGAGTTAGACGTAACTTACATCCTTGGTTTCGATGCTAGGAACGCTCCCTATGAAGGCCACCATATCAATCGACTCGACTCCTTGGAGTTTCGTACCGAGCAGGTCCGGTTATTCAAAGGAGATTGGCTCGTGCCAACAGAGCAGATAGGAGCTCGTTATTTGATTGAAACATTGGACCCCCGAGGGCACGACTCCTTTTTCACATGGAACTTCTTTGATAGTGCCATGCAACAAAAGGAATATTTCAGTGCATACGTGTTTGAAGAAACAGCTCTGGAAATGCTTCAATCCAATGCAGAATTGCGCATTCGCTTTGAATCCGCAAAAGCATCCAACCCTGAGATCGCACAGAGCAGTAGAGCACAGCTTAATTGGTTGCATATGAATTCCGCAAACTATGAGGGCACTGTAAATCGGTATCCGGTGTTTCAATCAATCACGAAGCGACAATAAAATAATGGCGCAGCTGCCCCCATCGCTTTGGAACATTCCGCAGCGCTTTGTAAGCATTACCCATCAATTGGGTCGGAGTTGGAGGCGCGATGTCATCAAGATGACACCTGAGCAAATTCGGGCCACTCTGGATGGCTTGTCTAGATTATATCCCGGTCAGTTTGGAGTAACATTTGAACAAATAGAACTCGCTGGAATTCCTTCGGCTAAGATTTATTGTGCGCCTGGACCGCATCGAGATAAGCATCGCCCTGATCGGATTCTAATGGTTCATGGAGGAGGTTTCGCTTTTGGTTCTGCTCGAACCCACCGGGCATTAGCTACTTCACTCGCCAAGAATTGCCAAGCGGATATTTACATCCCCGAATACAGCCTAGCTCCTGAAAAGCCCTTTCCATTTGCGATCAATGAGCTCCTTGCTTGTTACGATGAAATGTGCGAACAGGAAGGACGAATTTGGTTGATGGGAGACTCGGCCGGCGCGAACCTAGCTGCTGCACTGTTGAATGAGGTCATAGAAAAGCAGGGCAAGCCTCCGGAAGGTTTGCTTCTGTTGTCGCCTTGGATTGATTTAAGGCCTTCTTCAAGAAGCAATACCGCGAGCCAATCCTTTTGGAGTCCTTTTGAGCGTTTGGACATGCTGGAATATGCGACCCATTACCTCCAGGGACATGCCGCCACTGATCCCAAAGCTTCACCTATATTGGCCTCTGTAGCGGAATGGCCACCCGTTTACTTGGAGGCGTCCAAGGTGGAGTATCTGTGGCATGATGCCGAGCATCTTGCGGAGGAATTGGGCAAAGCTGAGGTCCCCTTTGAATTTCGAATCGAGCCTGCTGCACTTCACGCGTGGCAGCTGTTTCCCGATATCTTGCCCGAGGCCAAGCGTTCCATTGACAAGATGGCAGAATTCATTCGGCACCATTCTCGTTAACGCATGGAAGAGGCGCAGGCATCCAATGTTTGACTGAGAATGTCCGTGGCTCGGAGCCAGGTGGCCTCGTCCATGGTCAGGGGAGGAGCCACCCGAAAGGAGCATGGCGTGCTCAAAAAGAAATAAATCAAAAGCCCTTCAGAAAGCGCATGATGCACACAGAAATTGACCGCTTCTGCGGTGGGTAGTTCAATGGCGATGTAGGCGCCGATTCGCCTCACTTCCTCCACGAGATCATGCTCCGACATGGTCTGCTCAAATCGAAGCGCTAACCTTTCTGTGTGTTGGAAGTCCAGGTCTTTTAACAATTGCAAAGCCGCTGCCGCTGATGCGCAGGGCAAAGGATGGCCTCCGAAGGTTGTGATGTGACTCAATGCAGGAGCATTGGCGAATTGCTTCATTCGTGATTTTGAACTCACAAATGCCCCCATGGGCAATCCGCCTCCCAATGCCTTGCCCAAGCATAAAACATCAGGCTCTATGCCGAAATGTTCAAATGCGAATGGCTTACCCGTGCGGCCCATTCCGCATTGTATTTCATCCAAAATGAGCAATGTTCCGGTCTCGTTGCATTTTCTGCGAAGGGACGAAAGCCATTCTTGGTCCGGTACCCGAATTCCTGCATCTCCTTGGACGGTTTCCACGATGACCGCTGCAAACGTATGGTCAATCGCATCAAGCGCTTGAACGTCATTCCAAATCAAAAATTCAACTCCCGGAATCAGGGGTTCAAACGGTGCCTTTCGTGCTTTGTTGGAACTAACGGTCAATGCACCGAAGGTATTCCCGTGGTAGCCGCCATCAACCGCCATGATCTTCTGGCGACCTGTGCTGCTGCGCGCGAGTTTTAATGCGCCATCAACGGCTTCCGCCCCTGAATTGACAAAGTATACCGTGTCCAAATCGTCAGGCAACAAGGACAGAAGAAGTTTTGCGGCTCGGTCTTGAGACGCTTGCCTCATTTCCCCATAGACCATCACGTGAAGGTGGAGATCGATCTGCTCCTTCAGCGCCTGTGTGATTTGAGGGTTTCCATGTCCAAATGAACTTACACCTATTCCCGAAATAAAATCAATGAGTTCGCGGCCATCTTCAAGGGTGATGATTGACCCCGCTGCATGGCGCACGCGAAGATTGAGCGGATGCAAAGTGGTCTGTGCTAACCCTGCTTGAAGTAAATATTCATTCATTGACCCCTTCGTTTCTGACATGTTCAATCGGTAATCACATCAATTTCATCCAGGAACGTCCAACTGGGGTGACCAGCGCCCAAGTGGTTTTCGGGAAGCGGCCCGAAATTGACGATTTCAAAACGAATGTAGCGGGCAGACGCTTTTCCTTCAATTTTAAAGCGATGAACCAAAGCCTCCTCATCATCATCGGCTTTTTCGTGGCCCTTGGCTCCCCCGCCAAATACGCGCCATGCGAGCGAATCTAATGAAACCTCAATTTGAACTTCTCGTGGTAGAAATATCCATGGCCGAATGTCCCGCAATGCACCAACTTCAACCGCTGTGATTTGCCGATTTTCCTTGAGATCAATCACTCCTTTCACGTCTTCGCCCCAAAACCCCTGCCAGTCTCCTGTTTGATAGTGACGTGGGCCTTGGATGCCATCAATCATCGCATTCGTTCCGCTTGCCGCGTATTGGGGATCAAACGCAGTCTGCAAGTCCAGCGTCCAGTTGTGGCTGATCCTGCGAATTTGATGAGACACTGCACTGGATTGATTCCCATTGGCATTTACACTTCTCGCCCATATTTGTGCATCGGCACTTACTTCAAAAGGATGTGAATAGGGTTTCCAAGATTCTGATGCTTTCTTCAAACGTTGATTTGAGACTTGATATTCAATTGCATCCTCTTTTGCATTGGGCAAGATGGAAACCATAAACGTCTTTGATCGAAAGGTCATGGGTGCTTCAATGACAGGGACACCCGTGAATCGCTCATCCTCCCAATGCTCTGACGGTCGATCGGCCAGAGCTGATCCAAATGATTTAGAGGAATCTGCGTCGGTCTTAAATTGAATGCGTCCGCCTTGTTGAACCAATTCTTTGCTGAACCAACTCTTCGTCTGCGATTGAAGGACGGTCGAACTTCCGAAGTGGGATGAGACACCATTGACATGAGGGCCAGAGCCGAAGCGTTCAATGTGCAATTGTTTCTTCTCCGGTGAACTGCCTTGCTTTTGCCGTGGGGTAATCCGCATGGAAGAAAATGAGGGAGTCCCCGCAACCAATTGGTCTGAACCCGGACAAACGGGGTACATGCCCATCGCGCTCCAAACATGCCATGCGCTCATTTGTCCACAATCCTCGTTGCCAGAAAGTCCATCCGGAGCGTTGGAATATAGATTCTCTTGGATTTGCTGCACAAGCTTAACCGTTTTGCCATGATTTCCAGCGTATGCGTAGAGATATGCCATGTGGTGGCTTGGCTCATTGCCATGCGCGTATTGCCCGATCATTCCCGTAATATCAGGTTGACTTCGACCTGTGGTTTCACTCGTCCCTTCAAACATTTCATCCAATAGAGATTCGTATGCTGCGGGGCCACCAATGAGATTCATGTGCCCGTTGATGTCGTGGGGTACATAAAAGTTGTACTGCCATCCGTTGGCCTCCGTATAATTGAAGTTAACTTCTCTGGGCTCGTAATTGTCCAGCCAAGCGCCGCCTCGCTTCGGTTGAATAAAACCTGATTTTGAATTGAAAAGGTTGCGGTAGGAGAGTGCGCGATTCTTAAATCGCCTCTCAATTTCGATCAAACCAATTGGGGAATCGTCTTCAGCTTTTCGGGCTATCTCATTGGCAAATACAGAGATGCAAGCATCGTCAAATGCATATTCCAATGTCTTTGAAACCGACTCATGTTCCTCGTCGAGGGGGATGTATCCGCGTTCGATATAGGCAGGTAGCCCGAGGTGCATACTGTCACCGGCTTGAACCATGGCATTCAATGCCAATTGCTGGTCAAAATCTTCAATGCCCCAAGACCAGGCGTCGGCAATTACAGGAACACTATGGTATCCAATCATGCAACCCGTGTAATTGCCGGCCAATTCCCAAACCGGTAACTGCCCTCCTTCCTCGTACATGCGCAACATGGTTCGGATAAAATCCCGTGATCGCGCCGGTTCGAGCCAATTCAGCAGCGGATGCAGTGCGCGGTAGGTATCCCAAAGTGAGAAAACGGTGTAATGATTTCCATCCTCTGCACCCAATTGATGGGGCTCCAAATCGGTTCCTCGGTACTTGCCGTCGACATCATTCGCAATGTTTGGTGTTGTGAAGCAGTGGTACAACGCCGTGTATAATTTCTTGCGGTCTTCATCCGTACCTCCTTCTGCGATGACACAAGCGAGTTGTTCATCCCAGTGCGCGGTGGCCTCTTGGAGGTAATGATTGAAGTCATTGGTCGGCGCTTCTGCCTCTAAATTCTTTAACGCCCCTTCGATGCTGACAAAACTCAGGGCCACCCGGGCATTCAATTCATCGACTACACCAAAATCACAAGCGAATACAGGAACGAACTCCATTTCTTGCTGGAGTATTCCATTGCCGTCCTGGCCGAGGTCTTTTATTTCAGACAATTGATCTTGCCATTCAAATGCACGATCAAATCGCGCTGCGAAATAAACGTGCTGCTCCTTAGCCCAATTGTCCGATACCCGATGGCCAACCAATGTTGAGTCATTCATTGGGTAAATGCTGTAATGCACCAATTCATCGCGGTGATTCATGTCCACGATCAATGTCAATGTGTCCGGTTCATTCAATTGATACCGATGAATTCCTACACGAGGTGTGGTGGTGAGGTCAACCTGAATGCCATGGTCCAACAAGTCTACTTGGTAATGTCCGGCATGCGCTGTTTCTGAATCATGGGAAAACCGGCTCTTATAGCGTTCAGGCCATGAAGTTCCTTCTTCATTGAATTGCGTACAGGGCATGAACAGGATGTCGCCATAATCGGACACTCCTGTGCCTTGCAAGTGGGTGTGGCTGAAACCATAGATTGCCGTGTCCGAATAATGATAACCGCCGCAGCCATCCCAACCCGTTAGCCGCGTATCGGGACTTAACTGAACCATTCCAAAAGGGGAGGTTGCGCCTGGGTATGTATGTCCGTGGCCTCCAGTGCCTATAAATGGATTCACTTCTTGGTGCAGCGGAGTGGGTGATTGATCGGAGCAACCAATCACAAAAAGTACAGCCAATGAGCCAAGGGCAATGGAGATGGACGGTGGCATTTGGTTTCTAAAGCTTTGCATGCGGTGAAAATTAGTCAAAAGGAATTTACTCGGCATGGCGCAGCCATTCCACTGCTTTCTCAAGGAATGGATCACGGTTGAGTTGGTGATCTGTAATCGTCATGGCAATGGGGAAATCAGGTAGCAAAGGTTTTGTTTGCCACCGTATTGGTTCCTCCGTGTAATAGCGTGCCGTAGCGACATTGAACTGAAGTTTTGAGGATGGAAGGGTCAAACGAACGGGGTTTCCGAACGTTCCGCTAATGCTGCCCATCGGAGGTTCGCCAATGGTCTTTCCTCGCCCGGACCGCACAAACCACGCCGCTAAAGAAACCGAGGCCGAAGCTGAGAGGCCGTCCAGAACCATTACCACAGGACCTGCATAATTCAATCGCCTTTTCGGGGTTACGGGGTTCTCAAAGGGCACAAAACTCATGCTATGTTGGTTCTTGTCCCGAATGGCTTTGTTCAAGCGCATGAAATTTCGATCGTATCCGAATGAGAAAACAGAGCCACCTATCCATGGATGACTCAATTGGTCCCGGGCGATATCGCTATGTTTGATTTGCGCACCATAGGGAATACGTGTAGCTTCTGAGGCGAGATAGGGAAGGACTTCTGCCATAAGCGCGATGTGTCCTCCCGAATTTTGGCGCAAATCCAGCACAATGCCAGTAATGGCATTCTTGGATTTCTTTTCCGATCGGCAAATCGCCTGAAAGCAATGTTTCAATTCACGTTTGAACTTTCTTTCATGTTCAGGGTGAAAAGATCGAATGGTCAAATGAATAATGTCGGGGTGCTCCGGCAGTCGTTCCCATGAGATATCTCGATTACCTGCCGCCAACTTGATGGAGTCAAGGTATGCTTTTGCAACGACGGATGTTTTTGAAGGCAGCGAATCGTTCACGCCAAGAATAAGGGGCAAGCTATCACCGACTACAGCGCCCAAAGCAAATGGAGCCAAGTCATTCCAGAGTTTGTCTGCCATGCGAACCCGAGACACGAGGGCATCCCCTTCTTGGGACACGATCGAAAGTGACATGCCGAGAAGCGAACGTGAGGAGATGCCCCCAATGGAGCTAACAACAGCGCCCCGACCCAATTCCTTGCTCCAATCTTGAACAACAACAGTTTTGTTTTCAACGGTGGCTATTTCAATCGGGATTTGGCCGTTTGAACGGGCCAAGGTGTTGGCAAATGATTGCAATGCTATTCCCGTGTGGCTGTCTTTCAAGAGGCTCATCAAATCGGAATAAGCCTTCGCAGCGGTGAACACGTTTCCACCGCCACGAGCCAATCGTTTGTTTTTTTCGAGGGACGCAGTCCATTCCTCCGGAGCACATTGGGCGAATGGAGCGGGATGCAATTTGAGGATCCAAGCAGACAAGCTGTCCAAGTCACAAGCAATTTGGTCACCCGTCAAATAAGCAAATCCGTCCGGCGGGGATTCTTGTTGCCCGAAAGAGGTGAACGAAACAGCCCAACAGAAACCAAGGAGAAAATACTTCATGATCCAAAATTGCAGTCCATGCGTGCCTTCAATCTTGGTTGCGCAGTTTCACCATAGTCAGGATGGTCGCTACCGCGACGCTCTCACCTTGGTCGTCATACATGTCTACGTAGAACTTTACGATTCCCTTTCGTATGTCATCATCGGTGCGTTTCTCTTGTTCAACCTTTTCCTTCACCGTGAGCCTGACCCCAACGGTAGTGCCTGCATACACAGGTTTCGTAAAACGAGCTTCCTCGACGCCGTAGTTCAGGAGTACCGGCCCCTTTTTGGGATCAACGAACAATCCCGCTGCTTTGCTCAACAGATAATACCCATGCGCTACACGCTGCTCAAAGATGGTGCCATCGAGGCTCGTTTCATCCACATGGGCGTAGAAGTGGTCACCGCTTACATTGGCGAAATTGACAATGTCTGCTTCGGTGATTGTGTGCTTTGCTGTTGTAACGGTATGGCCAATAATCAAGTCTTCAAAGTGCTGTTGGAATAAATGCGGCTGGGCCTCGGTTTGGCTTCCGCCAGCGTGATACGATTGTGTGATGGCTGAAAGCATTGTGGGCGAACCTTGAATGGCAGTCCGCTGCATGTAATGCCTAATTCCCCTGAGGCCGCCCATTTCCTCACCGCCACCGGCGCGTCCGGGTCCTCCGTGAACGAGAAGTGGGAGGGGGGACCCGTGTCCTGTTGACTCTTTCGCGCATTCGCGATCCAATACAAGTATTCGTCCGTGCATGACTGCAGCTCCCATCACGAAATTTTGAGCCTCCTTTGCGTCATGACTGACCAAGGAGCAACAAAGCGAGCCTTTCCCACGGTTAGCGAGTTCAATGGCATGATCCATGCTGCGGTACGGCATAAGTGTACTCACCGGGCCAAAGGCTTCGACATCATGGCATTGTTCTGCTTTGTCAGGCTCGTTCATTCTGAGAAGCACAGGCCCCATGAAGGCTGCACTTTGGACATGCCCTATAGGATCAGATTCATCGCGGTAGACACACTCCGCTTCTGACGATAACTTCTCAACTTGACGAAGAACCTCTTCTTTTTGTGCAACGTTCACAAGTGCACCCATTCTCACTCCTTCTTCCTTCGGGTCGCCCATTTTTGTTTTTGATAGCGAATCAATGAGCGCACTTTGAACATTGTCGATCAAATGCTCAGGAACAAATATTCTCCGGACGGCCGTGCATTTTTGACCGCATTTGACCGTCATTTCCTTTCTTACTTCTTTGATGAATAGTTCAAATTCGGGATCACCCGGTTCCACATGGTTCCCCAAAATGGATGAGTTCAGCGAATCCGCTTCCATATTGAACGGCACGGAGTTGGCATTCAGATTGGGGTGAGCCCTCAATTTCATTCCGGTTGCAGCTGAACCGGTGAAGGTTACGACATCTCGCTCATCCACATGATCCAAAAGCTCACGAGCAGGACCGCAAATCAGTTGTATCGCGCCGGGAGGGAGTATCTTAGAACGAATGATCTCCCGGACGACACATTCCGTGAGAAAGCTGGTGGATGTCGCAGGTTTCACAATGGCAGGAACGCCGGCGAGCCAATTCACGGCCACCTTCTCGAGCATGCCCCATACCGGGAAGTTATAAGCGTTAATATGAACTGCAACACCTTCCTTCGGTACGAGTATGTGGTTCGCTACAAAAGTTCCTCCTTTGCTGAGACCAATGGCATCGCCATCCAAAGCAAATGGTTGGTCGCCAAATTGACGCCGCAAGCTGGCATAAGCAAAAAGGTTTCCGATACCTCCTTCGATGTCAATCCATGAATCCGCTCGCGTGGCGCCAGTCGCCTCACTCATCTGGTAAAACAATTCTTTTTGACTGTGCAAATGAAGTGCCAGTGCTTTGAGCATGCGTCCACGCTCCTGGAATGTCATGGAACGCAGCGAAGCGTTGCCCACAGACCGGCCATAGGCTAGGACCTCTTTCCAATTCAACTCTGCTGAAGAGGATAGAGCATGGACATTCCCGTAAATGGCATGCTTTATCTCCTGTGTGGCATTTCCTTCTGGCGATTGCCATTGGCCATTGACGAAGTGGTGTAATACGGTTGGCTCCATGCGCTTGCAAATATTTTCAGCTAATTTATATTCCGCAGGTCCAGCCGCAGGCCACCGCACAAGAATGAATTAACGCATCATTCTTTACAATTGCAGTCTTCAGCGTTGATTGCTATTACTTTCATTTTTGTTTTGAGTTGTTCAAATTGCACATTACATTAGCGGAAGTCGCCGAGATAACTTCTTTCGTCTATGAACTTTTTATTAACTTCGATAAAATAATTTTGGGATTAACGAAGGATTGTCATATCTTAGCCTCAACAGACATCAAATCTTGACCACAGAAACATCTAATAATTCATTGAAATGAAGAACCTTTTCACACTGGCTGCGGCCTCTTTTCTCGCTTTCGGTGCGAGTGCCAGCAACGTTGAGTTGGTCGTCGAAGCTGTAGACAATGGCGGCCAGGTTGAAGGAAACACGTACCGAGTGTACGCTGTATTGCCATCAGCCGAGCATTCCTTGCACGCTGTCTTCGCTGACGGAGAGCACTTGTTGAACCTAAGTACTACTGGTAGCTTTTACCAGCATCAATACGGAAGCTTCTCGTCCTTGGACGTGAATGAGCAAATCGTTGCTCTCGATGGCTCTCTCGAATATGATAGCTGGGTAACAATCGGTGCTTCTAATAGTACAAATAATAACCTTTGGACGGTAGGTGTAGATTACAACTCGTTCTTGAGCGGTTCTGAACTTACCGTAACAGACGGAGCTTGGTTCGTAGTTCCTACCGACGTTCAAGCTGCTACTGCTGCTGGCGATCGTGTATTGTTGATGCAATTGACTACAGACGGAACAGCTACAGGCATTTTGAACTTGCAAGGCTGGGACGCTGAAGGAGCTGCTTGGAGAGCGTATGATTTGACATTCTCTTCTACAGACGCAGAAGTTTTCGGTTGCACTAACGCAAATGCGGCAAACTTCAACTCTGACGCATCTTACGACGACGGTTCTTGCTACGGCGAAAACAATGGTCCTTCTCACGGATTGTCTAACATTGACAACTCGACAGAGTGGAACATCTTCCCTAACCCAGTATTCGAAAGCACGTTCAGCGTAAAGTTTGACCGTGAGTTGAACTTGGGCGGTGAGAACATTATCCTCGAAGTAACGGATATGTCAGGAAAGTCTATCATCTCTCAAGAGGTTGCTCAAGAAAACATCATCGGTGGTAACCGAATTGTTGTGAAGCACGACTTGGCTGCTGGTAACTACACTGTTTCCGTAAAGCACGAGAACTTCAGCGACGCTCAAAACATCGTTGTAGCGCACTAATCCTGCACTCATCACAAATTTGAAAGGGACCCTTAGGGGTCCTTTTTTTTTGCATCAACTTTTCGATTGAGGCTCGGCTAATGAGTACTTTCGCTAAATGATAATGAAGAACAAGGGCGCTGCAATCATCTTAAGCGTGCTCATCCTGACAGCTTGCGGTTCTCAGATGGATGAGGGGACAGAGCTGATAGGGACTCCGATGGTTGGCAACATGAATATGCGAAGTGCCACAATCTGGATGCAGCTTTCCAATTCAACCACTGAATCTGTCCATGTCTTGGTGCTAGATTCGGCACTCAACCCTGTAGGTGAATATCCGGCGGAAGACTTGGGCACATCCAATAACTGTTTGAGCCGTATTCATGGGCTTGAACCTGGCACGACTTACTCTTATGTTGTTAGGTCGGGAAGTCGCGTGCTATCGGACACATTGCTAATCTCTACACAAAGATTATGGCAATACCGGACCGATCCACCTTCCGTTCGTATCGCATTAGGAAGTTGCGCCTACATCAATGAACCTGTCTATGACCGACCAGGAAAGCCTTACGGTGGTGGTTATGAAATTTTCGAAACAATGGCCAACGAAGGATTTGACGCGATGTTCTGGCTAGGCGACAATGTATACTTAAGAGAAGCCGACTTTGGCAGCTACAGTGGCTACGTTCATCGTTATAACCACACACGAAGCACGCCAGAGTTACAAACCTTATTGAGTCGTGGCGTTCATTATGCAGTATGGGATGACCATGATTACGGCCCCAACGACTGTGACGGCTCATATGCGAATAAAGCTTTGGCAAAAAGAGCGTTTGATGCCTATTGGCCCAATCCAAGTGGAGAAGTGGCTGCTGCGCCAGAACTCAACGCCACTTCTTTTGCGTTTGCGGATGCCGAAGTATTCTTGCTTGACAACAGAACACACCGTGTAAATGACGGCATGGGAGTGGGGAAACGACAGATGTTTGGGAAAATCCAACTGGATTGGCTCTTGAATAATTTAAAAAACAGCAGAGCGCCATTCAAATTGATCGCGGTAGGAGGACAGGTAGTAAGCGATGCAGCGATTTATGAGAACTTCGCTCAATTCCCAGAGGAACGACAATGGTTGCTCTCTGAGCTGAATCGATTGGATATCCAAGGGGTGGTTTTCCTATCTGGCGATCGCCACAGCAGTGAACTTTCAAAGCTACAGTTGGCCAATGGAAATTGGGTGTACGACCTCACCGTTAGCCCATTGACTAGCGGTAGTTACGACCACAGTGAAGAGCCCAATGAACTGCGCGAACCGGGCACCATGGTCGGCGAAAGGAACTATGGGATGCTCGAGATTTCAGGGCCTCGAAAAGAGCGCACGCTTCGCATGCAAATTAAGTCTGCTCAAGGAGCATTGATTTGGGAACGGTCTATTTCAGCTGCGGATGGTCACATCCTCGCTCCCTGATCGGCCAAAAGATTACCATTCCTCGTCCAAGAGGAAATCGGTTTGTTTGGGGCGTTGATCGATTTTAATCAAATAATTGACACCATCTACCGACAATCGAATGGCTCGGCAAATCATTTGCTTGCCAGGCATTTCAAACTCAAAGGTATCATGGTCAAAACCATCTGGATACTTTTCAGATAAGCTGCTCAGAATTTGCTGAGGCAACTTTCGATAACTCACGATTAGGTTTCTCATCTTTCATTATTTTTGAGACTTTACTGCATTTGGCTGCAAAAGGTTACATTGAACCAAACCCCCTCTCCATAGCTATGAATACAAACGTGCAAAAAGTCCGGAAGGACTACGCAAAGCGAGAGCTTAAACGCGACGACCTGCCGAACAGCCCCGTCGAGCTCCTCGAGGATTGGTTGTCGGCAGCAGAAAGCACGGACCCCGACGACTACAATGCCATGTGCTTGTCGAGTGTCGACGAGACCGGGAAGCCAAGCTCGAGGATTGTTCTTTTGCGGTCCATAACGGACCAGGGCATTCGGTTTTTCACGAATTATGAGTCGAAAAAGGGGAGGGACATTGCGGTGAATGAGAATGTCTGCGTGAACTTTTTTTGGAGGGATTGGGAACGACAAGTTCGAATCACAGGCGTGGCGTCAAGATGCACACCCAAGGTTAGCGACGACTATTTCGCATCTCGGCCACGCGCCAGCCAAATTGGCGCTTGGACTTCGCATCAGAGCAAGTCGAACGTGGAACCGAAAATTCAAGAAAGAATAAAAGATGCGATTGAATCCTTCAAAGATGCCGAAGTGATTCCCCGTCCCGATTTTTGGGGTGGGTATGACCTATCAATTGAAACCATTGAATTTTGGCAAGGTCGTCCAAGTCGACTACATAATCGTTGGCGATACCGAATCAAAAACGAGTCAGAAGGGGCTTGGAACGTGGATTTACTGGATCCTTGAGATCTGCAATAAGTCGTCAATTCACACGAATAACAAGTCCTTTTAGGTAGGAACCCTCCGGGTGAAAAGCACTTACAGGATGGTCTGGCGGCTGGTGAAGACGGTGCAAAATTTGCACTTCACGCTCCGCCTGAATCGCTGCTGATATAACGGTATGGGTAAACAGTCGGTCATCCACCGCTTGAGAACAGGAAAATGTAAACAATAGGCTTCCAGGCTTCATCGACTCCAACGCTCGCGAATTGATTCGCTTGTAACCTTGGACGGCTTTGTGCCGGGCAGAAACGCTCTTAGCAAAGGCAGGAGGGTCCAATACTACGATATCATAACCCGTAACGCCTGATTTCAAATATTCCATCGCGTCTGCTTCGATGCAACCATGTGCGTCTTTTCCAAAGCCGTTGGCTTCGGCGTTGATTTGCGCCAATTCCAAGGCTCTGGATGAGCTGTCAAGGCTATCGACCTTGGTGGCTCCGCCCAATAAGGCTGCCACAGAGAAGCCGCCCGTGTAACTGAATACGTTCAGAACACTCTTCCCTTTGGAAAGCCGACCTAACAGAGCTCTGTTTTCGCGCTGATCGACAAAGAATCCGGTCTTTTGCCCCAATAAAATATCAATTTCAAAGGCGCCACCATATTCCAAAGGTTTCCAATCGTCTGGTGCAGCCCCATAGATCCATCCGTCTTCCGCGGCGATCTTTAACTTTCGCAATAGCTTTGCGGATTTGTTGTAGATTCCAACAAGCTCCGAGCCAAGACTGTGAATCAATGCTTCCTGAATCGAATCCAATGCTTCACGCATTCCAGCCGAATGCGTCTGGATGACCGCCACCCGATCATAATAATCAACGATCAGTCCAGAAGCACCATCACCTTCTGCGTGAATAAGCCTGCAGATTGAGTTGCCTGCAACTCCCATCAGTCCCAGCTGCTTTCGCATGTCTACAGCGGAACGCACTTTCGAATTCCACCAGTCTTGGTCGATGATTTCTTCATCATTAAAGGTGAGCATCCGGACTGCAATGGAAGCGCCTGGCGAATAATGGCCATACCCAAGGAGCCGTCCCTTATTGGCGTGCACAGCTACCAAATCTCCCGCTTGCACAGCTCCTTCAATCGCTCGAATTGCGCCACTGAACACCCAAGGATGCCTACGCAAAATACTGACCTCCTTCTTGGGCTTTAAATAAATCGCTTTCTCAACCGTCATGGAGCGAAGATAATCGCCTTATTCATTGATTCAGCAGACAGAAATTTCAACGCCGATAGATGATCCGATTGACGACCTCTATCTCATTGGACTCAGCCCAGAGCGCGAGGAAGTGGAATAGCACGGGTTTGTAACTTACCGGAACATGCTTCTCCAATTGTTCAATTTCCAAGCCTTGATCGGGTATCGTGACCAGCCATTTTTCTCGGGCCCACGATTCGTTGGCTTTCATGCAATTGTCGCAATTCTCACATGGTTGGACATCTTCTCCCGAAAAATATCGTTGTATAATCTGCTGTCGGCAATTTGTTGAGGCAGCATACGCTGAAAATGCTTCCCACTTTGCTTTCAAGGACTGCACCCAATCAACCGTGAGGGATCGGGGAAGAATGACGTTCGTTGCCTCTTCGCGTGGGCGCAACCATTCAATCTGATGCAAAGGTGGCAATCGTTTGCTTTCAATGAATCCCCATCTCTTGAGCCGATCCAACTCAATCCTGCATTGATGAGCAGTCATCCCGGATATTTGTATCAAGGCCTGAATGGGAACAATCGCATTTGACTCATGGGTGCGAAACCATTCCGTGAGCGCGCTTCGCAATCGGATGGCACTTGGATTTCCGTCCAGCGGACTTTCGATCAAAGATTCCCGCAACGCTATTTCAAAACGCTCCTCACGGTCTAAACGTTCACTTGAAATGTAGCCGGCTCGATTCAAATAATTCACGCTCAAACTCCAATCAAAATAACGCATGTCATTGCCTTTCAACCAGCGGGCTAAATCGAATACGGTCGGCTCTTCAGGTCTTGCGCCAACGGGAACTGAGCCCTGATTGGCCAGGCCCTGGTATACTTCTTGAATAGCCGGTAAATCAGGGGCTTTCTGTTCAAGTTTTTTTCGGCTCACGTCCAAGGAATTCCGATTCATGAAAAGCATACAAAGGCTGGGTTTCCCGTCGCGGCCCGCGCGACCGGCTTCTTGCACATAGCTTTCTAAATCTTGAGGGGGTGATGCGTGAAAAACAAACCGCACATCCGGCTTGTCTATTCCCATTCCAAAGGCACTGGTGCATGCCAATACCCGATAGTCTCCAACCATCCAAGACGTTTGAATCCTCATTCGCTCGGGGGCAGGAATCCCCGCATGGTAGGCCGAACTTTGGATTCCAATCTGCCGCATCCTGTCTGACCAGAACTCCGCTTCTGAGCGGCTGGAAACGTAGAGCAAGCCCGATCCTCGGGATCGCTTTAACGCCATTAAAAGTTCTTTTTCTGCATCACCAGAAGTAAAAACGGAATAGATGAGATTTTCACGCTGCATGGGAAACTCGAATACGCTAGCTGCATTCAGTTTCAATTGCTCCTCAATATCTTTCAGCACATTTTGTGTAGCCGTCGCGGTGAAGGCACCCCATGCAGCTCCGGGGCATTTGTCACGCAGGGAAGAAACCTCACGATATTCAGGCCGGAAATCGTGTCCCCATTGTGAAATACAATGCGCTTCATCCACTACAATTGTTCGAATGGGTAGACGTTCAATTCTCGATTTGAGCAAAGGATGGTGAAGGCGCTCCGGCGAACAATAAAGGAAACAAGACGGCAGACGCTCGGCATTGTCTAATAAGCGCTCAATCGTCTTGTAATTGAGGTTTCCTGCAAGCGAAACTGCGTTCATGCCCTTTTCCTTCAACCCTTCAACTTGATCTTGCATAAGGGCCACCAAAGGTGAAATCACGAGACATATTCCTCCGCGGTACAGACCGGAAATTTGATAGCATAAGGATTTGCCACCTCCTGTGGGGAGTACAGCTAACGTATCCTTCCCGCTGGCGAGGCTATGAATTGGTGGTTTTTGTTGCTCGCGAAACGTCTCAAAATGCCAATGATTGTTGAGCAATCCTAGCAATCGCTTATCATCCAAGGGTGCTTGGGGTGAATCAATCATCACATCTGTTCATTTAAACAATTCCAATTGCGACCTTCGCGCTTTAATTACAACAAAGGTCATGAGGAACATTGTCGCAGGGAACTGGAAGAGCAACAAATTAATGAATGAAGGGATAGAGTTGATGGATGCCATCACGAAAGGACTTCCAACGTTGCACAAAACAGAGGTTATCGTAGCTCCACCCGCGCCTTATCTCGCTCAATTCTCAGCGCAATACAAGGCGCATGCGGTCCATTTGAGCGCTCAGCAATGCAGTGAGCACGGTCACGGAGCGCACACAGGCGAATACACCGCTGAAATGCTTCATTCATCAGGTGTGACACACGTCATCATCGGACATTCAGAACGGAGAGATCGCTTTGGCGAATCCTTCGAGGTTGTACGATCAAAAGTCAATCAAGCCATTGGCGCGAGCCTTCATGTGTTGCTGTGTTGCGGTGAGTCGCTCGAAGTCCGTGAGTCTGAAGAGCACTTTGAGTTGATTTCGAAGCAACTCAAAGATGCCTTGGCCGACGTCGATTCTGCTAAAATGGCAAACATTACGATTGCATACGAACCGGTTTGGGCCATTGGAACAGGCGTGACAGCCTCAGCAGATCAAGCGCAAGAGATGCATCGATTCATACGGGAACAACTTGGCAATTGGTTCAATCCCCAAGTGGCCTCAACCACACGTATTCTGTATGGCGGAAGCTGCAAACCGTCCAATGCTGCCGAAATTTTCGGTCAACCGGATGTTAACGGGGGGTTGATTGGCGGCGCCGCATTGGAAGCTTCGTCCTTCCTATCCCTTGTCGCTGCATCTGAAGCCTCATAAAGCAGGGTTATGAAGGAATCCAAATACTTCAAGGCCTCGTTGATGTGCTCACCTGTTTTGCCGGCAAGGGAAGTAGCCGTGGCCTACCTGAGTAATTGTGGATTCGATATGTTTGAGGAGGAGGGAGACCGACTTATCGCTTATGCCAAGGACGATGTATTCAATGCAGAGGAATACCAATCTGTGCTTCAGCAATTGCGTGAAATAGCGGAGGTACGTGTAGAAGAAAATTGGGTGGAATCTGAAAATTGGAATGCGCAATGGGAATCCAATTACGACCCGATCGATGTCGATGGTAAAATCATGATGCGTGCTCCATTTCATGCGCCGCCTGCGTCGGGTTTGGACATCATCATACAGCCTGAAATGTCCTTCGGTACGGGGCATCACCCAACCACTTGGCAAATGATGCACGCTGTGCACAGCTTGAATCCGGTGGGTCAAAATGTCTTGGACATGGGGTGCGGAACGGGAGCACTCGCCATTGCTGCCAAGAAGTTAGGCGCAGCTCGCGTCGTGGCGATAGACAACGACGAATGGTCCTATCGGAATACGCTTGAAAACATCCAGCGCAATGGGCTCGATGGTCAAATTGAAGCATTGCTCGGCGACGCCAATACCCTTTCAACAATAGACTGCATCTTTCACACCATATTGGCCAACATCAACCGGAACATCCTTTTGGCAGATATGAGCACCTACATACGCCACCTTCACCCGGGTGGCCACCTTGTTTTGAGTGGCTTCTTTCCCGCTGACATTCCTGTTATTCTGGACGAGGCACGTGGGCATGGTCTTGAATTGTCAGAATCATTTGAACGTGATGGTTGGGCCTGCCTGTTGTTGGTAAACAAAGCAATCTGAATACCAATGTCGGCAAAGGTTCGTTGTAATTTTCGAACCATGGAGTTTTCCGCCTCTCTCTTAATTTGCAATCAATACACGCGGCTCAGATTTCTCTTTCTGGCTGCCTTTGCTTGTATTGCGTTCATCGGTACGATTGAAGCGCAATCAGAGGCCTGTGAGGCGCTTGAAGTCCGCTTGACTAGTCTGATGAACAATGTTTCAAAGGAAGACGGTCGTTGGGTAAAAAAAACACTGATGCCGTCCCTTTGCGCTTCGCTGGATGAGGCAAGGATCGAGACAGTCGATGAAGTCGTGTCAGCCTTGGAAGCCGCCCGAGCGTCAGGAAGCAAGGACATTCGAAATTACCTGCACACCATTTTAGCTTTGAGTGCGCCGGACAAGACAGATCTATGGGACGACTGGCATTCCTTTTCGAGTCGTATGTGGTCCAATAAAAAACACCGCAAAACAGGATTTGCATTTCTCGCGATTTCGCCGGAATTGATCGCCAACAACATCCTCTATTCGAGCAACAAGCATTGGTGGGAGTTGGATTCGATGCGATGGAAGCTCGAATGGCAACAGAACGTTCCACTGCTCATCTTCGAAAACGCACAGCTCAGTGCTCGAAGCAAAGTGGACCACTTTACTGTTTTAAACACATCGGGCGAGTGGGACCTTCGAGATGAAGATCTTAAAATCGCTCCATCTAGAGTTCAGTGGGAAGGCACGACCTTCAACCCCAATATGTATTATGCTGAGCTTCCGGCTTCAACCATTGACTTGAAAAGCAATCGATACCAGGTTCCCAGTTGCGTCATGCATGCAGAACTCGCTGGCAAACCCTTGAGGGGGTCATTCGTCGCCAAACTCGAATCAGTAAATAGCCCTGCCGAGAAAACGTATCCTCGATTTCGGTGCGAAGAAGAGCTGGTGGAACTAGAAGACGTATTTCCTCAAACCAATTATACCGGAGGAGTTCAGTTCAAAGGCTCCCAAATCTTGGGCATTCGAAATGAATCCCAACTGGCGAGAATTAATATTATGCAGGCCGACACGACTTTCATGGAATTTCATGGAAGTCAATTTCTGTTTTCATCTTCCGGTTGGTCATGTTCCAATGCTGAATTCATCATGCATTTCGCAGGGGACACGCTGAGCCACCCTGATGTCCAGAGTCGCTACAACAATGGTCGGAGGCAAGTCGCTGCCTACCGCCAAGAACAAGGACTAGGGCAGCAACCTTTTCTTGACAAGTACCATGACTTAGAATGGGATGTTTCAGGTGTTCTTTGGGAAATTGATCAACCGCGAATTCTTGTGGGTTCAGCGCTTGATGCGGGACAAGCGATTGCCCAATTTTCCAGCACAAACTATTTCGAGCAGAGTTCTTTCGATGCCATCCAGGGCATTGACCCCGTGAATCCAGTCATCGAAGTGTATCGATTTACGAAGGAATCAGGACGTTCAGGCTTCATGACCGAAGACTTCGCGCGTTACATTCGATTGAGTGAAGTTCAAGCACGTGTGATGCTGATGGAGCTGGCCAACTTGGGCTATGTTAAAATCAACCCAGAAACACTTTGGGTTCAAACTACTCCGAAATTAAAGGACCACATCTACTGCAAAACAGGACGCAAGGATTATGACGTCATGCGTTTTAACTCTAGCCCGATTGATGGAGTGAATGCAGAATGGAGCCTACTTAATGGGCACATTCAAATCAATGGGATCGATGAAATCCGACTGAGCACAGCCAAGGACGTGGTCCTGTATCCGGCGAATGGCGAGATTGTGGTCAAGCGTGACCGGGACTTCCTGTTTGATGGCCGAATTCAAGCAGGCAATATAAAAATGGCCGGTGACGCCTTCTCTTTTGACTACTCAGACTTCACAATTGACTTTGATGCTATAGAGTCGATTCAGCTCAGTGTATACAATGAGGACGAGCTGAACAGCCGAGGCACTCCGAGGAAACGTTCTCTAAATAGCCAAATCGAAGGAGTTTCGGGTACTTTATCCATTGATTACCCTACGAATCGATCTGGAAGAAGAAGCGAATTGCATCCAGACTACCCCGTATTTGAAAGCACCGTGACGAGCTTTGTTTATTACGATCGATTCGACCTTTTCGAAGGAGCTTATGACCGGGATGAATTTTACTTCGCGGTCGAGCCTTTTCAATTAAAAAGGCTCGACAACTTAACCAAGTCAGGTTTCACATTGGATGGCACCCTCGTTTCCGCAGGCATTCTGAAGGACTTGCCCCTTCCATTGAAGGTGATGGACGATTATTACCTCGGACTTGAAACGAGTTCTGCGCCAGAAGGGATCGATGTATATTCAGATGCAGCAACATTCACCAAGGACATCAAATTGGATGGAAAAGGGCTGCAGGGGCAAGGAAGCATTGACTTCATCACGGCGCACATTGAAAGTTCGTCCATGACGATGCTTCCTGATTCCATCATTGGCCAGGCAGAGTTACTCGTCAATGAAGCGGACGAGGAGCGCAATACTGCTGCGATGCAGGGGGTCAATGGCTCCTTCTCATTTCATCCTACACGCAAACAATTGGACATGCGTTCTGGGGGCAGTCCATTTGAATTTTATCAAGAAGAAGCGCGCCTGACAGGTGTTGCCCAAGTGACACCGCGTGCATTTACGGGCAGAGGCTTGATTGAGTTGAAGGATGCCTCGCTATCATCCGATGAGTTTGACTTCCGCACGGCGAACCTGAAGTCGCCATCAGCGACCTTTTCTTTGAATGGAAATCGATCGCAAATCACAGCCTTCAAAACAGATGATGTAGCGTGTGATTTGAATTTTCAAGAGCGGCTCGGTGTATTTTCTCCAAATTCCGGCGAAACCAGAATCGAACTGCCGATTCAGCAGTATATCTGCTTCATGGATCGGTTTCGCTGGTACATGGATGAGGATGAAATTGATTTGCTGACCAACCGCAGTCAAGAAGGCATGCCCTTTGATTTCAATGACGACCGAACAAGCTCCAACTTTATTTCAGCACATCCCAATCAAGACTCGCTTCATTTCTTGAGCTCAAGCGCAACCTATCGCATAGGAGAAGACATGCTCACTTGCAACGGCGTTGAATCCCTTTCCATTGCCGACTCCCGTATCATTCCAGACAGTGGACGTTTGATCATACGAGCCAAGGCTAAAATGGACGAGCTCCGCTTCGCACAAATAGTGACGAATGCCACCACCCGCTATCACTTCATTGATTCTGCCTTTCTAAACGTTTATGGGAAATATGCGTTTGAAGGCACTGGACTCTACAATTACCAATCGGCTGACGGAAAAGTCAATCGGATTTTTTTCGACGACATCCAAGTGGACGACAGTCTTCGGACCACTGGTGGCGGTTCCATCATGGCTCGAAATGGGTTTTTGCTCGGACCGGCATTCGCATTTGCAGGCGACATAAAAATGGTATCCTCCGAACCGCATTTGTATTTCAGCGGGGGGACAAAAATGACAAAAGAATGCAAGCGAATGCAGCGCAGTTGGATTGCATTTGAAGGATATATCAATCCCAAGGCCATTGCCATTCCCGTTTCAGACCGCCCCCAAGACACAGAGGGGGATATGCTCGCCTATGGCCTAATGGCATCATCACGTCCACCGTTCACGGTTTATGGCGCATTTTTGGACCCCCAAGGAGATGATTCAGACTTGAACATCCTCAAAACAAGAGGTGAGCTGAGGTATCAAGATGAACGATACATATTCTCAAGTCAAGAAAAATTTGAAAACCCAAACTCGAGTGAAGCCCGGGTTGACATCCGGCCTTCTACGTGTGACTTGCGGGGTGCCGGGCTGATGGAGTTGCCATTGAATTTTGGCTTGGTGAACCAATCGTTCGTAGGCTCGTTTGAAATCAATCCGAGGGGGGAGTATGTGTTCAAAGGATCGATGCGACTGGACATTGACCTTGACCAAGTCTTGTACGACCGCATGGCCTTGCAAATCCCATCGTGGGAACCCGCAGAGCCGGTCAATATTGTCGAGACCAATTACGAACAGGCACTACAAGCTTGGCTTGGTGCAAAAGAGAGTTCGAAGCTCGTCAATGATTTGGCGATGACGGGGAAAATAAAGAACACCCCAAAATCAATGCGTACCCAAGTCGTGTTGACTGGCCTTGAGATGACGTGGGAGCCCAAGCTCGAAGCCTTCATCTCCACTAGTAAATTCGCCATTGCTTCACTCGGAAGTGCGCCGGTGTTCCAAGAAATTCCGGGCAAATTAATCCTGCGAAGAAGTCGGTCGAAAGACTCCTTCACCCTATATCTGCACGGTGATCAAGAAAACTGGTATCATTTCGATTACCGCGACAAAACACTCAATTGTTCAACACCTGACCGCGCCGGATTCTTGAGTTCGATCGCCGAGATTGGAGACAAAAAAAGAACCAAAAAGGACGGTGACGGAAGAACCTATTTCTACAAAGCAATGAACAAAAATGATCGTCGCAACGATTTTGTTGATGAATACCGTGAATTCCAGTGAATTAACTTGAGCTCCCATGACTACTTTGAATTCAACAACAGATCTGCAGGTGTTCCAGCCCATTCAGCTGGGGCCGCTCCTGCTTCCCAATCGCATTTTAATGGGTAGCATGCACACCGGATTGGAAGAAGCAAAAGATGGGTTCAACGCGTTGGCGCAATTTTATGGAGAACGTGCAAAAGGAGGAGCAGGTCTCATTGTTACTGGTGGGATCTCTCCCAATCGCAGAGGAGTTCTGAAGCCCGGCGGAGCAAAGTTGACGGCCCGGCGCCAAATCAGAAAACATCGAATCATTACGGATGCGGTGCATGCAAATGGAGGTAAAATTTGCCTTCAAATTCTTCACGGTGGTCGTTACAGCTATCACCCTTTCAATGTTGCCCCTTCAAGCATTAAAACGGCCATCAATCGCTTCAAGCCGAGCGGCCTTTCCATGCGTGGTGTTAAGAAGACGGTTCGGCAATACGCCAAATGTGCCGCCATTGCAAAAGAAGCTGGCTATGATGGAATCGAAATTATGGGGTCGGAGGGTTATCTCATCAATCAATTCCTAGTCACCGCTACCAATAAAAGGAAGGACCAATACGGCGGATCATTTGAGAATCGAATGCGATTTCCAATTGAGATCATTCGGTGCATCAGAGAAAGAGTAGGGGCTGAATTCGCAATCATCTTCCGTTTGAGCATGCTCGATCTGATCCAGGAGGGAAGCAGCTGGGATGAAATCCAATCGTTGGCGCAAGCCTTGGAGCGAGAGGGGGTCGATGCGATCAACACGGGCATCGGATGGCATGAGGCCCGGATTCCGACGATTGCAACCTTAGTGCCGCGAGGGGGCTTTGCATTCGTCACGAAAAAACTGATGGGACATGTTGGGATTCCGCTTATTACGACCAACCGCTTCAACACCATTGATGCGTGCGAAAAGGCGCTTCAATCGGGTTGTGCTGACATGGTTTCCATGGCACGCCCTTTCTTGGCCGATCCTGAAATAGTCAACAAATCGAAAACGAAGCCGAACTCTGTCAACACCTGCATCGGTTGCAATCAAGCCTGCCTTGATCACATCTTTCAAAATAAAATCGCAACGTGTTTGGTAAACCCAAGAGCGAGTCATGAATCCAAATGGCCATTGCAAGCAAAAGCCACGAAAGCACGAAGCGTCGCGGTGGTGGGGTCAGGACCCGCTGGATTAAGCGCTGCCATTGAGGCCGCTCGTTTGGGCCATAAGGTCACGTTATTCGAGTCTGCTGCTGAGATTGGAGGCCAATTCAACATGGCCAAACGCATTCCTGGCAAGGATGAGTTTCATGAAACCTTGCGCTACTTTGATTTTATGCTCACCCATTTCAATGTCAATCTTCAGCTCAATACGGAGGCGGATGTCAATTCCTTGCTCAATTTTGATCACATCATGCTCGCTACAGGTGTAAAGCCACGTGCTTGGAACATCGCCGGGTCTGAAACCGCTGAAGTGCTGAGTTACATCGACGTGCTCAAAGGAAATGTGGAACCAGGGAAGCGAGTCGCTATCATCGGCGCGGGTGGAATTGGCTTTGACGTCGCGGAATATTTAACCCACACGAAACATCCCGGCTTTTTCGAAGAATGGGGCATTGATCAATCCTTGAGCAGCCGAGGGGGATTGCACAGGCCAGAGCGCATGAAATCACCAAGGTCAATCCACGTCTTTCAACGTTCTGCGGGCAAAGTAGGAGGCAAACTTGGTAAGACCACCGGCTGGATTCATCGGCTTCAGCTAAAAAACAAAGGGGTAATCACGCACAGTGGTGTTCAATACCTCGCTTTTGAAAACGGGAAATTGGACTTCATAGAATCGGGTGAGACGCACAGCCTTGCATTCGATCATGTCGTGGTTTGCGCAGGGCAAATAAGTTTCGCTCCATTGCATTCTCAGTTAGAGGCGAAGGGTGCTACCGTTGAGCGAATAGGAGGCGCACTTGACGCCCGAAAACTCGATGCACAACGAGCTATTCGCGAAGGTTTGGAAGCCGCTTACTCCATTTCGGATTGGAAATGAGGTCTGGCCCCGTCAATCCGGCGTATCCACATGTTTGATGTGCCAACTTCGCATTTCATCCACTTGCTTGAACGAAGACTTGGTCAAATCGGCAATTCCCTTGCTAGACGAGTCCTTCGCATAAACGGGTTCTCCAAACCTGACGTGCACCGGATTAGGCCGCAGCAGTAAGCCACCCTTTGGCAACACTTTGCGCGTTCCATGCACATGCATGGGAATGACAGGAACATCTGCCCCGGCGGCCAAATAGAACGCTCCTTTTTTGAACGGATTCAATTCCCCGGTTGAACTTCGCGTTCCTTCAGGATACACAATGACTGAAATTCCATTTGACAATGATGCCTGTAGATTTTCAACGGATTTTTTTGCCGCATTCGGATTGCTGCGATCAATGAAAACTGTTCCAACACGCGCATTGAGCAATCCCAAAACAGGCACCTTTCGAATGCTCGCTTTCGCCAAATAAACAATGGGCCGTGGGATCACACTTGCACAAACATTGATATCAATTTGACTCGCATGGTTCGAGACAATGATGGCTTTCTCTGGCCAATTCTGAAACTTGGCGGCATCGGAAGAGAAACTGAGCGTTGGGCGATTGATCCCAGCAATTTTCAGCATGTTCGCGCTCCACATTTGACTGCCTATTTTGGTCAAAACAAATGGAATTAACCGTTTGCTCAAAAGCGCAAGTATGAGCGCGGAAAGGCAGCAAACAAAAGACCAAATGAGTGCAATAGTTGTTCGAGCAAAATAGGACACTGAATGAAGCATGGCGCAAGATAGTATCAGTTCTCTATCGCAAGTGCGTGCTGGATCTGCTGAGCATTCAACAAAACCGCTTTGCCTGGCTCGAGATTCAAATCATCCAACGTCAACTGACCAATTTGAATGCGCAAAAGCCGCAAAGTAGGAAGGCCAACGTGTGCTGTCATCCTTCGCACTTGCCTATTTTTCCCTTCTCTTAAGGTGACGTCGATCCAGCTCGTTGGAATGGATTTTCGTTCGCGGATAGGAGGGACCCTTTCGGCCAACTTCGGTGCTTCGATCATTCGTGCGACGCAAGGTTTCGTGCGGTGGTCCTTTTTTTTGATCCGCAAATTCATCGGCTTTTGAATTGCTTGAATTTGATCCCTTGACGCCAAACCCTCGACCTGGACGCGATACGTTCGGGGATGTCCTTTGGAAGGCTCTAGCAATTCATGAATCAGTGTTGAATTGTTGGATAGAAGCAAAAGACCCTCTGAGTCTCGGTCTAACCTTCCAACCGGGTAAATATCCTGAGGCAAATCCAAATTCAGAGATTGGAGGCCTGGATGGCCGCCTTCTGAAGTAAACTGGCTCAGCACCCCATACGGCTTATGAAGTGCATAGCACTGAGGCGTATCATTCATTCAACCCAATCTGTCACAAACACATTGGTGTTGCGTGTTCTTCCATTGTTTCGATTGGAAGAGAATGCCAATCTCTTACCATCGGGAGAGAACATCGGAAAGGAGTCAAACGCCGAGTCAAATGAAACCTGCTCCAGTCCAGTGCCATCTGTGTTGATCATGAAAATATTGAACGGAAAACCTCCGGTATGATGATTGCTAGAAAAGAGCACTTTTTCTCCACTTGGATGAAAGAATGGCGCCCAATTTGCCCCTCCTAAATCGGTCAATTGCCTAGCGTTTGAACCGTCGGCGTTGGCAATGAATAATTCCATTGCCGTGGGCTCAACAAGTCCTTTGCTCAAGAGGTCTGTATAGTGCGCAACTTCTTCCGGCGTTTCGGGTCGGCTGGCGCGCCAAATCAACTGGCTACCATCCGGTGAGAAGAATGCCCCTCCGTCGTAACCAAGTTCATCCGTCACCTGAACAACGTCTGAACCATCGAGCTTGCAAGTGAAGAGTTCCAAATCTCCACTTCGCGTGCTTGTGAAGACCATCCGATCACCAGCAGGACTAACGGTCGCTTCCGCGTCGTAACCCGGTAAATCGGTCAATTGTGAAATCAAGCCCCCCTCCAAGTCGTAGGTAAAGATGTCGTAGCCTTCATAGATAGGCCAAACATATTCTCCCTTGGGTCCTCTTGGAGGCACAGCAGGACAAAGTGTGTCAGCTAAATGAGTCGATGCATAGACTACTGACGTATCGCCCGGCATGAAGTATGCGCAAGTTGTTCGACCTAGGCCATTGGAGATTTGCGCTGGCGGCGTGGAAGATGGCGTGAAATCGTCATCCAGTTGCAAAACAAAGATTTGATCACAACCTGTTCCCCAACTGGGGTTGTTGGCTTGAAACACCAATTGATCATTTCCAAACGACCAATACGCCTCGGCGTTATCACCCCCAAACGTAAGCTGACGCATAGCACTAAAATGATCTTCTCCATCCAAACGCAGTCCAGATTCAACCTCCGCTGGTTGCGGTGAATCCACGGATTCTCCTTGTTCTCCGCAGCTTAGAAGAGCAACAATTAAAATTACGCTCCAACGTGCTTCTTTATTCATGACTTCTGTCGAATTTTGCGCAAAAGTAAACTCGAATGCAAGCATTTCCTTTCCGTTTTTGTCATGTTTTTGTTGTTTTCGCTGCAATGTCTTTTGGCTTCATCTCATGCAATGACAGCGAAACCCTCACAATGCGTGGCTCGAAGCGAATCAACGCCCATGTTAAGGCACTTGCTTCGGACGCGATGCAGGGCCGGGAGACGGGTGAAGAAGGAGAAGCGATCGCAAGTGCTTGGATCGATTCTGTCTTCGCATCGCAAGGCCTATCAGCAAGGGGAGAGGTCGGTGCGTTTCAGAACTTTGAATACAAGCCACATCCTCCAATGCAAATGCATGGCCATGGAGACTCTGCGTCAATGGGAATGGCCCTGGTGCAAGCAATCACCGGAAAGAATGTGCTTTACGCATTGCCTCTAGAGAAGAAACGTTGGGGGGTTATAGGCGCCCATTATGATCACCTGGGCTACGGTGATGAGAACTCCTTATTTCGTGGAGAACCTGAAATTCATAATGGTGCGGATGACAACGCATCAGGTGTGGCTGGCATGTTAGAGCTTAGCGAGCGTTTCGCTCAGTCGAAACAAAACAAATCACTTTTATTTGCTGCGTTTTCTGGCGAGGAAAAGGGGCTGTGGGGATCCAATCAATTCTGTAAGTCGCCGACCGTTCCGCTGGATTCCATCGATTACATGATCAATTTCGACATGATTGGTAGGCTTCGAGGTGACACGCTAGCGGTTTATGGTACCGGTACATCACCTCGGTGGATGGAATTGCTGGAGGAATGCAACGACGAACGATTTATTTTCGTTCCGAGTGAAAGCGGTGTAGGGCCGAGTGATCATACGTCATTCTACCTGGAAGGGATTCCTGCCTTGCATTTCTTCACAGGACAACACCCCGATTACCACAAGCCTTCAGACACTGCAGATAAGATCAATGTTGAAGGCATTGTGCGGATCGTGAATTTCGTTGAACGCTTGATACAGCGACTAAATGAGCAAGAGGATTGGCCGTTCACAGCCACCAAAGATCAAGATGAAGAGAGCACGCCTCGTTTTAAGGTTACCTTGGGTGTTATTCCCGACTATTTGTTTTCGGGAGTTGGTATGCGAATTGACGGTGTCTCAGAAGGCAGGCCCGCGGCTTTGGCCGGTTTAATTCGCGGAGATGTTGTGAAGAGAATAGATACGGTTCTCGTGACGGACATGATGAGTTATATGACGGCACTGAGTTTGTTTGAGGCCGGATCCGAATCAGATGTCATCATCGAACGCGGTGGTGACGAAATACAGATGTCTGTAATTTGGGATTGAAATTTTGATTGAAATGAGACTTCATCGCTCCGTTATTGGAGAGGAAAGTCCGGACAACGCAGGGCACCGCACTTCTCGAAAGGAAGGCATGTTTTACATGACAGATAGTGCTGCAGAAATTTAAACCGCCGATGGCTTAGTTTCATAACAGAGCACAGGCAAGGATGAAAAGGTGGGGTAAGAGCCCACCAGCGACGAAGTGATTCGTCGGCTTTGGTAAACCTTGCGGGTTGCAAGATCGCATAGGCTGGCATTTTGAGGGCTGCTCGCCCAAGCCAGTGGGTTGATTGCACAGACAAATGATGAAGCACCTTCAGAGGTGAACAGAATCCGGCTTATCATTAAAATCATTTTGAGGACACCTTTTTGTAGGCTTTGTGGCCTCAATATGTTGTCATCATGACACTTTCATGACACTTTCATGACGGTTTCAGTGCTGTTTATTTCAGTTTTTTTTCGGAATTTTTATTTAGATTTGCTCAAAGAAAATTAAACCAATGGAGTTTTCAACGGAAGAGACCTCATCTATCCTCAAGTTTTATTCGGTCCAAAAAAATCGACTCGTTGGGGAGTTGAAGCACGTAGACCAGATGTTACGCAAGCTAAAAGGAGAGAGCCAAGACAAAGAAACGGGAGTGTTACTGACTCAAACCGGCTCGAAAGCACGCAAACGCGGACCTAAAAGCGTTTGGGGGAAATTCATTCTCGAACAACTGAATGAAAAGAATCAGCCATTACGCTACAATGACCTCATCGCTCTTGCCATGGCGGTGAAAGGTAGTGGGGCTAAAGAGCACTCCAAAGTACGTGCCAGCATTCTGAACAGTGCGTTTCGATTAAGAGCAATACAAGGCAGAATTGTAACGGTAGGCGAAGATGGCAAAAAAGACAAATTTATCGTTTCCAGAAATTGGGTGGATGATGATGGATATATTCGGAAAAGTGACTTGAAATATCTGTCCGAAGAACACGGATTTACACCCAAGCGGGTTGACGTGAGTGAGATGCCTCAAGCTCGTTATGCTGAGGACCTCGTTTAACCTATCTCGGATTACACAAAAAAAGGGCTGCTTAGGCCCTTTTTTTTATTGCTCTAGTCTTGAAGGACTATTCCTCCATAAATGGATAGCCGTAGTGCCGTGCAGGAACCAAGGTCTCTTTGATGGTTCTGGCACTCGTCCATCTCCATAAGTTCAGTACACTTCCTGCTTTGTCGTTCGTGCCAGAACCTCTCGCTCCCCCGAATGGCTGTTGTCCAACGGCGGCGCCTGTAGGCTTGTCATTCACATAGAAATTGCCTGCGGAATGCTCTAGCCGTTTGGTTGCGCGATCTATGACCATTCGGTCTCGAGCAAAAATCGCTCCCGTAAGTGCATACTCGCTGGTTGAATCAACCAAGTCCATGGTCGCTTCGAAATCAGAATCCTCATAGACAAATACGGTAAGGACGGGTCCAAAAATCTCTTCGACCATGGTGGTGGAATCAGGCGTCTTTGAGTGCACAACAGTCGGCGAAACAAAATAGCCGCATGATTTGTCGCAATGACCACCGACGAGTATTTCTGCGTCTGGATTCTGCTTCGCTCCTTCAATGTACGCTTCAATTTTGTCGAATGCCCGTTCGTCTATCACGGCCGTGATGAAGTTCTTAAAATCCTCCGGCGAACCCATGCTCAATTCTTTAACGTAAGCGACAAGTTTTGGCTCCAGCTCCTTCCACATGCTCTTAGGAATGTAAGCACGACTTGCAGCGCTGCATTTCTGCCCTTGAAACTCAAACGCTCCACGAATCAGTCCCGTGACTACTTCATCTACATTGGCTGATGCATGAGCGAGCACAAAGTCTTTTCCGCCGGTTTCTCCCACAATTCGCGGATAATTTCGATACCGTTCAATGTTATTTCCAATCTCCTTCCAAACATGTCGGAACACCCCGGTCGATCCTGTGAAGTGCAACCCCGCTAAATCGGGATGCTTGAAAACAACTTCCCCTGCTTCGGGTCCATCGCAGGTCACCATATTAATAACGCCGTCCGGCAACCCAGCTTCACGAAACACTTCCATGATCACGTGAGCACTGTAAACCTGAGAATCTGCGGGCTTCCAGACGATGGTATTGCCCATAAGTGCTGGAGCCGCGCAAAGATTACCTGCGATCGCCGTGAAGTTGAAAGGAGTGATCGCAAACACAAATCCCTCCAGTCCCCGGTATTCCATTCGATTCCAGATGCCCTCCGCACTTTCCGGTTGAACCGCTTGAATCTCTTGCAAGAAATATGCATTAAACCTCAGGAAATCAATGAATTCACATGCAGCATCAATTTCAGCTTGGTAAATGTTTTTGGACTGGGCCAACATCGTTGCGGCGTTGATTTTAGCTCGGTACGGACCTGCCAGTAAATCCGCAGCTTTTAAGAAAACCGCAGCACGTTCATGCCACGGCAGGGCCGACCAGCTGGAGCGAGCCGCCAAAGCCGCTTCGATGGCCGCAGTCACATGTGTGGCGTCGCCATAATTGTAATGCCCCAAAACATGCTGGTGATCATGCGGAGGTGTCATTGGCATTTTTTTCGCAGTCCGGACTTCTTTCCCTCCGATGAACATTGGGACATCCAATGCAACTTGGTTGTAAAGGTCCCTATACGTTTTCAACACCTCTTCACGCTCTGCAGAGCCTGGTGCGTATGACTGTACCGGTTCATTTACCGGGTATGGAACTTGAAATTGACCGTTCGCCATGAGCTTGTTTTTTATTCAAATGTTTGTGCAAAGCTAATGGATGAGCTCCGAGCATTGTTCAAATCAGTCTATAACTTGTCGTCGAATAAACATGCCGAAAATGCGCTTACCTGTTTGCACTCTCCCCGTTCGCTCCACCTCTTCTCGAGCCGAACTACAATCTTTTCTTTTGATCGGTCTTTTTCTCTTTCCAACGATCTCTGGTCTGTTCGCCCAAGGGGCGGATTGGACGGAAAAAGACCTTGCGAAAAATGTTCATCGAGCAGAGGAATCCTTCGAAGCAGGGGAAATGAGCAAGGCGTATGGCTTGTTCGCACATCTCGTAAGCATTGCAAGTGAACGCGCTTTTCTCCATTTCCGGTATGGCTCGATTTGCACATACACTTCAAGCAGGCTAGCAGAAGCGGAGGAACACTTGCGTTGGGCGAAAGATTTGGGGATTTTAGAAACCGAGCACGCCTCTGAATGGCATTATTACCAGGGACGGTTGTTGCACTTGAACTACAATTTCGAGGGAGCATTGGGACACTACAGAGAGGCCATAGATTCTGGAAAAATCAACGAAGATTGGTTGATCGACGCCAAGCTTTGTTATAGTCAATGTCTGACCAAGGAGTCCATGCCCATTGACGCGGTAAACCTCGAGGTACAATCGATGCTTGTTTCCCATTCCGATGATTATTTCCGTCTTTTCGAAATGCCAATCGATGACGGACGCATTCTGAAGACGCCGGAAGCACTGCGAACTCGTTTTGACAAGAAAAACGATTATCACTCAACGATGCATTGGTTGCCAAGCAAACGGCATGCCTTCTATGCGAGCTACGGAAAGCAGGGTGACACCGGGCTCGATATTTACCGAGTATCTGTTGATGGAATGGGGATTTATGGTGATCCCGAGCGATTACCAGCCCCCATAAACAGTGAATTTGACGACTGTTCGCCAATCTGCATTTCCATGGACAATGCAATGGGGACTGCTGATCAACTTTTTTTCAGTAGCTCTCGCCCTGAATCATTTGGTGGCCTCGATGTTTTTCAAGTCAGTGGTGATTTTTTCGCACTAGAACCGCTCGAGGGTAACCTAAGTGCTGTGGTTCAGCTGCCAATGGAAATAAACAGTTCATTCGATGAGGTTCTTTACTACGCCAGCCCTCGGAACAAATCAAAATGGCTTGCCACCAACCGAAACCAAGACTTCGAAGGCAAAGAAATCTGGCAGATCAAAGATGAACTTGGAACGTCCCAACCTGTCGCGTTGCAGATTAAAATTGACAAAACCGTGAACAAGGGACGGTTAATCATCACCAACAGCACTACCGGTCGCGAATTACTGACAATGGACGCCAATAACCAGGACCCAATGGACCTCATTTTTCAGGATAACAGCGCAATCACATTGGCTTGGAAAGATGAAAATGGCGTCACGCTTTGGGAAGAATCGATCCAAATACCGTCCGCAACTTCGCCAAAAATGGCAATGAACGGTCTTGTGATAGGCAAATCAGCAAAGGGTGAAGTCGAAATGATTGCGCGCCCTTCAAATTATGTCGAGGAGCCAGCGCTCCATTGGAGTACGGCCGCGATGAAGGCAAATCAATACAATGGAATTTGGTTCGAAGATGTGAATACTGGACTTGCTAATGAATTGAGAAACGGAAATAGCGAACCCGCTAACATCCAACGCATCTTATTGGCTCAGGAATCCGCGTCTCCCGGAAGCTACGTGCTCGGAGAACAATCGATTCCTAGTTGGGTGGTTAAGGCCTTGGAAGAAATTGGAGAAGTTGACCCGGAAGAGACACCACAAACGGTTAGCAATATTCGTTCTCGTGCGATGCAACTTCAAAGCAACATGGAAACCATCCATTGCTGGGAGGCACCTGGAAGCAACAAATGGGAAGTTCAAAACGCTATCAAACGATTTGGAGAACCTGCGCTTGGTGTGCTCTCAGAAAAATCAAAAGGACTCGCCAGTGTCACGGCGAACAACGTAGATGTATGGAAAATTTGGAAAAACAATGTTGATCGGCACTTAGCGGGACGCCTAAACATTTCGCAAGATTGGCTGACCATTTCGGATTATGTGAACGCCCAGGTTAAGGCCAATGAATCGGCATTGGTCCAAATCCAAGACATGCACCGGCGAATCGAAGCCCATCTTGTTTATGACCGTTGGATTACGGAAGCATTCCCCCTGGAATCAGTTGAGTTTCGTACAGAATTCCTCGAGTATACTGGGAAGAATCAAAACCTGTTAGAAGCTATTCAACTCGCCGCATCAAGCACTGTTCAAAGGGAAGATTCGCTGAGCTTTAAGTGGTTTGCAGCGCAAGAGATCTTATGGAATCAACTCACCGACAGCATAATCAACGTGCAGGAGCTTGGGGTATACACTTTGCCGGAAATGGAAAGCGCTCAAGCTTGGTTCATTCGTTCTGGCGGTTTGATCGAAGATGCGAAACAAGCCAATCTTCCAAAGGAACAAATGGCCCGAGGTCAAGCTGCTGTTGGCTTGGCATGGGAAACATTCAGCAAAGGAGCCCAAAAACGAGATCTCGTAAAAGAAGAAGCTAAAATGACAGCGGGGCAATGGTGGCAAAAATTTGGAGCTTCATCGGAAAATGAAACGAATGACTACTCCGGATTTGAGATGTTTTCGGACAACAATGCCCCCATTATTCAACAGGCAGAATTGTACTTAGAGGAACTCGATGTGATTCGAACGAAAAGCACTCAAGCCCAAGGCTACAGAGAATCAATGTCAAACGCAATCGCAATGCGCTCAAGCCTCGAAGCAGAATTGCACGCTCTATTTGGAGGAACTGTTACTCCTCGCAAAGCCAAAGAAGAAATTGCATCTACCGCTCTACCTGCATCTACCACCGCTACGCCGATTGAACAGCCCTTTCCTGTAGCAACATCAAAGACCGCTTCGGAGCCTGCGATGAGCACACCCGTGGAAGAATTCGCAGCTGAGGTCAATCCGAAGCCAACGCCTGCAACCGATCGAGTGGTCGCCGCATCGACGGAAGCAGTTACACGAAATCATTTCACCATTCAGATTGGGGCCTTCAAAGGTTCGCCCAAAGACAAATCCAAGTGGTTCAATCAATCCACCAAACAACATTCGCCCGATGGCATCAATCGATACATGCTTGGAACATTCGAATCTTCCAGTGAAGCGCAGTCATTACTCAAAGAAATCCAACGCGAAATACCCGATGCTTTCATCAAAATTGTAGCAAAGGAGGTCATCAAAGTTGCCGCTAAACCCAAAACGGTTGTAAAAACGTCTAAAGAGCCGGAGGCAAAAGCCAAGGCGAAGAATGAGAGCAGAGGAAGGCAATTTCGATTGAAAATCGTGCAGTTTGAAGAGCACCTAGAGCCCACACAAGTCGCGCGTTTACTCCGACTTGGAAACGAAATCCCTTTGACTACGATGCGCTCAGGAAAATCTACCGTGTACGTTTCTAAAACTTTTCCGAACTTAGAGGCCGCGAAGAAAGCAATGGAACTATGCATTGATCGCGGTTTTAGAAACACAGAACTGCAAATCATCAACGACTAGCAGTCACCACGTCTTTACCATTTCATGAAACGAATCAAACCTGAAGACCGAGATCTGAAGCAATGGGCATTTCTGCTTTTAATCCTCCCGCTTGCAACGATTTCCACAGGACAGAACATCCAAATCAACGAGGTATTGGCCTCGAATGCTTCACTGGATTATGACGATTTCTTCCAATATGAAGACTGGATAGAATTATACAACAGTGGCGGCATTCAAGATTTGGCAGGGTATCATTTAACCGATGACCCGGACAGCTTGGATAAATGGATTTTCCCTTTGGATGACCCCGGGCTAACGACCATTCTTCCCGGTGGTCACATTCGCATCTGGTGTGACAAAGATGAACAGCAAGGTTCAGACCATGCCAATTTCAAGTTGAGTGGAGAAGGAGAGACCATTTATTTTGTTGATACGGATGGCATGACCATTATCGATAGCGTCTCATTCGGTATTCAGCAGGACAATATCTCATTTGGAGCTTCGTGCGACGGTTGCGCGGAATGGCAATATTTCAATAGTCCAACTCCAGATGCACCGAATGCTGAAACATTGCTTAGCCCATCTTTGCTCTACATCAATGAAATCCAAGTAGCTAACGCATCAACGGTGGCAGATGAACTGAATGAGTTTGATGCGTGGGTTGAACTGTTCAACCCGAACGATGAGCAGGTGAACCTTGCGGGCTACGTTCTTGAAATCAACGGGGTTTCTCATACTTTTCAGAACATTGAACCTTGGCTGATTACCATCCCGCCGAACGGATTCCAGATTTTTTGGTTTGACAATCAAGTCGATCAAGGAAGCAACCATATCGCGCTCGCACCATCAGAAAGCGGCACACTTAGCCTCGTTGGTAATGACGGGATAATCATCGATTCTGCTGCGTGGGATGCTGATTTGCCAGAGGATCAGAGTTGGGGCAGGGAACAGGACGGTTCGCTCAATTGGACGGTGTTCGATTTTCCAACGGCTCGTGCAACCAATACCTTGCAAATTATCCAGCCTGGAAACCTCGTCATCAACGAAGTGCAATCGGATAATTTCATCACCTATCCAGATAATGCAGGCGAATACGACGACTGGATTGAAATATATAATTATGGCAATACGCCGATAGATATTGCAAATTACTATTTAACAGATCGTGCGGATCAACCACAGAAGTGGTGGATACCTTCCTGTAATTGTGACTCAACCATCGTGCCTCCATCTGGCTTTGTGATGATCTTTGCAGACGAAGATGGATCACAAGGGTGGAACCATGCGAATTTCAAAGTCAGCTCCAACGGTGAGCCTCTGACGCTCCGCTCGCCTGATGGCTTCACCATTGCTGATGCCATCGATGTGCCACCTCTTGCGCTAGGGAAATCCTTCGGCCGCAGTTATGATGCCGGTCTTCCATGGATCGAGTTCAATCTTCCAACACCCAACGCGACCAACGGGGCTGAGAATGGGTTAGGAACAAATCCTAGTCTGAACTGGAACGAGCCGTACCCCAATCCCATCCGCAACGGTCAACTCCTGCATGTCGCATCCGAAGGACGCATTTTCAATGCGAACGGACAGGAGGTCATGAATTGGGCAAACACTCGAAGTGAACGCATTGAAATAAACCTCTCTGAAGGCATTTATTTCATTCAGTGGATGGATGCATATGCAGCGGATAGAAAACCATCCAAACTTGTCGTGCTCGATTAAAGAGGACGGGAGCATGGTTTCAGCTGAAATTTACCTATTTTTGCACCCGATTTAAGCTCCACGAGGACATGGAGTGCATTCTACATCCTTTCGCATTGGTCCTAGTGCGAAATACAAACCCCCTGGGAAAGCCATGAGCGAAGAAACCCAGAAGCCTGAAGAGCACAAAGAAGAAGCTGCTCCTCAGCAACCGGAGACTACTCCGGAAGCTTCCGCTGAAACAGCCGAAGCCACCACTGAAGAAACGATTACCGAAGCAACAGAAGTTGTTGCAGAAGAAGCTGCCGTTTCAAAACCCGTTGAAATCCTCACCGAGCGCCCTGCACTCGCAGAGCCTGGAGACTTTGATTGGGATGCATTTGAGTCTGATACAGATGATTATTCAAAAGATGATCGCACGGAACTCGAAGCCACTTATGAAAACTCACTGAATCTCATTCGCGAGAAGGAAGTAGTGGACGGAACGGTCATTTCCATCTCAAAAAAGGAAGTGGTTGTGAACATCGGTTACAAGTCCGAAGGCGTTGTAAGCGCGAACGAATTCCGTTACAATCCTGATTTGAAGGTTGGGGATATCGTTCCCATTTTCATTGAACGACAAGAAGACAAAAACGGCCAACTCGTCGTTTCGCACCGCACAGCGCGCATCTTCTCTGCATGGGACAAGATCAACGAAGCCAAAGAACAAGATATCATCATCCAAGGTGAAGTTAAGTGCCGCACAAAAGGTGGCTTAATTGTCGATGTCTTTGGAATTGAAGCATTCCTCCCTGGCTCACAAGTTGACGTGAAGCCAATCCGTGACTTCGACGTTTACGTTGGAAAGCAAATGGATTTCAAAGTTGTCAAAATCAACCAAGAATTTAAAAACGTAGTTGTATCCCACAAGGCCTTGATTGAAGCCGAGCTCGAAGAGCAAAAACGCATCATCATTGGCGGACTTGAGAAAGGACAAGTACTGGAAGGAACAGTCAAGAACATCACTTCTTACGGCGTATTCGTCGATCTCGGAGGCATCGATGGACTTGTTCACATCACCGACATGTCTTGGGGCCGTGTCAACCACCCAGAGGAGCTGGTTGAATTGGATCAGAAGCTCAATGTCGTAATCCTCGACTTTGACGACGACAAGAAGCGAATTGCGCTTGGAACGAAGCAATTGACGCCACATCCATGGGATTCCATGACAGAGGATCTCGTCGAAGGTGGACGAATCAAAGGAAAAGTCGTAGTCATCGCCGACTATGGTGCGTTTGTTGAAATCGCTCCGGGCGTTGAAGGATTGCTCCACGTTTCTGAAATGAGCTGGTCACAGCACTTACGAAGTGCGCAAGACTTCCTCAACGTTGGCGATGACATTGAATGTGTCATTCTCAACATCGACCGAGAGGAACGAAAGATGTCACTCGGACTGAAGCAGCTCAAGCAAGATCCATGGGCAGAGATCGATCAACGGTATCCGTTGAATTCGAAGCAGTCTGGAACCGTGCGAAACTTCACCAACTTCGGTTTATTCGTTGAATTGGAGGAGGGAATCGATGGTCTCGTGCACATTTCTGACCTGAGCTGGTCAAAGAAAATCAAGCATCCATCTGAATTTTGCAGCGTTGGCGACACCATTGATGTTGTTGTACTTGAACTCGACAAAGACAATCGTCGCATGAGTCTGGGGCACAAACAACTCGAGGAAAATCCGTGGGAGGTCTTTGAAACAATCTTCGCGGTTGGATCGAAGCATTCTGGAACCGTCGTTAAAATTGAAGGAAACCAGTCGGCAATCGCTTTGCCATATGGATTGGAAGGTTCATGCAATGTGAAGCATCTAACCAAAGAAGATGGAACATCCGTTGCGCTGGAAGAAAGCGCAGAGTTCGTTGTTCTAGAGTTCAATCGCAACGCGAAGCGCATCACAGTGAGCCACACACGTACATTCGAAGAAGCACCGGTGGCTGCAGCCCCTAAAGAGCGCAAGCCTCGCGCAGGTGGTGGCGGAAACCGCATGATGAATGAAGTCAATTCAAACGTCGAGCGCAGCACATTTGGTGATTTGGATGTTCTGTCCGCTTTGAAAGAGCAGATGGAAGACGTGCCAGCGGCAGCGAAAGAAGAGGAGCCAGCTCCTAAGAAGCCAGCTCCAAAGAAAGCGGCAGCGAAGAAAGCGGCTCCGGCTGCTGAAGAAGCTCCAGCATCGGAAGAAGCTCCAGCATCGGAAGAAGCTCCAGCATCGGAAGAAGCTCCAGCATCGGAAGAAGCTCCAGCAACGGAAGAAGCTCCAGCTGCAAAAAAAGCTCCGGCGAAGAAAGCTCCAGCTAAAAAAGCTCCAGCCAAAAAAGCTGCTGCTAAGAAGCCAGCAGCTAAAAAGGCGCCAGCAAAGAAGGCGGCAACCAAAAAGGATGAATCCAGTGAAGAAACTGGCGAAGAGTAATATGCTCTATTCTTGAATCCAATGAAAAAGAGGGGCACCAAGTGCTCCTCTTTTTTGTTTCAAAACTATCTTTGCACCGATGGAATCACAAATTCTCATGGATGAGGAGCTATTCGAGCGCGTCATTGACCGCTTGGCTCATCAATTGCTTGAGCATCATGATTTCAATAACACCGATTTGGTTGGATTGCAACCGCGTGGATACGACCTAGCGAGAATATTAAAAGTCAAGCTCGAACAGCTCCTGCCAGGTTGCACCATCAATTGCGGTGGTCTTGACAGCACCTTTCACCGCGATGATTTTAGGCGAAGAGAAAAACCGATAACACCGCAATCCACCACCATGCCTTTTCTTGTCGAAGGAAGGGACGTTATTTTAGTGGACGATGTACTATTCACGGGCAGAACGATTCGTGCGGGCTTGGACGCGTTGCTGGCTCACGGCCGCCCGGAAACAGTCAAGCTGCTGGTCTTAGTTGATCGTCGTTTTCAGAGAGAGCTTCCTATAGAGCCGCAATTCATTGGAAAATCAATTGACAGCATCGATTGGCAATACGTGCAAGTAATATGGAGTGAGAAACGAACGACCTGCCGTGTTATGCTCTTGAATAAGAAGCCCGAATGAATCACTTATCCGTTCACAACCTAACCGGCATCCGTGGTTTGACGGAAAATGATTTGGAATTGATTTTTCAGTCGGCAACTGAGTTCAAAGAAGTCATCAATCGTCCCATCAAAAAAGTTCCCTCGCTACGGGATTTCACGGTTGCGAATCTTTTTTTTGAAAATTCAACACGAACTCGCTTGTCATTTGAATTGGCGGAAAAGCGGTTAAGTGCCGATGTCGTCAACTTCACAGCAGGCAATTCTTCCGTGAAGAAAGGGGAGACACTCACCGATACCGTCAACAATATTTTAGCGATGAAGGTGGACATGGTTGTCATGCGCCATCCACATCCAGGGGCTCCCCAATACCTCGCGAATAAAATCGACACGTCTGTCATCAATGCCGGAGATGGGACGCACGAACATCCCACACAAGCGCTACTGGATGCCTTTAGCTTGCGACAAAAACTTGGCGAACTTGCTGGCGTAAACGTTGCCATTGTAGGCGACATCCGACACTCGAGGGTGGCCATCAGCAATATCTTATGCTTGAAACTACTGGGGGCGAATGTGCGCGTTTGTGGCCCTAAGACCCTCATTCCGAAACACATAGCATCGATGGGGGTCGAAGTAAGTCACAACTTAGACGAGACCCTGCAGTGGTGCGACGTGGTCAACATGCTGCGTATTCAATTGGAACGACAAGGAGACAATAGTGTTCCTTACTTCGCAACATTGCGTGAATACGCCGTCGAATTTGGTTTGAACAAAAACAGGCTCGATGCGTTGAACAAGCCGATTACAATCATGCACCCAGGCCCAATCAATCGTGGGGTTGAACTCTCCAGTGATGTCGCGGATAGTGAGCATTCCATCATCTTGCAGCAAGTTGAGAACGGCGTTGCAGTCCGCATGGCCGTGCTTTATCTGCTGGCGATGAGGCGATAATCATTCGAAAGGAAGATTCTCCTATATTTACAGCATACTATCGATTCATGAAATTCTCCACCGAAATACGCGACAATATCGCGACCGTCAAATCCCATGTCGAAAAGCTGGATGCATTGCATGCACCAGACTTAAAAAGCGAATTGGTGCAAGTGGCAAAAGAAGGTACCAATCACATTGTACTCGATCTTTCTGAATCTCGCTATTGCGACAGCTCAGGACTCAGTGCCGTGCTCATCGGTAATCGATTGTGTCGGGATTCCAATGGCAAATTCGTGCTTACGGGCTTACAAGCCTCAGTCGAAAAACTCATTCAAATTAGCCAACTTGATCGCGTACTAACCATTGTGCCAACCGCTTCCGAAGGGTTCGACTTCTTGGTTATGGAGATGACAGAAGCGCAGTTAGGCGATAACCAGGACTCAGAATAACAAAAACATGAAGTATTTACACCAAATCCTTTCCGTTGCTTTCGTTCTCATCCTCGCGAATACGAGCAACGCCCAATGCGAGCCTGATTTTGACTTCGGAGAAGCAGAGTGGGGCGCCTCACCTGATCCATCCGTTGGTGATCAATTTGATACAGCTTATGTCGATATGCCTTACGCCGACGTATTCCATGTTCTCGTTCCTACCGATGCGTCAGCCATTGACCCTTTGTTCGCTCTTCCGTTGGACTCCGTTGTCCTTTTAACCACAGTTCTTACAGACACGACGACCCTCGAGGTCGTATCCCTGACAGATATAGGCTTGGATATTGTATGCAACAACTTAGGCAGTTCACCTGATCCTTGCACTTTGATTTCAGGAGCGCAATACTGTGCTTCCATCGAAGGCACCCCAACGACGGCAGGTGTTTACCAAATGACCCTTCAAGTTGAAGCTTTCGTTACCGTCTTTGGTGTTCCCGTTGCACAGCCATATGAATTCTCTGGATACATTCTAGATGTCATAGGTGAAAACACTCCTGATGGCATAGCTGAAGTCAACACCGCCCAATGGAATGTCTATCCAAACCCCGCGACCGATCAATTTAGCATCACGGGTCTACCATCAATGGGAACGCTCATAATCAGTGATTTATCCGGTCGAATCATGAACGCATATGAATTGAGCAACGTGCCAACGAATGGTGTTTTTGACGCATATCATTGGTCCAATGGAATGTATGTCGTTCACGTTGTGTCCAACGGCAAGAGATCCACCAAACGACTATTGATTCAGCACTGATATAGCGCTGACACAACAAATAGAAAAATGGAGCCATTCTTGGCTCCATTTTCATTCCCAATTGACCGTGCAGTTCGAAATCACAATATTAGGGTGCGGGGCCGCAACGCCTACTCTTCGGCACCTTCCAACAGCACAAGCCATCAATTGGAATGGGCAATGGATGCTTTTGGATGCCGGTGAAGGGGTTCAACTCGGATTGCGGCAGCAACGCATTCCCTTTCAAAAGATTGAGCGAATTTTCATCTCGCACATGCACGGTGATCATGTTCTTGGATTGCCCGGGCTTATAGGAAGTATGAATCTGCTGGGCAGAGAACGTCCACTTCACATCTACGGCCCATCCAATCTAGAATCTTATTTGCTCCCGGCGCTTAAATTGACTGAAACACATCTGAAATTCAAATTGAATTTTATCGCAGCCAATCCACAAGGCATGCATGTTGCCATTCAAGAAAAGGGAGCACGAATCTCGAGCTTCCCGGTTAAACACCGGATCGAAGCTTATGGCTATCAATTCTATTTTGAGGCGCCAGAATTAAATGTTCGGAAAGATCGAATCGAAGCATTTGAACTTCAGCGATCAGAAATCATTCAATTGAAGAGGGGGAAGGATGTGCTTCGTGCGGATGGCACGCGCATCAAATTTGCTCAGGCATGCCACAACAAAACAAACCCCAAATGCTACGTTTATTCCGGCGATACTCGTCCCTGTGATGCGGTGCTCGCAGCTTCACTTAATGCAGATTTACTCTACCATGAAGCAACCTTCTTGGACGACAAGCGACGCAAAGCAAAAGAGACGGGACACAGCACAGCCAAACAAGCAGCACAAATTGCAGCAGATGCCAATGTGAAAAAATTGGTAATCGGACATTTTTCAAGCAGGTATCGAAATGAGGAATTGCTCGCAGAGGAAGCGGAAGCAACCTTCAAGCATGTCGTCCTGGCGAACGAAGGAATGAAATTTCAACTTTGAGACGGAAGACATCCTGAATCAGGCATTCAAAACTCCTTCAAAATGCATTGGACTAAATCCGTACTTTTGCACCACAATGAGCGCCTCGATTTCCATAGTCATCGCCGACAGCAGCCCCGTTTTTAGATACGGGCTAAAAAGCATCCTTGACACGAAGCCCGGATACAATGTTGTGGCTGAGATTGAAACGGGAGAAGATTTGGAGCGGTGGTTAAAATCCAACAAGCCAGACCTCATTATAATGGACTGTCTTGCTTCGGGGTTTTCGGTTGATACCGTGGTAGTATGCTCGAGACTAAGCAAGAAAACTCGGCTGTTGGCTATTACTTCCTCACACAGTGGTCAAAGCATTGTCAACGCATTAAGAGCAGGCATTACGAGCTATATCAAGAAGGATTGCTCCATGGACGAAGTGCTTGAAGCTATTGAGGAAACGAGCAATGGAGGTACTTTCTTTTGCGGCCAGATTCTCGGGGCCATCCAAGCTGAAAACATTGACGTCAGCGGTCTCGAATTGGCCGATTATACATGCGATCCTGTTTTGCTCACGGAACGGGAGATCGAAGTGTTGACCCACATCTCCGAGGGCAAGACCAACGTACAAATTGCCGAAAAGCTTTTTCTGAGCAGTCATACGGTGAATACGCATCGCAAAAACATCATGCAAAAGTTAGGCGTAAACAACACGGCATCCATGGTGATGTATGCCGTAAAATCGGGATTTGTCAGCCCAAATCGGTTTCTATTCACGAACAGTTAATTCCGGCCAAAAAGTGCCGGGGCATTTGGAGTTTGGCAAGGAAAAAACGACTTTTGCAAAACGCTAAATGACAGACGTAAGCCAGATGAAGATAGATACTACTCGCTCCTTTGAGGTGCACCAAACTGAAACCTCTCGACTCGATCAAGTTGATTTCAGCAACTTAGATTTTGGACGCGTCTTTTCAGATCACATGTTTGTGATGGATTTCGAGGAGGGAAGATGGCAACGCGGAGCGATTGAGCCGTACGGGCCTTTTACAATGAGCCCCGCTTCAATGGTGTTTCATTACGGTCAGGCAATTTTTGAAGGCATGAAGGCGTATCGCTCCAAAGACGGATCCGTATCCCTTTTTCGACCTGGAAAAAACATAGAGCGATTTAATATCTCAGCGCGACGAATGTGCATGCCAGAAGTTCCAGAGGACATCTTCATGGAAGCACTCGCCGCATTGGTCGAGATAGACCAGGCATGGGTGCCCGATGGAGACAAGGCCTCGCTTTACATCCGTCCATTCATGATTGCGACCGATTCCTTTGTTGGGGTTCGTTCCAGTGACAAATACACTTTTAGCATATTCACTTGCCCTGTTGATGCGTATTACAAAGGGTCGGTTCGCGTAAAAGTGGAGCGGCATTATACCCGCGCTACACCTGGTGGGACAGGATTTGCAAAAGCTGCAGGCAACTATGCTGGCTCGCTGTATCCATCCCAGTTGGCTCGTCAGGAAGGGTACGACCAATTAATCTGGACAGATGCGTCAACCCACGAATTCATCGAAGAAAGTGGAACGATGAATGCAATGTTCGTCATCAACGGCAAGCTGGTATCTCCCGAAACAAGCGACACCATACTCAACGGGGTAACTCGGGATTCAGTGATTACGCTTGCTTGTGATTTAGGTATTGACGTCGAAATCCGAAAAATCAGTGTCACAGAGCTTGAAAGCGGGTTGCAAACAGGTTCTGTGAGCGAAGCTTTTGGCGTCGGCACCGCAGCGACGATTAAATCCATTGAACTAATTGGTATTGACGGCACGGATTATCCACTAACCACGAAGCTTACTGAATTAGGGAAAAGCGTCGCCATGCAATTATCAGAAGCTTTGGACGGCATTCGAAGAGGAAAAGCGAAGGATACACACGGGTGGAATATCCCTGTGTAATACGCACATGTCCATGGGTATGTTGTCAGTGAAATCCGAATCACTAAAGCTGTTTAACGTCCCATTGCTGACCTGTTTTCTGTTTGCTTTTGCAGCCCATGTACAGGGCCAAAATCAGCATCTGACCTATGGCACTGGAGCCACGCCCATGGCGTTGAGTTCTGACTACCGCGCACTGGGCTGGAACCCTGCACATATCACCCTGAGCCCACTCATAAAAGACGATTGGAAAAATGCTGCCGGCGGCTTCGAATTCGGAGCCCGAATCTCTTCAAACGCTTTGGACAAGGCTGATTTATGGGCAGGATTTTTCGATAAAGAGGCTGCTGGCTTTGATGTTCAAAGCGCGGAATGGCAGGATTGGAAAGGGCTTTTGGCAAACGAAGACATCGCATTGAATGTTGATGTGACTGCCGCCGCAACGGCCAAACGTTGGAAAAAGTGGGGCGTAGCCTATTCTTCTCGGCAACACTTTCAAGCGGAAATGTTACTGGATGTGAGCTCCGTTGAATTGCTTTTGGAAGGGCCGGTCAGTTGGTTCGAGCTGCTCATTACCAACCAAGGCGATACGGTGCAGAATAACGGGGGCCTTACAGAAGAGGATCTCAGCAATATTGCAAGTGGAATTGACCTCAATGGGGATGCAATCCTGAGCAACCTTCTATCCGAGTCACGATTAGGCTTCTCATGGCATCGTGCCCACACTGTTGGGCTGTCCAAGGAGTGGCAACTGAAGCGATTCAAACTCCACACTGGATTTTCGGGTCGTTTGCTTCTTGGCAACGGCTATTTCCAACTCAGCCAGCAGAATGGTGCTTTGGATGCATTCGGTGCATTTTCAAATGGATTCAACGTGCCTTCATTCGTGTCATCGAACCAATCAAATTTGCCCCAAACCATTCGAAACTGGGGACCGGTCGGCCAAGGTTGGGGCGTGGACATAGGCGCCGCCATTGAATGGGGCGAAAAGATTTGGGCATCGGCCGCCATAACCGATATTGGTTTCATGGACTGGCGAGGTGAGCGTTACAGCATTGGCTCCATATCCATTGGGAATTCGAATCTACCGAATGATCAAGGTCAAAACTGGATCGATGTGACCTCAGCCGCTCTCGATCCGAGCAGCTGGTTCAGTAGCTCGGTCGCTGAAACCCGTCGGATCTCCAATGGACCCTCTTTCCATATCGGGGGTGGAATTCAGCTCATCGAGCTCGTGACTATAGCTGCAGATGCTTCCTTTGACAACCCCGAATTGCTGGGGAATTCGGGGACTCGTCTAGGTGTATCTTTTGTCCTGCAACCATTGCCTTTTCTACGCATCGATGGAGGCATAAGCAAATGGGGAAATGAAACAATTCGCTTCCCGTTGGGTTTAATATTCATAACCGGTAAGAAAGGATTTGAATGCGGAATACAAGCAACAGATGTGCAAAGCGCATGGGAGTCATCTCAACCCGAAATAGGACTGAGGGCGTGCTTCATGCGTTGGGTTTGGTGATTCCAACAGGCATCGCATACTTGCTGACCACTTTCATATTGTCCCCAATACAGGCTCAAAACAATTCAATGAATCAATCCGCCCAAACCGAACAACAGAGCACTACGGGTCCTGCGCAAACCATAACACTAGGAGCGGGGTGCTTTTGGTGTGTTGAGGCGGTTTTTGAAAACTTAAAGGGTGTCCATAGCGCAGTCTCAGGCTACATGGGCGGCAGCATCAAAAACCCGAGTTACCGTGAAGTTTGTACAGGCAGAACGGGCCATGCCGAAGTAGTCCAAGTCCAATACGATCCCGCAATCTTGAGTACTGCTACCCTTTTGGAAGTGTTTTTCGCTACGCATGATCCGACAACGCTGAATAGGCAAGGAGCTGATGCCGGCACGCAATACAGGTCGGCAATTTTCTTTCACTCAGATGCGCAAGAACAAGAAGCAAAAGATGCCATTAATCGCGCTTCAAGTGACTGGCACAATGCCATTGTAACCGAAGTTGCAGCAGCCTCTGAATTCTATAAAGCCGAAGATTACCACCAAGCCTATTACGAACTAAATGGTGAAGCGCCATATTGCCGGGCTGTCATTTTACCAAAGATGAAAAAGCTCAACACCGGGTTTCAACACTTGCTTAAAATGCAGTGACAGCGCTACGGTTCAAGTTCACTCTGCACTCTCGGCTTGCTCAATCAATTGATCCAATAGCGCATTGATTTCATCCAATTCGCTTGCTTTGATTTTTGAGTCCAAACGCGCCTGTTTCTTCAATTGCCGATACATGCTCGCTTTCTTTATTTCGATAGCAACGTAAACCGTGTAACTCCCGTCTTCTCCTTGGTATTTTTCGTTTCCAATTTGACGCATGTCTGCAAGCTTAGTGCTTGTTATTTCGCGCGCAAGCGTCTCAAATCGGGTCATGGCCTCGTCCAAAACTTGGCCCGTGGTGCTTTTTTGGTAATCGTCCGATACCACTTCAAAATACGTTTGCACTTGTTGCGCTAAATTCTGCCGAGCACGCATTTCAGCTTGGCTGGTGGCCACCGCATCCATTTTACTCGTGCCTTTACCGGTCGCGCGGTAATAGCGATTCGTGCTCTCATATTTTGAGCCAGAAAATGGTTCTTTAATCTTTTGACCCAAAGGATTGGCCGCACATGATGCAAAGAGCAGCGTTAAAGAAAAGACAAAGAATGCGCAGAAGCGAACGGAACGAGATGCTTGCATAGTCGGATGATTGATTTTCTTCCAAGATGCGAAAGTCATGCCAAACTTCTCATTAAATTTGTCACAAGCGTTTTGTTCAAATCCAATTCAACCGTCACAACCTGACCATCGATTCATGGCTCGTCTCATCCCACAAAAACTCAGAACAAAACTTGCCTTGCGCATGCTGAGTTTTGCATCTGCTCAAGGCCGGATGAAACAAGGGACCTCACTTGACAAGGCCAGCACTTTAATTCTGGTCTACAATGGGGAAACAGAGGCGAAATACAAATTGGTCAAGGACATCTCCAATTACCTCAAGAGTGAGTTCGGGTTGAAGCGTGTGATGCGCTTAGCTTATCTCGATGTGGAAGAAAAATTGACGCCCTTCTGGCACATGCGAAAGCTCGAATCTGATTTCTTTTGTAAAAGCGATTTGAATTGGCACCATAAGCCCGTCAAGAATGTAGAAGGACTGGTCAATGAGCCTTTTGACATTCTTATCAACCTCGATCCTGACGCGGCCATACCCATTGATTTTTTTGTCGCCATGTCCAAGGCAAAGATGAAGGTGAGCAACCATTCGTCCCGGCGGAAAAAGGACTACGACATCTTGTTGCCATCAGCGAAAGGGGATACATGGAAGCAACGAAACCATCGAATCATTAAGTTCTTGTCTGAATCTCCCTTGTCATGAAAGCAGACGCTTCAAATCTCATTCATGGACATGGCGTTTCATTGATTACGCCATTCAACCCGACAGGAGAGGTGGACTACCCTGCATTGGAACGGCTGGCAAAAAACCTAATGGTTTCGAAGGTTGACTTCATTGTCGTGTTAGGACATGCATCAGAAGCCGCGTTATTGGATGACGATGAGCAGGTACGGGTCATGGATTTCATTTCTGAAATTAATAGCGGCACGAAAAAACTTGTTGGTGGAGTAGCCTCCACGAGCACGCGCAATGCCATCCGCCGTGTTTCAGCATTCAATCAGCGTGATTTCGCTGCCATCTTTTGTGGCACACCCTCACCAACGGCATCATCAAATTCCGGATTCATCGGACACTACCGATCCATCGCTCAAGCGTCTCCGCTTCCCATACTGATGCACCATGATGGTCACGGAATGAGTCACTCGGAGTGGGTCCTGGAAATGGCGCAAGAACAAAACATTGCAGGGGTCGTAGATGAATCAGGCAGCATTGAACTCATGGACTTGTGGCTTCACAATCGGCCTGATGGTTTCGGTTTGTTAACGGCCCGAGATGCGATGGCTCTTCCTTTATTTGCTTTGGGGATAGATGGCGCAATTTCCACGATTGGGAACGCTTTTCCGGAAGCGTTCGGAGAAATGATTGATTTATTAGCCTTTGGAGCGATCAATGACGCCCGACTACGTCACCACGATTTGGCTCCATTGATGCGACTGATGGAACAAGAAGGAAGTCCCACTGCCATCAAAAGCATCTTAGCTCAACTTCAGCGTTGTTCGTCAGCCGTGCGCCTGCCCAATACTCCAGTCTCCGAGAAAACGCAACGTTCGCTCTATCGCGCATTGGCTCAATTGCCGAGCAGCATTTCGGCAACCTTATTGGATCAATTGAATTAAACTTTGTTTAGGCGATGACGTTGGCGCGTCGCATCACGGCATCAACCTTCGCCTGTATAGCCTCCGAATTCAATCCGTACTTATCCATCAGCTGCGCAGGTGTTCCGCTTTCACCGAAGGAATCATTGACTGCCACGTGTTCAATCGGCACGGGATGATGCATTGCAGCCGCTTGCGCAACCAAAGCACCAAGCCCACCATTTCGCTGATGCTCTTCGGCGGTAACCACGCATCCGGTGCGCTTCAATGAATTGACAATGCTTTCCACATCCAACGGCTTGATGGTATGTACGTTGAGTACCTCCGCGCAGACGCCACGCGTATTTAATGCCTGGGCAGCTTTCAATGCCTCCCAAACCAAGTGTCCTGTTGCAACAATGGTGACATCGTTTCCCTCCATCAATGTTTGGACCTTACCGATTTCAAAAAGGGCGTCAGGGCGCATAAACACGGGTACTTTTGGCCTGCCAAATCGCAGATAAACAGGACCATGCATCTTTGAAATGGCGAGGGTTGCTTGCTTCGTTTGCTCAAAATCTGCCGGACAAATGACCGTCATATTGGGAAGCATGGTCATCATGCCAACATCTTCCAGAATTTGATGCGTAGCCCCGTCCTCGCCCAAGGTTAAACCGGCATGAGACGCACAGATTTTGACATTCTTTTCCGAATAAGCAATGGATTGGCGAATCTGATCATATACCCTGCCTGTTGAGAAATTCGCGAACGTTCCTGTGAATGGAATTTTACCACCAATGGTCATGCCTGCAGCAACTCCCATCATGTTGGCTTCAGCAATGCCAACCTGAAAAAATCGTTCGGGAAACGCGTTTGCAAAGGCGTTCATCTTGAGGGACCCCGTCAAATCGGCACACAATGCCACGGCATTTTCATTTTGCTTTCCGACTTCGAGAAGGCCTTCGCCGAATCCACTGCGCGTATCCTTGTTTACAGTGGGGTCGAGGGATTGAATGAATCGAGAATTAACCATTGATAGAGAGATGTGTGGTGTTTCCGGAACGGATGTTGAACGATTTTACAAAACTAAACTCAATCGATTGTGCAGACCGCGCGCGGTAGACAAAAGTGTATTCACCCGGCTGAAGAATGTATTGGCCTGATGGATCTGATTTGCCAGAGCTCCATTGATAGACCACTTCATGATTCGAATCAAGAATGGCCGCATACCCCATGCGAAAGGCATTGAGCTGCAAAACGCCAGGCTGAGGAATGCTTACGGGTGACAATTTATTTTCTTGAATGCTCACGTCTTTGACAATAACAGGAGGATGCGTGGGGAAGTAAACATCATACGTGCCTTCGAGAAGCAGCAAATCTTGATTGACCGGAAAGACCATCAGCGGCTCCAGTTTTCCCTTCTCATACAATGTGATTGGCATCTTATCGTAACCATTGCGCAGTCCCCGTGCAAATTCAGCTCGGAGTGTTCCTTGCCCAGCGTTCTCAAATCGAACATGGTTGTGTGTTCTTGGCTGAAAACGCAAGCCCTTGCGTTGCAAGGGAGGCACTGTATGTACAATTATATCGTACGTTGGAACGGGATCTACCTGAATCGTATCTGGAAAACCTTGCGCATTTAAAGTATGCATCCATTGCTTGGAAACTGAAGCATCATGCGCATCCAAGAGGGTAACCGGCACATTGGAAACGCTCGATGCGCCCATTCCGTCAATCAAATCAACCTCGAATGAAGTGTCGTTGATGGCTTGATCGATGACGATATCTAAAATCTCACGAAAGGTGTCAGTATCCGAGGCATCGAAAAAATTCCCAACACAGCGAAATGTTTCTTTGTACGCCTCCTCAATGCCAATGCCAATGATGAATGGCTTAACGATAATGCCTTTCTCTTGTAGCATTCTAGAAACGACACATGGATCTTCATCGCACGCTTCAATGCCATCGGTTATGAGGATGATGACCTTTCGGCTGTCCGAGTTAGAAAAATCCTCTGCTGCGCGTTGCAAGGATCGAGCAATGGGAGTAGTTCCCCGCGCCTGTAGCCGGCTGAGCGCCTTTCGAATCAATAAATTATTCCCTCGTGCAAATGGAATGACCAATTCGGTGTCATCGCAATCTTGCTTTCCTTCTATGAATTTGGTTTGATGCCCATAAACACGCAAAGCCAGTTCAAGTCCTGGAATCCCATAGAGTTCCTCAAGGGATTCAGAGAGCAAGCGTGTAGCAACTTCAATTTTTCGGTTCCCATCCCAAAACGCATTCATGCTATTCGAAGCATCAAAGACAAACAAGATCTCTGTATCCTGTGCATCGTCGTCTTCATTCTGTCCCGCATTTCCTTGGGCAAAAAATACGGCGGATGGATAGAGAAGAACACACCATACGGCAAGTCCGCGCAGACCCGGAGATCCAAACAACTTGTCAAGGAATCGGTAAACGACGCCAAAGGATATGGGATGGTTTTTCAAAATGAAATTGCCCAGTGCTGTGCAGATTGAATCCGTTAGTAATCTCCCAAGGTTTCTTCCAGTTGCCCCAAAGCAGACGCGAGCTGATCATCATTGGGTGCAATCCCGTGCCATTCGTGCGTGCCTTCCATGAAGTCGACCCCTTTGCCCATGGCCGTTTTCATCAAAACAACCTGAGGTACTCCTGTGCCTCTCGCTTCTTTCGCCGTTGAAACGGCTTCTCGCAAAGCATCAAAATCATGGCCATCGCAGACGTGAACACGCCAACCAAAGGCCGACCATTTCTGCGCCAAATCACCCAACCCCATTACTTCATCGGTCGGCCCATCAATTTGCTGTCCATTGCAGTCCACAAAACTGATCAAGTTATCGACCTTGTGGTGGGCTGCATACATGGCAGCTTCCCAAATTTGACCTTCTTGCAATTCACCGTCACCGTGAAGCGAGAACACGGTTGAATCTTCCGCGTTCAACTTCTTAACCTGCGCTGCGCCAATTGCAGCGCTTAACCCTTGGCCCAAGGAACCGGAAGCAATTCGGATGCCCGGCAGTCCTTCTTCAGTCGCTGGATGACCTTGCAATCGCGAATTGATTTTACGGAATGTGGCCAATTCATTTACAGGGAAATAGCCCCTTCGTGCTAAGATGCTATACCAAACTGGGCTGATGTGGCCGTTGGATAGAAAAAATAAATCTTCGCCCATGCCATCCATATCAAAGGCGTCAGGATTGATCTTCATTTCTTCGAAGAACAAGAGCGTGAGAACCTCCACACAGCCCAAGCTACCGCCCGGATGGCCCGAGGAAGCACCGTGAACCATGCGTACAATGTCCCTTCTAATTTGGGATGCGATGTTGGGGAGGGTAGGAGTTGACATGGTAATCAAACGTATAAATTATTAGAATCGTGTCAAAATTACCACCAGAGGACTGACATATGAATCGTTTGTTGAGAAACTGTGAAAACCAATTGAAGCGTGTGCGATGTACTTTTGTGGACACACTAGAAAAGAAGAACCATGGCGCTGAAATGCGGAATTGTCGGATTGCCCAATGTGGGCAAGTCAACCCTATTCAATTGCTTGTCGAATGCAAAGGCCCAAAGCGCCAACTTCCCATTCTGCACGATCGAACCCAACGTTGGGGTCATCACTGTGCCAGATCCCCGCCTCAATCAATTGGCTGAAATCGTCAATCCGCAGAATGTCATCCCAACGACGGTTGAAATTGTCGACATCGCCGGTCTCGTGAAAGGAGCGAGCAAAGGGGAAGGGTTGGGCAACAAGTTCTTAGGGAACATCCGGGAAACCGATGCCATCCTGCATGTTCTGAGGTGTTTTGAAGATGGCAACGTGGTGCATGTTGACGGAAGCGTAGATCCGATTCGGGACAAAGAAGTCATCGATATGGAACTACAACTGAAAGACCTAGAAACGGTAGAAGCACGGGGCATGAAGGCCAAGAAGGCGGCAAAAACAGGGGACAAGGACGCTGTAAAAGCCGTAGACTTTTATCAAAAAGTCGTGCGGGCCTTGGAGGGGGGTAATTCGGCACGATCCGTCGATTTAGAAGAATCTGAAATACCACTGATGAAGGAATTGCAATTGCTCACCGCAAAACCCGTCATGTACGTGTGCAATGTTGAGGAATCTGCCGTGACAACCGGAAACGCTCATGTGGAAAAAGTGCGAGCGCTCGCCAACGACGAGGGAGCGTCTGTGATGATCATTGGTGCTGCAATTGAGGCAGATATCGCAGAATTGGATGATGCAGAAGAGCGTCAGATGTTCTTATCCGATATTGGTTTAGAAGAGCCTGGAGTGGCCAAATTGATCCGAGAAGCCTACGATCTGCTCCAGTTGCAGACGTATTTCACAGCCGGCGAAAAAGAAGTTCGCGCCTGGACATTTCCAACGGGAGCAACTGCACCTCAAGCGGCCGGTGTCATTCACACGGACTTTCAAAAAGGATTTATACGGGCCGAAGTGATGAAATTCGATGATTTCGTGTCGTTTGGATCTGAAGCCGCTGTGAAGGATGCAGGCAAGTTGTCCATTCAAGGAAAGGAATACCTTGTCCAAGATGGCGACATCATGCACTTTCGCTTCAATGTCTGAATCATGAAGTTTTCAATTTCGCACTTCTGGGTTGCATGTGTTTTGCTCTGTAGCTGCGGCACAGCATCCAATGACGTCCCTCGATTGGAAAAGCCGTCGTTGAGCATCCCATCGTCCATTGACCAAAAACTAAAGGCCCAAGAACTAGCCTGGAACGAGGGCGACTTAGGCCGATTTATGCAAGAAGCTTATTGGGAAGATGATCAACTGATGTTCATTGGCAGCCGCGGACTCACCTACGGATACGACCAGACTCTAGCCAATTATCAGAAGAGTTATCCGGATCCAAACGCAATGGGTACACTCGTGTTTGAATTGCTGCAATGGAAGCCGCTGGGGAATGCCCACGGTTTACTCGTCGGGTCATGGCTGTTAAAGCGAAGCGGCGAATTGGAGAACCTCGACGGACACTTCAGTCTGATTTGGGAGAAAAGACCAGAGGGATGGGTCATCATCGCCGATCATAGCAGTTAAAACGCATGCCGGGAACGTTAACCTTAATCCTCATCACCACCGCAGCGATTTCATGGTGGTGCCTGCAAGATGCTTTACGCAAGGATCAACTGATGCTCAAACCTTTTGCGGTCAAGCATCAGCAGCAGTGGTATCGCGTTCTGACCCATGGCTTCATCCATGCCGATAGCACCCATCTGTTTTTCAATTTGTTCGTGTTGTGGCAATTTGGCTCGAGCGTAGAAACGTATTTGGACACAGCGACCGCAGAGCCGGCCATTCCCATTCCAGGGCAGTACACCTTCTTGATGCTTTATTTCGGGGGATTGTTCACAGCAAGTCTTCCGGCCATGTACAAGCACATGAACAATCCGGGATATGCCAGTTTAGGCGCCAGTGGGGCGGTAAGTGCCGTGATGATGGCATACATACTTTACTTCCCAACCGCCAAACTCCTCCTGTTTTTCATCGTACCCATGCCCGCGTTTGTGGCGGGGATTTTGTTCTTTTTCTATGAATCCTACATGAACCGCAGGGGAGGGACTAGAATCGCACATGACGCACATTTGTGGGGCGCACTATTCGGCGTCGCCTTCGCATTGGCCGCTGATGGCTCGGCACTCAGCAGACTCTTTCAGTCAGTCACCGCCATCTTTTAACGTGAAGTAGTTCTTTTACTCTGCTGCTTGCGCTTCCGGTAGGATGCGAAACAAGTCTTCATTGTCTCGTTTCATGAAGTACTGCTCCCGTGCAAACCGTTCCAATCGTTCCGGATTCGAAGACAAATCGGCAAGCTGCATATAGGATTCTCGGATGGCTTGCTCATAGTGGGCCACTTGACGCTCTTGAGCGCGCAATTCCTGGCTGCTTTTGAACAAATAGATCAAGTCTATATCGCTGACAAAAGTTACCCAGAACAGGGCAAGGGCACCTGTTAGAATGTAGCGATTTTGATCTCCTCCAAATACCGTTAGTGCCGATTTAATCCGTTGCTTCAGCATCTGGCGAATTCTCTTTCTTCTCTTTATTGCCGTCTTCGCTCAACGCCTCAGTAGCACCAGCTGGCAGCGACAAAAACCCCTCCTTTACAACCGTGATCGACAACGAATCCGATCCTTTTTTGTAATCAGCCTTTAGCAAATCGCCCTCTTGAATGTTGGCGTTGATGATTTCCTCTGCAAATGGATCCTCCAAGTGCTTTTGGATAGCACGCTTTAAGGGACGTGCGCCATATTTCTCGTCGTATCCCTGATCCACGAGGTAATCTTTTGCCTTGGCGGTTACTTCGATTCCATAGCCAAGTCCCTCAATCCGATCAATCAAGGCACCTAATTCCAGATCAATGATGCTGTGAATGTGATTCCGGTCCAAACTCTTGAATACGACTACATCATCAATTCGATTCAAAAATTCTGGACTGAATGCCCGCTTTAGCGCTGTTTGAATGACAGAATCACGGTTTGAATTTTCATTGTCAACGCGGGTTGAAGTACCGAATCCTACTCCAGTTCCAAATTCAGCGAGTTGTCTTGCACCAATATTGGATGTCATAATGATGATGGTGTTTCGGAAATCAATCTTTCGGCCAAGGCTATCCGTCATTTGACCATCATCCAACGCTTGAAGCAACAAATTGAACACATCGGGGTGCGCTTTTTCAATTTCATCCAACAACACAATGGAGTAGGGGTGACGCCGCACTTTTTCGGTCAATTGTCCTCCTTCTTCATAACCGACATAACCTGGAGGTGCTCCTACCAAGCGACTGATCGCGAACTTCTCCATGTACTCGGACATGTCAATTCGGATCAAAGACTCCTCCGAATCAAACATAAAACGAGAAAGCACCTTCGCCAATTGGGTTTTTCCAACCCCGGTAGGACCGAGGAATATAAACGAACCGATGGGCTTATTCGGATCCTTGAGTCCGGCACGGTTTCGTTTAATGGCCCGCGATACGCGAACAATTGCATCTTCCTGGCCAATGACTTTCCCCTCCAAATCCTCATTCATTCGAGCCAATTTTCCTGACTCCTTTTCCGCGATGCGCTGCACTGGAATGCCCGTCATCATGGAAACCACATCGCCTACATGGTCTACGGTGACCGTCACCCGCTTGTTTTTACTGTCCTCTTCCCATTGAATTTTCGCCTTTTCCAAGCGGTCATTCAGCGTGCGCTCCGTATCGCGCAACCGTGCCGCTTCTTCGTAGCGTTGGGACCGCACAACTCGCACTTTTTCTTCCTTGATTTTTTCAATTTCTTCCTCCACCTGCAAAATCTCATCTGGAACGGTAATGTTGGTCAAGTGAACCCGCGAACCCACCTCGTCCAAGGCATCAATGGCCTTGTCTGGGAGGTGACGATCCGTAATGTAGCGCGAAGTGAGGTTCACGCAAGCCGCAATCGCTTCATCGGTGTAGGTCACGCTGTGGTGTTCTTCATACTTGTCTTTGATGTTGTTCAGGATTTGCAACGTTTCATCGATTGACGTAGGCTCAACTAGAACCTTTTGAAAGCGCCGTTCAAGGGCACCGTCTTTTTCAATGTGCTGACGGTATTCATCCAGCGTAGTCGCTCCAACGCATTGAATCTCACCGCGGGCCAAAGCAGGCTTAAACATATTGGAAGCATCAAGCGAACCACTTGCGCCTCCGGCTCCAACGATGGTATGTATCTCATCGATGAATAGGATGACATCGGGTGACTTTTCCAATTCATTCATAACGGCCTTCATCCTCTCCTCGAATTGACCGCGGTACTTTGTGCCAGCGACCAATGATGCTACGTCCAATGTCACAATGCGCTTATTGAACAAGACACGACTTACTTTCTTCTCAATGATGCGCAAGGCCAGTCCCTCTGCAATCGCACTTTTTCCAACTCCAGGCTCTCCAATGAGAATCGGATTGTTCTTCTTTCGTCGGGACAAAATCTGTGAAACGCGTTCTATTTCCTTTTGGCGACCCACGATGGCATCGAGTCGACCTTCTTCTGCCATTTTCGTCAAATCCCGGCCAAAATTATCCAAAACGGGCGTCTTGCTTTTCGGATCCACCTTCCGACCAGCCCCTTCTGAGCCTCCCAAGTTTTCTGAACTTGGCTCCTCATCGCTGCTGTAATCCGTCGACTCCGCGCGCGGTGCAACGTTACCACGGCCTTCCTCGTGGATGATGCTTTCGTATTCTTCTTTCGCCACTTCATAGTCAATATTGAAAGTACCCAATGCTTTGGTCGCTACGTTGTCCTCGTCTTTCAAAATGCTGAGCAACAAATGCTCCGTTCCGATCAAATTCGACTTGAAAATCTTCGCTTCTAGGTAGGTTATTTTTAAGATTTTCTCCGCTTGCTTCACGAGCGGGATATTTCCCGCTCCAATGGCCTTTCCGGTCGTTGGACGAATGTTGCCTTCCAAAGCCTTTCGCAGTTTTTGCAGGTCCACATTCAATCCTTCTAAAATCCGGACAGCCGTGCCTTCTCCTTCCCGGATAATGCCCAACAGCAGGTGCTCGACACCGATGTAATTGTGCCCCAATCTCAGCGCTTCTTCTCGGCTAAACGTAATAACGTCTTTGACCCGTGGTGAAAATTTTGCGTCCATGCTTTCAAGTTTCTTTTCTAATCGTAACAAGGAAAAAAGGCTGATTTAACTCTTACAACGTTGTAGTCGAATGAATAATGCCTTTCGTCCAATGTCTTTTCGTTCGAAAACTACAACCCCACTTCACTTAACAACCCAGACTGCAGAAGGTTTATCCACATCACATTGAAGAGATTTGTGAGTAATTGTCGCGTCAAATGCCCGTGTTGACGCCGGATGAAGCTGTATTTTCGTGTGAGCTTGAAATCGTTGAGATTCCGGGCCAATCATTCATACACCGATACGATGGCAGAAGGAGAAAAGATCGTCCAGATCAACATTGCAGAAGAAATGAAATCGGCTTACATCGACTACTCGATGTCAGTCATCGTCTCGCGGGCTTTGCCCGATGCCCGAGACGGACTCAAACCCGTTCACCGGAGGGTGCTTTACGGCATGCTCGACTTGGGCGTTCTGTCCAATCGGGCGTACAAGAAAAGCGCGAGAATCGTCGGAGAGGTACTCGGTAAGTACCATCCTCACGGTGATAGCTCCGTTTATGACACCATGGTGCGAATGGCCCAAGATTGGTCTCTCCGATATCCCATGGTCGATGGGCAGGGAAACTTCGGCTCTATTGACGGCGATAACCCCGCAGCCATGCGATACACCGAGGCTCGTCTCCGGAAAGTCGCAGAAGAAATGCTGGAAGACCTGGACAAGGACACGGTAGAGTTTCGACCTAATTTTGACGAGAGTTTAAAAGAGCCCACGGTATTGCCGGCAAAACTGCCCAACCTACTCGTCAACGGAGCTTCAGGCATTGCGGTAGGAATGGCGACCAACATGCCACCGCATAATTTGACAGAAGTAATCAATGGAACCATTGCTTATATCGAAAACAAGGACATCACCATTGATGAACTTATGGAGCATGTCAAAGCCCCTGACTTCCCAACGGGTGGAATCATACACGGAGTGGAGGGAGTGCATGATGCGTTTCACACCGGGAGAGGCAAGGTTGTGGTCCGAGGACGGGCGCGAATCGAGGAAACAAAAACCGGTCGGGAAGTAATCATCGTAGAGGAAATCCCCTACATGGTGAACAAAGCGGAAATGGTCCGTAAAACGGCTGAGTTGGTCAACGAAAAGCGTATCGAAGGCATCTCTGAAATCCGGGATGAATCCGATCGAAAAGGCATGCGGGTCGTTTACGAAATCAAGCGTGATTCAATGGCCAGCGTTGTGCTGAATAAGCTTTACAAGTACACTGCGCTTCAAAGTTCTTTCTCGGTCAATAACATCTGCCTTGTCAAAGGACGTCCAGAACTATTGAACCTGAAAGGGCTCATTTCCAACTTTGTTGAGCACCGTCACGAGGTGGTGACACGGAGAACACAATACGAACTTCGAAAAGCACAGGAACGCGCACACATCCTACAAGGACTTATCATTGCCATTGATAATTTAGACGATGTCATTGCCTTGATCCGAGCCAGCGCAACGCCCGAAGAAGCCCGCAATGGCCTCATGAAGACGTTTGAATTGTCAGAACTTCAAGCACGTGCCATTTTGGACATGCGCCTCCAGAAACTGACCGGCCTCGAGCGTGATAAGTTGCGTGCTGAATTCGACGCCTTGATGGCGACTATTGAAGACCTCGAAGACATCTTGGCCCGCGTCGAGCGTCGAATGGAAATCATCACGGGGGAGTTGATTGACGTCAAAGAACGATTTGGTGATGAGCGTCGCAGCAACATCGAGTTCAGCAGCGCTGACGTTCGAATGGAAGACTTGATTGCAGACGAACAGGTGATCGTGAGCATCAGCCATGCCGGCTACATCAAGCGAACAAGACTCGCCGATTACCGATCACAAAGCAGGGGAGGCGTTGGTTCCAAAGGGGCAACGACAAGGGACGAAGACTTTGTAGAGAACATCTTTGCCGCGACCAATCACAACTGGCTGCTAATCTTTACCGCCAAAGGACGTTGTTTCTGGATTCGCATTTATGAGTTGCCAGAAGGGTCGAAAACCTCGAAAGGACGTGCGATCCAAAACCTGATTCAAATCGAACCGGACGACAAGATTTTAACCTACATTCCGGTAATCGATCTCAAGGACGAAGAATATGCCAACAGCAACTTTGTTGTTCTTGCGACGCGCAAAGGATTGATTAAAAAGACCACTTTAGCGGCCTATTCACGGCCGAGGTCCAATGGAATCAATGCGATTACCATCCGGGAAGGGGATGAGCTACTAACGGCACGATTGACCAATGGTGACAACGAAATCATTATCGGCAAGAAATCAGGAAAGGCCATACGATTCCATGAAAACACGGCGCGAGCAGTCGGTCGAACGGCCATGGGAGTGAAGGGGGTTACTTTAGAAGGTCCGAATGATGAAGTCATCGGCATGGTGTGCGTTCGGGGCTCGGATTCGGAAATTCTCGTAGTCTCTGAAAACGGTTACGGCAAACGTTCTGCAGTAGAAGATTACCGCATCACCAACCGCGGTGGAAAGGGCGTCAAGACATTGAGCGTCACAGAAAAAACCGGAAATCTCATCAGCATCTTAAATGTGACCGATGAGGATGACCTCATGATCATCAACCGTTCCGGCATCACGATTCGAACTGGAGTGGCGGAACTGCGAGTCATGGGACGTGCAACGCAAGGAGTAAAGCTCATTTCACTGAGAGGTGATGATCAGATCGCTTCTGTATGCCGGGTACCGAAAGGAGTCGATGAAGATGAAATCGACGAAACAGAATCAAACGAAGATGCCGAGAACACCAATGAGGCCCCATCTGAAGGATAATTCAAAGTGTGGCATTAGTTTTGCACTCCAAAATCGAGCGATTTAAAAACAGTCCAGTTTCACTTACCGATTAAAAATTGATTTGATGAAGAACATCCTTGCGATTATAATGATAACATCTGCTTTCATGGCCTACGGCCAGAAGCAAGTTGTATCAGCGTACAATGCGAATAAGGCGGGAAAATATGCCGATGCCGCTACATACATCGATGAGGCCATAACGGTTGAAAAGGCCGCTGTGAAGGAGAAGACGTGGCGCTACCGAGGCGAGATTTACCTCAATATTGCGAAAGACACATCCCTTGTAGCCGCATACCCCAATGCGTTGTGGACGGCCAAAGAGGCGTACCTCAAGGCGCGTGAATTGGATACAAAAGGAAATTATGAGCGAGAAATCATCACCGGTTTGGGCCTTGTCCAAACGACCGCTGCCAACCAAGGCATCAATGATTATTCCAGCGAAGTTTATGATCAAGCCGCAGTTAAATTTGATTTGAGTGCTGAAATCGCTGGCATGTTTGACGTTTTGGACACGATGGGCATATTCAATGCTGCGCTATGCTATGAGAAATCAAACAGTGTTGATCTCGCCGTTGAACGCTATAAAACGTGTGGGGCAAATGGCTACCAAGTTCCAAATGTCTATTTATTCGTTGCCAATCTGCTCCGACAAAATGGGCGAGACGAGGATGCGCTAGCGGAGCTGCAATCGGCCCGTGCGCTTTTCCCACGGGAGCAAAGCCTCATCATCGAAGAATTGAATATTTACCTTGAAGCCAAAGATTTCGAGCGAGCTGAGAACAACCTGAAATTGGCCGCAGAAGGGGACCCAACGAACGAAATCCTTTGGTTCAGCCTGGGAAGCGTGTATGACAATCTCGAAAAGGACGAACTGGCAGCAGAGGCATATTTAAAAGCGCTCGAGCTTGAACCGACGTACTTTGACGCCAACTACAACCTCGGCGCGATGTATTTCAACTTAGCGGTCCAAGGCATCAATGAAGCCAATGACATGTGGAAACCACGCATGAGCAAAGCCGAGAACGCTAAGCAAAAAGCCTTAGAAGATGCCGCTAAGGAAATGTTTACCCAAGCTCGTCCATTTCTAGAAGCAGCGCACATGGCTAATGCTGAGGACATCGACACGATTCGTTCGTTACGCGACATTTATGCGAGGACTGGACAGGATGATTTGATGCTGAAAATGAGCGGCCTACTGAAATAAAGTTTTCCTTAGTTTCATAATATCAAAAAGGGGACTCGTCGGAGTCCCTTTTTTTATGCCTGCTCTATCGCCCGTTCAGTCATTTAACATAATATTTATTATCATTCAATAGGGCTGATCGGTTCAAACCCACAAGCGACTTAGGTACAACACAAAAACGGACCACCTTTTCGGATGGTCCGTTTTCCATGAATCAAACTAAGCTTTATCATTCTACGATCAGACGCTGCTGAGAAAAGCCGAGCGTCCGGTGCACCGTTGAAATCGTATACAAGCCCGGCGACCAATTCGAAACATCAATTGCTTCTGATGCTGTGCGCATAACGAACCGATCAATCAACTTGCCTGAAGCATCAAATACACGGACATCTGAACCCAACCAATCCTGTGCATCCATGTAAATAGTAGTTGTCGCGGGATTCGGATAAACGGTTGGTCCTTCAGCGTCAAGGATCGATCCAACGGCAGAAATCTCCGTACAAAAAACAGACTGATCGAATTCTTCAAATTCGCCGCCAGAATCAACTTCATCGCCGTTTTCATCCAATATTGTCCATGCGCCTTCACCGTATTCGCAGCACAACCCATCTCCATAGCTGTCGGATATTTCAAAAATGTAACAACCATCCGTCAAACAAAAGTCTACGACAACTTCAGTGCCGTCCAAATCATCTTCATAAGGTCCACCTGAAAATAGCACTTGGCCCAATTCTTTCAGCTCCCAAGTGACTTCACTTCCATAATCGTCCAAAATGATGACCAATTCGTAGTCAATTGTAGGACCCAATGATGTCACAAAACTCACATTTGCGGCATTATTGAACTCATTCTCGTCAGATACTCCATTGGGATTGAGGACTTGAATGTCCAATGTGTTTTCGCCATCAACAACGATGAATTCTGGCAAAGCCAATGTTTCTGATTCAAATTGAGCCAGTGATCCTGTCCAATCGATGGATTCGCTTGACGCTCCGTTGTAAGTGTATGTAATGGTGGCAGAAACCAAATCATTCAACCCAGAATTGCTCAAAAGCACACTGGGTGTAAATGGCTCTGCGCCACAGGTAAAATCTGTCGGAATCCCTGTTACTTGGATGCCTGCATCATCATTGTATGCGATAGCCCCTTCGGGCCAACCATCCACCACTAGTGCTCCTGAATTTGACGGGTCCAACCAGTCGCGCAGTCGCGTTGCAGCAGAATTGCCATCCCAACTCACATCGAATCTTCCATACCAATCGGGCTCGCCATTGTTGACGCTGCCCGAGCACGCTGCCGTTCCACCATACAGCTGACCCACTATCCGATGGTTTTCGTCGTAAAGCGGAGATCCCGAAGAGCCCGGCTCGGTGACACCCTCCTCCCACTCACTGATGTACCAAACTGCCGCACCGCCAACGTTTTGGATAGACGGACCGTCCTCGTCGAAGCAAATCTTCTTGACGTCACCACTGGGATGGTGAATGCCGGTGAGGTTCGCCGGGGACACTCCTGTTGCGTCCCAACCGGAGTATTGAACGTTGTATGAAGGTGGAGGCGTATCGCTCAATTCAATCAAAGCAAAATCACTTCCTGCGTTGCTTGCTTTCAATGTGCCACCTGAAATAACATCCGATGCAGGAGCATTGTTGGTGTTGCCCGTGCATCCCTCAATTTCGTGGTTGAAGATGTATGTCCAGTTGTTGGGATTGCCCAAGCAGTGGTTAGCTGTGAGGAAATACGGCGTGCCATCTTGCGCCGTGTTGTTGACCAAAGCGCCCGTGCAAACGGCAAAATTGCCCTGGATGATCAACGCAACGCTTCTGCTTTCCACCGACCAAGGTGCTCCCTCTGGACAATTGACGTTGATGTTGCAGTTTCCAGAATTGCCATAAGGTCCCCGCTCCTCTATACTCTGAGCGTATCGGTGAATGCTCCGGTAGCTGTGCACCACTTTTCCGATGTGCAGATCCGCTGGGAAGTCAACCGCAAGGGGTTCGCGGTATTCAATAATCGCAGAAGTCCCCATGGTCTGGCCAATGGCCAATGTGCCCCAATCTTTGTTGTTGCGATGATCAAAACTTCCAATAAAGTCTGTTCGCTCTGCATTCCAGACGAACAAATGCCCTCCTTTCGGTAACCTAAACTCATCAAAGAAAAAGCTAATCCCCAATGCATCGCTTGCGTCAAATCGCATTCTCCAAACGCGTTCATTTCCCTCTATCGTCCAAAGACCTTCGAGCGAAGGGTCAACATTCACTTCGAACTCGACTCCGAAACGCCAAGGTGCCTCTTTGTACTGATCTGTTACAGCGTCTTGCGCATCCAACAATTCACGATCAATATCGGGCAATCGAAGCGCAGGAATGGTCGCTATGTCAATCTGCCACTCCGGTTGCCCCCCATGATTAATTTGACCCACAACACCGGGCATCAATGCCAAACCGACCATGAAAGCGACTACACGATAAAAAATATTGGAAAATGCACGAAGGAAATCTGAGGAACGAATGAACATGATTGAGAATGGATTTGGGTTCAATTGGTTGTCAATGAAAACAACCTTAATGGGTTTCTAAAAGTTGCTTGCGATGTAAAATTCACTCATAATCACCTTGTATTTGACAGCGCTGTGACTGGGCTAAGCAATTGAATTCAACATGATTGCAGAGCATGTTGTCCCAAATAAAACATAGCGGTTCCCTCACTGCGGCCTCCCCTGCCAAGAATCTGCGGGCAAAGTGAAACAAATTGATTTGTTTCACGTAAATTTGCGCGGACTTTGGAGGTTTGGCAGAGTTGGTCGATCGCACCGGTCTTGAAAACCGGCGTACCGCAAGGTACCGGGGGTTCGAATCCCTCAGCCTCCGCACAGAATACAAAAGCGCCCGCTCGATGCGGGCGCTTTTTATATCGCTTGGTTTTTCCATTATCGCGATTACTCGATTCCTATTCGTTTTTCTACAGATCCGTCAGAATAAACAAAGAGTCGCAATTCACCCTTCATAGGCTTTGACTTTCTTCCCAAAAGATCCATTACCGCAATGAGCGTGCGTTCTTTAGGATTCAATTCATTCTCAAGACCCTCGGGCACATTACTGCATAACTGCTCAAAAAATAACCAAGCTTCGAGGCTCGCATCGATGTCCATATTTCCATAAGCACCCGGCCAATCATGACCACCTCCTTGGACTGTGTACAACCGAACTTCGCCACAACCACCACTGGGGTCACCATAGCGAATTGCATCCACTACACTTCCATCCCCTGGATCAATGTCCTCGAAAGAATAGACTTCTTCTTCTACCAAGTCAAAAAGATTGACGAAAAAATCCATGGTTTCTGGAATGCTCGGGTAGGCCCCCCATCCGTCATTGTTGTTGGGGTCGCCGTTGTAGTAGGTCACATTATCATTCGTGCCATGGATTTCCAAAATCGGCACTTCGTTGGACGGAGCACAATTGTCCATGATTTCTTGCATGATCATGCCCGAAATTGGCGCAACCGCCTTGAAATGTTCGGAAGCCTCGCAAGCGAGCAGATAGCAGAAATCGCCGCCATTTGACATTCCCGTGCAAAAAACCTCATCTGATGAAACCCCATTTGTCGCTTCAAAGTAATCCGTCAGGGCTAGTAAAAATGCCACATCATCGACCGTTTCATTGTTCTGAAAATCATACCCAACATTCCAAAAAGAATTCCCATATGAATCATCGATTCCTTGTGGATAGCAAACGGCGAATCCAAAGATATCGGCCAATGTATTGAAGCCGGAGTAGTCCATTATGCCCTGCGCACTTCCCGTGTAGCCGTGGCACACAAAAACCAAGGGACAAGAGGGCGACGCTGAAGCCGGCTTGTAAAAGATGTATTCACGCTGCACCCCCCCATCGAAGAGGGTTCCATATTCCAACACGGAAAGGTTCAATGTTTGCGTATTGTTGTCGGCATTGTCATCGGACACCCCATTGACTTCAGCAATCGAAACCGTCAGCGACAGCGAGCCCATGTCATCAATCGCCAATTCATCAGGATGAGTAAATCCATAAACCTGCCCTGGCGCCAATGCGAGGTCGGTGAACGTTGCGGTAAAATCTTCCCCTCCTACGGTCCACACAACCGACAGGCTTGAGATAATCTCCAAACCCGTGTTGGCGATGGTCCCCTCTATAGCAATCACTTCCCCTAGGGTTAAGTTGGAACTCACATCGATAGAATTCAAAGCGGCGTCCAGTCCACTGGGTTCAAATACCACCACGTCATCAATGGCACAACCAAAGACCCATCCGCCATCGTCATTGTATCGGAAGGCCAAAAGCACCTCTGGAAGCCCCAATAGCGGTGTGAGACTTACCGTATGCCCATTCCATTCTCCATCCTCGGTTCCCTCGATGGTTTCAAGAACCTGCCAGGTGTTGCCTCCATCCAAGGAATATTCAATCGTTGCCACTTCGGTGTCACCCTCAAAGGTTCCTCCATCGTAAAAAGCATCAAACGTGAGCATCGCCGCTTCACTGTTTGAGAAATCAAGAACGGGCATAATCAAGTAATCTGCACTCTTGTCGCAATCACAACCGTCATCATTGGTGGCGATGAAATTTCCATGCGGTGCAATGCTCCACCATTCACTTTGCAATTGCCCGCTAGTTCCCATGAGCCAACCACCATCCGTCGCTAACGTTTGCTGTGACCATCCCTCTGGCAAAAATTCACCTTCAAAATCTTCATTGAGGAGAATCGTTTGCCCGAAGGCAGAACACTGAGCGATCAGAAAGAAGATAATTGCTATTTGATAACGCATGAGCAGATGTTTAGCGCGGAAATTAATCATACATTTTTCGTTCAACGCATTTGAAACGTCATTTGTAGGTCACGTTGCAGGTGCGAATGGATTGAAGTATTTTAGACCATGCGAATTTTGACAACGTTTCTTTCCTTGGCCTTCGCGGTGGTATCATTCTCTCAGTCCGATTGCGGCTGGCAGCCAGATAGTGATGAAAATAATTTTATCAGTGTCACTGATATCCTTGCCATACTCGCAGTTTTCGGACAAGCAGATGTGGATCAAGACGGTATATGGGATGCATCAGACGTTTGTATCGACCCTGAAGCGTGCAATTACGCTGCGGATCCAAGCGTTCCATGCGAATTTTTGGATGCGGCAGGAATATGTGGTGGAAGCAACGATATTCCAGCCTTGCTCATTGGGTCATGGGCTTTGAGCACAGCTGCTGGCGCCGTGGAGGTCGGCCCCTCACCGGGGTCGAATGAATGGTATTCCAGCGGATCAAATGGCCTGCAAAGTGCTCAATACGACGACATCTATACCTTTCAAACGAACGGTTCATTGATCGCAGACTACAACGGATCCATCATCGACGCCTTTGCAGATTACAGCGAACAAGGATTCAGCTGTACACCGATCGATTTTGATTTCAATGCATCAGATACATCAGGTGACGCATCAACCATTGAATTATCAGCAGCATCCACATCCTGCAGTTGTCCTTTCATTGGAACCAATGATGCGGGTCTCATATACACCATCACCACCCTGACCTCGAACACCCTGCAGCTTCAGGCGCAAGGGGATGACAGCAACTGCAATGAAGCTGACCTCTATTTTACGTTCACGTTTGTGCGTTTAAATAATGAATCCGGCGATGGTACAGGCTATCCAGCCCCCGAATCGTATCCTGGGATGACGCTCGTTTGGTCCGATGAATTCGATGGAAGTGCCGTGAATACGGAAAACTGGACATACGACCTGGGAGCCAGCGGCTGGGGCAACAACGAATGGCAGAACTATACCAATTCTGTCTCCAACAGCGATGTGTCGAACGGATTCCTGACCATAACAGCACGTCAAGAAGGGTCGTCTTACACCTCCGCCCGTCTCAAAACGCAAGGATTGCAAGATTTTCAATACGGACGAATCGACATTCGAGCAAAGCTTCCCGAAGGCCAAGGAATTTGGCCAGCACTTTGGATGTTGGGCATTTCCATTGCTGACGGCGGTTGGCCGCAATGCGGAGAGATTGACATAATGGAAATGGTCGGACACGAACCCGGAACCGTCCACGGAACCGCACACTGGGGCAGCAGTTGGAATGTTCACCAATACAACGGTTCAAGCATTGGCCTACCAAATGGTGAGCACTTCAGCGAAGCCTTTCATCTGTTTTCTGTGGATTGGCAAGAAGATCAAATCACCTGGTACATGGATGATCAGGAGTATTACAGCATTACATCCAGCCAGATGAACGGCCAGCCTTATCCTTTCAATGATTCCTTCTTCTTCATCATGAACATAGCTGTGGGTGGCAATTGGCCCGGGTATCCAGATGCCTCGACCTCTTTTCCGCAAGAAATGATCGTCGATTGCGTTCGAGTGTTTCAATGATTGGCCAACTGCATGCATTTAAATGATCCAACCCCCCACAATGGCTCCTGGTTCATGGATCGAGAGTGGTGTCGCTTGACGACCGGAAATGAGCCATGGGAAGGCCCTAATGGAATACTACTCTCGGCGTCACGCATCAAAGGAATTCCAGCACTCATAACCGCTCCATGGGCTCTGCATTCCGAATGGCAAGGAGAGGCAATTGATGCCGTTAAGCTAGCCCTCGAAAAGCAAGATCGGGCATTGGTGGTTCTTGACCTTCCCCTTGATGCAAGCTGCAGCTGGCTATCACCATGGTTAGTTCAAGAAGGCCACACCCGTATACTCAATTGGAGCAGCGAGGAATCGGGATTGAAGCGTTGGCCGAAACATCGCCTGAAACAAGTCAAAAAGGCAATGACTCGAGGAATTGTGATTGAATCATCCCACGATGTAAATGAGATGGTGCAACTGCACCAAATGGCTCGGCATCGGAAATCAATTGCATCCGATGAAGAAGGGTTGAAAAGGCTTCTCGAACATGTTTTCAAAAGTCCGCACCAATCCAGTCTTGTTGCTCGGGATGCAACAGGAAACGCCATTGCCAATGCCATTATACTGCACAACCACGGTCGATCCATCTATGCATTTGGGGGGCAAAAACGATCCTCGAATTCTGCCTTGGCAACCGTATATCTGCTGCATCGCGCCATGGAAATAGCTGCAGAAATCGGGCAAACCTCATTCGATTTCGGAGGGTCACGAGATTCCGGTGTAGACAGTTTCTACGCCGAATTTGGCGCGCAAAAGGTGCGCAGACAACGAGCAATCCTCTGCAGAAAGCCTCAAAGTTGGTGGTTGCGTTTGCTCCGCCCCGATTTGATGGCCTGAATCAAATGATTGTTCTAGCGAACGACACTCAACTCCCCAACGTATTGAAACGGCAACTCATCGCATACATGACGCGCCGAAAGCGTTACATAGTACGTGCCTTCCAACACTTCCTCGGAAGGACGCCAAGCCCGACCTCCTTGGGACGATTCGAAGACAGCATTGCCCCATCGGTTGTAAATACTCAAATCATAGAATACAAAATCTCCCGGGTCCAAGGCAGAAAACACATTGTTATCACCATCCATCAAGACCGGTGAAAACGAGTCGTTGCGGCCGTCATTGTTCGGTGAAATCACGTTAGGGACCTCATAAGTGACTCCCGTCAATGGTTGTGGAATTTCCGCTTCAATGTCATACACAACCGTTAAGTCGCAAGCAGCATTGAACAAAGTCAATGATCCGAAGTAGACACCAACTCCGGGAAAGTTTACTTGTGCGGTTAACTCAGAAGTGCTGATTACGCCCGGAAAATCCCAGGAGAGTTCATCCGCACCCACACCTGAATGCTCCAGCAATACAAATCCAGTCTCGTCGCATTGAGCAAGCGGCTGCACGGTGTAAACGGAATCAAAAGGGAATTCAGGAAACAAAGTGATCTCGAGCGATTGGGAGTCAGCGCAATCCGTTCCAGCACCTGCCGTTAGCAATACCTCATAAGTTCCAAAAGCCGGATAAGTGAATGACGGGCTGATTTCATTGTTGATACTGCCGGAACCCCCACCAAAATCCCAAGAAAACGGCCCCGTATCGGGAGATAAATTCACAAAAGATGCCTGCAAACCACTGCATGGCTCGTAGTCAATTTCAAAATTCGCAAAAGGCAAATCAGGAAGCGCTACATCAAACGTAGCAGTCTGTGTGCAGGAGAATGCCGATGATTCCAGCTCAACGGTCACATCTGAACCTGCCGCAAATAGAATTTCATCTGGGGTTGAATTCGATGCAGCATTTGGACTGGAATTGCCCCCGAAAGACCAATCCCAATTGATGTAATTCGTCCAATCTGAATCATCCAGTACCAATTGACCCAACCAGCCTCCATCGCTGCACACCAAATCAGTGACCTCGAAATCGGTATTCCAAGGATCGTGAACCACCAACTCAAAAAACAATGAATCCGAGCACGAGCCGGTTTCAAAAAACAAACTCACATCGTAAATACCAGGCTCTTCGTAAGTGTACTGGGGCTCTGCATCCGAGCTTTCATCCTCCGTCGTTTCGTTTGCACCAAAATCCCAGAAATAGGAATCGCTTGGATTGCCGAACTGCTCGAAATCGATGGTAAGTCCACTACACGGATCGGGCAAGTCATAGGCAGGCGACAATATGTTACACACCACAATGTCCATGGTGAAATCCCTCAGAATGGAGCCAATCTGCTGACCATTTCTCCATTCCGTAACGACAATCCCCAGGGCAAATTTCCCATTCGTGGTAGGGGTTCCACTTAAGATACCGGTGACGGGATTGATCACCAATCCACTGCCCGGTCCTAAGGGCGCCTGGGCAGCATATCCTGGAGCCCAATTGACCGGACTGAAAGGCGGACCCGTTGGAGGATTTGGAATCGGCTGAAAAGGAGTGCCACCGAGGTAAATCGGACTGATGGCATAACTCAACGAGTCCCCATCCACATCCACCGCGCTGTTATCGATCGAAAATGGATAGTTACTGCAAGCAAAGGCCTGCGGCAATTCATTGAAGCTCGGGGATGAATTGACAAAGTTGGAGGACGTATTCCCGGGGATGCTCGTCACTAGTGAAAAGCCTTGGTCCTCCGGAATGGTTAAATTCAAGATGGCGGGAGAGCGACAACATCGTTGGTGCACCAAGGTATAAGCCTGTTGGCTTGCGGGCAACGAGACATTGATGATGTACTCTGCCCTTTCAACGCAAAGATCCTCGGGTAGAAAAGCACAGTTATTGGGGTTCTCAGGGATAACATCGGTGACCAGTGCAGGATTTAAATTTCCAGAAGCCACCTGGAACAAGTTGTTGCCCTGGTAAATACCAACTGCAGCCGAAGCATCAAATTCAGTGCCATTCGAATTGTTGGAGCTGCAATCCCGGTAGATGAAGCAATGCACTTCGAATTCATTTTCACCCTGCCCATTCTGCCCTACAAGTTCGTATGTCAATTCCCCTCCCACCAAATGTGTGGCCGATCCCCGCAAGGAAGGAACGAGCATTGCACACAAAGCGACTAGAGCGCTAGGCGAATAATGCCATGGTTTGAGCATCTTCATCATGTCAGCAAGGTAGAATGAAATTGTCACACACCTCCTCAAACCCATCAAGGATAGAACCGAGCGGAGACTATTGCGATGGCCCGAATAAAAGAAACGTAGGAGGCGAGAGAAAATGCGAATAACTTTGGACCATGAGACAACGATTTCAATTCAGCCAAACCCTCACCGCCTTTCTGGCAATGACCGTGGTGCACATCGGTGCCATCCATGCGCAAGCCGAAGCCGTCTGGATCGACTTGTTGCGTTTTCAAAATGGAGATGAACCCTACGTTGAAATTCAACTGGAATTTAAGAGCGCGGCATTTGTTGCTGAACGCGCAGAAAACGGTTGGCAAACCGCCGCGACATTTGAGGCAACGTTAGAGGATGCGGACGGGATAATTAATTACGCGAAAACCCGCATTAAAGGACCAGTCGAAGTAGACTCGACCCAGGCTGTTTCTGGAACGCAGCTGCATATCGAACGAGTAATTGCTCCGACCGGTAATTACCGATTGAACATTGCATTGGCCGATGCTTCAATGCACGGACAATTCTCAACGGAAAACAGCATGGATTTGACCATCCCGCTTTCGGATGCTCCTCGGTGGTCTGACGCCTTTGTAATTGAGGCCTATGCGCCGACCAATCCGGAAGCGCCAAGTCAACTTTCGCGCTCAGGCTTTGACATGCTGCCCGTGGTCGGAGGAAGAATTGGTTCAAGTGCTGAACGTATTCAATTTTATACTGAGCTATATGGCGTTCAGGATGCGGTGGATTCGTTGTTCTTGGTGAGTTGTTGGATTGAAGACGCTAACGGCCGAATCGAACCTGGTACACAGCGGTTTTACCGAAAATCTGCGCAAGATGTTGTTCCATTGTTCACGTCAATCCCTACTGCGGGAATCGAACTGCAACCACAATCGCGGTTGGTTGTGCAAGCCGCAACCCGAGAAAATCAAGTTATCGCTCAAACGGCATTGCCCTTGGATATTCAACTTCCATCTCCTGTTGCAAGTGATTGGGCTACCGCCGGCAATCACTACTTGATTGACTTCACCGATTCATTGACCTTGATCCAGCACGTTCGCGATCATCATCCACGTGCAGATGCATCACAAAGGCACACAATCGATGGGTTCATAGAGGTTGCAAGTGTGGAACAGATGCAGGCGTTCTTGCTCTCTCTATGGGAGGAACAATCGCCCGAAAATCCCGAATTGGGATGGCGCGAATACACCACAGCCATTGCTTATGTTGATTCTGCCTATGGGGCATGCCGCAACAACCATGGAGCAGAAACAGATATGGGGTACACCTACCTCCGTTATGGGCCGCCCAACACCATCATCAAGCGGCACAACGAAACAGATTACTATCCTTATGAAATCTGGCATTACCACCGTGCAGGGCCATTTACCAACAAACGCTTTCTTTTCTTCTGTCCTCACATGGTGGCAGAATGCTTCGTCACCCTTCATTCCGACATGCTCGGGGAAGTCCAAAATGCAGATTGGTTGCATCAATTGCGAAACCGTGAGAACCGACTTCGCGTAACAGATAGTCAGTTGAATCGATTGAATCCGCGCAGAGACACTTTCTCAGGCGAGGAACCTGAAGATCTTTTCTTCAATCCGAGATGAACGCGCATATCAATAAGCATCAAACGGCTGTCGCCATCCTTAACTGGAACGGCCTTGAACATCTGCAGGCGTACCTGCCTTCCGTTGTTGAACATTCACAAGGAGCAGCGCACGTTGTGGTCATCGACAACGGCAGCTCAGATGAGTCCATCGTATGGTGCCAGCAAGCATTTCCGAGCGTTGAAATCATTGCTTTGAAGGAAAACTTGGGGTTCGCAGGTGGTTACAATGCCGGACTCGCGCAGATCAATGCTGAAAATTACGTCCTCCTCAACAGCGATGTTCGCGTAACGTCGAATTGGATTGCTCCGGTCCTCCAAGCAATGAAAAAAGAAGGTTTTTCGGCATGCCAACCCATCATTCGCAACGACTCTGACCCTGAACTTTTGGAGTATGCTGGTGCTGCAGGTGGTTTCATCGATAAAGATGGCTATACTTTTTGCGCGGGTCGCATTTTTGAAGTTTTCGAATCTGACACTGGACAATACGCTTCCAACCGTGAAGTTTTCTGGGCTTCCGGAGCCGCTTTGTTCATTCGAGCTGAAGCCTTTCATGAAGTTGGAGGATTGGATGCTGATTTTTTTGCGCACATGGAAGAAATCGATTTGTGCTGGCGCCTTAAAAATCGCGGCCATCGAATCGGTGTTTGTGGAGCATCTCGGGTCTTTCATCTTGGCGGAGGCACGCTCCAAAAAATTAGTCCGTTCAAATCCTATTTGAATTTTAGGAACAACCTGTTTCTGTTGGTCAAAAATCATCACCGCGCTGCATTGTATCCCATGATTCTTCGTCGTATGGTTTTGGATGGAATCGCAGCATTGAAGTTTCTTTCTGAAGGATCCAAACCACTATTTGGTGCTGTGCTAAAAGCCCACCGGGACTTCAAGGATGCATTGCCAGCAATGCGACAAAAGCGTAAGCTAGAAATGGAAGCATGCCAGGCAAGCAACATCGCTCCAGGCCGGCATTCTCACAATTACACAGGTTGGTACCGGAGGAGTATTCTCATTGATTACTTTCTCCTGAAGAAGCACACCTTCCACCACCTGAATTACAAAAAATTCGAGTAGCAGTCAAAGATGCTGATTGGCCTCAGTAGGCTCCCGAATGGCGCGAGCAAATCAGATAAGAATCGGATGAGTTTTCGTCACATGTTTGGGCATGTGGCAGGCGCTAAATCCACCCCAACTGAAGGCACCACTTTTCGGCCCTTCTCTGCTCTTTGCTGTCGGCGTCCTTGTCTTTGAACTGCCTCATGAGCCATTGGCACTGGCATTTGGCGTATTGCTTATCGCCAAACCAAAACGTTTGGTCATGGTCCTATTCGTCGGACTGGGAATGGCGCGCATCGCGCTGCACATCCATCAATACCCAAGGAATCAATCCAAGGAATGTTCTTTGTGGAATTGCCACTCAGCAGCCGTCCTGAAGGACCAGACATTTCAATGCCATTGCTCCTCGCTGAAATACCCTACGGGCATCGAGGTGGAATGGAATCATGTCGAAGCACCGCCTTTGAACCAAAATTTCTTGGCCATCATCACCCCATTTGGATCGCGTGGATCATTCAATGTAGACCAATGGAAACGGTCAAAGGGAATCCATGGAAGGCTCTCTCCCCTGACAAAGACCACAGATCGAGAAAGCACAAAACAGAGATTCCGAGGCAAAGGTTCCGATGGCTGTAAGAGGGTGAAACAATGGCGAGAATCAATTCACGCTGCAATAGACTCGTCATTTTCTAAAGATACCGGTGGTTTTCTTCGAGCCATTTCTACGGGAGATAAATCCAAATTGAGCTTCCATATGAAAGCTGCCTTCGCCCATGCAGGCATCGGCCATTTGTTAGCGGTCAGTGGATACCACGTAGGACTCATCTGTTTTGTGCCGCTTGTTCTCCTCCGCAGCAGACGTTGGATGATCCGCTGCATTGCCTTGATCATGGCACTGGCATGTTCCTGGACATTTGTAGCCATTTGCGGCTGGCCTCCTTCGGCCATTCGAGCCGCAACCATGGTCGGTCTGTATGCCATTTGCAATTGCCTTCGACTTCCAATCAGCTCCATTCAAATATGGTCTGTGACGTGTGTTGGTATGATGCTTTGGAATCCCGATTTGGTGTTTGACGTTGGCACCCAATTGAGCTTTGCCGCCGTACTGGCTATTCTTTTGTTTGTCCAGATCACAATTGAAACATCACGATACAAAGCCATAATTGGCGCAATCGGTGTTCCAATCGCCGCGCAATTGGGTACGGTCTTTATCGCGATACCTGTCTTTAATTTGTTTCCGATTTTCTTCTTACCCTTCAACATCATCGCTCAATTAGACATGATCGTGTTGGGAATTCTTTTTGCCGTTTGGGGGTTCGGAATGGCCCTAGAGGTGCCCGAATCGGCACAAAAGTTATTCAGTGATGGAGTAGAACTATTCTTGGATAAGCAACTGGAAACCCTTCAATTCATTCAGCAGAAATATTCACTCGCGATCAATGTGGAACAGTCCGATTCATGGGCATGGTTCGCCTTAAGTGGGATATACTTTGTCACCGTCTTCTTACTCATTCAAAAAAGGCAGATCAAAAAGGAAATCCTTCTCTTGTCCATTGCCTGGGCCATTGTGATTGTTATCTGTGGGATTGTTCATCCCATGCAACGGCCAAGCCTCCGAATAAAATCATACCGCAAGCCTGTCATCCATCTGCAAGAAGGGTTCAGGGAGCGATTGTGGGTTTTTGACTGCAGAGATTCGAGCCTTGCCATGCGCAAGAGCATTATGAATGGTGTCAACCAGCCCGAAGTCATTTGCCTAAAACCTGGTCAATATTATAGCAATTCCAATGGCGATTTCATGCTTTGGACCTCGGATAGTGTCGCTCAGGGCTGCATAGCAAAACGCCCATGCAACTATCGTTACACAGGCGAAATATCCGGACTTCTGACGATTGGCCGGACCGAGATTCCCTGGGAATCTTGGGGGCCACATGCAGAAATTAATTGAGGTGGAGGAGATTCGTCAAAACCTGATCAACATAGCCTTCCCAATCAGGCAAATCGGCAATCGGTAAAATTGCATTCACCCGGTTGTTGCGACGGCTATAAATGGCTTCTACATAGAAACCATTCAACTCGAAAATACAAAGGATGTATCGGTTTTCAACGATGCGCTGCGCGAGGCATATTCCGTGGTCCCACATGTAATTTGTCTTCTCATCAAGAGGGAGGCGGTTGAAAGCTGTCAAGTCCATGATCGTTGGTATAAGTCGTTTGGCTTGGATACGTCTCCCGCTCCAAAAAAGTTACAAAAGGGCCTCCTCTTCTCTATCTTTCGCACATGAACGCAGTGCAACTCATTGAGTGTCCACGTGATGCTATCCAAGGCTGGCCTCAGGTTGTGACCACGAATGATAAAATTGCGTATTACAAGGCTTTGCTGGATGTAGGCTTCGATGCTATTGACATCGGCAGTTTCGTTTCGCACAAAGCTGTTCCACAGATGGCCGACACGCGAGAGGTCATCAATCGATTGCACGACGAAGGCTTATTTACAGCAGGCACGCGCATCTTGACGATTGTGGCCAATGAACGCGGAGCAATCGACGCAACGCAAGTGCCGGGCGTCACCGACATGGGCTTTCCTTTGAGCCTCTCTGAAACTTTTCAAGAAAGGAATACCGGAGCGAATATTGAGGAGGCTTGGAGACGACTCGACCGCGTCAAGCACCATTGCACCGGCCACGACAAGAAACTCGTCGTTTACCTCAGCATGGGGTTCGGGAATCCGTACGGCGATGCGTGGAGTCCACAGGTTCTCGGCGAATTCGTCGATTCATTAGCCGAACGCATAGAACCGGATGTCATTGCTTTGAGCGATACCGTTGGGACCGCTACACCCGAAATGATTGCATCCGCATTTCAATCCACCATCCCTCAATTCAAGCACATTACGTTTGGCGCCCATTTGCATGCGCATCCCGAGGAAGTTAAAAGTAAATTACAAGCAGCCTACGACAGCGGATGTCGCAGATTCGATGGGGCGTTGAGGGGCATCGGAGGATGTCCTATGGCTCAAAATGAATTGGTTGGAAACATTCCTACCGAACACATGGTCGCGCATTTCACGGAGCTCAATGCCTGGAATCTGAAAAATCAACGTGCCTGGGAGCATGCCATGAGCATCGCTGTCGACCTCTTCCAGACCTGATTTTTAGGTAAAAAAAATTGCCTCAGTTGAGGCAATATTCAAATAAATTCACTTGGAACTTATGCCGATGCATGTAGATCTGTTCGAACTTATTAATGTCGATGTGGATGCGGTAATGTTTCATAGGAGAGGTTAAGTGTCCTCTTCTACGAATTTTGTCGTCAAAAAGTTGCGTTTTGTCTAATATTCGCCTCGAATGGTTAGCCCGTTACTAAAAAGGCCAACCCTAGGCCAGCTATCGTGACCAGCATTTTATTCCGGTTGAAGTGATGGCCATCCCCTGTTTCAAACAAGATTGTGGTGCTAATGTGCAACAAAATACCAATCAGCAATCCTCCCGCATATTGAGGCAAGACAGCCGAAATTGCCGAATCGGAATGGAGCAAAGCGTCATAGAAAAGCATTCCCATGAGCGGTGTTAGACCGAAAAACGCCAAAGCCAACCATTGCTTCATTCGACTCACTCCAAATGCGTCAAGCAAACTCATCAACACCAAGGCAACTGGGAATTTGTGAAGAATCAGTCCCATCAACAGCGTAGAATCAATGGTTTCGATTCCAGTCAAGTGCACGTGTCCGGCATGGTCGTGATGTTCGTGACCGTGATGACCGTCATTGCTCAAAGGCATCGATTCAATGAATGCATGCAAACACAGACTGAAGTACATCGCCCAAGGCATATGGCCCTTCGCATTTTCTGATTCTTCATGGTGGGCATGACCGTGTTCGATGCCCTGCGAGATGTATTCAAGGATACCTTGAAGCAAAAAACCGAGGACCACAATGTACCCTGCGTTGGGATTCATCGCATACGCTTCTGGAACAAGGTGATTGAAGATGATTCCAATCAAAAACGCACCTCCAAACGCCAAGATCAGATTCAACTGACTGCGGAGAAGCGAACCAAACCGATCATAGACAAATGCACCGGCGATGGCAATCAAAAACAATATGAGGCTGGCAATCCACATGGCACTTAATGGGCGACAATAATACAGCGAGGACTGCTCTTCACCAACGGATCCAACTTATAATTTCCGAAGGTTTGGAAGGACCGGAAGCCAACCGTTTCGAGCATCGTCTGAAGGTTCTCCGGAGAAAATGCCTTGACGCGTTCAACATGATGCTGTCGTGTGCCCTCAGAATCAATGTACTGAATGGATTTTTCAATCCAACCATCTGCGATTCGACGGTTCAATTCGAACTCAATCCCACCTTTCATAATGCGCTCGAACGGAACCAACACATTCTTTACCTGGTGCAGGTTTAAAAAATCCAGGATAAAAGGACCTTGAGCCTGCAGCACCGTTCGAACCCCTCGCAGCGTTTGCTCGTGTTCCTCTTCCTTATCAAAGTAACCGAAACTCGTAAACAACATGGTGACAGCCTCAAACGCATCCGGCGCAAACTGCGATGCAATTTTTCGCATATCACCCTGGACGAATTGCAATCGCAATTCCGTTGATGAATGCATGGCATTTGCCTTAGCGATGCTATGCGCACTCAAGTCCATTCCCACGACCGTATGCCCCTTCGAAGCCATGGCTGCAGAATGTCTTCCTGCTCCGCATCCGATGTCTAGAATGCTTTGCTCCCTTGTGAGTAGCGTATGATGTTCCGTCAATTTCTCAACAAAAGCAATCGCTTCAAGCTCGGAACGATGGCCATACAAAAGATGATATTCCGGAGTATTGAACCAAGGCTCGAACCAATCGGGGGTGCTTTTCCACAAGTTTTTACTCATTACTCCTAAGGTGAGGGTTCGCTAAGTTCGTTTCTATCGCGTTACTTTGAGCTATGTCGATGGTAAATGCTTCTGAAATTGGTTTGCGGCCGTTGCGAGCGGCTTTTCTTTCCGAGGCCTCCCACCAAAACGGATTGGAGTTTCGATGGCGAGGTGCGATTGAAGAATCCTCGACCGTATTTATTTTGGAATGGATGGAGCAGCGGCTGAGTCAGCTGGACACCGGGGCATTGAACAAAAAAAGAATTCTAAGGGTAGCAATTGAACTGCTTCAAAACTTGCACCACCATGCAAAAGCCCCCAAGAAGGACGTATCGTTTGAGATCGTTTCCAACGACGACTCACATTGGTGGATTCGAACCGAAAATGCCGTCTCTACCGAACAAGAAAAATACTTGCAAGAGACACTTTTAGAACTCAATGCTATTGATGCCGATCAACTCCGAACCGTACAACGCAACAAAATTGCTCATCAAGAACGCAGTCAGCATGGAGGTGGAGGAGTTGGCTTAAACGAAATGATTCGAAAAAGCCTAGGACAAATGTTTGTTGAATTCGTTAATAGCAATAGCAATCGAAAAAATGTTATCTTCATAACCAAATTAGCACTAAAATGACAGACATTTTATTGGAAGGAACAGCGAAGACACCGGAAGTCAAGTTTTCGATAGACCCCATTAGCATGTCACTTTCGGGACGTTCCATCCCCGAGAACTCAATTGAGTTTTACAAACCATTGCTGGATTGGGTTGACCAAAGCATTCAATCACATCATGAGGAAATTTGCATTTCTGTCAAATTGGAATACTTCAATACAAGCAGCAGCAAATGCCTGATGGACCTGTTCAAACGCATTGAAAAGGCTGCACCTACGGCGAGTGTCGATTGGTATTACGAAGAAGAAGATGAAGACATGCTCGAAGCAGGGGAAGATTACGATGCCATCATTGACATTCCTTTCCGATTGATCGCCACCGCTTCCTGAATCAATCAAGACGTTTGCCCCATCCCAAGCGCTCTGGGAGTCGATTGACCAAAGCTAAATACATCACCAAAATCATTGACCATAGGATCAATCGATTGAAAAGAGGGGTAGAAAGCGTCCAAGGACCGATCTTCTTAAAAGGCACGTAAAACGGAGCATTCCAAGCCTGTTGCCCCAGTGGCAATTGATGAATGAATGAAGTTTCCTGGACCAGCCCCCTGCTGGTCATGGACACTCGACGTGTACGATCAGTTTGCATGACCCAGGAATGCAAGGATTCATTTTGATGACAATCTTTCAATGCTTTCAGATCTTGCTCTCGTGCAAGTTGCGTTCTTAAGGAGTCACGCTCGTGAAAAGCTTTTTTGTACTCCTCCCTGAAAGCTATGCGCAGTTGCTCCGCGTCGCGAATTGAATCCGTGGAATGGTTCCATGACTCCAACTCCTGCATGGCCCCCTCCCATTCTTTGGAACGGGATGCGACATCGTCAATCGATTGAAAGGACTTGAACCAAAAATCACGGCGCCAAGCTGAGCGTTCCAGACGATCCTCGCATTCGATGAATGGTTGAACCGCGGCATTGTTTCGACTGAGGTCCACGGCTATGCTTTCAAATCCCCATCGAGAGGCCATTATGTTTCCGACCCATGGAACGCGGTCCACTTCAGTAAAGACCGGATTGAATCGATCAAATCGTATGATTGCGCCTCCAAAAATAATCTGAGGGATGATCAACAATGGAATCATAACATAGATGGTCTTCGCGGATCGCATCGCCGAAGAGAGGTTCAGTCCCAATAAATTGGCGAAGGCACTCAAGCTGAAGAGTGTCCAGAACAGCGTGCCAAATGCATTTGGAATTTCTAAGATCAAAATAGAAATCGACGAATACATGAAGCTCTGTAACGCCGAAAGACTAAACATCAAGGCAATCTTGGATGTCAAATAAGCATTCCAATTGAGTTTTAAAAACCGCTCTCGTTTCAATAACGGTCGGTCCCGAAAGATTTCTTCCGCACTGAAACTAAGTCCCAAGAACAGAGAGACGATGACAGAAATGAATAAGAATTGCGGTAAATTCTCACTCAATCGATAACTGTAACCTGCAGCACCGTCTTGAAAACGAGTAAAGGTTGCAAGGAATATAGCCAAGAGCGGAGCTTGCAGCAGGTTCATCAACACGTACTGCCGATTGCTCCTTTTGGATCTGAAGTCCCGTTGCCAAAAGGTCCTCCACTGGGATGACCAAGAAGGTGAATCCGAAGTAGTAGGCATCTCTCTCACCGATTCATCCGCCTTCGTACTATTGGCGATCAAAACATTGTAAAAATCGAACCATTCTTCTGGAGAAACCCGCCGATTTGAAGTCACCTGACCATATTCATCCACCATACACGATTCAATGATGTCGAAAATTGATTCTGGATTTACTGTACCACAATCACGGCAAACCAAATCATTCGATTGCACCTGGTTCGAAAGCTGTTTGAAATATGCCAAACTCATTAAAGGATTGCCTTGAAAAACCGGGTAGCCGCCTGTGTCCAACATCAATAGATGATCGAACAGCTTGAAAATATCCGAACTCGGCTGGTGGATGACCACAAAAATCAACTTGCCTTTCAGCGTTAACTCTTTGAGCAGATCCATAATTTGTTCGCTATCTCGGCTCGATAATCCGCTCGTTGGTTCATCCACAAATAATACCGCGGGCTCGCGGATGAGCTCCAATGCAATGTTCAATCGCTTGCGCTGTCCTCCGGAGATCGTTTTATCCATTACGGAGCCCACTCGTAAATCCCGAATATCCCAAAGCCCCAGGCTACGTAAGGTATTGTCGACTGCAGCGTGTAGCTCGGACTTGTCCAAATCTCCTAAACTCAAGGCAGCGCTATACCGCAAATTATCCTGGACCGTAAGCTCCGAGATCAAAACATCATCCTGTGCAATGTGACCGATGAGACCAGAGGAAAAGCTATCATCCTGGTAAATGTCTCGCCCGTTGAGGAGGATCCGACCAAAACTCGGAGCCTGTGATCCATTCAAGATGTTAAGCAATGTTGATTTTCCAGAACCGCTTGAACCCATAATCCCAATCAATTGACCATCAGAGGCCGCAATTGAAATCGGTTTCAACGCAGATTCATGGGGATAGCGAAAGAAATGCGCCACATCCTCCACTTGGAATGAGATTCGATCAGGACGTGCCGTATAGACCGCGGCCTGAAGTAGAATATCACTGAAGAATAGTGCGTGACCACTCGCATCTTTTATGACACTGCCTTGGGTCATTGGCAAGCAACAACCCCGCACAATGGGCACACCATTCAAACGCAAATCGCCTCGGTCCACATCCTTTATGAAAAACAAGCCCTCGATCGATACACTACAAACCAAAAGAGGTTGATCATCATGATCTGCACCTACTTGTGCGGATAAAATGGCACCACCTGTCATTGCGTATGGCAAGGCCTCATCACGCGACTCCAACTTTGCAAATTGAGTCAAATCCTTTGCATCCGATTCTGCCAGATGCAGGGCACTTCCTAATACGGTCAAAAAGCTATCCGAATCGTCGATTGTGCCCGTAGCCTTGGCCAATTCGGCCAAGCGAATGAATACGACCAACCGATCTTTGGCGGTTAACTCACCTTTCAATTGGTTGCAAAGCACTAATAATTTGACCGATAGTTTCGACTTACGTTTGGCTAAACATGTTTCATCCAAAGCCTGTGGCATCTTGCGATTCAATTTCTCCAGGGCGACATCATATCGCTTCAGATAATCCTCTGTAACCGCCCTTGAAAGCCTTCCAAGCAGGTACCTACTCGCCGCTTGACGACCCAACATCGCCTCCCTTGCACTCCTGCCAGAGGCAAAAAGGGCAAATAGCCGCATAAGCGCATCAAGGATTCCTGTGGTCATCATTGTGCCCCCTTACGCTAAGAGGCCTCCAAAAGTTTCGTTTCGACCCGCCTAAAACTGACGTTCGTAGCATCCTTTATCAGGATTGCCGATGATTCTTGGATTTCCGTCTAGATCGACTGGAATTGAAAATTGACCGAAAGAACCATCCCAAAGGGCATTATTGGAATCGATGTGAAAATCCCTCGACGTGACGGATGCAAATGGAGGTACTTGGTCCACTGTGCAATTTTCCAGAATTGAAAGGGGAAACTCAATGTCCTGAACATCGACGGCACTATACCGAATTATAGGATTGACCGGAGGATTGTTCATGCTCACGACAAACTCATCGAAATCGGTCAGCGAATGGTTGTTGCCCCAAAAAATACAATTGTTGAACAAGCTCCCGTCAAAACTTCGCTGCTGGATTTGACCATTGACATCTTCGTACCAATCCGTCATGAGCACCGAAGGCGCCTGACGTACTCCTTCGGACCAATAATTTACAAATGAACAGTGGTCCATTCGGTAAGTCCCCCCTAAGGTGAACGCCGCTGTCGTTTGACCACAATCATAAAACAGATTGTTATAACCGTCTATTGTTGCTCCTTGAGCCAGCATACCAATAGCACTCATGTTGTAAATCTGTGTATTCTGTATCGTCAATGCCGCCGAATTGGAGGTGCCCGCAGTGTCCACTTGCAAACCAATGGTGCCATTTTTTAAAATCGCATGGCGAATCTCGCATTCCACGCCACCAAACAACCATATCCCACCACGTTGTGCCGTGACTTCCTCAATTCCATATTCCGTTTCAAATTCAAAATTCAACTCTATGCCCCATTGGCCGGCATATGCCTCATAATTTTCATCCAATCGATCGCCTTGAAAGACAACTTCCTGACCCAGTTGACCCGAAACATTTAAGGTGGACTGGTAAACCAATAGACCACCTCCATCGTGCACATGCACCTGCGTTCCCGGCAATATGGTCAAAGAGCATCCAGGTTCCACCTCAACGATGCCATAAATCACGTGAGGCAAATCAGAAGCCCAGGTCTCATCGCATGAAGGCAGCACCGTAATCTCATTCAATCCGCCATGGAAATGAGCGTTTTGGCCCCAAGCCGCCAATGTGACCAACTGCTCATTGCCATTGGTCACAAATCGAATGTAATCTTCGATGACAAAGGGTGTACTCCCTTGGGTTGGGTCAACGGTCACCTCAATAAAAATCCACAAACTATCATTGGCAAGCAAAGGCCAATCTGTGACTGTGGGCCCCACTGCCCCATCCACATTGATGCGAAAAGGCGAATCAAGACCTTCGAGCACTTCTATTTCATCAATAAGAACAGCACTCCCATTGGGGTTGAACACCTTCAAGGGCAACGTGACAGAACCAATGGTCGTAAAGACCGTGTCAAAAAGTATGGTGTCTGCTGAAAATTCCAAGGTCAAGCTGGAATCGTCTGAGTACCTCACCTTCCCGCAACCTGAACCAAAAACCATGCAACTGAGCATGCATAAAACCATGGTGTAGCCAACCAATTCCGAAAGGCGGCTCAATCTTGGATTCAAGAATTTTTTTAAGGAAACACGCATCGTTCGCAAAGATGAAGCTGTTTGAGACGAAAACGAAACCAGACACAGATAATTGTCTTGAGGTGGTCAAGCAAAAAGCCATGCCAATCACTCTTGGATGGCATGGCTTTTCAATTCAGTCGTTTACTGAAGCTTTTATCCCAAGTAACTCTTGAGAATTCGGCTTCTACTCGTATGCTTCAACCGTCGGATTGCTTTTTCCTTGATTTGACGGACACGCTCACGTGTCAAATCAAATCGCTCTCCAATCTCTTCAAGGGTCATGGGATGCTCTCCGTTCAAACCGAAGTACAGGCGAATCACATCGCCCTCACGCGGTGTCAACGTGCGCAATGAACGTTCGATTTCTTTCCGCAAAGACTCGGTCATTAAGTCGGTATCCGGCGATGGCGTGTCCCCCGTTCGCATGACATCGTACATATTACTCGATGACTCATCACCATCCTTCAATGGTGCATCCATGGAAACGTGTCGCCCTGCATTCTTCATGCTTTGCTTCACTTCGTCCAGCGTCATATCCAATGTCTCTGCCAGTTCAGCAGCCGTTGGAGGCCGCTCAAACTCCTGCTCCAAACGAGCAAATGCCTTATTGATTTTGTTAATTGAACCAATCTTGTTCAACGGCAATCGGACAATTCGGCTCTGCTCCGCGAGTGCCTGAAGGATACTTTGACGAATCCACCATACCGCATAAGAGATAAACTTAAACCCACGCGTCTCATCGAAGCGCTGCGCTGCTTTGATCAATCCGAGGTTGCCCTCATTGATTAAATCAGGCAATGAAAGCCCTTGATTTTGATATTGTTTTGAAACGGAAACCACAAAACGAAGGTTGGCCTTGGTCAATTTCTCAAGAGCAACTTGATCGCCCTTTTTGATCCTGCGTGCCAACTCAACCTCCTCCTCGGCGGTGATCAAGTCTACACGACCAATTTCCTGCAGGTACTTATCCAACGATGCGGTCTCGCGGTTGGTTACCTGTTTTGTAATTTTCAGCTGCCTCATTTATTGGGTGCTTTAGTTATTGGTTCTCGATTCTTTTATACTCGCAACAATCAGAAAGGTTACTCTGAGTCAGAAGAAGACTGTTGATCTCCTCGTGGACCACGGTCCCGACCGCGATCACTGCGCGGGTCACGTCCACGATCTCCGCGGTCTCCACGGTCTCCGCGTGATCGCTCAGGACGCTCAACATATCCCTCTGGCTTTGGCATCAGCACCTTTCGGCTTAATTTGATTTTCCCTGTCTTGTCGTCTCGTCCAACAACCTTAAACTTCACGACCTCGCCTTCTTTCAGGATGTCTTCCACGCGATCAACGCGCTTCCAATCCAATTCAGAAACGTGGAGCAAACCGTCTTGACCTGGGATGACTTCAACAAAAGCCCCGTAAGGCATGATGCTCTTTACCTTGCCCTCATATTCTTCGCCAATTTCAACAGTTGGCGGGAATGCGATGGCCTTAATTTTTGCAACAGCAGCTTCAATTGCTGACTTATTGGATGCTGAAATTTCCACGATTCCCTTGCCGTCCACATCTTCAATGCTGATGACGGTTTCCGTATCTGCCTGAATCTCCTGAATAATCTTGCCGCCTGGACCGATAATTGGTCCAATGGATTCGCCCGGTACTTGCAACGCCACAATCCGTGGTGCGTGGTCCTTGTAATCGGCGCGAGGCTCGGAAAGGCTGTGCAACATTTCACGACGGATGTGGTGACGTCCTTCTCGGGCTTGCTCCAATGCTTCGCGCAATTGTTGGAAACTCAAACCTTTGATTTTGATGTCCATTTGGCAGGCAGTGATGCCTTTCTCCGTTCCAGTGACTTTAAAGTCCATATCACCTAAATGATCTTCATCCCCAAGGATATCAGATAGGACGACATATTTGCCCGATTCTTTATCGGTGATAAGCCCCATTGCGATTCCTGAAACTGGCGCCTTGATTGGAATACCTCCATCCATCAAGGCCAGGGTTCCAGCACATACGGTTGCCATGGATGACGAACCATTTGATTCCAAAATTTCACTCACCAATCGAATGGTGTATGGACAATCTTCGACCGCAGGTAAAATTGGTTTGAGGGCGCGCAACGCGAGGTTACCATGTCCTACCTCTCGACGGCTTGTGCCGCGCAAAGGCCGCTCTTCACCTGTCGAAAATGGTGGGAAGTTGTAATGCAAAAGGAATTTCTCCGTCTTGCGAACCAACGCGCCATCGATGAGCTGCTCGTCCAATTTGGTCCCCAACGTAAGCGTCGTCAACGATTGAGTCTCTCCTCGGGTGAAAATCGAGCTGCCATGCGTTCCGGGCAAGTAATCCACTTCCGTCCAAATCGAACGGATATCTGTTGGCTTGCGCCCATCCAAACGAGTTTCTTCATTGAGCAACAAATCTCGGATGGCCTTCTTCTGCACCGCACTGATGTACTGACGCAACATGAAAGCCTTTTCATTTCGCTCCTCATCGGAGAGCGTCTCCATGAAGGAGTCTTTGATGGCCTTGAAAGAAGCTTTGCGTTCTTCTTTCGACTTACCGACCTGTGCCGCTTTGTAGAATGGTTCGGTCAGTGCTTCATTGACACGCGACCGCAAATCTTCATCGTGGTTCTCATGCGAATACTCTCGCTGAACACCATAATGTCCTGTGCTTTTCGCCAGCGCAATTTGCGCTTCACATTGTGCTTGAATTGCCTTGTGCGCAGCTTCGATGGCATCCACCATCTCGTCTTCGCTCACCTCAGACATCTCGCCCTCCACCATGACAATGCTATCCATGCTTCCCGCAACCATCATATCCATGTCCGCGCTCTCTAATTCTGTGCGGTGTGGGTTGATGACAAATGCTCCATCGATTCGTGCAACACGCACCTCCGAAATGGGACCATCAAATGGAATATCGCTGACAGCCAAACACGCAGAAGCGGCCAAACCAGCCAGGCTGTCGGGCAAAACTTCAGCATCCGCTGACATCAATTGAATCATGACTTGGGTTCCCGCGTGGTAATCAGACGGAAATGTGGGGCGAAGCGCCCGATCTACGAGTCGCATGACCAGCACTTCCGTATCAGAAGGGCGTGCCTCACGTTTGAAGAAACCGCCGGGGAATCGACCCGCCGCAGCATACTTCTCGCGATAATCCACCGTAAGGGGTAAAAAATCCATGTCATCGCGCACTTCGTGCGATGATACTGCCGTTGCCAGCAGCATTGTGTCGCCGCATCGTACGACGACTGAACCGTGCGCTTGCTTTGCAAGCTTGCCAGTTTCGAGGGTGATCTCGCGCCCGTTGCCGAGATCAATGGTTTGGTTGTGTACCGTATAATTCATCTTTCCTGTAAATGCATCTTGTTCCTTGAACTCCCTTGAGCCAAGGCGTATAAAAAAACGAAAAAGGCAACGGTGCTTTACCGATTGCCTCTCTCGTTTTCAAAATTTCATAATTAGCGACGTAAACCGAGTTTGGACACAATTGCACGGTAACGCGCGATGTCCTTTGCCGAGAGATAATCCAACAACTTTCGTCGCTTACCGACCAATTTGATCAGAGCCCGCTGGGTGTGGAAGTCCTTTCGGTTCTTCTTCAAATGCTCTGTTAAGTGAGCAATCCGGTATGAAAACATTGCCACCTGCGCTTCCGCATTTCCGGTGTCTTTGTCATTTACCCCATGCTCAGCAAAAAACTCCTTCTTTTTGTCTGCGTCTAAGTAATACATGTCGAAATCATTTAGATGTTCGTGATGTGAATAAAGGCGCGAAGATAAGCCTTCTATCTTTGGTTAACAACGCACCACACACATTTCTGCTCGATCACCAGCAGCATCGCGCCAGCGGCCTTCTAAGTTCGAGACGCTTCAGGAGCATCATACATCGCCTTGAGGCTAAACGCGATTTTTTCTTTGAGGTCTTTGCGCTCTACAATAGCGTCCAAGAATCCATGTTCCAATAAAAACTCGGAACGCTGAAATCCCTCGGGAAGATCCTTGCCAATGGTTTCTTTAACCACTCTCGGCCCAGCGAATCCAATCAAAGCATTGGGTTCCGCAATATTCATGTCCCCCAGCATAGCGAATGACGCTGTCACGCCGCCCGTTGTGGGATCCGTCAATACCGAAATATAGGGAAGCCCTGCTTTGGCTAGCAATGAGAGCTTCGCACTGGTCTTCGCCATTTGCATCAAGCTCAAACCCGCTTCCATCATTCGAGCCCCACCTGATTTGCTGATGCAGATGAAGGGACATCCCTTTTTCAATGACAAATCAATGCCACGGGCGATTTTTTCGCCGACTACGCTTCCCATGGACCCGCCGATGAACTGGAAATCCATGCAAGAAATCACCACGGGAATGCCTTCCAAATCACCGGAGGCGGTGCGCAAAGCGTCAGTGAGTCCCGTTTTCTTCTTGGCAGCAGCCAGTCGACTGGAATAAGACTTGGTGTCAATAAATTTCAAAGGATCTTCACTCTCGATCTTTGGGGCCACTTCTCTGTATTTGCCTTCGTCGAAAAGCAACTCAAAATATTCTTCGCTTCCCACCCGATCGTGATGTCCGCAATAGGTGCAGACATGAATTCGATCCGCATGTTGCTGCGACGTCACAACCGTTTTGCAATTGACGCATTGATGCCAAGCACCTTCTGGAATCTCCTTCTTATCGGTGCTTTTGGTCGTAATGCCGTCCTGTATTCGCTTAAACCAACCCATAGTGTGTCAAATTTCCGGGCTAAGTTAAAGCAATCCTGAAACTGGCATTCAAAATGGATAACCAATGCCCAAATGAAGCGCCCCTTTTGATGGACCTTCTGAAATCCAACGCTTACCGGGCATTTGCACGGGGTCATGCAAACGCAGTGCAGCATCCACTCGAAAAATAAAAAACTCGAAATCCAATCGGGCGCCAACACCCGCTCCCCAAGCCAGAGATCGCAAATCAAATGTGAGTTTTTCACTCGCTACATCGGCACTCGAATTTTGCAACCATACATTTCCTAAATCTGTAAAAAATGCCATTTCGAACACTTCAGTCAGGTCTTTTCTTGTTTCGACGCTCAACTCGCCTTGCAAATCGCCGAGCCCCGAAACGAAACCGCCATTGAAATCATCAGGGTTTGCGAATCCCGGACCTAAATCGCGTGCACTCCATCCGCGCAAACCATTTGCTCCACCAGCGAAAAAAGACCGGTCAAATGGAATTCCATTAAAATTCGCACCGTTCACCGCCCAACCGCCGCGCAACCGCCCATGCCATGAAGTACCTTTCTGTTGGTTCTCTTTCCTCTCCCATATCCACTCTCCTTCCGTGCGGAAATAATGGGCAAAGGGAATGTTGCCGAGAAGCAATTGGCCCGATTCGTTGGAAGCCCAATTCCGATTATTTGCGAGTGCTTCCAATCCCCATCCGGTCCATTCTGCCTGGATGCGAAAGGAACCGCCCACCCTTGAACTGACCGACCAATCTGTTCTCCAATCTACCCGGGACAAGATCGATGCATAGTCCTGAAATCTTGCCGTCAAGTATGGATTCGATTGATCCTCGAGCCATTGGCGAAACCCCTCCTCTGTGCTGATTTTCAAACGCCTAAACTCCATCAAATCCATGCGAAATTCACTGCGACTTGCCGGATTCTCGATGAAGTGAAAACCCCACTTAAAAATCAATGAGTTTTGGGCATATTCAGGCCTGTTTTCACGGCCCCAATTGAAGGCAAAATCGGATCGCGCACGGTTGGAAGGACGCAATTTCAGCAAGGGAATCGGCGGAATTCCCAATGTTGAATAATGCGCCTGCACCATCCAAGCTCCGCTGTTGGGCACCAAGTAATCGTTCGAATATGAGAACGGCCGAGTAGAAGTGATTCCGCCTGACAATTGGATGTCCCACTCATCTCCGCGCCCTGAAGCAAGTCGATCCATTAACGACCAGCTCAGAACAGGACCATATCGCGCATCCGTTCGCGTCATATCCAACGACGTCGTCATTCCAAATCGCTTAGCGGGATGAAGCAAAACATTCACATCATAAATCAATTGTTCATTTACAAGTCCGTTGAAGGAACCTGGAATGTCCACACGCGAAACACACGGCAATTCGACAACGCGCCTCTGGGTCTCTTGCAAGACTCTGTCATTGTAGCGCATCCCTTCTTCAATGGACATTAAAAATTCCACAACATTCGAGCGAATCAGCGAATCGTTTTCTGCACCTTCCACTGACCAGGTAACACGACCAAACCTAGCCTCTTTGTGCGGTTTGGGAGTTTCTTCATTGAACCAGCCCTCTGGTGCCAACTCAATTTCCAACTTCACTTCATGCAAATGTCGAGCTTGGCTCGTATCCGCTATAAAATTAACGTGGGATGCTTGCACAGAGGCAAATCCACGGTTGCGCAGGTCCCGTGCTACCTGATTTCGCGTGGCCTCCAGATCATCCACGGCGAAGTCATCGCCCGGCTTCATGTCAATCTCGATCTGGGAAACAGCACCATCCATGCCCATTTGATTGTCGGACCAATCAATCGAACCAAGCTTCCACAATGGGCCTGGCTCCAAAAGATACCTAACCTCAACTGTCCGTTCCTTCGTAGAATCGATGACCGCACTACAATCCGCATCTAAAAAACCCAATTGTTTGCTGATGAACTTGATGTTTAAAGCGGTCCGTTGCACGAGCGCAACATCAAGTTTTGCTGGTGACTCCCCTACCTTTTCCGATAACCACCAGCGAAGACCTCCGATTGGTTTGCCTAAATCTTGGCGGCGCTGAATGGCACGTTCAAGGGCAGCAGGGCGGACCAATCCGTGCAATCGCATAGGAATGCGTATCCCCAAGAATTTTGCATTGGAAGCGATACGCATACCGGAATCAAAGGATTCTGCTTTCAAATCAACCTGCTTGGGATTGGACCATTCAATCGTTTGACTCTGCAGGTAAATGGCATCCTCTTCCATCATTCGCAACGGGGAACAACCCGACCCTGCGAACACGCAAACCGCCGCAAGATATCCATACCTTCGCCGCAAGCTTTTACCACAAATGACCCGCGAAGAAATCTTACAAGTTAAATCCTTGAGCAAGCGAACCGAACGCAAGGCGCGTGGACAATTTATCGTTGAAGGGATTAAAAACATATCGGAATTGGCGTCAAGTCCGTTTGGAATTGAGCGAATTTACTATACGCAGGGCATGGACGAACACATTCCTGAACAACTTATGGCAAGATCCCAAGCCGTGAGTTCAAAAGCAATGGACCGGATTTCTCAATTAAAAACGCCTCCAGGATTGATTGCTGTTGTGGGAATTCCCTCTCAAAACATGGACATCCTCGATGAGCTTGCCAATCAAAAACTCCCCTTCGCTTTGGTCGCAGATGGAATACAAGATCCCGGAAACCTTGGAACCCTAATCCGTTCGGCCGATTGGTTTGGGATGCACGCCTTATTTGTTACCGAGAAAACAACAGACCCCTGGTCGACGAAATGTGTTCAGGCTTCCATGGGCTCCATTTTCAAAGTCCCTGTTTTGGAATGGAAAGATGAGTTTGAAGCGAAAACAGCGCTGCTAAAGCATTACGCATTGGACCTCGACGGCGTAACATATCATGAAGTAGCCTGGAGCGCTGGACTCATTTGGGTTGGTTCAGAAAGCCACGGACTGCAGGTGGCTGAAGCTTTGCCCCACCAGAAAATCACCATCCCCCGCCTCGGACGAGCTGAATCATTAAATGCTGGAGTTGCCGGCTCCATTGCTTGCGCAGAAATTGCGAGAAGCTTCGGCAAAACCTGAAGAGGTAAAAAGTGGCTAAACCAGCTCTTTTTCGATCGAATGGATGCGATTCAAGAGCGGCATGGATGTGATTTCACACCATTTACGGGTGATTTGTTCCTGTGAAAAGTTCAAGTCACTCATTGCATCGATCATCTCCTCCAATCGCTGAATACAGCGCTGACCGACCGCGTCACTGACAGCTTTGGGCGCCCAATCTTCAGGCCAATTTTTTACGTGCCCTTCATTCAAGTCCCACAACTTTTTCGCTGCCCAATGCTGCGAGGGCCATTCCTTCATACCGGCATGAATCTTTTTATCCATTTGAATCGCCATGCTCACAGCGGGCCGAATGCCTTCCTTCGGTGCTTCCCAAAGCATCGGTTCCGAAAAAGCGACATGAACAGCGCCCTTGAAACCGAAAAGGCCTTGCTTCATACTCCTCTCATCTTCTCCCGCCTGCTTCTCATAATCGCCACCGTTCGCTTCGCGCAACAAGAGCTCCCGAACCTTCATTCCATCGCAAGGATCCCACTCGTAACTCAAGGTGACTGGGTGCACACGCATCGCGTTCCAATCCTCTCCATCCTTTCGATTCACCAGCATTCGAATCAATGCAGGCGAAGTTCGATCATCTCCATCTTTCGCTCTTCCTTCTCGATGTGCAAGCCACAAACTTGAGCGTTCTTCAAGTATGACATGCCGGACATAATCAGCAACTTCAGCACTGCTCATCAGCTGCTCCCGAGGCGTTCCGCCCCGACTGACGATGAAGCTTTTGTTCAATCGCACCAACGCCTCGACCCAGGGCGTTTCCAACAAATTACTGCCAATGCCTATTTGCGTGGTTGGATGGCCAAGAGACAACAGCCCCATATTGATCAAAGAAGGGTCTAAAACGATGTCTTTGTGATTGGAAATGAACAATGCACCATGCGAATCAAAGCCCTCAGGAAAAGAAAATGTAACTTCATCCGCAGTGTTATCAAGAACCAATTGCACAAACGGTTTTGAAACTTCTGCCTGAAAGTCATCAACGCTTTGAATGTTGGAAACCCCTTGAAGCAACTGCGATGCAGCCGCTTCGCCCATGAAAGGAATCAGTTGATCCGACCAATCCATCGACTGCAACAACGTCTGAATAGCACCAGGCACTTCACCCTTTAAAAAAGGCCGCATATGAGCAAATGTGTCTTGCATGTTTCGAGCGCAATTTAGGCAACCTAAATTTGTCACATGACATTTTCTGAGCTGAAGCTGACCCGACAATTCCTCAACGCGATCGAAGACGCCGGTTATCAGGAGCCTTCTCCCATCCAAATCAAGGCCATACCGCCTTTACGCTCCGGTCAAGATGTCATCGGGATTGCACAAACGGGAACGGGCAAAACAGCGGCTTTTCTTTTGCCGTTGCTCCAGAATCTCAAATACGCGCAACATGACGAGCCACGTGCACTTGTGCTGGCCCCCACTAAAGAACTCGCATTGCAGATCCATCATGAAGCGCTGAAATTCGCGGCGTATACGGACCTTCGAATCATAGCGCTGTACGGTGGAGTTGGACCCAAAAGCCAAATCGAAGCGCTTCAGGAAGGTTGCGATTTGGTCATTTGCACCCCAGGACGTTTCATTGAGCTTTACAGCCATGGTCATGTAAAGACAAAGCGGATCAAACAACTGGTATTGGACGAAGCCGATCGCATGATGGACATGGGATTCATGCCTCAATTGCGCCAAATCCAGGAGATTATCCCAAACAAACGTCAGAACATGCTCTTCTCGGCCACTTTTCCACAACGCGTAGAACGGCTTGCCGACGAGTTCCTTTTGTGGCCCATACGGATTGAAGTCACCCCAGAATCAACGCCGGTTGAAACGGTTCGACAGCTGAAACTGGAGTTGCCCAATCATCGCACCAAGATTGCTTTCATTGAATGGTGGATCAAGAATTTCCTCGGTGAGAAACGCTTGTTAATTTTCGCACGCAAGAAAGAAGAAGCGGAAAATTTGGCCCGTTATCTTCAGCGTTCTTTTGATTTTGGAATTCGGACCATTCACAGCAATAAAGGGCAAAATTCTCGCATCAATGCAATGGAGGATTTCAGATCTGGCGCTGTGCGAATACTGGTTTCCACGGATGTCGCAAGTCGCGGTATTGACGTGCCAGAAACGGAAATGGTCATCAACGCCTCCGTGCCGCGAGATCCGCATGAATATGTGCATCGCATTGGCCGAACAGGACGCGCTTTCCGGGATGGAACCGCACTGACCATTAACGATCCAGCAGAACGGTATGCGTTGGAGCGAATTGAAGCATTGGTCGGGGAACCACTGGAGGAAATAGAAGCACCGGAATCCCTGGAATCATTCGATACTCCTAGGCATGAGCGTCAGATGCAAGCACGAGAAATTGACCGTGAAATGCGCAAAAGAGATCCCAACTATCGAGGAGCCTTCCATGAAAAGAAAAAGAAAGGAAGCAAGACAACGTCTTCGCGGTCAAATCGGAAGCCGAGAAAGTAATTTGTCAGGCAAGTCCGACCAGGGGGTCAAGCCTTCTCCATGCAAAATATAGCCTTCTTCATAGCACATGATCGCCAGGCGACCGTCATCCAAAGGCTGCACATGGGTGTGAAAATTGAAGTCAAAGCCTTTGCGGCGCAGCCAAATCATGCGGCTTTCCTCTGTCATTTCATCTTTGACCAAATCCTTTAGTGAGACGAGAAGCGACCAATTGCGAATCAACACTTTTTCCACCTCTTTTACGGTGGAGGACTTCACATGACTTCTCCTATGTTGGCGCACGCGACAAACATCATTGCAGAATTTCTTGTCCATTCTGCCGCGCAATGTGCTGCCACATTCCTGGCAGCGACTACTGGGGAACTTTAGAATCATGCCGCAATAAAAACACAAGTAACATACTTGTTATGTGTCGTTTACAACCGGCGCCACAAAATTCACAGCCGCAGACTAGCCCGCTTTAATGTGGCTTCAATTGAATTTTACCGACCAGATCAATAAATAGTTTTGTGAGCTTTGGCTCTGCTTTTTGAGCCATGGCAACTACTTCATCCAAATCAAAGGGTTTCAAAGCATCCGGATTGCATTCATCTGTGAGAACGCTCACGGCTGCGCAAGGCATTTTCATATGAACGGAGGCAATGACCTCAGGAACAGTGGACATTCCCACTGCATCTGCGCCGATGGCACGCAAATAGCGATACTCCGCTCGTGTTTCCAATTGGGGACCCGCAACACTGGCGTATACGCCTTTCTGAACATCGATGCCTAATTCCATTGCAGTCTCTTTCAAAAGGGCCGTAAGGGTTGCATCATATGGCTCGCTCATATCTGGGAATCGTGTTCCGAGGGTTGGGAAGTTAGCTCCACGGAGCGGCGTATCCGGCAACAGATTGATGTGGTCCTCAATCACCATTAATTCGCCTTTTCCAAATGCAGGATTCAGGCTTCCGGAAGCATTCGAGATTAAAAGAGCCTTGGCGCCCAGCATCCTTGAAATCCGCACGGGCTTGACCACTTGCTCCATCGAATAGCCCTCGTAAAAATGAAATCGACCCTGCCAGGCGACTACTTTCTTGCCCTTTAAAACACCGTAAATGAGCTTCCCAAAATGCTGCTCAACCGTTGCTACCGGAAGGTGTGGAATTTGACTATAACTCCAAGAATGAATAATCTCAATGGAGTCCACAAGCCCTCCAAGTCCCGTACCAAGAACGATTGCTACATCCACGTCTTCTATGCCGCGCTCCCGCAAATAAGCTGTTGATTCATTCAATTCTATTAGTGCATCCATGCCCTCATTTTTATGTTTTGGGTGAAATCATCTCCGAAATGATTCTGGCAACCCTTTGTACTCCTCAATATTGACCTCAACAAAGCTATAAAAACAAGATTGTCGACCTTTGAACCATTCGAAAGAAAAAAATACCCGAATGCCAACGACCAATCCGACAAAACCCATCGCCATTGTTGGCGCCGGAGCCATGGGCTCTGGGATTGCGCAGGTAGCCGCTCAAGCAGGATGCTCCGTGATCTTGCTTGACAGCCAGCAAGAAGCCCTAGATCGAAGCAATGCTGCCTTGCAAAAGGTGGCTGCACGGCAGGTAGCCAAAAATCGCTGGAGCCTGGATGAATCCGAAGCCATTCAAGCCCGAATCCACCGAACCTGTGAATTTGAACAAGTGGCGGAATGTGACTTGGTCATCGAAGCCATTCTGGAGGACCTCGGGGCCAAAACAGCTCTCTTTCATTCCTTGGAAGAATGTGTAAAGCCATCGACCATACTCGCCACCAATACCTCTTCGCTTTCCATTACGGCATTGGCAGGCACATTGCGTCACCCCCAACGTTGCATTGGCTTGCACTTTTTCAATCCAGCCCCACTCATGGCACTGGTCGAAATTGTTCCGGCATTGCAAACAAGTCATGACGTAATTGAGCAATGCCAATCCTGGTTGATGGACTGGAACAAATCTGCAGTCATTGCCAAGGACACTCCGGGATTCATCGTCAACCGACTGGCTCGACCGTTTTACGGCGAGGCGTTGCGCATTGCTGAAGAAGGCGAATACGGAATCCATACCATTGACTCCGCAATGAAAGCAGTTGGATTCCGCATGGGACCTTTTGAATTGATGGATTTGATTGGCAACGATGTCAATTATGCCGTCACTTGCACGGTATTTGAGGCTTTTTATTTCGACCCTCGTTATCAGCCAAGCCTTATTCAAAAGCAACACGTGGATGCCGGATGGCTCGGAAAGAAAACAGGAAGAGGATATTACACCTACTTAGTGGATGGAACGCGCAAGGCAGAACCAGTGCCTGCGGACTTGGATGAAGCCGCTTTTGCGGACATCTCCAATCGCATTCTCGCACTCCTGATCAATGAAGCGGCGGACGCTTTGCGATTGAAAATCGCGAATGAACAAGATCTGGAAACCGCCATGACCCGCGGTGTCAATTATCCGAAAGGGCTTCTGAAATGGAGCAATGATTGGGGAATCAGCAACGTGTTGAGCAAACTCGAAGCCATGCAATCTACGTACGGCGAAGATCGTTACAGGCCTTCCCCTCTGCTGAAGGAAATGGCGCGCGAAGGAAGAGCCTTTAACGTCTAACCATCATCAAGCGTAGGCATCCAACAAAACGTCTAGAATTTCTGAAGCCGATTTTGTAATTGGCGTTCCGGGGCCAAAGATTCCCACGGCACCCATCGCAAAGAGCGCCTCGTAATCTTTCACTGGAATCACTCCGCCTACTACGACCAAAATATCGTCCCTCCCTTGGGAATTCAATGCGGCAATCAGTGCAGGCACTAAGGTTTTGTGGCCCGCTGCCAAAGTGCTGATTCCAACCACGTGCACGTCGTTGTCGACCGCTTGTTTCGCAACCTCCTCGGGCGTTTGGAACAACGCTCCTAAATCAACATCGAACCCCAAATCAGCGAATGAAGAAGCGACCACCTTGGCGCCTCGGTCATGCCCATCCTGGCCCATTTTCGCAACCAAAATACGAGGCTGACGCCCCACCTTCGCGGCGAATGACTCAGCCCGTTTGACGACTGCTTGGTATGCTTCTTGACCTTCCATTGCTCGCGAAAAGATACCACTGACCTTTTGAGTTTTCGGTTTAAATCTGCCATAGACTTCCTCCAAGGCCAAACTAATTTCACCCAACGTCGCGCGTGATCTTGCCGCCTTCACAGCCAAATCGAGCAAATTTGAGTCCTCTTTTGCCCCTCGCGTTAGCGCTTGCAGCGCTGCATTTGCCTTTTGCGTACTTCGGTTGGCCTTGACATGTTGTAAGCGACGCTCTTGATCCAAACGAACGGCTGACTGATCAATTTCAAGCGTAGCGAGCTCCTCTTCTTCTTCCAACACAAAGAGATTGACACCAATCAATCGATCCTGGCCCCGATCAATACGTGCTTGCTTTTTTGCTGCTGCAGCTTCAATTCTGAGTTTTGGAATGCCTTGTTCAATGGCCGAAGACATCCCTCCCGCTTCGTCAATTTCCGCGATCAAAGCATCGGCCTTTTCAACCATCTGACGCGTCAAATCCTCCATCATTCGAGATCCATGCCAAGGATCTACGGCCTTGCAAAGACCGGCTTCATTTTGAAGGAAAAGCTGCGTATTGCGGGCGACACGCGCCGATGCCTCCGTCGGTAAGGCGATGGCCTCATCCATGGAATTGGTGTGAAGTGATTGTGTGCCGCCAAAAACAGCAGACATCGCCTCGAGCGTCGTGCGGGCGACATTGTTCCATGGGTCTTGTGCCGTCAGCGACCAACCACTGGTCTGGGTATGGGTTCTCAGCATCAATGACTTGGGATTTTTAGCTCCCAACTTTTTCATGCAATCGGCCCATATTAGTCGCGCCGCGCGCATTTTAGCTATTTCCTCAAAATGGTTCATTCCACTTGCCCAGAAAAAACTCAAGCGAGGTGCAAACGCGTCGATATCCAAACCAGATTGAATGCCCGTCTTCACATACTCGAGGCCATCCGCCAGGGTGTATGCCAATTCCAGCTCGGGTGTGGCTCCTGCTTCTTGCATGTGATAACCCGAGATGGAAATGGAATTGAATTTGGGCATGTGCTCCGCTGTAAACTGAAAAATATCCGAGATGATGCGCATGGAAGGCACGGGGGGATAGATGTAAGTATTCCTCACCATGAATTCCTTCAAGATGTCATTTTGAATGGTTCCCATCAGCGCATTCAATTCCACTCCTTGCTCCTCGGCTGCGACAATGTAGAAAGCCAGAATGGGCAGTACCGCGCCATTCATCGTCATGCTCACTGACATTTCTCCGAGGGGAATGCCATCGAACAAGCGCTTCATGTCCTCCACGGTGTCAATGGCTACGCCCGCCATCCCCACATCTCCTGTTACCCGCGGATGGTCGCTATCGTATCCCCGATGCGTTGCAAGATCAAATGCAACACTCAGTCCTTTTTGACCTGCTGCCAAATTCGCTCGATAAAACGCGTTCGACGCTTCAGCGGTTGAAAAGCCCGCGTATTGACGAATGGTCCACGGGCGGGCCGTATACATACTCGCGTATGGACCACCCAAATAAGGCGCTTGACCCGGACCAAACATTTCATGCTCCTGGCGCCTTGGCGTCTCGGGGTAATGCGGTTTCTGATTCATAGCTTGGATTCAAGGTAAGCGGACCACGCGGCCTCCAGCAGATTGGAAGACCAACGGTCCACGGTACGGCTGCCTCCCATCGGATCAAATGTTCGATGCAAACCGGCTTCTTCTCGCATCAAGTGTTGGATGTTACGAGCCCAACGCAAAGCGTTTTCATCCGGAGGAAGCTCGGACTTGGACTTGATGTGCGGAACGGTTTCCAGACCATCGGCTCCGCCAATGATTGCAGCATAGGAGGCAACTGTCAAATCGATCAGGTGGTCGGTTTCCAATTCATCACGGAACGTCACATCCGATGTAACTGCATCAATCCAAACCGCTTGGTCGTCCAATTGATTTGCAGCCAACCAACGCGACCAGAGCGCCCGTAACGCCCGCAGCCCAGCAACCTCCTCCATGACATCTACAGATGTCCACCATCGCCAAACCATGCGATTGAGCTCATCTTCAATAACCGCATCTGAGGCCTTTGCCCACTTCAGCCAATGGTCCAAGAGCAAGCAATGCTCAACCAATGCTTCCATCAGGTTCAAGCCCCGCAATCGATGGTCGGATGAACCAAATCGCCAGATCCGCAAATGCGGTGCCTCGTCCAGCATTCGCCAATGATCATGCATCTGAGCTGACCCAACCGCTGATGTCACATCCAGTCCACAAGAGCCGCGCCATCCTGCCTCTAACAGTACACGCACATCCAATTTGTTCGCATGAAACAGCTTCGGTTCCACGTGCAGTTCCACCATATTCATATGCACGCCATCGAACCAAGTCATATCACAATCAGAAGCGTCCAAACGCAAACCAGCAACGCCATTCAACAGCGAGTCAAGAACTTGATCCGATGAATGAATGCTTTCTTGTAGTTGCCATGGATTCCCTTCTGAAGGGTCAGCTATGCTCCTCGACGGGAATTCAAATGACGCGTCCTCTGGACTCCAGATTGGCCGCTCCCATGACGCACTGGACGGGGAAATGGAATCACCGACAGCTGTGCGCCATTTCTTGGGATCAAACGCTGAGAAGGAATTCCATCTAGTTACTGGCATGCTTCAAATCTACAAAACCGAGAACCGATGCAAATTAGATGGTCCATCGTTAATTTTAGGACATGAAACGACCAATTCCTTGGGAGCAATTCGAAGCATTACAGCTTGAGGTGGGACGCATTGTAAGCGTGGAGAGATTTCCCGAAGCAAAAAAAACCGCTTATATCATTGCTGCCGACTTCGGACCGACCCGCGGAACACTCAAGACCTCTGCTCAACTTACCCAGCGCTACAAGCCTGAAGATCTCGTCGGAAAACAAATCGTTGGGGTCACCAACTTTCCGAAAAAGCAGATTGGCCCCATGATGTCAGAGTTTCTCGTTCTGGGTGCATTGGACTCGAAAAACGGAACTGCCATCCTTCAAGTCCTCGAAAATGTCGCCCCCGGCACTTCCATTGCATGATGCTTGGGGGATTCCATTCAGGTGCTTAGCTTCGCCGCATGACTGTGCGCAACAAAGCAATTTTTTTGGATCGGGACGGCGTCATCAATCATGACCCCGGTGATTACACGAAAAGCATCGAAGAGTTCACCATCCTGCCCACGGTCATGGAGGCGCTCAAAGCATTGCAAGCGGATGGATACAAGCTGATCTTGATCACGAATCAAGGCGGAATTGCCAAGGGTTTGTACGGTCACGACGCGGTGAAAACGATTCACGATTATTTCGTTTCGCAGTGCGCTGAACACGGAATTGAAATTACCGATATCTTCTACAGTCCACACCATCCTGATTATGGTGAAAGCTTAACAAGAAAGCCCGGGGGGCTTATGATCGAAAAAGCCTGTGCCAAGCACGCAATTGACCCCAAGCAATCATGGATGGTTGGCGATAAATTGCGTGATATTGAAGCCGGTGAAGCCGCGGGCGTCAAAGGCATTCAAATTCCTCTCAACAGTCCCCTGTTGCAATATGTGCCTCAGCTAATGCAAGCACCTGAAGCGATATAGCATGAACCATTTCCAATGGCGACCTACGGAGCGACCGTGCTACCTGATGAACGGTGAATTCTGTGCGGATTCGGCCTTGCCTTTCTCGCACTTCAATCGCGGCTTTTTGTATTCGGATGGTTTTTTTGAAACGGTGCGAATTTGCAACGGTATCCCCCAGCACTTGGCGCTGCATTGGAATCGAATTTCCTCGAGCCTTCGTGCGCATCGCATGGAAAACAAACAAGGATTAACGGAAAAACAACTGGGTCATCGATTGCAAGAATTATGCGAACGCAATGCGATCAATCAAGGAGGACGGGTGCGGATTACAATTTTCAGAAACGGCGGCGGTCGATACCGACCCGAATCCAATGAAATGGCATGGATTGCAACCGCAGAGCCCTTGCAAGATAACTTGCTGATTTCGGAAGAAAAGGGGCTCAATGTGGATCTTTACAGCGGCATGCAGAAGCAAGTCAATCCACTTTCCAATTTCAAAAACTTGTCATCCAACCTCTACATTCAAGCCGCACTTTGGGCTGAAGAAGAGGGATTGGATGACGCACTCATTCAAAACGAAGCATGCGACGTCATTGAGTCGTCGCATTCCAACTTATTTCTTGTCAGCAATGGCGCCTTATATACGCCGGGACTTGACTCGGGTCCAGTCGGAGGCATCATGCGCGCCTCCACCATTAACCTCGCGCTTCGTCAGGGATACAAGGTATACGAATGCAACATCACGCCGAAGGAGATGATGGCAGCTGACGAGATGTTTCTGACCAATACGATACGAGGAATTCAGTGGATAGCGCGTTTCAAAGACCGACGCTATTTCCACACCACCTCCAAAGAGCTTCTGAAGTTGATGAATGAAACGTGGATCAGCCAACTCTAACACGAGGATCCAGCAAGCGATAAATTTGATCCACCAGTACGTTGACGATGACAAAGGTCAAAGCAACGGATGCAACACAACCCATGACTACTGGCAAATCACTTTGTTCCAACGCACGAAACATCAGCATGCCCAATCCTTGCCAACCAAAGACGTACTCCACAAAAACGGCACCGGCCAGCATGCTTGCAAACCATCCGGAAGCAGCCGTAACAACTGGGTTCAGTGCGTTTCGGAGCGTATGATGCAAAACAATCCTCCACGAGGACAAACCTTTTGATTTTGCGGTTCGAATGTACGAGGAGGACAATACATCAGCGGCACTGTTCCGGGTCAATTGGAGCACGACTGAAAGCGGGCGGACACCGAGGGTTAGCGCAGGCAAAATTGCATTTTTCCATGCCAATTGGGGGCCATCAAAGGGATGAACCTCCCACAAACCACCCGTCATCGACAAGCCCGTCCAAGCGTGGCAAACCGAACCAAAAAACCAAGAAACGAGAATGGCCATTACAAACGATGGAGCGCTCATGCCGAGCGATGCCAAGCCGAGAATCCATCGGTCCCACCATCGGCCCATGGAATGCGCCAGCAGCAAACCTGTGGAGACGCCTAGAACCAATGCCAGCACCATTGCCAATGATGCCAGCAACAGGGTTGGAGGAAGCGCTTGGAAGACCGCTTCTGCCACTTCGCGGTCAGACACGAATGAGCGTCCCAAGTCAACTCCGGTCCATGCCATGCCTTCGGTCGTATGGGTGAACGGGATGAAGCCTGAGAAAAATCGAACATACCGCACGTGTAGCGCGTCATTTAATCCGTGCTTTTCACGAATGGCTTCAACCACTTCTTCGCGCTCATTTTGACCGGCAAGGGCCCGCGCGGGATCAGGAACACTCGAAAAGAGTACAAAAACCAGCGTCAATGCGCCCCACAACACACCCAGTCCATGGAATAGTTTGCGGACGATTGCCATCTAAAAGTGCGTTATTGGGCCACAAAATCTTCCCATGCCGGGACATCCCTCCAGGACCATTTCTCTTGAACAATACCATCCTTTAACCACACCAACCCTGGATTGGAACGAATCACAATTTTCAGTTCCGTTTGATCACAGGTAAACATGTCATACGGCACCTCGTAGGTTGTACGAAATGCCTCATTTTGATCCGCAGGGGCGTTGGTCAGTCCAATGTTTTTCCAACCCGCGGCAGCAGAAGCCTTCGCAAAAGCATTCATGGCCGTTTGATTCTCTGTATTCGCGGCCTCAAGATCCTTCGAAACATAGAGCATCACATCGCCATCGTACGATAAGAAGTCATCGGACAGGTCCGAACCATCAGCATCCAAAATCTGAAAATCCATAATGCGTGGTTCATAGCCATCCGAAACCTTTACCTCGGCTCCATCGAAGGAAACCGTTTCGTAGTGATTCTTGAACCATGGCTCATTGTAAATCCTCAACCAGTCCGAACTCAACACCAGCGTATCCACTCCCGTAGTCGTATTTCGGAATGTGTACTGCGTCGCATAAACAGGCGGTTCTAGCCCCAATTCATCAGCCGATTTTCGATTCTCAACGATGCTTTCACCCACTGCATATGGCCGGTAATCTTTCATTGGTAAGTGGTTGAGGGTCACAAATTGAAAGACCAAACAGACCACCGTTACCGCCGCAGCCATGATCCACTCTTGAGCCGGTCCTTCCCAGCGCTTTTTCAAACCTTCTGCAACGGCATAACAAATGGCCGCAAACAGCACTGGAAAATTCCATTCGAGCATCCATTCACCGAACGCATAAATCAAAATAAGGCTACCAGCAATCATGACCAAACCATCTTTTCGATCATTGAGTTTTGTCACGCCCGCAAATGCACCCCACACCACAGGGACCGTCAAAACAGACAGGACGACATCCTTGATGAAGCTCTCATAAGGTGTCAATGGAATCGCATTTCCAAAGCAACCACAGGCCAACACACATTGATTCGAAATTTCAATGAGGTTGCCCGCGGCATCCGTAATCATTTTGGTTCCGAAAGGATCGCAATTGGCCGTGTACCAGGTGAGCCAAGTGAAAAAGGCCATGATCGCTGCTGTGAGCGTCGACGTCAATTTGGGAAGCGCTCCGAGGACCAAAGCCACACCCAGTAAAATTTCCCCAACACAGATGAATACGGACAGCGGAAGTGCCACGTCGCTAAGCCCCGGAAAATTGAGTGCTCCCGGCTCGAAGTATTCTTCCAGCTTGTACATAAAGCCGAGCGCGTCATTGGCTTTGATCAGTCCCGACACAATAAACAATGACCCTACCAGCAGGCGACAGGCTTTCACAATTGCGTTGAATGCATTCATGTTCGTCGTTTTATCAAATATTGAATCCTCTATTAATTTGCGCCGGAATCCGATTCTCCTCTTGCCAGTAAAACGAGAGCAAAGAGCGCATAATTGGCCATGTCCTCATAATTCGCCTCTACTCCTTCTGACACCTTTGTTTTACCATTATTGTCTTCGATTTGTTTCACACGAAGCACCTTCATCAGAATCAAATCCGTCAGCGAACTGACACGCATGTCGCGCCAAGCCTCCCCATAATCGTGGTTCTTCCGAATCATCAATTGCCTCGTTTCTTCGAATGCAGCTCGGTAGCGATCAATGGCTTCTTGCTTGGGCAATTCCATCGCATGACCATCGGACAACCCGCATTGAATGATGGCCATCAAGCTATAATTGACGATGCCAATGAATTCTGACTCTATGCCTTCGTCGACCTTGGATTCATTCGTCTCTTGAATCGTACGGATCCGATTGGCTTTGATGAACAATTGGTCCGTCAGGGATGAAGGCCGCAAAATGCGCCAGGCCGTGCCATAGTCGGAAGTCTTGGCTTCGAATAGTTCCGAGCACAGAGCAAATGCCTGGTCGTACTCCTTCAAGGTTTCTTCAATTGCGCTCACTTCAGGAATTCTTGGAATATCTTTCGGCAAGGTACAAACTCCATTCGGGAGAGCCAGCCAATCCAATGCCAATGTCCTCTAAAACAACGGGAACTTTTCAACTTACCTCGCACGGAAAGATTTGGAAACTCGATACGCCTCAAGTTTTGGGGATTGTGAATTGCACTCCCGATTCATTCTTTTCCGGCAATCGCTTTTCAGCAACCAACGAAGCTGTTGCACAAGGCTTAAAAATGTTGGAGTCAGGCGCCCATGCCTTGGACATAGGTGGGCAATCTACCCGCCCAAATGCCAAGGAAGTATGCGCTGCTGAAGAATGGGAGCGCATCGAATTTGTAATCGCAGGCATCTTAAATGAACGACCAGAAGCCATTCTATCGGTGGACACCTTTCATGGAGAGGTTGCCGCGCGCGCGTTGGATGCTGGGGCGTTTATGATCAATGATGTCTTCGCAGGGACCAAGGATGAAAATCTTGTACACGTTGTCAGCACGCGGCGAGCACCGTTGGTGATCATGCACATGCAAGGAACTCCCGCAACCATGCAAGTGAACCCTCGATATTCCAATGCGAGTGAGGACATCTGCGCTTGGTTGAAGCAGCGAAGCGATTCCCTAAAAAGCCAGGGCATGGATCAATTGGTGGTCGACCCCGGTTTTGGTTTTGGCAAAACAACCAAACACAATTTTCAGATCTTGAGATCGCTGAAGGCATTCCAAGTACTCGGTTTCCCCCTGCTCGCTGGGGTAAGCCGAAAATCGATGATTTGGAAAACCCTTCAGTCTTCGCCAGAAGCTGCCCTAAACGGGACAACGGCGCTTCATGCTTGGGCTTTGGAGGGCGGAGCGAACATTTTACGGGTTCACGACGTCACAGAAGCCCTTGAAACAGTCGCATTGCACAACGAATTGCGAAACGCCTGATCAGTGCTGGATAAGCACTCGGACAGAAGATCCGGTTTCGTCTCGTAAAACGTACACACCATTTGGCAAATCGCCTACGCTCAAATGCAGTCCCGAAGCACCCGGTAGGTCTGACCATGATTTGCAGCGTTTGCCCGTTAAATCATGAAGGACAAGGTTTCCGTTCCAACCGTCGACGCGAACCGTTTCATTCGCTGGGTTTGGGAAAACGTGCAACGTTTCCTTCTGAGTCGCATTTTGCACAGCACTAGGCGTTCCAGGTGCGATAGAAGCCGATGGCTGTACCATGAAAAAGTGGGTCATGGAACTCACCGCAACATTTCCACTTGGGAAATAAGGATAATTGCTCCATGTGCCATCAAAAACAGGCGTATCTGTTGACGGATTGGTATCGAAGTAACCGACCAATTCAAGTGTGCCTGTAGCAGCGTCGGAGACGTCCAAAATGCGCAAGCCACTCAAATAATTTGACTGGTACATTTTATCCCCAATGATGTACATATTGTGGTCAATGGCTTCTACATCCGCTTCGTAGAATCCAACAATAAAGGGGTTGTCCAAATCCGCAATGTCCATGATGTAGGTCCGGGTATTGTTCCCATAATTTTGCTCATCGAGCTCATCATTGAAATAGCAATAGCGGTGATTGACTCCTACATATCCTTGGTGCGTGTAACCGGATTGCTCATAGGTCAAAGAGGAAACCAACGAAACATCTTCCTTGTCTTCTGCATCGACAATGGCAATGCCCCCGTACCCATTGAAACAAATGACCATTTCTCTTCCATAGTAATCCGCATCCGGTCCGGTGTAAACAATTGGGTGAACATCATGCGAGTACGCACCATCATACGAACCAACCAAAACTGGAT
>Ga0209601_1000034_pt1 | contig 109714 bp, 106 predicted proteins | sample COGITO_mtgs_1104_4_FD_184796 | JGI IMG/M metagenome (GOLD analysis project Ga0209601, IMG submission 184796) | Pelagic marine microbial communities from North Sea - COGITO_mtgs_110426 (SPAdes) (version 2) | ecosystem: Environmental > Aquatic > Marine > Epipelagic ...
TTAGTAGGCATAGATCTAATTGGTCCGGATAGCTGGGATATTTTAAAGAAATATGACTTAGATTCTACTATGTGTAATGGAGCTGAATTGAATTTAGTAGATGGCTTTAATGATGTTAAATTTCATTATAAATTAATTCCCCGTTATATGGAGCATATAGATTTGGTTTCAAAGGCAGGATACAAAAATCTAATTTGTTTCAGTGGAAATAGGCGTGGAATGGATGATGAATTAGGATTAAAAAATTCAGTTAAAGGTTTAAAGGCAATTCTCTCTCATGCTGAAAAGAAAGGAGTTGTTTTAACGATGGAACTTTTAAATTCTAAGGTTGATCATTCTGATTATATGTGTGATAATTCTAATTGGGGAGTTGCTTTATGTAAAGAGTTAGATTCAGATAATTTCAAATTACTGTATGATATATATCATATGCAAATTATGGAGGGAGATGTAATTCGAACTATTCAAGAAAACCATAAATATTATGGTCATTATCATACAGCAGGAGTTCCTGGCCGAAATGAAATAGACGAAACACAAGAGCTATATTATCCTGCAATTATGGAGGCAATTTTAAAAACAGGTTTTAAAGGTATTGTAGCACAAGAATTTATACCTCAAAACCGTGCAAATAATGGATTTGACTCTTTAGCTGACAGTATTCGTCGCTGTGATGTTTAATACTTTGCTGGTTTACCATTAGTGTTAGTATTTTCAATAAACTTACGAAGATCCTCATTAGCTTTTACTAAGTCTTCTTGTCTTAAATACATCATGTGTCCACTTCTATAGCCCTTAAAGAAAAATCTATCTTTCATTTTTCCACTTGGATCAACTTGCCACATAGTATATTTTGCACTAAAATAAGTTGTTGCACCATCATAAAAACCAGATTGAATAAATACTTTTAAAAATGGATTTTCTGCCATTGCTTGCCTTAAATTATCTCTAACTCTTACATTATCTCTATTCCAAGGTCTAACAGAATGTTGGTTTCGACCCCAAGTATTATATTTAGTGTCCGATGTAAATTTTAACTCATTTTGTAAATAGTGATTTATAGCTGGAGTAAATGCATGATCCCAAGCACTCATTTCGGCATTATAATCAACTCTGTTTCCCGAGTCTTGTTTATCGATTCCTTTATATCTAGAATCTAACCTTCCAATTGTTTTACCTTCATCTCTAAGAAGTTCCTTCCAAAAAAAGGATGTTGATAGATTTATATTATTTTGTATGACATCTTTTTTATTAAGTCCAGTAAAAAAGGAAATTTTTTCAGCAATATAATTTTTTTCACTTTCGTCAATAAAACCACCTTTAGATAAAGCTGGAAGTAACTCATTTAAAGCAAACTCTTCAGACTTAGGAAGTATTTCTTCTAAATCTAATTTTTGTAATTCATCAGGTAATTTTTTATGATACCATGATGCAGCTGTATAATATGGAAAGTCTATAGCAGATGAAACTGGCCCAGGGTATACCTGATAATCAGCAGGTGAGACCATAATTACGCCATTTAAATATATCCACTGTTTATCTTGAAGTTCATGTGCTAGCCCCATGACTCTAACTCCCCCATAGCTTTCTCCAATAAGATACTTTGGCGAGTCCCATCTATTTTTTCTTGAAATAAATGTACTTATCCACTCAGCCAAGTATTTTATATCTTGATTTACACCAAAAAATGTTTCACGATCCTCTTTTTTCCCTTTGGAATCGATTATTCTTGAATAACCAACATTTACTGGATTTACAAAAACAATATCTGCTTCATCAAGAATAGAGTTGGGGTTTGATTTGAATCCATAGGGTTGAATGGGGTATCCTTCCGAATCAACTTTCAATATTCGTGGACCTGTGTATCCCATATGCATCCATAAAGAACCAGCACCTGGTCCTCCGTTAAAAGAAAATATTAAAGGTCTTACGATACCTTTCTTTATGTCTGTTCTTCTATAATACGTGTAAAATAGTGTCGCAATTGCATTATCTTTCTCGCCCCATACAGGCTGTGTTCCAGTTTGAGCTTGATAACTTATATTTTTTCCTTTTATCGTTGTAGAATGATTAGTAACGACAATTGTGTCAATGGGTATTTCTCTGTTTTGTGCAACAGAGTAAAATGATATTAATAATGATATTGTCAAATAGGATAAAGACTTTTTCATTTTAAAATGGTTTAGTTGAGATGTTTAAATATAAAAAAAACCCCTCAATAAGAGGGGTTTAAATATTATTTAAGTAAGATATATGTTATTAACTTAGTTAATTGAAACGCTAGCACTTCTATTAATTTTAGCTCTTCTACTATTAGCTCTTCCTTTAGCAGTACTATTGTCACCAGATAATTTACTTTCACCAAATCCAATTGTTTGTAATCTTGCGGAATCAACACCAATAGACTCTAAATAAACCTTAACAGATGCGGCACGCTGCTCTGATAATTTCATATTGTATTTTGAACTACCATCACTTGAAGCATAGCCTTCAATGATGATATTAGCATTAGGATATTGATCTAATATAGTTTTCAGTGAGTCTAAGGTTTTTATGTCTCCAGAGTCTAACTTACTACTACTTGCATTAAAAAGCACTCTATTATTATCACTTCCAATAAAGTCAATTAATCCAGTAGGTTCATCAGGACAACCATTATTTGCAACTGTACCAGCAACATCTGGACATTTATCATCTTTATCAGCGACACCGTCACCATCAGCATCAGCCCAAGGACATCCACCGTTAGCGACATCTCCTGCTATTTCAGGACATTTATCTTCGTTGTCAGAAACACCATCACCATCGGTATCAGGACATCCGTTCATTTCAGCCATACCAGCAATATCTGGACATATATCATCAATATCAGCTACACCGTCACCATCACCATCAGGACACCCTTGTAGAGCCTCTGTTCCAGCTTCTTCTGGACAACGATCTTTATTATCAGGAATACCATCTCCATCAGAATCTGGACATCCGTTAAATTCTTTTAAACCAGGTACATCTGGACATTCATCTTTTTCATCAGAAACACCATCACCGTCAGCATCACCAGCACCAAAACTATAACTTAGTCCTACAATATGTTGAAGATGATTATAGCCGTCTCCTTCTATGTCTGATCTATAAGAAGTACTCACATTAATAGCAAGTTTATCATTTAAGTCAAAGTTTACTCCAATACCACCAAGTCCAGTTCTACTGGTTTCTTTTGATGGGTAAGAGCCTTCACTATCAGCTGAAGCAGGTTCAAATCTAGAAAAACCATATCCAGCAAATAAATAAGGTGATATTTTACCATCAGAAAGATTGTATTTCACAATACCATCGACAGATGAATAGCCAAGGTCTTCAGGAGTGTTTTTTATATTATTAAGAGAATATTGTGCGCCTAAAGAGAATCCTGCACCTAAATAACGCGATAAGCTTAAGGCAGGTGCGCCAAAGTTTAATCCTGAGTCTAAATCACCACCTTGAATATTAATGAAATCAATTCCAACACCAATTACCCAAGGTTTATCAGAATTCTGAGAAATTCCAAATTGGAAAAATAATAAGAAAGCTAGACTGAAAAATATTTTAATAAAATGATTCATACTTCAAGGGGTTAACGATAATTAAGTGAAACAAAAATAAGGAAGTTGCTGAGCAATTAAGAATTGTCTTAGCATAATTTTCAAAATTTTTAAATCAATTATTACTCTAAATCCTTACCAGACTTAAATATTTTTGGAAATCTCTTCTCTATCCAATCCGGAATATAATTTTGATTTTTATCTTCTTCCATTCCTGTTGCTGTAGATATGACGGCATATAAAATAACACCTCCAACTAGAACAACAGCTCCGATAATTACGATTGCTATTTCACTCATTATTCAATATTTTATTATTAAAAGTACAAAAAAAAAATACTTTAATTTATTATTTATGATTTGAAATCTTTCATTAAGTCTTCATCTAGAATTTTTTTTAAATAAAAAAGTACTTCTTTTGCATTATCTATTGAAAATACTAGTGGCGGTTTTATCTTCAAAACATTATTTTCAGGTCCGTCAGTACTCATTAAAATTCCATGATTTTTCATTCGATTTACTAAATAAGAAGCATGTCGCTCAAGTGGGATTAAATTTGAATCTACTAATTCTATTCCTAGAAAAAAACCTTGCCCTCGAATGTCACCTATTATTGGATATTTTTTTGAAAGTTTTTGCAGTTCTTTTTTTAAGAAATTTCCAACGATTAATGCATTTTGCTGAAGCTTTTCATCTTCAACTACCTCCAAAACTGTTTTTGAAATAATAGAAGAAACAGGGTTTCCTCCAAAAGTGTTAAAAAATTCCATCCCATTAGCGAATTTTTCAGCAACCTTAATTGTACAAGCTACTGCAGCTATAGGATGTCCATTACCTAATGGTTTTCCTATGGTAACAATATCTGGAACTACATCATGTAGTTGAAATCCCCAATAATTACTTCCTGTCCTTCCAAGCCCTGTTTGAACTTCATCAGAAATACATAATCCTCCTGCATTTTTAACTAAGTTAAAGGCACTTTTTAAAAATCCTTTAGGTAATTCAATTTGTCCACCACAACTAATAATTGGCTCTACAATGAATGCTCCAACTTGTTGATTAGAATTTTTAATTTGATTAATTAAGTTCATAACTTCCTTAGCATATAAAGAACCTGTATTTTCTCCTCTGTATTTTCCTCTAAAAGAATCAGGTAATGGAAAAACATGAACATTTTTTGGTGCTCCAGTACCACCTTTTCCATCAAATTTATAAGAACTAATATCCACACACATGTTTGTATTTCCATGATATCCATACTCAGATACTATAATTTCTTCTGATTTTGTAACTGTTTTGACCATTCGAATTGCCAATTCATTAGCCTCACTTCCTGAATTAACAAAATGTATAACTACTAATTCAGGCGGTAATTTTTCAACAAGTCTTTTGGCTAAGGTGGTTATATGTTCATGTAAATATCGAGTGTTAGTATTTAGTAATCCCATTTGTAACTGACCAGCTTTAACAACCTTGGGGTGCTCATGTCCTACATGTGCAACATTATTTACGGTATCTATAAATTTTCTACCTTTATTATCGATTAAATACACCCCTTCACCTCTAACAATGTGTATTGGTATTTTATACTGTAAACTCATTCCTTTTCCTAAATAGACCTTTCGATCTGCCTGTATTTTTTCTTTGATAGAATTAAAATCAGTATTTAAAATAGTTTTTTTAAATAATAGATTAGGATCAGGACAGATTCCCCTCCATATCTTTTCTTGATTTGGAAAACAAACACCAGGAAAATCATTTTTAAAATTTAAAAGCGACAACATTACCTGAAAGTGTAAATGAGGTGCCCAATTTCCATTTTCTTCTGAATCACCTATTCTTGATAGTTCTTGGCCTTTTTTTATGAAATCACCAGGTGAATAGCTTAATACGCTAGCAACATTCAAATGACCATAGAGTGTGAAAAAATCAAAACCTGGTGCTCCATGCTTTAAAATTAACATTCCCCCATATGCTTTTTCTCCCTGGTCGTTTAAAGCCATGACCACATGACCTTCAAGAAAACTAAAGACAGGGGTAGCCGATGGAACCCAGAAATCAATCCCTAAATGAACGGAACGATTTTCAGTACCTGAATTACCGATTTTGTCATATTTAGAAGAAGTGTATAACGATCTGGGCTCTAAATAACCTCCAGAAATAATAGCATTAGGATATTTTTTTTGAAGTTGATCTAGTTTAAACTGAAAAAGATCTAAATCATTAAATTCATGTTGTTGACCAATCCATGTACTTGACACGCTTAAATCTATAAGATGAACTTCTTCAGTCTTTAATGAAAGAAATAGCTCTGAAAGACTTATATTCTGTTGAATTGTCCAATCAGTAAAAGAAATAAAATCTGGGTGAGAATTAAGGTTACAAGCTGTTCTAAAACTAAAATGTGCAAAATTAGGATCAATTGTTATCCAATTATGTAATAACTCCCATGCAGGTTTTTCACTAATTGACAAATACTCATTTTCAGGTTCTGTAATTTTATTAAGAGCAGACTTTGTGACTGAAATGATCAGACGCATCGCAATACAGGAATATAAAAGAGATAGTTCCTCTTCTTTAAGAGGAAAGACACTATGATATCCTTGAACAATTGGGAAAGCTGCCATTAATGGATCATTTTCATGCATTATCGCATAAGAACAACAAATAGCTAAATCATTTATTGTTTGAGTATAGATTGCATCTCCAAAATCTATAATTGCATTGACAGAAGGGTGTTCAAGATCTTTTGAAACAATACAATTATTATCGTTTACATCGTTATGGACAATGCTCTTTCTTAAATTATTATATAGTGGTTTTAATGAAGAAAAAATATCTAAAAAATATATCAGTAGTGAAGCTTGTTCTTTATTAAACAAATACAAATACTCCCTAGTCCATTCTGCCCCTGCAATATCCCACTCAAAAAAACGATGAGCTTTATGATGTTCATAATTTTGCAGATCTTTTGTGAGACTTCCTGCCTTTTCTCCCATGCTATGGCGGAGATAATCTGTTTTTGGATTTACAGTACTCCAAACTCTTCCGTAAACCCAAGAAAGAAGTCGAACAGCTCTTTGGACGCCATTTTGATCTTTAAAGAAAGAAATCTCTTTACCTTCATTATTTAAAATGACCTTTGGAAATTGTTTTTGCGGTGACTGGTGATTAAGATATTGTAAAATATTTTGTTGAAATTCTAAATATTCAATATTAAAATTGGACGGAGCTATCTTTAAAACAAAACTTAATCCTTCGTTTGTTTCTAACTTATAATTAAAATCAATTTCTCCTGCTAGAACAGAAAGCGTTCCCTCAATACTATATTGGTCTTTTACTATTTTTTTTATGGATGATAGACTTATCTTCAAGATGAAAGAACTATTAAATGTAAAGTATATTTAAAAATTTCAAGGTAATTAAATATTACGAAAATATTATAAAATATTAGTTTACAGGAATAAAATCTTTTTGAATATTAGGAGTTCTTAAATGACTCATGGCTTTTCTTCGCTCCACAACTAACCGATCTTTAATACCAAAAGAAGAAGGATCACCTTGAAAAGAAACTTTCCAAATCTTTCCTTTTTTAGAATCTGAAATGTATAATGAACCTTCGGGACCTTCAGATAATCCCATTGGTCGGTAAGTGGCATCTTTCATATTTATAATTATTTCTTGTTCTGAAAAACCATCTGCAAACACCTCCCACCGACCAAAAGGTTTTCCGTTTTCAAAAGGAATAAAAGCAACTATATATCCAGCTTGAGGATATGGCCCCCTATTAGTCGAACCATGAAATGCGACAAATGCACCTTTTTTATAATGAGCAGGAAACTGATCTCCTTTATAAAACAATAAATCATTTGGAGCCCAGTGTGCGGGTAATGCCATGATAGGGTTTTCATAGTCTTCTTCTGATTCTCGATAACCATCACCACCATACTCGGGTGCTAACATTCGTTTCTGTTTAAAAGGATCATAATAAGTATAAGGCCAACCATAATTTTTACCCTCTTTAATTATTAAAAATTCTTCAGCGGGTAAAACAGAATTATCCCACTCAGAATAAAACAAAGGTGCATGGTTATGCAAATAATCTCGCCCATGATTTAAGGCGTATAATTGATTATCTTGCGTATTCCATGATAAGGCAACAATACTTCTTAAACCTGTAGCGAAGAGCTCTCCATCTGCTTGCTTTTGATTTGGAGTAGCCTCATCAAATTTCCAGATTCCTCCTAATATATCAAGCTGTGAACAAGGATACTCTCCTTTAATTACAGATGTTGAATTAGTGTAGGTAATGGATTGATCTTCACAAACATTTGTAGGAGCGCTAAAAGTTACATACATGCCACCTAAATTATCAAACGCTAACGATTTAGAATTGTGCCATCGAATAGGAAATTCATCAATCATTATTACCTCTGGCTCTCCTTCTGGGATTAATTGTCCCTCTATAAGTTTTTGACGATATACAACCAACTCTGAGCTATAATACAAATACCCATTATGAATACGCATTTCTGTTGCAAACCTTCCATCGTTAGGATAATTACCAAATCGTTTTATGATATCCGCTATACCATCTCCGTTCTCATCACGCAGCGCAACATTTCCTTTGGTTCCGTTTTCTATACTGAGTTTAACGTATACATCACCATTATCATTAACCGCCAAGTGGCGGGAAGGACCAATACTGTCTACTAAAACTAATGCTTTAAATCCTGTGGGTAAAATTAATCCACCATTACTAATTCTTCTGTTTTGCGAAGAATTTTGCTGAATGTTCTTTTCACATTGATAAAAAAAGATGACCAGTAAAAAAAGAATTGTTTTTTTCATGACTAAACTTTAGCGAAAAAGTGACCCAGAAGGGATTCGAACCCCTAACCGTCAGAGCCGAAATCTGATATTCTATCCAGTTGAACTACTGGGCCAATTAGGATCAAAAGTAAAGATTATTTGGGCAATGTGAATGCTTCTTTAGTTTTTTTTGAAGGTCAATAAATAATCAATCCATTATGAAAAATTGTTAAAACAATTCTAAGATAATATCCCTTTGGTATAATAGAAAAGCGACTGAAATTAATTATGGGTTGCTAATAAATGAAAAAGATACATTTGATTAATGACAAGTATCGAGATAAATCAAAAAGGGCTCACAAAATAAATACTTGTTAAATAATTTGATAACAAGCGGATCTATTGCTCCCAATTTCTAACTATTTCGACTTTAAATGATATATTATTGATAAATGAATTGATATAAAAACATCCTAATAATTAAAAAATATTATTCGATCATGCTGTATAATATTTAAAGTATTCTTAGAATCTTATTCTTTTTTATGTGTTTAATAAATCCCACTCTATGAACGGGTTTTTATTTGTTGGCCATTTGATTTTATCTAATTAATCTTTTATAATCATCCTATCTAGTTATGCGCCGAGCTTTTGTTTAACCAGGCTAGCTATTAGCTTTCCTTCAGCTCTACCTGCTAATTGACCTGAAGCCACACCCATTACCCTTCCCATATCTTTCATATTATCTGCCTTTATTTTGGTTATGATTTCTGAAATGATTTTTTCAACTTCTGTTTCTGAAAGTTGAGCGGGAAGAAATTCAGTAATCACTTCAGCTTGAGCTTCTTCAGGTTCTGCCAGATCATCTCTATCTTGCTCTCTATAAATAGCAGCGCTTTCTTTGCGTTGTTTCACTAAACGCTGAAGAAGTCTTATAGACTCATCGTCATTAAGCTCTTTATTGCCTGAGCCTGAAGTTTGTGACAGAAGAATTCCAGATTTAATTGCGCGTAATGCCTCTAATCGCAAACTGTCTTTTGCTCGCATTGCATTTTTAATTTCATCAGTAAGATTACTTAAAATTCCCATATAATATTAATTAGTCGACATTATCGTGTAAAAAAGAATTGTTGGAGCGAAGTTGTAAATCATTATTCTCGTCATTGCTCAAAGAAGTTCGTGACGGTATATCTGGTATATCACAATCTAGATCTATGCCTTGCCTTTTGTAAGCAGGCTCTTTTTCTATATCATCAATACGTTGTAATTGGTGTTTGAATTTGTGGTTAAAAGCTTTTAAATGTTCTCGTCGCTTTTCACTTTGAGAAGTTTTACTTTCATTTATAGACTTCTCAAAGGGATCTATTTCACCTGTTGAATTGGATTCAGAATCATTCTCATTAATAATTAATTTTTCATTATCTAGAGAAGTTTCATCTTTGCTTTCAAAAGTTACCTCCATAGAAGCTTCCTCAAAATCTTGGGTTAGATTAGTTGAAGTTTCTAGAATTTGCTCTTCCTCTAAATGTGGCATTTGAGATTCTTCAGTTTTAACCTTTCTAAGAGGTAATTCAAAATCAAGTTGAATTTGATTTTCTTGATCTAAAACTTCAGGATCTACTACATCTATATCAGAAAGGGAATCTGTTAAATCATTAATAATAAATTCTTCAGCCAAAGATTCATCTGAAAAATTAACATTTAATGAGGGTGAAGTATCCTTAACTACTGATGAATCTGTTTCAAATTTGGGTTCAAAAAACGAATCATCTAAATTAATTTCTTCTAGTTCAGAGGCTTTTTTATATGCTATTTTTTCAGTCTTAATTTCTTCATGTTTTGGGACAAAGGTATTTGCTTTAGAAGAAGCTTCAGATTCTTCTTTAACATGAGTTTCATTAATTCCATGAAAATCAATATGATTACTGACAACTTCATAGTCTACATCTAAGTCATATAATATGGTGTTCATTTCTATCAAAAGTTCTTCTGAGGCTTCTTCTAAAGTTTGATTAATTTTATTTGGTATAGCTTGGATATTTTGTCTTTCTAAGTCATTATTTTCACTGGAATTAGTTAGTCCAGAAAGAAGATTTTCATCACTCAAGTCATGCGTTATTTTTTGATCAGCTTCAAGAGTATGAATTATTTTCTTAGCCTCTGTATTGGATATTTCATTTTGTTGTTCCTGTCCAAAACCTGTAGCAATTACGGTTACAGATACTTCATTTCCTAAACTTTCATCTTCCCCTACACCCATAATAATATTAGTGTGATTACCAGCCTCAGCTTGAATAAAATCATTAATCTCTCCAATTTCATCAATAGTAATTTCATCTGATCCTGAAACAATTAACAACAGTACATTTTTACATCCTGTTATTTTATTATCATTCAAAAGTGGAGAATCTAAAGCCTTAACTATAGCTTCTTGTGCACGATTACTTCCTGAAGCCAGACCAGATCCCATAATGGCAGTACCAGAATTTGTAAGTACCGTTTTTGCATCTTTAAGGTCAATATTCTGAGTATAATGGTGGGTAATAACTTCTGCAATTCCTCTGGCAGCAGTTGCTAAAACTTCATCTGCTTTTGCAAAGCCTGCTTTAAACCCAAGATTTCCATAAACTTCTCTAAGCTTATTGTTATTAATTACAATAAGAGCATCTACAGAAGCTTTTATTTTTTCTAACCCTCTCTGTGCTTGTTCCAACCTTAATTTTCCTTCAAACTGAAATGGCATAGTCACAATACCTACCGTCAATATATCAAGTGATTTGGCCATTTGGGCAATTACTGGAGCTGCACCCGTACCTGTTCCACCACCCATTCCTGCTGTAATAAATATCATTTTAGTTTGGGTAGAAAGTATCGATTGTATTTCTTCTTGACTTTCTAGAGCAGCACTTGCTCCTACTTCAGGATTTGCCCCTGCACCCAATCCCTCAGTTAAACTTGCCCCTAATTGTATTTTTGTAGGTACTCCACTCTCTGCTAAAGCTTGGGCATCTGTATTACTAACAATAAAATCTACCCCTTTTATTCCTTGTTGAAACATATAATTGATAGCATTACTTCCTCCTCCACCTACACCAAGCACCTTAATTACATTGCTTCTATTCTTTGGCAAATCAAAATTAATACCTTTTGTTTCTTCTTGATCCATGTTCTGATATTGATTATGCATTATCTAAAAATTCTTTTAATCGTTCTCCAAATCGATCTAAGATTGACTTTCGTGCAACATTAATATCTTTTGTAGGAGTATCTCCTTCCTGTGCTTCTTCATTAATACTTTCATTAGGAGAACTTACATCAGAAGGATTGCTATGTTCTAATGCATTCATCAAAAGTCCTACTGCAGTTGCAAAAAGTGGGCTTGAAACACTCTCCTGAGTATCACCTGCTAAATGCTCACTTGGATATCCAACCCTGGTATCCATTCCAGTAATATATTCCACTAATTGCTTCAGGTGTTTTAATTGACTTCCACCTCCAGTAAGAACAATTCCAGCAATTAATTTCTTTTTTTGTTCGTTATGGCCATAATTTTTAATCTCTAAAAATACTTGCTCAACAATCTCAACCACACGAGCATTAATGATCTTAGAAAGAGTTTTAAGTGAAATTTCTTTTGGATCTCTTCCTTGCAGTCCAGGAATAGACACAATTTCTGTATCTCTATTTTCACCCGGCCATGCAGAGCCAAATTTTATTTTTAAGAGTTCCGCTTGTTTTTCTATGATGGAACAACCCTCTTTTATGTCTTCAGTAATAACGTTACCTCCAAAAGGAATTACTGCTGTATGCCGAATAATTCCATCTTTAAAAATAGCTAAGTCAGTTGTACCTCCTCCAATATCAATCAACGCAACACCAGCTTCTTTTTCTTCAAAGCTCAAAACCGCTTCTGACGATGCTAAGGGCTCTAAAGTTATATTTTTCATATTTAGTCCTGCGCTTTTTATGCATCGTCCAATATTTTTTATAGAAGATACTTGTCCAACGACTACATGAAAATTAGCTTCCAATCTACCTCCGTGCATTCCAATTGGCTCTTTAATTTCTCCTTGCCCATCTACTTTATACTCTTGTGGTAGAACATGAATAATTTCCTCCCCTGGAAGCATCACCAGCTTATAAACTTGTTGAATTAATTGTTGAATATCCTCTTCGTTAATAACTTCTTCAGGATTTTCTCGAGTAATATAATCGCTGTGCTGAATACTTCTAATATGCTGCCCAGCAATACCCACAACTACATCATTGATTTCTTGTTTTGAATTAATTATAGCATCCTCAACTGCTTGCTGAATGGATTGAATAGTTTGTGTAATATTATTTACAACACCCCTGTGCACACCAAGACTTTTGGATTTCCCCATCCCTAAAATTTCAACTTTATTGAATTCATTTTTTTTTCCCACCAAAGCGACTATTTTGGTAGTACCAATATCGAGTCCAACTGAAATATTTGTTTGTTTCATGATTTTATAATGTTGTTGCCACTACTTGATTTGTGTAGGTTAAATTTATTTTCTTATAATTTATTAAACTGTCTTGTATATTCTGAAAAGCACAAAAAACTTTAAGCTTTTCTATTTTTTCATTTAAAGCATTTTCATTTCCCAAAACAATTTCAAAAGGGTAAGATTTTAATTTTAAATGATAAGAATCACCTTCTAAATAGAGTGTCTTGAGTTCAGATTTAATAAATGTATCTGTTTTTAAACGTTCAATTATAATTGCGGCATTTATAATTGATGCATCAATAGTCTCTGCCTCGAAAACAGGAAGCTGATTGTTTTCAACTTTAACAAATGGAAAAGTAACACCCGATGCATCTGCATAAAAAGAAGGAATTGAATTGATTTTAAAAGTGGGTATTCTTTCTGTTATTGAAACAGAAAGCTGTCCTTTTGGCAAAACAAATAATTCTGCGTTTTGAATTTCAGGAATTTGATTCAACTTTTTTTCAAGCATATTCAAATCTAAACTTTCTTTAAGCTGAACAGACTTTCCTGTAAAGTTTTGTGTTAACAATTTATTAACCAAAATAGTGTCTAAAAAACGTGGAGAATGTGTGAATGAAATCTTAACATTGTCAACAACTCTGACGATGTTTTTTTGGTTTGAAAAATATACGATCTCTGCTAATAAAAATAGCATCAATACTAAAAAAATAATATTTTTTTTAAATCTCATGACGCTGTAAAATGATTTTTTAACTTCTCAACCTCTAGTCCAATATCCCCGGCTCCTAAAAATGCAAATAGTCTTGCATTGCTTCTATCAATTGACTCTTTAATTGCTGATTTTACAATTAATTTTTTATTAAGGTGATTTAATTGATCTAATAATACTTGAGCAGAAATTCCGGAAATAGGTAATTCTCTAGCTGGATAAATATCCAGTAAAAGAACCTCATCGAATTCACTCAGAACTAATGCAAATTCGTTCATAAAATCTTGAGTTCTTGAAAATAAATGTGGTTGGAAAATAACACAATTTTTACGTTCAGGATAAAATTCTTTTAATGTTTTTAGTACATTTTGAATCTCTGTAGGGTGATGTGCATAATCATCAACAATAATCGCATCACCATACTTCATTATATCCATTCTTCGCTGAACTCCCGGAAAAGTTGTTAATGCTTTTATTGAGTTTTCGGTAAAAACACCTATTTGATCAGCCATAGCAATTGCACAAAGTGCATTTGAGATATTATGTAAACCTAATTGATTTAAATACACATTTTCATAGGTTCTTAATGGAGTTATTATATTAAAATTATAACCCAATTTATTTTTAATAATATTTTCAACCCGATAATCTGCTGGAACATCAATACCATAGGTAATTCCATTTACTGGAAGACCATATGCAACAACTAAAGCGTGACTAACCTGTGAAGAAAACTTTATAAATGCTTCTGAAAACGAAGAGTTTGTTTCATATATATCTAAGTGATCTGCATCCATGGAGGTTATACAAGCAATAGCAGGATGAAGTTGTAAAAAAGAACGGTCATACTCATCAGCCTCAACTATCAGGAAGTTACTCCCTTCCACAATTAAATTTGATTTTTGGTTTTTAAAAAAACCACCCATTATTGAAGTAAATTCCTGACTAGTTTCAGAAAATATGTGTGTCAAAAATGCGGAAGTTGTCGTTTTTCCATGGGTTCCTGAAATGGCTAAAGTTTTGATTTTGGAGGTTAATTCTGCTAAAAAAACAGCTCTTTTTCTAACATTATTTCCTTGAGCAAAAAAATATTTCAACTGCGGATGATCTCTAGAAATTGCAGCAGTATAAACAACCTCAGTATTCTTATTACGTACCTCACTGGGGAGTGCATCGGCCGAAAGATGGTATGTTACTTGAGCACCCTCTGAAATTAAATCATTAATTATCTGAGATGGCGTTACATCGTATCCGAAAACACGATGGCCGTTTATTAAACAAAGTCGAGCTAGAGCCGACATTCCCATCCCTCCAATACCTATGAAATAATAGCTATGTAAATTCTTATTATTCATATTAATTCCATTATTTCTTTAACAATTTCATTGGTAGAATAAGGTTTTGAAAGAGCCTTCAAATTTTGTCCCATTTCTTTTTGAAGACTTTTATCTGTCGCTAGTTTTTTAAAGGTTCTTTTAAAAAACTTCGGTACATCAAATTCCTCAACTAAAAACGCAGCTTTTTTATCAACTAATATCCGCGCATTGTGAAATTGATGATTTGCGGTTACGTTGGGAGAAGGAATCAATATTAATGGCTTTCCAACACAGCTTAGTTCAGATAAACTTCCGGCTCCAGCTCTTGAAATAATAATATCTGCTGCAGCATATAATTTTTCCATTTCATACACAAAAGATTTTATAACCACTTCTGGACAACTGAGCGTTTTATATTTATTAAAATAAAGTTCCCCACACTGCCATAAAATTTGAAAATCATGAGTTTTAAAAAAAAATAATTCCTTTGCTACTAGTTCATTAATCCTCTTTGCTCCCAAGCTTCCACCAATGACAACAAGTGTTGGCTTCTGAGGGTCTAGTCCGAAAAAACTTTTTGCAGCACCAGTTGTTATTGCTGAGCTCAACATATTAAAACGGATTGGATTACCGGTTAACCTTAATTTATAAAGAGGAAAATAGTGTTCCATTTTTTCATAAGCAACACATACCCTATTTGCTTTTTTACCTAATATGCGATTAGCAATTCCAGGAAAAGAATTCTGTTCCTGAATTAAAGTTGGATAATCAAGCCATTGTGCAACTTGTAAAAGAGGCCAACTAGCGAAACCGCCTGTTCCAATTACTGCATCGGGGTTAAATCTTAATAGAATAAACAATGATTGTAAAAGACTTATGAATACTTTAAATGGGAATAATAAATTTTGTAATGATAAGGAACGTTGAAATCCACTAATCCACAGCCCTTTTATTTTAAAATCTGCTTTAGGAACTAATTTCATTTCCATTTTATCAATAGCCCCAACAAATAAAATATCTGTATCTGGTTTTATGTTTTTAATACCCTTTGCTATGGCAAGGGCAGGATAAATATGTCCACCAGTTCCTCCACCCGAAAAAATGAGTTTAAATGCTTTCACTGAGAATACTTATTGGGTTAGTGTTTTTTAAAGTTTCAGAATCTATATCCACTTGTAATTGTTCATTTTTTGAGCTAACACTTAAAATAATTCCCATAGCAACACAAGTAATCCATGCAGAAGTACCACCACTACTTATCATAGGCAAATTTTGTCCTGTAACAGGGAGTACTTGAACTGCAACACCAATATTTATGAAAGCTTGAGTTATTAAAGGAAAACCCATACCTATAACTAATAATGTTCCAAAAATACTAGATGCATTATATGAAATAATAACAATCCTAAATAGTAATAAGAGATAAATAATGATCAATCCTACCCCACCAAAAAGTCCAAACTCTTCAACTATAATCGCATAGATAAAATCAGATGAACTTTGAGGCAAAAAATTTTTCATGCGGCTTTTTCCAGCTCCAACTCCAAAAATTTTACCATTAACTATAGCTGTTTTTGCACGTTCAACTTGATAATTTCCGTCTGAACTTGTTCCATTACTAAAATTTTCTATCCTATTTAACCATGTATCTATACGATTGGGAAATACTCCAGGAAAAGCTTTAATTGTTAAGAAAAATAGCACTACTCCCGCCAGACCTGTTCCGCAAATTGTAAAAAGATATTTTAGAGGATAACCAGAAATAAAAGAGACAATCAATACCATCAAAAATAGTAAAGCTGCTGTAGAAAGATTGGAAGGGAAAATTAATAATACTATACTAAATATTGGAAGCCAAAATTTAAGTAGAGACCATTTAAAGGTTACTTCATCTTTTTTATACTTTGAAAAATAATATGAAGTATAAATCATAGTTATTAAGGAAGCTAAAGTAGACGTCTGAAAGCTCAATCCTATAATAGGAAGTCGAATCCATCTACTTGCATTTGCCCCTTCTATTAAAGTTCCTTGACTAGAAGTATAAATTAATAAAATGATTACCACAGGAAGCATTAAAATTGAAATTCCTTTAAAATAAGTATAATGGATTCTATGTACTGAATACATCAAAAAAAAGCCAATAATTAATATTATAAAATGTTTGATTAAATAGCCCCAAGGGGTCCCTTTGCCAACTACATGGGCAAGATTTGAACTTGCACTAAATACAGGTAAGAATGAAAAAATAGCTAAAAATGCCAAAATTCCCCATAATACTTTATCGCCTTTTAGTGAGTGAAACATAATTTATAAATTTCTAACAGCCTTTTTAAATTGATTACCACGATCTTCATAATCTTCATACAAATCAAAACTAGCACATGCTGGAGATAATAGAACAGTATCTTTTGGAGCTGCTATTTTGTGTGCAATTTTCACAGCTTCGTTCATAGATAATGTTTCCATAAAAACATCAGTAGTTCCATCAAAGGTTTCTTTAAGTTTTTCATTATCAACCCCAATACAAATAATTGCCTTTGATTTTAATCTAATCATTGGAAGTAAAGCTTCATATTCATTTCCTTTGTCAATGCCTCCTACAATCCAAATCAAGGGAGTATCTATACTATCCAGAGCAAAAAAGGTAGCATTAACGTTTGTTGCTTTAGAATCGTTCACATAACTAACCCTTTGAATTGTTAATACTTTCTCCATTCGATGTGGTGCCCCTTTAAAATGAGCAAGACTTTCTCTAATACTTTCTTTGCTAATATCTAGTAAACTACCGATTGTGGCCGCTGCCATGGCATTTAAAAGATTGTGTCTTCCCGATAATGGAAATTGTGCCGATTGAATCATTGTTTTTTTATTTTGTTGTTTAATTATAATTTGATCATTTTTGTGAGTAGTTCCTTCGGTTATGTTGCCAAATCCAAAAGAAATTTTTTTAGCTACTATTTGGTGATTTTGAATTGCCTCTTTCAGAATTGGATCATCTGTATTAAAAAGAAAAAAATCGCTAGAAGTTTGGTTTTTAGTAATTCGTAGCTTGGCGTCTCTATATTTATTTAAACTATAATTATATCGATCTAAATGATCTGGTGTAATATTTGTTATTAAAGTAATATGAGGTGCAAAATCTTTAATATTATCCAATTGAAAGCTGCTGATTTCCAAAACATAATAATCGAAATCAGATTGAGCAACTTGCAAAGCAAAACTTTTTCCTATGTTACCAGCAACACCAACATTTAGACCAGCTTTTTTAAGAATCTCATATGTCAATAAAGTTGTGGTTGTTTTGCCATTAGTTCCTGTAATACCAATTAAAGTTGCAGAAGTAAATTGAGAAGCAAATTCAATTTCTGAGATAATGGTACTACCACTTTTTATTAATGTTTGGATTACTTGACTTCCTTGTGGAATTCCTGGGCTTTTCACCACCAAACGTGTACCTTTCATTTTTTCAATAGAATGGCGTCCACCTTCCCAATTTATAGATTCATTCTTCAATAAAAATTGTAAATCTTTATTGATTTCATTACAGTCTGAGAGAAAAACATCAAAACCTTGTTTTTTAGCAAGTATTGCTGCTCCTACTCCACTTTCACCAGAACCTAAAACAATCAACTTTTCCTGGTTCATTATCTTAATTTAAGAGTTACAATTGTTAATACCGCCAATACAATTCCTATAATCCAAAAACGAGCTACTATTTTACTTTCATGAAGGCCTTGTTTTTGAAAATGATGATGTAAAGGAGACATCAAAAATATTCGCTGACCTATTCCAGTTTTACTTCGTGTGTACTTAAAATAACTAACCTGAATAATTACAGAAAGTGTCTCAATAAAAAAAACACCACACAATAAAGGAACCAGCAATTCTTTTCGAACAATTATAGCTATAACTGAAATTACAGCGCCAACGGCAAGACTACCAGTATCGCCCATAAAAACCTGAGCTGGAAAAGTATTATACCACAAAAACCCTATTAATGCCCCAAGAAAAGCTGCGATAAAAACAGAAATTTCTCCAACATTGGGTATATACATAATATTTAAATAAGATGCGAAATTCACATTACCAGAAACCCAAGCAAAAATACCCAGTGCAAAAACTATAATCGCTGAAGTACCTGCTGCTAAACCATCTATCCCATCTGTTAAATTAGCACCATTTGAAACGGCCGTAATAATAAAAATTACAATTGGAATAAAAATTAGCCAAGTATAACTTTCTGATTCTAATCCCATCCAACCAATTAAAGAATGGTAATCAAATTCATTGTTTTTTAATAAAGGAATTGTAGTTAACGTTGCACTTATATCTTGATTACCTGTTCCATGTTCAATTCCATTTGGAAGGGAAACATTTATTCTTACAGTAACACGCTCATTAAAATATAATACACTACCAATAAAAATTCCTAATAAAACCTGCCCTATAACTTTAAACTTTCCTTTTAAACCAGCTTTATTTTTTTTAAATATTTTAATATAGTCATCTATCCAACCGATGAGACCTGTCCAAACCATAGTTATCACTAATAATAGGATATAAATATTATCTAAACGTGCAAGTAGAAAAACAGGAATAAGTGTGCTAAGCAAAATGATAATACCTCCCATAGTAGGAGTTCCTTCTTTTTCTTTTTGTCCCTCTAAGCCCAAATCACGTATGGATTCACCTATTTGCTGATTTCTTAAAAAGTTTATGATTTTTTCCCCAAAAATCAAAGAAAATCCCATAGATAAAATAATGGCTATTGATGCTCGAAATGATATGTATTGAAAGACACTAGCTCCGGGAAACTGATATTTATTTTCTAATAATTCAAAAATATAATAGAGCATAATTAATCCGTATTTAAAAAAGTTTTTTTAGCTATTTCCAGATCACTAAAATGATTTCGCTTCCCTTTAATTTCCTGATACTTTTCGTGACCTTTACCCGCAATAAGGACAATATCTCCTGGCTTTGCCAATTGTCCAGCCATTAAAATTGCCTCTTCACGAAGAGTCACCTTGATTGCTTTTTTATAATGTTCTGGTGGCACCCCTTTAATCATATCTGAAATAATAATTGCTGGGTCTTCATCTCGGGGATTGTCAGAAGTGAAAATCACTTTATCACTCAGTAGAACTGCTTTTTCTCCCATTACAGGTCGTTTATCTTGATCACGATTTCCTCCACATCCAACCACAGTTATTAAATTTTCATTTCGTGTCCTTATCATGTTTATAGTACTTAAAACATTAAACAATGCGTCAGGTGTGTGGGCATAATCAATTACCACTGTTATCTTGTCAACTGATTGAAAAACATGAAATCTTCCCTCTACACTCTTCAATTCACTTATTCCCCTCAGAATAGATAAGCTAGACAATCCTAATAAATCTGCTGTAGCATAAACTGATAATAAATTTTGAGCATTAAAATTACCAACTAAAGTTGTCCAAACATCAAAAGACTGGATCTTTAAGAGCATACCTGTAAACTCACATTCTAATGTTTTAACTCTGAAATCAGCATCTTGTTTTGTTGCATATGTATATTTTTTGGCAACTGAATTCTGAAGCATGTATTTACCATTTTTATCATCTAAATTGATTAAAGCAAAAGCTGTCTTTGGTAAAGAATCAAAAAATATTTTTTTTACATCACGGTAAGTTTTGAAATCCCGGTGGTAGTCTAAATGATCATGTGTGAGGTTTGAAAAAATACCCCCAGAAAAAAAAAGACCTTCAATTCTATTCTGATTAATTCCATGAGATGATACTTCCATAAAACAATGAGAAACTCCCGCATCCAACATTTTATGTAAATATTTATTTAAGGTAACAGCATCTGGGGTTGTGTGACGATTTTCAAACTTTTTACGGCCATAAGCTATTTTTACAGTTGACAATAATCCTGTCACAAAACCTTCTTTCGAAAACAATTCATAAAGTAGGGTTGCAATTGTTGTTTTTCCATTAGTACCCGTCACCCCCACTAAAATCATATTCTGTGAAGGATTGTCATAAAAATTCGCTGCAATTGTACCCAAAGCTTTAGATGAGTTTAATACTAAAACATATACGATTCCTTCTATTATAACATCTGGAAATTCTTCGCATACAATTGTTTTTGCACCATTATTTATTGCTTGATAAATAAAATCGTGGCCATCGAATAGCTCTCCTTTTTGCGCAACATATAAAGAATCTATTCTAACATCTCTACTATCAAAATAAATACCGCTAACAGCATTAGAAGTTGTTCCCAAAACACCTTCTACAGAAACCTTATATAATATATCCTGGACTGTTTTCATGATAATTCTAAAATTATCATTTGTGAAGTACCTACTTTAACTCCAGGATCTATTGATTGCCTTTTCACATTTCCTTCTCCTTTTAAAATTATCTTTAATCCAATTGCATCTAATAATAGTTTTGCATCTTCTTTTGACATTCCAACTACATTTGGAATAATATTATTCTTTAAACTATTTTCCAAATTCTTTAAATCCGAATGCTTAATGATTACTTTCATTGGAATATCATTAAATATTTTTTTTGCGATTTTTTTAAAAACTGGTGCAGCTACTGTTGATCCATAATATCCTTTTGACTTATTAGGTCTATGAATAACAACGATACAGGAATATTTGGGTTTTTCCGCAGGAAAATAACCTACAAAACTTGAGATATACTGTATGTTGTCTGAAGTGTAGTCTAACTGACAAGTTCCTGTTTTACCTGCCATACTTAACATAGGGTCTTTAATTCGGTGAGCAGTACCCCACTTCTTATCAACTACATTAAACATCATATTTTTGACTTTAGTTAAAGTCTGTGAAGAACAAATCGAGGGATTAAGAATTTGCTTTGAAAATACTTTTGTAGGAATATTTCCAAAATTACTTATCTCATTTATAAATCTTGGTTTAACCATTTCTCCCCCATTAGCAACAGCATTATAAAATGTTAACGTTTGTAAAGGTGTCAAGCTAATTCCGTAACCATATGCCATCCATGGCAAATCCAAACCATCCCAATCAGCATCAGATGGATATGGTATTTTTGGCAAACCTTCACCAGTAATTGGGAGCCCTAATGGCTTATTTAAGCCCATATTGTATAAACGATCTACAAATTGCTTTGGTGTTGATTTATAATTATCATAAACAATTTTAACTAGTCCTACATTTGAAGAAACCTCAAATGCTCTTGCGGCACTTATAGTTCCATAACCTCCTTTTTTAGAATCTGTTACTTTATACTTTCCGAAAAAGATCATTTTACCGTTACCTGTTTCAATAGGCGTATCTTCATCAATTACCTTATCCTCTAAAGCTGCAATCATCCCCATAAGCTTAAATGTGGATCCTGGCTCATGTGATTCTCCAACTGCATAATTTAATTTTTCAAAGTACTTTCCCCCTTGAGTTCTTCCAAGATTTGCAATTGCCTTTATAGCTCCTGTTTCCACTTCCATTACTACAACCGTTCCATGTTCAGCTTCAAATTGCTCGAGCTGTGTTAATAGGGCATTGTGTGAAATGTCTTGTATGTTTACATCTATAGTAGTGTGTAAATCATAGCCTTCTGTAGGTTCTTTTTCATTAGAATCACTGATAGGCTTCCATTGGCCATTAGCGATTTTTTGCTTCAAACGTAAGCCAGAGTTCCCCCTTAGATATTGTGAGAAAGCACCCTCTAGACCAACTGTTATAAACCTACCGCTTTTATCTTTTTTCTCATAGCCAATAGTACGTTCTGCTATTTTCCCTAATGGATGTTCTCTAACAATCTGTTGTTCAGCAATGAGTCCGCCACGGTAAGAACTTTTATTGAAAATAGGAAAACTTTTGTAACGAATATATTCTGAATAAGAAAGGTTTTTGGCAACTAGCCAGTATCTATTTTTACTAAATCTTACCTCTTCAATTTTTTTAAGAATTTCATCAGAACTCCCGTCCATAAAAAGTTTCAAAGAATCTGCTAATATTTTTTTATTAACCTTAAAAACTGTTTCAGATGGCACAACAGCATCCCAATGTAACTCATATCTAGGGATTGAAGTTGCCAAAATATTACCATCTGCTGAATAAATATTTCCTCTGCTTGGCTCTAAAACAACATTCTTTATAATAGTGCCCGACCCAACATTCACTCCCTTTTCACCTATATAGAACTGGATATATATCAGTTTTCCAATAAGCACAAAAGCAAAGAGTGTTAATCCAACTACTAAAAGGTAAAATCTTGGCAAAACAGATGAATTTGAAGTCTCTTTATTCATCTTTAATTATTATTTTAATGGGAGGAGTACTTGCTGGGCCTATTCCCTTAATAGATAAGATTTGTGTTATATAAGTTTCTTTTCTTAAGACTAAAAGTGTTTTTTTACCTTCAATAAAATCACTCTTAAGCAATCTAATTTTATAATTAAGAGCTGCTATTTTGAAAATTTTACGATCTGCACTGTGTCCACTTGAAATCATAATAATTGCTAATATGGAAACAAACAAAATCATCCTCCAATTCCTAAAGGCATCCTCTTTAGTAAGGAATTCAATATTTAATATGGAACGGAGTCTATTCATAGCTTCTCTGCAATTCTTAATTTAGCACTTCGTGACCTTCCATTTAATTTAATCTCTTCTTTTTTTGGTACTATTAACTTTCCGATTTTAGTTAATGGCTTTATTGGATTTCCATAAAAATCTTTCTCTAGCTCCCCTTCAAAACTTCCTGTTTGAAAAAATCTTTTCACTAATCGATCTTCAAGAGAATGATATGAAATACACACCAATCGTCCCCCTTTAGCCAAAGCTGTTGTCGCTTGTATTAAAAAAGATTTTAACACTTCAAGCTCATCATTTACTTCAATTCGTAGTGCCTGAAAAATTTGCGCAAAAATTTTATTTTTTACACGCATAGGCACTAAAGGACTTAATAGATCAATTAAATCCATAGAAGTTTCAATTGTCTTTTTTTCTCTTCTATCGATAATTTTAGAGGCTATTGCTTTTGAATTTTTTAATTCACCATATACATAAAACAAGGTTTTTAAGTCTTCTTCAGAATAATTGTTTATGATTTCAAATGCATCTAAAGGTTGTGATTGATTCATTCGCATATCTAAACGGGCATCTAGTCGAGTTGAAAAACCTCGTTCACGAGTATTAAATTGATAAGAAGAAACTCCAAAATCTGCCAAAATACCCTCAACAGGAACTGCTTTATGATATTTCAAATATTGTGAGAGATTACTGAAATTGGAATGAATAAAATCAAAACGAGAATCTACCAGTACATTTTTAAAAGCATCAGTATCTTGATCAAAACCAAGGAGTCTTCCACCAACATCCAAACAATCGAGTATTGCTTTAGAATGACCTCCACCACCAAAAGTTACGTCAACATAGGTTCCGTTGGGAATAATGTTTAGCCCCTCAATAGACGCCTCGAGGAGGACAGGGTTATGATACTGAGTCATCATCTTTACCTCCCATAACTTCTTCAGCCAAGGCTCCAAAATCAAGAGCTGCCTCATCTATCGCTTTTTCATAGAGCGACTTATCCCATATTTCAAGGATATTAACCGTGGAAGAAACTACCACATCTTTTAATATTTTAGAATGAATAACAAGATCTTTTGGTATCAAAAGACGTCCAGACACATCCATATCAATAGTCTTTACGCCAGCTGTAAATCGCCTGATAAAATCATTGTTTTTTTTATTGAATCTATTTAGACCATTTATCTTTTCCATTAATCCTAACCATTCCTTAATAGGGTACAATTCAAGACAGGGATTGAATACAGCTCGTTTTAAAACAAAACCACCAGAAGTAACTGCTGCCAGTTGCTTTTTTATAGCAATAGGAAGCATGATACGCCCTTTGATATCTGCTTTACATTCGTATGTTCCAATTAAGTGCTGCAAGTGTGGTGTCATTATATATATTCAAATATAAAATATATTTACCACTAATTACCACTAATTACCACATTGTTAATAAGTTTTGACGACCATTAAAAGAAACCATTAAAAATAGCACACAAATAAAAGTTTATCCCTAATGTTGAAATGTCTATATTTACTTCCTTAATATTGCTCATTTTAACTATGGATAATAAGATTATTGAAGAAAAAGAGTTTAATTATATAGAGTCTGGAGAGGGCCAACCGATTATCATTCTTCATGGTCTAATGGGTGGATTAAGTAATTTCAAGGGAGTTTTAGAATACTTTCCTCCCAAAGGATATAAAGTAATTATTCCCGAATTGCCCGTCTACAGTATGGCAATTAAAAACACTTCTGTAAAAGCATTATCTGAATTTCTTAATAGATTTATTAAATACAAAGGACTGAAAGATGTGATTCTTTTAGGAAACTCTTTGGGAGGTCATGTTGGTTTATTGTTTGCAAGAGATTATCCTGAATTAGTGAAAGGATTAGCTCTCACCGGAAGTTCTGGGCTATACGAAAACAACATGGGAGACGGATATCCAAAGAGAGGTAACTATAACTATATTAGAGAGAAAAGTGAAGCCGTTTTTTATGATCCAAAAGTAGCGACAAAAGAAATTGTAGATGAAGTTTTTGAAGCAGTTAATGATCGAAACAAATTAATACGCACCTTAGCATTAGCCAAAAGTGCCATTCGCCACAATATGGCAAGTGAATTACCTGGTATGCAAACCCCTACAGCAATAATATGGGGGGCCCAGGACAGTGTCACACCTCCAAATGTAGCAACAGAATTTGATAAATTACTCCCAAATTCAACCTTGTATTGGATTGATCATTGTGGGCACGCTCCAATGATGGAACACCCCAGTCAATTTAATAAAGTATTAGAGCAATGGTTAGTTAGTACAATTTTCTAAAAAACATAATGCAGGTTCATTCCGCAACTTTTATAATAAGTAACACAGATGTTTCAAAATGTCCAAACACTGCTATTCCTGAATACGCATTTATTGGACGATCTAATGTTGGAAAATCTTCATTAATAAACGCTATTTGTAATAAAAAAAATCTAGCAAAAACATCTTCTAGACCTGGAAAGACTCAACTCATTAATCACTTTCTGATCAACAAAAATTGGCATTTAGTTGACTTGCCAGGCTTTGGATATGCTAGAGTATCGAAAACACATAAAAAAAAATTTCAAAAATTTATAACTAATTACTTTAAACAAAGAAAACAACTAGTTAGTGCCTTTTTACTTATTGATATTCGCCATGAACCACAGTCCATTGATTTAAATTTTATGCAATGGCTTGGAGAGAATTACATTCCGTTTTCTATTATTTTTACCAAAGCAGACAAACTTAAGCCCGCTGCTAGAGAACGAAATATTAATAATTATACCCGTAAAATACTAGAAAATCATTGGGAAGAATTACCTCCCATATTTATTACCTCATCTTTACATAAAACAGGGAGTGAAAAAATTTTAATATATATAAATTCGTTAAATAAAGATTTTACTGAAACCAATCCTCTTTAGTCTTTTTTCAATTCTAACTTTTCAGCGAAATAATCACAAAAATCCTTCATTGTAGCGGTCATTTTTTCGTCTTTTGTCGCCTCGTAAAAAGTGTCACTTAAAGAAACTAATGTTTGATGAAAAAAAAGCTGCATTTGATCCACAGGCATGTCTTTTACCCAAAGGTCCATCTTAAGTGTCTCCTGTGCTTCTGAATTCCAAAAAGACAAAAGCATAGCCTTAGTCTCTTGGCGTGAAATTCCTCCGTCTTCAGCAGTCCAATTCATGTATTCTGGGATATTATTTTTATCTAAACTAACTTCAATTTTAATTTCAGTATTCTTTGTAATAGCCATTATCGCTTTGGTTTATATTTTGAAAGATTAAATAATTTTTGTGGAGAAATTTTCAATAACTCATCAAGGGGTGTCTCTGGAAATTGAATCATATAACTATTTACAATTTGCCACCCCAACCAAGAACCAATTCTTCCAGGTGTTTCATTATCAAGCTGTAAATAAAATTTGGAGAAAGGTGCGGGCTCAATAAACCTTTGCACCCATTCTAACTGTGTTTGATATAAAACCTGTTTTTCAATAAAATATTGCCAAACATACTTTTCATTCTCTAAAGCCCAATTGAACTCTTCTTTAGTGTATACTATCCTGTCTTCTATAGGCACATGTGGAAGTAAAAGATCATTTAAATACAACTTTTTACCCTCATAAATCATACGAGCTAAAAAAGTACGATCCTCTACAGGAGGAATAATAAAAGCTCCAAATTTATCTGCAATTTGAACTGTAATATATTTTGGGTCTAACTCTTTCCTTATATAAGTGGGTATACCATCATACAAATGGTTTTCTGATCCTAAAAAAGTGTCAAGAGAAATCAACAATAAACTATCCGAATACACTGTTTTAATCTGATAATCAACATTGTTTGTGAGGGTTATTACTCGTGGGGTTTTGGCAAAAGGAAAAAAGTATTTAATATGTTTAAAAAGATGATCCACATCTCTTTCAAAAAGTTCAATGTCCTTAAAAGTTTTATTTACCTCACTTTGCAAAAGTAACTGAAGACTATCTTTTTGACGACTAATCCAAACACTATCCGAAAACTGTTTTGGAAATAAAAAAGGATATTTTTTTTTGAGCTCTGGAATAACCTCAGAGGGTTGATCATAGAATTTTAAATCAAAACGATCAAAAGAGATAGAAACAGATATTGACTCTATATCAGATTCATTAGTGAATTCGTCTTGACATGCATTAAAAAATAGAAAGATTAATAAAATAAGAGACGTTCTTTGAGAAATTTCAAAAAAGCAAATAAGTCTTTGCCTAAGATTTTTATTCATATTAACAAATACTTTAATTTTATACAAATTTAATTGCTATAAATGATTTAATGATGAAATCTCCTGAAAAAGTAGCGCAACATATTATCAAGTGGCTCTCAACCTATGTTGAAAATGCAGGTTTAAATGGATTTGTAATAGGAATATCTGGCGGAATAGACTCAGCTGTAACTTCTACTCTTTGTGCAAAAACAAAAAAAAAGGTTCTTTGCATAGAAATGCCAATTAAACAGGAGTCTGGACAAGCTTCAAGAGCTCGAAATCATATTAAATGGTTAGAAGCAAATTTTGAAAATGTATCATCTATTACCTTCTGTTTGGATTCAGTTTTTAATTCTTTCACAAAATTGACTCCTGAAACTAATAATAAAAAAAGTCAATTTTTAAGTTTAGCAAATACTAGAGCTCGTTTTCGAATGGCAAGTCTTTACTATTTCGCTGCATTAAATGGCTACTTAGTGACTGGAACTGGTAACAAAGTAGAAGACTTTGGTGTAGGATTCTTCACTAAATATGGAGATGGTGGAGTAGACATAAGTCCAATTGCTGACCTAATGAAAACAGAAGTTTTTCAAATTGCCAGTCATTTAAAAATTATTAAGTCTATCCAAAAAGCAGCCCCTACTGATGGACTTTGGGAAGATGATAGAACAGATGAAGACCAACTTGGAGCAACATATCCCGAGTTAGAATGGGCAATGAATGCAGTTAAAGGAGGGGTTTCTCCAAATAATTTTACAGAAAGACAAAAAATTGTTTTTAAAATCTACCTCAATCACCATTCACAGAATCAACATAAGATGAATCCAATACCTGTTTGCAGAATACCTGTGGAGTTTTTATAAATAAATTATTTATAAAAATAATCAATTTAAATCCTGATCGAATGATATTCAAAATTTCTATGTTAGATCGACTAGCTTTTTAATATATCGTGTTTGTTTTTTAAAAAAATAATTTGAAAATGGTTTTTATCAAAAAACAAACTCAATTAACTAATTCGATATGGCATATAGAGCTTTAAAGTACTCGATTGAGCTTTCTAGAAAGCACTTTTTTAAGATTCTGATATTGAATTACCTCTTCTAAAAATGACACGTCTTCTTCATTAGCATCTTCCTTTTTAGCAACATCCATTAAACTTTGTATTTTCTGATCGATCAAATGTCTCCTAAAAGTTAGTATGGTTTCGCTAACTAATTGTCCTACTGCACTTTTCCTGTCTTTAACAAAGATATTTTTCTTTTCCCAATCATGCAACTGATGGACTTCATCCTCAAATAAAATATCACTGAGAATTTTACCTAACTCTGGATTCTCTTGTTGTATTATTTTCTCTGGTTTCACATCTCTCTCTGATTGAAAATGCTCAATAAGTTGTTTGTATAAAATTTGAAATTCTGGCTGAATTAATTCCACCTCATCTTGTTGCAAATCAAGAAATATCTTTTCATGTACTTTAGAATGAACTATTTTAGGCTCTTCAGTAGTATTACCCTCTTCGTCATAACTCACATAGAGATCATCAAAATCCGCTTCTTGATTTCCATATTTTAACAGTATTCCAATAATTTTTCTTTCTAAAACAAGTAAGGGATTTACCTGCTTACCCTGAAAAGATGTTTTTTGAATCAAGATTTCATTCAATCCCTTATTTTGAATATTGATGATAGTGGGAGGCTTTTTCTTATTCTGCTCTTGTGCCAAAGCATTAAATAATACTGTTTCTGAAACCTCCATTGAACTTGCACATTGTTTCAAATAAATTTCCTGTTGAATTGCATCTGGTATTTTTGAAATACTTTTCACAATATCTCTAACAGTATTTGCTTTTTTAACAGGATCATTTCCTGATTCTTTGAGAAGTAAATCAGTTTTAAATTGAATAAAATCTCTTGCTGATTCTTTTAAGTATTTAATTATTTCTTCTCTACTATGACTTTTAGCAAAACTATCGGGATCTTCTCCTTCTGGAAAAGAACACACCCTTACATTCATTCCTTGTTCCAATATCAAATCAATACCTCTTATTGCAGCGCGAAGTCCAGCTTGATCACCATCAAATAAAACAACAATATTAGAAGTAAGTCGTCTAATAAGTCTAATTTGCTCAGGTGTTAAAGCTGTTCCGGAAGAAGAAACAATATTTTCAATTCCTAGCTGAAACATCTGAATTACATCTGTATAACCCTCAACTAGATAACAAATATCTTCCTTAGCAATTGCTTTTTTCGCCTCAAACATACCATACAAAACCTTACTTTTATGATACACTTCACTTTCTGGAGAATTAATATATTTTGCAGTTTTTAGGGTGGCAGACAAAATTCGGCCTCCAAAACCTTGCACTCTTCCAGCCATACTCCGAATCGGAAATATTACTCTTCCTCGAAAACGATCAACAGCACCTCTTTCATTTTTTATTATTAAGCCTGTCTCTAAAATATAATTTTCTGTATAACCTGCCTTAGCTGCTTTTTCATAAAAGCGATCTCTTTGTTGCGCAGCGTACCCCAGACCAAACAAACGAATTATTTCATCAGTAAACCCTCGCTCTCTAAAGTAACTGAGGCCTATCGCTTTTCCTTCAGGAAACTCCCACAAATCTTGGGTAAAACTTTCTTGGGCGAATTGGTTAACTAAATAAAGGCTTTCTCTTGCATTTGCTTTTTCTTTTTCCTCATCAGACTGTTCCGTTTCTTCAATCTCAATATTATATTTATTAGCTAAAAACCGAATTGCCTCAGGGTAAGTGAATTGCTCATGCTCCATCAAAAAGGCAACTACATTACCACCCTTTCCACTACTGAAATCTTTCCAAATTTGCTTTACAGGAGAGACCATAAAACTTGGTGTTCTTTCTTGGGAAAAAGGGCTTAATCCTTTAAAATTTGATCCTGATTTTTTTAAAACAACAAAATCTCCAATTACCTCCTCAACTCGGGCGGTTTCATAGACTTGGTCAATTGTGGTTCTTGTAATCAAAGTTCAGTGTTTTGATAAATTTATAATTTTCTGTGTAAATGAAAAATATCAATAGATTTTTCTTTAAATTTTTCTTTCGATAACGTAATTTAACATTAATTCCAGAGCATCACGAAATTGATTTTTAGGAAATTCAAATAACAATCCTAATGCTTCTTTTTTATAGGCTTCCATTTTACTAATTGCAAAATCAAAACCTCCTTTTTCTTTAACAAGCACTATAAGTTCTAAAATCTTACTTTTGTCTTTGTTGTGGTTTTTTATAATATTGATTATTACCCTCTTTTCGGCTTTCGATACAATATTTAGGGTATGAATCAATGGAAGTGTCATCTTCTGATCTTTTATATCAATACCAGTAGGTTTTCCTATTTTATGCTCACCATAATCGAAAAGATCATCCTTAATTTGAAAAGCCATCCCTAAAATCTCTCCAAATTTATACATTTTTTCAACCTCTTTTGGAGACGCATCAACGGCTTGAGCACCTAGAGCACAACATGCTGCTAATAAGGTTGCTGTTTTTTGACGAATAATTTCATAGTAAACCTCTTCGGTAATATCAAGGTCTCGCGCTTTTTCTATTTGAAGCAACTCCCCTTGACTCATTTCACGAACAGCTACTGAAATGATTTTTAATAAATCAAAATCTTCATTTTCAATTGATAACAATAATCCTTTAGAAAGTAAGTAATCTCCTACTAAAACTGCAATTTTATTTTTCCAGAGTGCATTAATTGAAAAAAAACCTCTACGCTTATTGCTGTCGTCAACTACATCGTCATGAACAAGGGTTGCAGTATGTATAAGTTCAATTACTGCAGCACCCCTGTAAGTCCTTTCATTAACCTTTCCTTCACCCAAAAGTTTGGCTACCAAAAAAACAAACATTGGACGCATTTGTTTTCCTTTTCTATTTACTATAAAGTGAGTAATTCTATTGAGCAATGCAACCTTTGAATACATTGATTGAGTAAACTTTTCTTCGAAAAGCTCCATTTCCTGATAAATAGGTTTTTTAATTCGTTCAACGACTTTCATATGCATAGTAAAGATATCAAATAAGCAGTAATTTTTAATCTCAGGTAAGAGCTCCTTTGATATCTAATTTATTGGCTAATTGACCACATGCTGCATCAATATCTAAACCTCTTGAACGACGATAGGTTACTTTAACCCTAGCCCTTGTCAAAGTAGCTATATAATCATCAATAACTGATTGTTGAGCTTGTTTCATTAATGAACCATCAATTGCATTGTATTGAATAATATTAACCTTTGAGGGGATACGTTTACACAAAGCTACCAGAGCTTGAATATCCTCTTTTTGATCATTAATTCCTTCCCAAACTATGTATTCAAAAGTTATTTGCTTCTTACTGTATTCATTCCAATAAACTAATGAGTCGACTAAATCTTTTAAATCAAACTTTTTTGCAAAAGGCATGATTTTTTCGCGCACTTCCTGTCGAGCACTATGTAATGATACTGCTAACCGAAACTTAACATTATCATCTGCCATTTTCCTTATCATCTTTGGAATTCCCGAAGTAGAGAGCGTGATTCTTTTTGGAGACATTGCCAGACCTTCTGGATGTGTTATTTTATCTATTGCTGCAATTACATTTTTATAATTCATTAGAGGCTCTCCCATCCCCATAAATACAATATTAGAAAGTGGTCTGCTGTGGTATAATTTACTTTGCTGATCTATTGCCACAACTTGATCATAAATCTCATCTGCATTTAAATTTCGCATTCTCTTTAGGGCAGCTGTAGCGCAAAAAACACAATCTAAACTACATCCTACTTGAGATGAAACACAGGCTGTTGTTCTGGAAGCAGTGGGTATTAATACAGATTCAACAACTAATTGATCATAAAGTTTTACAGCATTTTTAATAGTTCCATCTGAACTGCATTGCTGAGCGGCAATATTAATGTGTTTAATTTCAAAATATGATTTTAAAATATTTCTATGTTCTAAAGACAAATTTGTCATTAAATCAAAATCATGTGCTCCTTTTTGCCATAACCACTGATAAACTTGTCCTCCCTTAAAAGAAGGTGCTCCATGGCTTACAAAAAAGTCTTGTAACGCCTCTTTAGTTTGTAATCTAATATCTTTTTTGTTGATTTTTTCCAAAATTTATTTATAAAAAAAACGCAATGCTACGGTTTTAATTTTTATTAAATAACCAACATTGCATCACCATAGGAGTAAAAATTATATTTCTCCTTAATAGCAAGCTTGTATGCATGTTTAATAAAATCAGGGTCTGCAAAAGCAGAAACCATCATCAGTAATGTTGATTTTGGAGTATGAAAATTAGTGATCATACAATTTGCAATTGAAAAATCATAGGGAGGGAAAATAAATTTATGAGTCCATCCATCGTATTCATTTAACAAACCCGCAGAAGACACAGAACTTTCTAAACCCCTCATTACGGTAGTTCCAACCGCACATATTTTCCTGCGTTCTGCAATCGCTTTATTAACTTTTGCTGCAGCAATAGTGTCAATAATCAATTCTTCCGAATCCATTTTATGCTTTGATAAATCTTCAACCTCTACCGGACTAAAAGTTCCTAATCCAATATGTAATGTTAACTCTGCAATATTAACACCCTTTATCTCCAATCGTTTTAAAAGATGTTTTGAAAAATGAAGACCTGCTGTTGGTGCGGCTACAGCACCTTCATGTTTGGCGTAAATCGTTTGATACCGCTCACGATCTTCATCCTCTATAGGTCTTTTAATATATTTAGGAAGTGGGGTTTGTCCAAGTTCCTTAAGCTTTGTTCTAAATTCAACATATTCTCCATCATAAAGAAAACGAAGGGTTCTACCTCTAGAAGTGGTATTATCGATTACTTCAGCTACTAAACTTTCATCTTCACCAAAATATAATTTGTTACCAATTCGGATTTTACGAGCTGGGTCAACCAATACATCCCAAAGGCGTTGTTCCTGATTTAACTCACGCAATAAAAACACTTCTATTCGAGCGCCTGTTTTTTCTTTATTTCCAAAAAGACGGGCAGGAAAAACTTTTGTGTTATTTAAGGCCATTACATCACCTTCATCAAAATAGTTGATAACATCTTTAAAAGCATGGTGTTCTATGGTTTCCTCCTTACGATTTAGGACCATTAATCTAGATTCATCACGATCTTGGGCCGGTCGTTGAGCTAGTAATTCGCTAGGAAGTTCAAATTGAAAATTAGAGAGTTTCACAGATTAAAATTTTATAATTAATACAAATTAATTTATAAACATGAAGATGAAATTATTAATTCATGTTTTGAGGAAAATTTAATTTAAACTAGATCATAGCCTAATTAGATTAAATTAATTCCTTCGGTCTGCAAATATAACATCTCAACATAGGCGTTGTCAAGTAAAAACGCATTTATCTCTATTTAATTTCAAAATCAAGCTTTCTTAAATCATTCCAGAAGTCAGGATAAGATTTTGAAACCACTGAGGATTCTTCAATTTTCAAAGGAATTTTCAATGCCAAAGGAGCAAAAGCCATTGCCATTCTGTGATCATTATAGGTTGAAATCGAGCAGTTTTTTATAAAATTTGTGTGAGGTGAGAGATGTAAGCTCTCATTGGTAACTTTAATTTTTGCCCCTAGCTTAGTGAGCTCTATATAAAGTGCTTTTAGTCGGTCGGTTTCTTTAATTTTAAGTGTGTGCAAACCCACTATATCACATCCAACACCAAGCCCATAACAACTCACCGCAATAGTTTGAGCAATATCAGGTGCTTTTGAAAGATCTAATTGTATTGAATCAGGAAGCGGCTTACTTTCTTTTTTTAGATGTAAGATGTCTTCTTCAAAACGAGCAGAAACACCTAACTGCTCATATATGTCTAATAGAACGACATCACCTTGTAAACTAGCTTTTTTAAAACTTGTTAAACTTATTTTAGCCTTTTTGGCAAGCGCTACAATACTAAAAAAATATGAAGCAGAACTCCAATCTGACTCTACTACTTGATTTATTTTTTTAATTTTATTTACTGAACCAACCCTAATCAGCTGATCTTTAAAACTGGTTGTAATTCCTATGTTATTTAACAATGCTAAGGTCATCTTTATATAGGGTATCGAAGTGATTTTTCCAACCAAATTTAATTTGAGTCCTTTCTCTAAAACAGGTCCCAATAGAAGTAAGGCAGATATGTACTGACTACTTATATCAGAAGCTAATGATATGGTCCCCCCTAAAAGTTTTTTGCCTTTGATTCTAATGGGAGGAAATCCTTCCACTTTTTCATAGACTATATAAGCACCAATCGAGCGAAGGGCGTCTACCAATATTTTAATAGGTCTTTCTTGCATTCTAGTTGAGCCGGTAAGCACAACTTCATGACCTTCTAGATGAGAGAAATATGCTGTTAAAAAACGCATTGCTGTTCCTGCATGATGAACATCTACCACTTCTGAAGTAGACTCAAGCGCCTCTTGCATTACCTTACTATCGTCAGAATTAGATATATTCTCTAATTTAAAGCCTTTAAATAAAGCTTGCAACAATAGTAATCGGTTTGTCTCACTTTTGGAGCCAGTTATACGCAAAGAGCCTTCACACCGTAGCGAAAGATGATCTATTTTAATATTCATTAAGTGTTATGGTTTTAATTTAGGATTGCTGTGATGGCGATCATGATCTCTTGAAGCTTTTTTAACTAACTTTTTTTCAAAAGAAGCTTGTAAATCAACACCTGTTTGATTTGCCAAGCAAACAGCTACAAATATAACATCAGCTAATTCTTCTCCTAAATCTTTATTTTTATCACTTTCTTTTTCAGATTGTTCACCATAGCGTCTTGCAATAATTCGGGCAACTTCCCCTACTTCTTCAGTCAACTGAGCCATGTTAGTCAATTCATCAAAATAACGAACACCATGGTCATTAATCCAATTATCAACTGATTGCTGTACTATTTTTAAATCCATATTCAAAAATAACTATAAATGTTGATTATAGCCTTATCGATTAATTCTAGCGTTTCTTAAAATAATGCTTTTAACTCAGCAAGAGAATAAACAATTGGACATTTATGATGAATCTCTTCATTATGTGAATTAAAGTGAATTGCTTGCATACCCTGACTCAAAGCACCTAAAATATCGGCCTCAAAACTATCTCCAATCATTATAGAGGCTTCTGCAGTTGTATTAACAGTTTTTAATGATTCAATAAATATTTCTGGATGAGGCTTTTTGAAACCAACTTTTTCTGCTGTAAAAACAAATTCAAAAAAAGATTCAATTCCAGAATTCTTAATTTTAAACTGCTGAACTTTATCAAAACCATTGGTAATAATATGTAATCTGAACCTATTTTTTAATCCTTCTAAAAGCTCTATTGCACCCTCAAACAAGTGAGGGAAAGTAGATAAATATGTAATATATTTCTCTGAAATATTTTCTATAAGATCGACAGAGGCAGAATAATTCAGTTTTTCAAAAGTCTTATTTAGCCTATTAAAACGTAGGTCATCTTGAGTTATTTTATTTTCTCTATATAATTTCCATTGAGCATGATTAATAGGGTTGTATAATTTCAGGAAAATCTCTAATGAAAAAGGAAAGTTTAATTCTATAAATATTTTATTAAAGGCAAGTCCTGAGTTCTTTTCAAAATCCCAAAGTGTATGATCTAGATCAAAAAAAATATCTGTTACCGAATGAGTATTTATCATTTAATATAGTTTTCAAATTCCTTAAGCCAACTTATGTTTTTACCAATCGGACTGAAAAATCCATTTGATATTACAATTGTAAGAGAGCTGGAAGATAAGGGTAAGTTCTCATGAATATCGTTCAACAATTGAAAGGCTTTTTCAGGAGACATTTTTTTTAATCCCTTTTCAGTGGTTATTATTGGATTGATTTTCAAGGGTAATTGAAATTCACTAGATAAGCTATAAAAATAAAATGGACTAGCTGTACCAGCTCTAAAACCAAATGTTTTTTGATACCCCATACTATAATCTGAATTAAACTCTTGAACTACTAAACTTTCATATACATTATTCAAATTATGGATTTCACTACTCATTCTTACACCCGAAATTGGTTTATGAGTAAGTGATTCAAAATTATTTTTTTCAAGTCCTAAAAACTCGCTTGCTTTTAATTGAGATTTAACCGAAACTAAAAGCCCAAGAGAAAACAAATCACTCATTGTTTTAATTATCCTTTGATAACTTAAATTAAAAATTGAAACCGTGGATTGAAAAGAAGAACTTTCCGAAAATAAAAAAAATATTTTTGGTGAAACAGTACTAGATTTAAAAAAAGATTTCCAAGTATTAAAAGTATTAAAAGGGTCTTCTTTTATTCGAAATAAAACTACTAATTGCTCAAAAAGGTGAAGTAAATTAAATGCCCACAAGGATTTAAAAAAATCACTTAAAGAAACTAGTAATGATCTATGCTTATATCGAAAAGGAACCAAAACCTCAATAAGCACATTTTTGATTGATTTTTTTTTCTCATCATTTGTATTAAAAAACCCTGGAAATGCAACGGTAAGATTTTTTTGTAAATGATCAACCCAAAGATCTACTACGGGAAGTATTAAAAAATCATATTGACCAGCTATACTTTGCGCCGGATCAAAAAATCCTTGAGGTGTTTTTATATGGGGTAATACTTCTTCATAACGCGATAAAAGAAAAAAGGTTGCTGCAAAAATATCAAAAGAAAAAAAACTATCTCCTTGTGTTTTAAAAAAGATTGGAAATCCATCTAATCTTTCAACATCAAGTGTTTGAAGTTTTACACCTTGTTCATAGAGCAAAGTATGTGCAGGAATAAAATACTCATCTCCTAACTGTTTTTTAGTGTAACTAAATTTAGGTCCAGAATGTGCAACAAATGTCTCAATAGTTTTAGTGAACCCAACTGAAACTCCTAGCATATTTTCAAAAATATGTTTAAAAACATAAGTAAGTCTAGATGTTATTTTATGAGTATATACCAGTACCATTAATAAGATATATTTATTAGAGAAGCTAAAGTAATCTTTTTCTAAAACAATTAAATAATCTAAATTTTAAAACAATAATAATCAAAACACCAAGCTTGAATTCTTGTATTTTTGTTTATTAAATCAACAATGAAACCTTTCGTTAGGATAAGTTTAATATTTTGAAATAAGAGCTTTTAATTCATCCCAATCTAACCCTCCAAAATTACCTGAACTCATCATTACCATAATCTTGTTATCATACTTTTGACTAAATAGATATTCTTCTAAAGAAGAGGTCTTAGTTATGACTTTTAAAAAATCATGATCAAAAGCAGCCTGAATAATTTCAGTTGAAATAGGGGATCTGTTTTTTATTTTCAATGCTTCAGGATCATAAAAAATAATTGCCTTGTCTGCTAAAGACAAAGTTTTTTTGTATTGATTAATGAAAGAGATATCTAAACTACTATAGGTATGAAGTTCCAGACAAATATGGATTTCAAAACCTTTGAATTGATCTTTTACTGCTTTAGCAGTAGCCATTACTTTACTTGGTGCATGCGCAAAGTCTTTAAACAAAACGGCGGTTAAACCTTGTGAGATTTTTTCTAAACGTTTTGCAGCACCTGTAAAACTTGGGATTGCTTCATAAAACTCAACAGCATCTAATCCCATTAATTGTGAAATCCACTGAGCACCAGACAGATTCATCAGATTATGCTCTCCAAATACAGAAAGAGGTAAACTTCCTTCTGAGGTATCTAAAAAGGTAATACCATTTTCAATATGGTGGATAGGAGCTATGTACGGTATTTTTTTTACTGCATGCGGACTATTCTCCACTAGATCCTTTAACACTAAATCTTCTTGATTATAAAGTAAAACACCTCCCTCACGTATTGAAAAAATAAATTTTTCAAATTGAGAAACATATGTCTCAAACGTTGGAAAAACATTTATGTGATCCCACGCAATACCACTGATAAGTGCAATTTCAGGTTGATACCACAAAAATTTAGGTTGTAAATCAATAGCTGATGACAGATATTCATCACCTTCTAACAAGATAAAATCATTTTCTTCTGAAACAAATAGAGTTTCAGTAACAGCAGAAACAGGAGCTCCCAACATAAAGTCTGTGGAAATATCATGATAATTCAACACATGTAAAATCATAGCAGTAATGGTAGTTTTCCCATGACTTCCTGCAATAACAACTCTGGTTTTTTCTTGACTTATCTCGGCCAAAAATTCCGGATACGATTGAATTTTAAGTTTTAAAGATTGAGCTTTTAAAAGTTCTGGATTGTTGATTTTAGCATGCATTCCCAAAATCACAACATCTATTTTATTTGTTATTTTTTCAGGAAACCAACCCAAGGTTTCGGGTAAGATTTCAGCAGCTTTAAGCTTGGCTTTTGATGGATTAAAGATCGCATCATCACTCCCTGTGATTTCATTACCCATACGTTTCATTTCCAGTGCTAAACTATGCATGGCACTTCCACCAATTGAAATAAAATGCAGGCGCATCATAACTTATTTAAATTTTAAGTGTTTAAAAGTTTCCATAGTTCGTCTTTCAATTCTGTTAACTGAAATTGAATGGCACTTGATATCATAAGATGAGGTACTCCATTAAAATGTGTTTTTAACTCTTTTGAATATTCCATTCTGAGCTCATCATCTAATAAATCTACTTTAGAGAGAACTACCATATATTGTTTATCCAGAAGCTCTGGGTTATACTTGATTAATTCTTTTTTAAGAATGTCAAATTCTTTTTTTAGATTTTTAGTATCAGCTGGAATTAAGAATAATAAAATTGAATTTCGTTCTATATGTCTCAAAAAATAATGTCCTAAACCTTTTCCTTCAGCAGCACCTTCAATGATCCCGGGAATATCTGCCATAACAAAGGATTGATAATTCCTATACTCGACAATACCTAGATTGGGCTTTAGAGTAGTAAACTCATAATCTGCTATTTTAGGTTTTGCTGATGTCAAAACAGATAATAAGGTTGATTTTCCCGCATTTGGAAAGCCAACTAATCCAACATCAGCTAGTACTTTTAGCTCTAATGTAATCTGGAGAGTTTCTCCTTCAATTCCAGGCTGAGCATATCTTGGAGTTTGTCGTGTAGATGATTTGAAGTGCCAATTTCCTCGACCTCCAAGACCCCCTTTCATCACTATAACCTCTTGTTTATCCTCAGTTACTTCATATAAAATTTTATTAGTGTCAGTATCCCTAATAATTGTTCCTGTTGGAACATCAATATAGATATCTTCGCCTTGAGCACCACTACTTCTATTCTTACTTCCATCACCACCATGTCCAGCAGAAAAATGTTTTTTAAACTTAAAGGTATAGAGGGTCCATAGTTGGCTATTTCCACGAATGATAACATGGCCTCCTCGGCCTCCATCTCCTCCGTCGGGTCCACCTTTTGTTATGAATTTTTCTCTGTGTAAGTGAATAGAGCCCTTACCCCCTTTTCCTGAACTAACAGACAATTTAACATAATCAACAAAATTTCCTTCAGTCATAATCTAGTTTAAACTAACTATTAAGTTTGTTAAACGTTCTGTTATCTCATTTATAGAACCAATTCCATTAACACTATAGAATTTATGTTGACCTTCATAATAATCTTTTAGGGGTGCTGTTTTTAGTTTGTATTCATCAAAACGATTTCTAATTTTTGATTCATCTTGATCATCTGAACGTCCACTTGTTTCACCTCTTTCTAATAACCTTTTTACTAAAATATCATCACTCGCCTCTAAAGCTATGGTAGCGTTAATCTTCATATTCTTAGATTCTATAAAAACATCTAGTGCTTGGGCTTGGGCCTTTGTTCTCGGAAAGCCATCAAATATAAAACCTTTTGCTTCTGGATTTCTATCAACTTCAGCCTCTAACATCTCAATTGTAACTCGGTCAGGAACTAAATCACCCCTATCCATAAAAGACTGAGCCTGTTGTCCTAAAGCAGTTTTATTTTTAATATTATATCGAAATAAATCACCTGTAGAAATATGGACTAAATTAAAGGTGGCTTTTAAGAATGCCGCTTGAGTGCCTTTCCCTGCGCCTGGCTTTCCAAATAAAACTAGATTGATCATTGAATTGAAAAATTTTTTGATAAAGATATCCATTTTATGTGGCTTTTTTAGATTCCAAAAAACTTATGCGTATTTTTGCAAAAACAAATGAATGGGATATTTTTCCGGTACACAAACAATTGGAATCTTAGGTGGTGGGCAACTTGGTAAAATGTTGCTAACAATAACTCGTCAGTGGGATCTTAATACTAAGGTAATGGATCCAAGTCCGACTGCACCTTCAAGAATTGCTTGTAATACTTTTGTGAATGGTGATTTAATGGATTATGATAGTGTGGTTGCCTTTGGAGAAGATCTTGAAGTTTTAACCATTGAAATTGAAAATGTAAATGCAGATGCTTTAGTAACTTTAGAAAAAAAAGGTGTTAAGGTATATCCACAAGCTAGTGTCTTAAAAATAATACAAAATAAATGTCGGCAAAAAAAATTTTATAAAACACATCTTATCCCAACAGCTCCCTTCCAATTATTTGATAGTAGAAATTCCCTAAAAGATGCAGTTGTTCGAGGCTTAGTTTCATTTCCTTTTGTTTGGAAATCTGAATCAATGGGTTATGATGGATATGGAGTTAAAATTATACGCTCAAACCAAGATCTAGAAAAAGTTAATGCTGGTCCATGTATGTCAGAGGACCTCATCGCTATTGACAAAGAGCTTGGAATTATTATTTGCAGAAGTCCAAAAGGAGAATCTGTCTGTTACCCTTGTGTAGAAATGGAATTTAACACCAGTACCAATCAAGTAGAGTATGTTTTAAGTCCCGCAAGAATTTCAAAATCTTTAGCTGAAAAAGCAAAAGTATTAGCACTAAAAGTATCTAAAGCATTTGAACATGTTGGCTTACTAGCTGTAGAATTATTTTTAACAAAAGAAGGCGAATTAATTGTGAATGAAGTAGCACCTAGACCACATAATAGTGGTCACTATAGTATTGAAACTTCATATACATCACAATTTGAACAACATATAAGGGCTATTCTTAACCTTCCGCTAGGAAACACTCAAAACAAAGTAGCTGGAGTAATGATAAATCTTGTAGGAAAAGAAGGTCATAATGGCCCAGTTCATTATAAAAACTTAGATCAAATATTAGCCATTGAAGGAGTTAATCCTCATATTTATGGCAAAAAAGAAACGCGTCCCTTTCGTAAAATGGGACATATAACCATCGTAAATAAAAATCTTGAAACTGCACGTGAGATTGCAGAGCATGTAAAAGAAACTATTGAAGTAATTACAAAATAATATGATAAAAGTAGGTATAATAATGGGAAGCCAATCAGATCTTCCGGTAATGGAAGAAGCTATTGCTTTCTTAAAAGAATTAAACATTACAGTTGAAGTAGATATTGTATCTGCACACAGGACACCTGAAAAAATGATGAACTATGGAACGCGAGCCCACAAAAGAGGGCTCAAGGTTATAATTGCTGGGGCTGGAGGTGCTGCACACCTTCCAGGTATGATAGCCTCACTTACACCTCTTCCAGTTATTGGAGTTCCCATAAAATCCAGTAATTCAATTGACGGATGGGATAGTATTCTTTCAATTCTTCAAATGCCTAGTGGTGTTCCAGTTGCGACAGTAGCGCTAAATGGAGCGAAAAATGCTGGAATATTAGCTGCTCAAATTATTGGAAGTAGTGATGAAAAAGTGCTTAATGAAATAGTTTTATATAAAGAAAGTCTGAAGAATAAAGTACTAAAAAATAGTGAACAATTAAAAAAATAACTCCTTGAATAATCCATTATTAACTTCCTTTAAAACTCCTTTTGAAGCAGCACCATTTCATCAAATTAAAGCTCATCACTTTATTCCAGCTTTAGAATCAACAATTTCAATAGCATTAAAAGAAATAGATGAGATTACTCAACAAATAGAAACACCCACTTTTAAAAACACTCTTGAAACTTTACAGGAAATTGGTACTCTAGTTGGTAGAAATAGTAATTTACTTTTTAATCTTAATAGTGCAGAAACCAATAAAGAGCTTCAAAAAGTTGCGCAGGATGCTGCACCTTTGTTAACACGTTTTCAAAATGATATAATATTAAATGAAACGCTATTTAAACGCATTAGTTATTTATATAAGAATGAAACTAAAGACTCTCTAACTCCCGAACAATTTACGTTACTTGAAAAAGAATATAAAACTTTTATTCGAAATGGTGCGCATTTAAATGACGATGCCAAAAAAAAACTGCGGATTTTAGATATTGAACTAGCCCAGCTAAGTCTTTGTTTTGGTGAAAATGTGTTAGCAGATACCCAAGCGTATTCTTTACATATTGTAAATGAATCAGACCTTAAAGGATTACCTGACAATGTCATTGAAACAGCACATGATATTGCACAAGAGAAAGATAAAAAGGGCTGGATCTTTACCCTAGATTATCCAAGTTATATTCCTTTTATAACCTATGCAGAAAATAGGGGATTGCGAAAAAAATTAAATAGTGCTTTTGGAAAAAGAGGATTTCAAGAAAATAAACATAATAATTCAACTATAATTCTTCAAATCGTAAGACTAAGACAAACACGTGCAAGACTTCTTGGATATGAATCTCATGCAGCATTTGTTCTTGAAGAGCGTATGGCACAATCTGAAAAAAATGTTAAATCTTTTTTAGATAATTTAAATCAAAAAGCGCAAACAGCTGCAAAAAATGAATGGAATATTATGGTCAACTTTGCGAAGGAAAGGCTTGGTATAGAGACAGTTGAAAAATGGGATATTGCTTACGTTGCCGAAAAACTAAAAAAAGAAACCTTAGACCTAGATGAACAACTGCTAAAATCATATTTTTCCTTAAACAATGTTTTAGATGGTTTATTTACAATCGTAAAAAAATTATACGGCCTAAGATTTATAATAACTAAAGAAATAGATCCATATCATGATGAGGTTAAGGTCTATGAAGTGTATAAAGAGGGAAAATTTCATGCTCTTTTATACACAGATTTTTTTCCTCGGAAAGGAAAGAGAAATGGTGCTTGGATGACCAGTTATAAATCCCAAAATATTTCACAAAGACCTCATGTATCGATTGTGTGCAATTTTTCAAGACCTACAAAAACTCAACCCTCATTACTAACCTTCCAAGAAGTAACTACACTATTTCATGAATTTGGACATGCACTACATGGCATACTCGCCAATACTAATTATAGTGCGTTAAGTGGAACGAGTGTTTATTGGGATTTTGTTGAATTACCGAGTCAAATTATGGAAAATTGGTGTTACCAGTCAGAGGCATTAGACTTATTTGCAAAACATTATGAAACTAACGAAGTAATTCCAAGAAAATTCATAGATAAAATTAAGAAAGCTGCTTACTTTCAACAAGGAATCCAAACCTTAAGACAACTAAGCTTTGCCTACTTAGATCTATCATTTCATGATAAAAATGCACACTTAATTAAAGCTGTAAAAAATCATGAAAAAAGACAAATTGAATCCCTAAAATTCATAGAAGATCCACCTGATAGCTGTATGAGCACAGCTTTTTCACATATTTTTCAAGGTGGATATGCTGCAGGTTATTACAGTTATAAATGGGCCGAAGTTTTAGATGCTGATGCTTTTGAATTATTTCTAGAAAAAGGGATTTTTGATAAAAACACAGCCAAATCTTTCTTAGAAAATATTTTATCAAAAGGAGGTACAGAACACCCTATGACTTTATACAAACGTTTTAGAGGAAAAAAACCTGACCCTCTAGCCTTGATTAGAAGAGCTGGACTCGCTTAGTGAATTAATTAAAATAGTTTAGGAAAAACTTTTAAGGCAACAAAAAAAGTTAAACTACCAATTCATGTACCCTCCTTTAAGGTCATATATATTTTTAAAACCTAAGGAATCCATGACTTTAGAAGCTTTACCGCTCCGATTCCCTGACCTGCAATAAATTAAGTAAGTAACATTTCTATTTAATGCAGAAATAGTAGCTTGAAAATCTGAGGCCTTATAATCAATTAAAATTGCGCCTTTAATATAACCCATTGCATATTCTTCTGGGGTTCTAACATCTATGACTTGAGATTCTTGCTCCATGAAAACTTGAAAATTCTCTTTTTCTAGTACTTTGACAGATGATGTTTGTGAGTTAAACCCAATAAATAAGAGGAAAAGAAAAATTTTCATTTTATGTTTTTATTAAAAATAAAGAAATAAAAAATAACTACCCAACCAAACTATCGGAATTCCTTCAACCCAAAAGGCAGTATAATAAAAAGAATTTGAGGGGTCTGAATAATATAAAAGCATTCCTAGGAGCACAAAAATCAAAAGGGTTGAAAATAACATTTCATTGTTGGCTCCAAAAAACAATAATGAACACGAGGCGCCCAATACTAAAAATATAATGCCTAAAATTTTAGTCTTATAAATACCTAGCTGCTGAGGAAGTGTTTTTAGGTGAGAGCTGTCAATTGTAACATCTCTAATTTCAAAAGGTAATATGGCAACCCAAACATACACAAATTGTATAAAACTCAATTTCAAAAACAGACTTATTGAAAAAAAACTGTCTGAAGCTAATGGTATTCCAACTGTTAATAAAATCCAACTTAAAGCTACTAAATATATTTTCAATCCTTTTTTATTCCTCCAATTAGAGAATCCATTAAAAGAAATACTATATAAAACCACCAAAATACTCCCAATCAAAGCGAACCCTTTCATTATAAAGGAAAAGGTGAAAAGCATTCCTAAAGCAACTACAAAGCTTACAAGGGAAACAAACAAAATACTTTTTGGAATTTTATCTTTTTGAGAATTATGAAATAAGGTGGAAAATTTTATAAAATTATAACTAAAAAGAGCGCTAGAAAAAATAAATATTAACACATTTTCAGAAACTTTATCTTGTGAAACAACAAGTGATAATCCGCCAAGGCAAGTGACTGAAAAAGCTAGGTGAATGCTAGACTTAACATAAAATTCAAAACCTTTAATCAACCAAGTTTTCACATGTAAATATCGAAACTTTAATGTAGTTGTTATTGATTATTGAAAAATATTTTTGTTTCTCAAAAAATAGCTTAAAAAATATCCCTTTAATATCCTATTTTTGAGGAAATTAAAACGCAATGAGAACGGACGCTTTTGTTGAGAGACACATAGGACCAAACGAAGAAGAAATAAAAAAAATGTTGGCTACCATAGGTGTAACTTCAATAAAAAAATTACTTGAAGAAACCATTCCAGAAACCATCCGCCTTAAAAAACCTTTAGCCTTACCAGAAGGAATTAGTGAGTATAAATTTTCTGAAATTATAAATAGTTTAGGAAAAGAAAACAAGGCCTACAATACCTACATCGGCTTAGGATATCATCCTGCAATTACCCCAGCTGTAATTCAGCGTAATATTTTAGAAAATCCGGGGTGGTATACTGCTTATACCCCATATCAAGCTGAAATTGCTCAAGGAAGACTAGAAGCCCTCTTTAATTTCCAAACCATGATTTGTGATCTAACTGGAATGGAACTTGCAAATGCCTCACTATTAGATGAAAGTACTGCGGCTGCAGAAGCTATGACAATGTTATTTGGTGCACGTACTCGAGATCAAAAAAAAAATAATTCTTCACAATTTTTTGTAGATGAAAATGTATTACCACAAACATTATCATTGCTTAAAACTCGCGCTACCCCACTTGGTATTGACTTAATAGTTGGAATAACTGAAAATCAATTTTTTACTGAAGCTTTTTTTGGGGCTATTTTTCAATATCCCGGAAAACATGGCTCTATTCCAAATTTAAAAGAATGGATTGAAATCGTGAAATCTCATGAAATTTCAACAGTGGTTTCAGCAGACATAATGAGTTTAGTTTTACTTGAAGCTCCTGGAGAATTTGGAGCAGACGTTGTAGTAGGCACTACACAACGCTTTGGAATTCCTCTTGGTTATGGAGGGCCACATGCTGCGTTTTTTGCGACAAGAGGACATTATAAAAGAAACATTCCAGGTCGTATTATTGGACAAACTCGTGATTTAGATGAAAATCCTGCTCTAAGAATGGCCCTGCAAACAAGAGAACAACATATAAAAAGAGATCGTGCTACCTCAAATATTTGTACCGCACAAGTTCTCTTGGCTGTTATGGCTGGAATGTATGCAGTCTATCATGGTCCAAAAGGACTTAAATACATTGCTAACGGAATTCATCAGAAAACAATACAATTAAATAACGCATTAATTGATTTAGGAATTAACCAAATAAATAAATATTTTTTTGATACCCTTGAAATAAAACTAGACGCTAATAGAATTAAAAAAATAGCAGAAGAAAAAGAAATTAATTTTTACTACCCAAATGAGGAAACTGTCTGCATTTCAATAAACGAGACTACAACTACAGAAAATATTAATTCAATAATTGAACTATTTGCTCAATTTACAGAAAAAAAAGCTCCTTTAAATATTAAAGAATTAAATATTAAATTTTTGTCTGATCTAGGTACCAGAAAGACAAGGTTCTTAACACATCCTGTATTTAATTCACATCATTCTGAAACTGCTTTAATGCGATATATTAAATCATTAGAACGAAAAGATCTTGCATTAAATCATTCCATGATTTCATTGGGCTCTTGTACGATGAAGTTAAATGCAGCTGCAGAAATGCTTCCGTTAAGTGATGCAAATTGGGGAGGAATTCATCCTTTTGTCCCAATTAATCAAGCAGAAGGATATCAAAAAATGCTTTCACAACTTACCGAACAGCTTAATATTATAACTGGATTCGAAGCCACTTCATTACAACCTAATTCTGGAGCACAAGGAGAATACTCTGGTCTTATGGTTATTAGAGCTTACCATGAATCTAGAAAAGATTTTCATAGAGATATTTGTTTAATTCCTGCTTCTGCTCACGGTACGAATCCAGCTTCAGCTGTTATGGCTGGAATGAAAGTTATTGTTACAGATACAGATAAAAATGGAAACATTGATTGGGAGGATTTACATCAGAAAGCACTTTTTCATAAAGACAACCTTTCTGCATTAATGATCACATACCCGAGTACACACGGAGTATTTGAAGTAAAAATAAAAGATATTACGGCGCATATTCACGCTTGTGGAGGACAAGTATATATGGATGGTGCAAATATGAATGCACAAGTAGGCCTTACCAGTCCGGCAATGATTGGTGCAGATGTATGTCACTTAAACTTACATAAAACTTTTGCTATTCCTCATGGAGGTGGTGGACCCGGTGTGGGTCCAATCTGTGTGGCTAAACATTTAGCATCTTTTTTGCCGGGAAATCCAGTAATACCAACTGGTGGAGAGCAGGCAATTACTGCTATTTCTGGTGCACCATTCGGTTCAGCTTTAGCATGTTTAATTTCTTATGGTTATATAAAAATGCTAGGGAGCAAGGGATTGCAAATGTCTACTGAGATTGCAATTTTAAATGCAAATTATATACAAAAACGTCTCGAAGGTGCCTACGGTGTTTTATATACTGGCACTAACGGACGTGCTGCTCATGAGCTTATAATTGATTGTCGTCCCTTTAAAGAACAAGGTATAGAGGTGGTTGATATTGCCAAGAGATTAATGGATTATGGTTTTCATTCCCCTACTGTTTCTTTTCCAGTTCCTGGGACTATGATGATAGAGCCAACTGAAAGTGAAAATATGGGTGAAATGGACCGCTTTTGTAATGCTATGATATCTATAAGAATGGAAATTGATGCTGGAGAAAAAGAACGTACTTTATTAAAAAACGCGCCGCACACAATGGTAATGATTTCTGCAAATGAATGGGATTATCCATACAGCAGACAAAAAGCAGCATTTCCTCTTGAATTTGTAAAAGAAAATAAATTTTGGCCAACAGTAAGAAGGGTTGACGAAGCCTATGGGGATCGTAATTTAGTGTGTAGCTGTATTCCTATTGAATCTTACTCAAATAATTAATAATAAAGCCTTTATACTCTTTGAGATTTTAAAAATGAATAGAAATAGTACTAATGAACATCGTAGGGTTTTTACGATTTTTAACTTAAAAAAAAATCAAAAGGATACCTTTAACTTCTAATGCTAAATATTAAAATTACAGGTACGGGAAGTGTCATTCCACAAAAGGTTCAACCTAATGCTGGATTTTCAAAACACTCATTTTTTGATGCATCTGGATTGCCAATTGATAATCCGAATATAGAAATTATTGAAAAATTCAAAGCAATTACTGGTATTGATCAAAGACGATACATCAAAGATCATCAAACTGTTGTTGATATTGCAATTGAAGCTGCAGAAATAGCAATCGCTGATTCAAATATTGATCCGGAAACAATTGACTATATTATTTTCGCTCACAATGTAGGTGACATAGCCTTAAACTCAAATCAAGTAGACACACTTCCTAGTTTAGCTTCTAAACTAAAGGCTGGTTTAAAAATAAAAAATCCCGAATGCGTTGCATATGATATTTTGTTTGGATGTCCCGGTTGGATAGAAGGAGTAATCCAAGCTAAAGCATTTATCAAAGCTGGAATGGCAAAAAAATGCGTGGTTGTTGGTGCTGACACACTTTCACGTGTTCTTGATCATAGTGACAGAGATTCTATGATTTATGCAGATGGCGCTGGAGTCACTATAATTGAAGAAACTAATGACCAAGGAGGGATTCTTTCACACAAAACTGTAACATACACCTCAGAGGGAGAAGCAGAATTCATTTTTTATGGCCACTCAAACAATTTAGGAAAGGGTAAAAAATATATTAAAATGTATGGTAGAAAAGTATATGAATTTGCTTTAAATAAAGTTCCACTTGCAATTCAATCCTGCCTTGAAGCATCAGGAGAATCAATTGATAGTGTGTCAAAAATATTCATTCACCAAGCCAATTTAAAAATGGATGAAGCAATTATTAAACGCTTTTACCGTTTATACAAAAAACCAACCCCAGAAAATATTCTTCCTATGAATATTCAAGAATTTGGTAATAGTTCAGTGGCTACAATCCCGACGTTATTTGATTTGGTTTCTAAACAAAATTATGCTGGTCACTCCATAAAAAAAGGTGATTTAATCATTTTTGCTTCTGTTGGTGCAGGAATGAATATTAATGCAATTACTTACAGAGTTTAACTTTATTAAACTGATTAGAAATTCAAGCTTATATCAAAGTTCATTTTTAGTTAAAAACATTACCTTTATAAGGCATGAAGATCCTTACACATATCGGAAAATACTTTATCATGTTGCGCAATACTTTCGGTAAATTTACCAAGTGGAGGATACTAAAGCAGCTGATTTTAAAGGATATTGATACCTTGATAATAGGTTCTATTGGGATTGTTTCCTTTATTTCATTTTTTGTTGGAGGTGTTGTTGCTATTCAAACAGCCCTTAATCTTGAAAATCCTTTACTTCCAAAAAACTTGATTGGTTTTGCGACGAGGCAATCGGTAATTCTAGAATTTGCACCAACTTTTATTTCTGTTATAATGGCCGGAAAAGTAGGGTCTTATATCACTTCAAGTTTAGGGACTATGAGAGTTACTGAACAAATAGATGCTCTAGAAGTAATGGGTATCAACACCTATAATTATTTAATTTTTCCTAAGATTATATCACTTTCACTATACCCACTTATTATCTGTGTTTCTATGTTTCTTGGAATTTTTGGAGGATACATTGCTTGTGTTTATGGAGGGTTTTCTTCTAGCGCTGACTTTGTAGAAGGTATTCAAATGGACTTTATACCTTTTCATGTTGGATATGCATTTATTAAAACATTATTTTTCTCTTTCATATTAGCCACCATACCTTCTTACCATGGGTACTTTATGACTGGAGGGGCACTAGAAGTTGGGAAAGCAAGTACAGTTTCTTTTGTTTGGACTAGTGTTGTAATTATTTTGGTAAACTATTTAATAACACAATTATTACTCACTTAAATGATTAATGTAGAAAATATTACGAAATCATTTGATGAAACGAAAGTTTTAAGAGGTATCTCTGCCATATTTGAAAAAGGAAAAACTAATCTAATTATTGGACAAAGTGGATCTGGAAAGACTGTCTTTTTAAAATCATTATTGGGACTTTTTGATACAGATATGGGAAGTATTATGTTTGAAAACAAAGTTCTCAATGATATGACCGATAAAGAACGTGCAATTCTAAGGCAAGAAATGGGAATGGTTTTCCAAGGTAGTGCATTGTTTGACTCTATGACAGTTGAAGAAAATATAATGTTTCCGATGCAAATGTTTACCACAGAAATAGATTCGGAAATTAGGGATAAAGCAAATATTGCCATCAAAAGGGTAAACCTCACTGATGCAAATCACAAACTAACAGATGAAATTTCTGGAGGAATGAAAAAAAGAGTTGCCATAGCACGAGCTATTATCATGAATCCAAAATACCTTTTTTGTGATGAACCAAACTCTGGACTAGACCCTAAAACCTCAATCTTAATTGATAATTTAATTCAAGAAATTACAAATGAATATAATATTACCACTGTTATTAATACACACGATATGAATTCGGTAATGGAAATTGGTGAAAACATTATTTTTCTTCAAAATGGTCTAAAAGAGTGGGAAGGTAGTAGTCAAGAAATCTTCAAAACGGACAATAAAGCAGTAACTGATTTCGTATATTCCTCCAACTTATTTAAAAAAGTACGCAAACTATATCTATAAAAACAAACTTAAAGCCTTATCACCTCAGCGTGTGGACTAAATACATAAATTTTTCCAGTTTGAACTTCTTTACATTCAAAACGTGTTCTTCTTTTTTTAATTTTTATAAATTTTTTACCATTATAAATTTGAAACATTGCTCCATTTTCAATTTGATAAATAAACGTTTGGAATTTATTTTCATCGAAGGTTTTTAAGGCCATTACCAAATTGAAGTCTCTATCAGTAGTTGCTTTTGGATCTTTCATGTGGCGAGCAAGAATACTACAGATAGGATCAGGAAATACATTGGGACATAAAAAAGGAAGAAGTGTTTCTTGAAAAGCTTTTTTCCACTCTTTACCATGAGGCTTGACTCTATGACCAAATTGTTTCACTACTTTATAATGCGCCAACTCATGAAGCAAGGTGATTAAAAAGCGATAAGGATTTAGTGAGTTATTAACCGTAATTAACGACATACCATTTCTTTTTAAACTGAAATCACCATGCTTAGTTAACCGCTGTCTGGTTACTTTAATCTCAATAGGAATTTTTTGCAAATATTCCCTTAACTGACCTTTAGATGCTTCTGGAACATATTGAAATAGCTTTTCCATATTATCATCTTTTAAGGAGTTGAGGAAGAAATAGGTAAAATTTTACCATTATAAAATTGATGTCCAGTTAATGCAAATTGTGCAATATAAGGTGCTATTTCACCTGCACTTAATGGAGCTCGGAATCCAGGGAAAGCTTTTGCTAGCATTTCTGTTTGAACTGCACCTAAAGCAAGCCCGTTAAAAAAAGGTCCAGTTTCTTTATATTCTTCTGCAAGTAACTCTGTAAGAATATTTACAGCACCTTTACTGCTACTGTAGGCCGATAAGCCTGAAAACTTAGAGCTTCCGCCAATACCACCCATACTACTAATATTAACTACATGTCCCTTGGAAGAAATCAGAGGTAATAGTAATCGTGTAATAGAAGCAAGTCCAAAAACATTAACGCGGTATATAGCTTCAAAATCATTTTTTGTAGTGGTCGAAAAAGATTGATTAATAAGAGAACCTGCATTATTAATTAAGGCATCAATACTTATTTGATTTGAGTTAAGTTGCTCAGCGAATTTAATAATTGATTCTTCATCTGTAAGGTCAAGACTTATGGGATGTAATTTTTCAGAAGCTACTAAAGCTTTAATATCTCTTGAAAGTGCATACACAACGTGACCTTGGGACACAAGAAAACGCACAAGTTCAAAACCAATTCCTTTACTAGCTCCTGTAACAACGATTGTCTTTTTCATTTTCCAAAAATATAGATAAAATTAACCAGTTTAAGAATAGAACTTAGAGTAACATAGTTAATGGGTTTTCTACATACCCTCTTAAAGTTTGCAAAAATTGTGCTCCAGTTGCACCGTCTACAACGCGATGATCACATGCTAAAGTTAACTTCATAGTATTCCCTATAACAATTTTATCTTCTTTAACTACTGGCTTTTTGTCAATAGCCCCTACAGATAAAATTGCTCCATTTGGTTGATTAATTATAGAAGTAAATTCCTGAATACCAAACATTCCTAGATTAGAAATTGTAAAAGTACTACCATCCATTTCACTAGGAGTAAGTTTCTTATCACGAGCTCTTATGGCATAATCCTTAACCGATGCGCCAATTTGAGATAAACTTTGCTCATCTGTAAACTTGACAACGGGAACTACCAAACCATCTTCTACAGCAACAGCCACACCAACATGAACATGATGGTGTTGAGTTATTTGTGAATCTTCCCATTTTGCATTTACTTGTGGATGAAGTTTTAATGCTAAAGCAGAAGCCTTCAACACAATGTCATTAAATGATATTTTAGTCTCTGGTAAACTGTTGTATTGTGATCTAAACGATATGGCATTATCCATATCAAATTCAACACCAAGGTAATAATGAGGCGCTGTAAATTTTGAGTTAGATAAACGCTTTGCAATTGTTTTCCGCATTTGAGAATTTGCAATAACCGTTACAGACTCAGTTCCGCTTGGAGTAAAAGGCTGAACCATTCCATACTGTTGAGGCTGATAGTTATCAATATCTCTTTTTATAATTCTTCCATATTCACCAGATCCTTTGATTTGGTTCAAATTTAGACCCTTTTCATTTGCCATTTTTTTGGCCAAAGGAGAGGCTACTATACGTTCAGAAACAGAAGATACTGGATGGGAAATCTCTGCTTTAATACTTTTAGTCTCTTCTACTGATACTATTTCTGTTGGTGTAATTGATCCTTTTATTGGGGCTGGTGTTGCAATTTCTTTACTTCCATGTGCCGCTAAAACAAGATCAACATCAGTACCTTTTTTTCCAATAATAGCTAATACACTATCTACAGCTGCTGTTTCGCCTTCATTCAAACCAACATATAATAGGGTTCCTTGATAAAAGGATTCAAATTCCATGGTAGCTTTATCTGTTTCAATTTCAGCAAGAATATCACCTTCGTTTACCGTGTCACCAACTTTTTTAAGCCATGAAGCAACAGTTCCTTCTTCCATCGTATCGCTCAACCTTGGCATTGTGATTAATTCAGCACCTTCTGGCATAGAAGCTACTTCTGTTGATATTGAGACTCCGGAAGCTAATTCATCAACAGGGGCTTCTTGACTAAGCTCTCCTCCTTCTTTTAACAAGCCTGAAATATCTTCTCCTTTCTCTCCAATAATAGCAAGAAGAGTGTCAACTGGTGCGGTCCCACCTTCTTGAATTCCAATATGAAGAAGTTCTCCTTCATTAAAAGATTCAAATTCCATAGTAGCTTTATCTGTTTCAATTTCAGCAAGTATATCACCCTCATTAATTTTTTCACCCACTTTTTTAAACCATTTCGCAACAGTCCCCTCTTCCATGGTATCACTTAATCTTGGCATGTTAATTATTTCTGCCATACTCTATAGTTTATGTTTTATAAAAGGATAATCTTCTTGCTCGTATACTGCATCATACATTAAGCTTGGATCAGGGTAAGGAGAAGATTCTGCAAATTTTTCACATTCTAAAACACGAGCTTTAATGTCTTTGTCTACTTTATCTAATTTTTCTAGAGTTGCATACTTTTTTGATAAAATCATCTCTTTAACTTGGGTGATAGGATCAATTTTACGGTACTCTTCCACTTCTGATTTTGTTCTATAATGTTGTGCATCTGACATAGAGTGTCCTCTATATCTGTAAGTTTTCATTTCTATAAAGGATGGACCACCACCAGAACGAGCTAAACTTATTGCCTTGCTCATTGTTTTTGCAACTTCCACTGGATCCATTCCATCACATGGCTCACATGGCATATCATAACCCAAACCAAGCTTCCATATTTCCTCGTGGTTTGAAGTTCTGGCTACTGAGGTTCCCATTGCATATCCGTTATTTTCAACAACAAAAACTACAGGAAGTTGCCATAACATAGCTAGATTTAATGTTTCATGGAGTGATCCTTGTCTTGATGCACCATCTCCCAAATAACAAAGCGTCACATTATCACGCTCAAAGTATTTGTCACCAAAAGCCATACCAGCTCCTAAGGGAATTTGTCCACCTACAATTCCATGACCTCCATGAAATTTAAATTCTTTAGAAAAAATATGCATAGAACCTCCTAAACCTTGAGAAGTTCCTGTTGCCTTTCCGTATAATTCTGCCATTACTTTTTTAGGATCTACGCCTAATCCAATTGGCTGTACGTGATTTCTATAGGCAGTAATCATTCTATCTTTTCCTATTTCCATTGCATGGATAGAGCCAGCAAGAACAGCTTCTTGACCATTATAAAGATGTAAAAAACCTCTTACTTTTTGTTGAATATAAACGGCAGCTAATTTATCTTCAAACTTTCTCCAGAATAACATATTCTCATACCAATCTAAATAAGTTTGTTTTGTAATTTTCTTCATAAAATCATGATAAACTTTTCCAATAATTAACATCAAAATTACTCATTTCTGTTCTATGATTAAAATTATAGTGCCTAATAATTTTTTGAAATTTTAAAGATTACTCTTCCGGAATATCAGTTTTAGAAATTGAAACTGAATTCCCTATATCCAATGCTAACGAAAAACGAATAGTATTTTCTAAAGGGTTACGAACATTTGAAATTGAAAAAAGATATGAAATATCGATATCTACACTTTTTAAATCAAAACCAGCACCCATTGTTAAGTAGCGTCGAGAGCCTTTATCTTGATTTTCTCCAAAGAAACCAGAGCGAATCGAAAATGAATCTTGAAAACGGTATTCCAAACCTAGTGCAAAAGTGATTTCTTTAAGTTCTTCTGAAATTCCCCCTGGAGCATCGTTAAATGAAGCGAAAATACCCTTTAAAAAATCTACATCAGGCTGGCTATATTTTAAAAAAGCATTGTTTTGATCATAAACAGCAACAGGTGTAGGTACCAAAAGTTTATTGAATTCAGTATAAATTCCTAAAGTATTATTAGAATCAAAAAGTAAATCTAAACCGAGTCCTGTTTTAAAATTAGTAGGAATAAAGTTTTTTTGATCGCCTATATCATATACAAGCCTTGGACCAATATTAGAAATATTAAAACCTGACCTAAAAATGGCATTATTAGTACCCAATTCAAATACATTACTTTGATAAAATCCAGTAATATCAACTCCTAAAGAGTTTGCCGAAGAGGTGTCTGCATCGGTTACAATTTTTAGATCTGAACGAATATATCGCCCTGCTACTGCCATTGAAAAAGTTTTACTGAGTTTAAGTGCGTATGATAAATCTAATGTTAATTCTGTGGGGCGTTCTAAACCCTGATCTATAATTGAGCCACCAATAAATTCATTAAATTGAATATCACCTAAACTAAAATACTTAAGACTAGTAGCCCAAGAACTTCTTTCATTTAAACGGGTGAAATAAGTAATGTTTCCAAGAAAAATATCATCTACTAGTTTACTTAAATAAGGAGTATAACTAAAACCAAGTGCTTTTTCAGAAGAAATAAAGGCGTATTTAGCTGGATTCCATTGTTGCGAGTAAGCATCTGCAGGAGTTGCTACTCCTAAATCTCCCATTCCAGCAGCCCTTGCATCTGGTGCAATTAACAAGAAAGGTACACCTGTCGTAATGACACGACTCAAATCTTGCCCCAAGCAAATAAAGTGACCTACGAAAAAGATCATCACAATTTGAGCAATATTTTTTTTTAAATTTACCACACAATTAAAACGATGAAACCTTGAAAATGTTATTGTAAGGATAGAAAAAAATAAATTCTTTAATTAACATACAATAAATAGCACTTTAATGCGTTAAATAAATAGATTTCGAAGGTGTTGAAATTTTTTATTAAATCATTCAAAAATCTGCAATTGATTATTTGTATATTGCAGTAGGTTATAAAAACAATATTGAACTATATGAAAGTGAGTAATTTAAAACAACTCTTAGCCGCATTTTTCACAGTGCTCTTAATCATTAGCTGTGGTGGGAATAATGCTTCTCGTGGAACCGGATGGGACATTAATTCAAAAAAAGGAGGATTTCAATATAATACCGAGTTCGACGAACAAGAAACTGGGCCAGGTCTCGTTTTTATTGAAGGAGGAACTTTTACTAAAGGACAAGTTCAAGATGATGTAATGCATGATTGGAATAACACTCCCAATAAGCAACATGTTATGTCTTTCTATATTGATGAAACAGAAGTAACCAATGTAATGTATTTGGAATACTTAGACTGGTTAGAGATTGTGTTTCCAACTCAAGAAGAGCAATATAGACAAATCTATGAAGGAGCTTTACCCGATACACTTGTATGGAGAGAAAGATTAGGTTATGTTGAAGAATTAACAACTAATTATTTACGCCACCCTGCGTATGCTGAATATCCAGTTGTAGGTGTAAACTGGTTACAAGCTGTTCAATATGCTGAATGGAGAACAGATCGAGTAAATGAACGTATTTTAGAGCGTGAAGCATACGTCCAAAAAGATGTACGCTATAATGACATTAACGCTAATAGTACCTTTACAACTGCAGCTTATCTTAAGCGTCCAGAAACCGTTTACGGCGGCAAAATGGACAGTTTAGCTGGTAAAAGTGCAAATTCAAAACAAAGTGACACCATTAAAGTTTATGCAGGTGTTGAAAAAGGAATAATGTTACCTTCTTATAGACTTCCTACTGAAACAGAATGGGAATATGCTGCATTAGCTCTTGTGGGAGACAGAGAATACAATACTTACAGGGGGAAGAAAAAATATCCCTGGTCTGGTGAATACACGCGTTCCGAAGACAGAAGAACAGAAGGAGATCAGTTGGCGAACTTTAAACTTGGTAAAGGTGATTATGGTGGAATTTCAGGATGGTCTGATGATGGGGCTGATATCACAATTCAAGTAAAACAATACCCTCCAAATGATTTCGGTATTTATGACATGGCAGGGAATGTTTCTGAATGGGTAGCTGATGTTTATCGTCCAATAGTAGATGATGAGGCTAGTGATTTTAACTATTATCGTGGAAATGTCTATTTAAAAAATGTAATTGGTGATGATGGAAAAGCATCTACAATTTCACCAGATGAATTAGTGTTTGACACTCTTCCAAATGGAAGAGTACTTTTAAAAAGACTTCCGGGTCAGTTGGACCAAATGCCAATTGATGAAGAAGAAACATTTTTACGCCAAAATTTTTCAGAAAGTGATAATAGAAATTATAGAGATGGTGACGTAGAATCATCTAGAAGTTTTTCAAACGGAAAATCAGAAGACGATGGTTCCAGACCTGAAACTAACTTAATGTATAACGCTCCGATTAATGCAAAAGTTTCTACTGATGAAGATGGAAATATTTCAAGAACAGTTGACAGTAAGTCAAACAGAACTACCCTCATTACGGATGAAGTGAGAGTTTTTAAGGGAGGGTCCTGGAAAGATAGAGCATATTGGCTTGATCCTGCTCAAAGAAGATATCTACCTCAATACATAGCTACTGATCACATTGGATTCAGATGTGCAATGTCACGCGTGGGCTCCAAAAGCTCTCAAAAAAAGAGTGCCAAACACAAAAGGCAGGGATAATAATTAAAAAACAGCATCTTATTTCATAAGATGCTTTTTTGTTTTATGCAGCTACAAAATATCTACCAAAACTACTTAAGTTCATCTGGAATATCAACTGATACTCGATCACTAAAAAAAGGAGAACTCTTTTTTGCTCTTCATGGTGAAAAATTTAATGGCAATAAATTTGCGGAAAAAGCAATTTCTATAGGAGCTATTAAAGTAATTGTTGATGATCAAAACATAGCATTACTAGGAACAAAAGTAATTGTTGTTAAAAATACCCTCAAAACACTTCAGAAACTAGCCAATTTCCACAGAACCAAACTTAAAACACCCATTATTGCAATAACAGGAAGTAATGGAAAAACATCAACAAAGGAACTTGTAAGAGAAGTATTATCTCAAAAGTATTCTGTTCTGGCAACAGAGGGTAATTTAAATAACCACATTGGAGTTCCATTGACTTTACTGAAATTAAAAGAACACCACGAACTTGCCATTATAGAAATGGGTGCAAATCATTTAAAAGAGATTGAATTACTTTGTAATATTACTCAGCCTAACTGGGGTTATATTACAAACTTTGGGAAAGCACACCTTGAAGGCTTTGGCAGTATTCAAGGGGTTGTAAAAGGAAAATCAGAGCTCTATGAGCATTTAATTGATCGAAAACAAAAGATTCTTATTAATGGGGATGATCACAAGCAGATTATCCAAACAAACAACTACCCTACCACCAGCTTTGGAATTGGAGGTAAAAATAATTTTCAAATTCTTCCCCAAGAAAATAAGAATAAAACCCTACAGCTAAATTTTAAAGAAACTGCTTTTATAAGTCCACTTTACGGAACTTATAACTTAAACAATATTGCGGCTGCCATTTCATTTGGTTATTTATTTGAAGTATCGCTTGAAGAAATCAAAAAAGCAATTAATACCTATCAATCTACAAACTTTCGTTCACAACAAATTAAAATAAAAGATTCACTTGTTATATTGGATGCGTACAATGCAAATCCTTCTAGCATGGGACTTGCATTAGAAGCATTTAAAACTATTGCAACCTCTAATAGTTGTATTATTTTAGGGGATATGCTAGAATTGGGTAACACATCTAAAAAAGAACACGAAGCAATTATCGTTCAATGTCTTGATAATAAAACACAAAACATACATTTAATTGGTCCACATTTTTTAAATACGACTAGTCTAGATTCAACAATCACAAAACATAATGACCTCAAAACTTTTTTGAAATTTATTGAATCAAATCCGTTAAAATTTGATAAAATTCTAATTAAAGGATCTAGATCGATTAGGCTTGAAGGCATCATACCTTATCTAGAATCTAGCTTATAGAAAAAAAATATGCGAAAATTAATTTTGTTTGGAATAAGTCTAATTTTATATAGCTGCCAGAACAACGATGAAAAATGCGGGCAAATTATTCAAAAAGCTATTAACAACTCCATTTATTATTTTATTATTCAAACTGATAATGATTCTAATAATAATTATTATGATGAAAACTCACCGGGAATTCCAGATGATGGTATAAGACAGGGGTCAGTTTCAGAAGAAATTTATAATTCATTTAAAATAGGAGATGAATATTGTTCTGAAATATAAATACTAATCTGACGTTACACCGTCAATGATTTCTGCAACCACTTCAGGGTTCAATAATGTGGAAGTGTCTCCAAGGTTAGAGATATCTTTACTAGCAACTTTTCTTAAAATTCTTCGCATTATTTTACCTGACCTAGTTTTGGGTAATCCGTTTACAATTTGAACTTCATCTGGTTTTGCAATAGGTCCAATAATTTTTCTAACAGTACCTTTAATTTCTTCAATTAAAACTTGATCTGAAATACCTTTTCTATCACAAATTGCATAAGCATATATTCCTTGACCTTTGATAGCGTGGGGATAACCGACTACAGCAGATTCTATGACCCTAGGATGCTCATTAATTGCATTTTCCACTTCTGCAGTACCCATTCTATGTCCAGAAACATTAATAACATCATCTACACGGCCAAGAATTCTCAAGTCACCATCATGATCACGTTTGGCACCATCTCCTGTGAAATACATTCCAGGGTAGGTTGAAAAATAGGTTTCTTTACATCGTTTATGATCTCCATAGGTAGTTCTTATAATTGAAGGCCAAGGAAATTTAATACATAAATTACCTTCTACATTATTACCTTTCATTTCATTCCCTTCTGCATCAACAATAATAGGTTGAATTCCTGGTAATGGTAATGAAGCATGTGCAGGCTTATTCGGAGTGATTCCCGCTAGTGGTGAAATCATAATACCCCCCGTTTCTGTTTGCCACCATGTGTCTACTAGAGGGCAGTTTCCTTTTCCAATATGATCATGGTACCAATGCCATGCTTCTTCGTTAATAGGTTCACCTACTGAACCTATTACCTTTAAAGATTCTAAAGAATAAGGAGCTATTGGTTCTAATCCTTTAGCTTGAAGAGCCCTAATGGCAGTTGGAGCAGTATAAAATTGATTAACTTTATATTTATCTATTATTTCCCAAAACCTTCCTGCATGAGGATATGTTGGTACCCCCTCAAACATTAAAGTAGTGGCACCCGACAATAAAGGTCCATAAACTATATAGGAATGACCAGTAATCCATCCAATGTCTGCTGTACACCAATAAACATCATCATGTTCATATTGAAAAACATTTAAAAAGGAATATTGGGTATACACCATATAACCTCCAGTGGTATGAACCACACCCTTAGGTTTTCCTGTAGATCCAGATGTATAAAGTATAAAAAGTAAATCTTCAGCATCTAATGTCACTGCTTTGTGATCAATAGAATGTCCTTTTATAGCATCATGCCACCAAACATCACGTGTTGATTTCATAGTGACCTCACTATTAGTTCTTTTACAAACAATCACCTTTTCAACTGTTGAGGTTTTTTCTAGTGCCTCATCAACTACCTCTTTAACAGGAATATTTTTAGATCCTCTAAAATTACCATCAGAAGTAAGAACCATTTTTGCTTCACAGTCATTAATTCTATCAGCAAGTGCCGAAGATGAAAATCCAGCAAAAACGACTGAATGTACAGCGCCAATTCGAGCACATGCCAACATAGCAACAGCAGCCTCTGGAATCATTGGCATATATATGATGACACGATCTCCCTTTTTAACACCTTGAGCTTCAAGAGCATTTGAAAACTGACAGGTCATTTCAAAAAGCTCGCGATAGCTAATTATTCTATGAGCTTCTTTTGGATCATTAGGTTCCCATATAATCGCCGCTTTTTGGCCATGAGTAAAAAGATGCCGCTCAAATATATTTTCTGTTAAGTTTAGTTTTGCATTTTCAAACCATTTAATATCTGGTCCTTTAAAATCCCATGATAAAACATTATCCCAAGGTTTTTGCCAATGAAATGATTGAGCAATTCGCTCCCAAAACTTTTCAGGCTGATTCACACTTCGCTGATATTCATTGATATATCCTGACAAGGTTTGTATTTTTTGACTCATAACTAAACTGAAATTTTTACTATTCTAATGTGAATTATTTTTAGGGCTTACTGAGCCTCTTGGTGTTCTAATACGTTCTGTTAATTCTTGTACTTCCTTTGGAGGAGCAGTGGTGAAGCGAGAAACTATTAGTGCGATTATAAAATTCAAAATCATACCAAGGGTACCTATACCTTCTGGAGAAATACCCCACCAAAAATTTTCAGGCAAACCCGGACCACCTAGTTGTGGTTTGAAATAAATAATATATGATGCTGTAAAAACTATCCCTACTATCATCCCTGTAATGGCACCTTCCTTATTCATCCGTTTATCAAAAATACCTAATATAATAGCTGGGAAAAAAGAGGACGCTGCAAGTCCAAAAGCAAGGGCAACTACTTGTGCAACAAAACCAGGAGGATTTAAACCTGCTAAACCAGCAGCAACTACAGCTACCGCTATTGCAACTCGAGCAGCATAAAGTTCATTTTTTTCACTAATATCAGGACGTAGATAATTTTTTAATAAGTCATGGGAAATAGAAGTCGAAATGACTAATAATAATCCTGCCGCAGTAGAAAGTGCTGCTGCCAAACCACCAGCAACAACAAGTCCAATAACCCAAGGTGGAAGATTTGCAATTTCCGGATTTGCTAAAACAATAATATCCTGATCAACTGTAAGTTCATTAATTTGAGTATCAGCAACATATTGAATTATACCATCCTTATTTTTATCGTCAAAAGTTAATAAGCCGGTTTTTTCCCAATTCGTAAACCACTGTGGAACCTCTGAATACGATTTTTCAGAAAGAGTATTTATAATATTTGTTCTAGCAAAAACAGCTACTGCAGGTGCTGTTGTATATAAAATAGCAATAAACAATAGTGCCCAACCTGCAGAAATACGTGCATCTTTAACTCTAGGAACTGTAAAAAAGCGAACAATAACATGAGGTAAACCAGCTGTTCCAAACATTAAAGCTCCTGTTATAAAAAACATATTGACAAGATTTCCTTTGTCAATACTCGTATAGGCATCAAATCCTAAATCTTGTGAGAGTAAATTTAATTTTTCAAGAAGGTACACCCCATCTGTTCCTTTGGATCCAAAACCAACTTGTGGAATTGGATTGCCGGTCATTTGAAGTGATATGTAAATAGCAGGAACTGTAAAAGCAAAAATCAAAACACAAAACTGGGCTACTTGGGTATAAGTAATACCTTTCATGCCACCTAATACAGCATAAAAAAAAACAATTCCGATACCAATTAATACTCCTGTATCAAAAGGAACATTCAAGAAACGAGCAAAAGCAACTCCTACTCCTTTCATTTGTCCCACAACATAGGTAAAAGAGATAAAAAGAGCACAGATAAGTGCAACTAAGCGTGCATTTTTTGAATAATAACGTTCGCCAATAAAATCAGGTACTGTAAATTTACCAAATTTTCTAAGATATGGTGCAAGTAATAAGGCCAGAAGAACATATCCACCTGTCCAGCCCATAAGATATTGCCCTCCAGAGAAACCCATGAAAGCTATTAGTCCTGCCATTGACAAAAAAGAAGCTGCAGACATCCAATCCGCGGCAGTTGCCATTCCATTTACTATAGGATGAACTCCGCCCCCAGCTACATAAAATTCTTTTGTTGATCCAGCTCGGGCAACAATTGCAATAATCATATAAATAAAAAAGGTAACGCCTACCAAAAGGTAAGTCCATATTTGTGCACTCATAAAATTTTATTCAAAAAAGATTAGACTTCATCAACATCATATTTTTTATCTAGCTTATTCATTAAATAGACATAAATAAAAATTAATATGACAAATACATAGATGGCGCCTTGATGCGCAAACCAAAAACCAAGGGGAAAGCCACCAAGTTTAAATTGATTTAAGTATTCTGCAAAAACGATACCAAAAAGAAAGGATACGGTAAACCAAACAATAAGGAGTAATGCTAAATATTTAAGATTGGTTTTCCAATAAGTAGATTTTTTTTTTGTCATCTTCTTTATAAATATAATTATATATTTTTAAAATTTATGTTTTTAATTTATTTGTAGTAATGATGTAGTGTGAATTTAATCAAAACTTAATATCATAAAATATAAACTAATTAAAAAAAACTTTTTCATACTTAATCTTTGTAAGGTAAATTTGAACGAAAGCTTCTGTTAATCCAGTCATAAGATTCTTTCTTAAAAACTTCTTTATAAGAAACAACATTCAAGATCCTTTTGATTTTTTTAACAGGAACTAAATAATTTATTAAAAGTTCTGCACCATTGCTACTTTTGAAAGTAATTAAAAAAAGTAAATCTTTAGTCTCATTTTGATCTTTTGTAATTATCGAAATCATATCGTTCGAAATAGAACGAATTAAAACACTAGATTCTAAATGGTAATATTTTGAATCGTTTGATGTACTAAAAGGTAACTCAGAATTATAATTTAAAAGAAGGGAAGAGTTTTGTGAAAAAGCTTGAACGGATAATAAACTGATTAAAAGTAATGCGGGTAATTGATTCATGGTTTAATGTTTAATTTTAAAATATTATTCTGATTAAAAATATAGAAATAAAAACAATTCTTCAAGCCTGATTTTAGTAGTTTAAGGCGGTGTGAAAAAGTGATCCTATTTTTTTCTAATCCAATTTTGGGTTCGTCCTAAAATAGAAAAACCTAAAAACCCTCTAACCTTTAAATTATTGTTGTCCTCAAATGTAATATAACAATCATAAAGCTTTCCAGATTTTGGATCAAGAATAGTTCCATCTTCCCAACTTTCACCATCCCAAATAAGATTATTTACAATTACTAAACCTGCAATTGGCTTTCCTTTATCTTTTCCTTTACAATTAACACATATCTTACCTTGATCTTCTGGAAGTAACAGACGTACAATTTTACCATATAATTTTCCGTTTTCTTTATAGATGAGTACTTCCGATTTTTGCTTCCCAGACTCATCATCTTGTGTGATCCATAAACCTTCAACAGACATTGGTTGAAGTAGGGTTAGAGAAAAATAGATTAGCAGGTGTATTAGCTGAGTCATGATTAATTTTTTTTTAATTCCTAAATTTATAAAATCTACTTTTATTAAAAGTTAAATAATACATGTAATATGAAAAAAAAAGTGAGAGATTTAAGATTTATATTAATACTAATTCCTTTAGCACTCGTAATAACGATTATGGACAAGACCATAATAAACGGATTTTTGTCAACCAATAAAATTTTAGATCACTATATATTTCTTACAGCTTTAGTTATTGTTGTTATTATACTTCTAATAATTATATTTAGATATGATAAGAATATAAATAAATAAATTGTTCTCTTCCTTCTTGTGTATCTTTGAAAAAAAATGAAACACTTTAATCTTGAAGACATTGAAAATATGTCAAATTTATACCGCCTAAATTTGATAAATAGCGTAACAGGATACAAATCTGCGCATTTAATAGGGACCGTTTCTCCAGAGGGATATGAAAATTTAGCAGTTTTCAGCTCTGTTGTTCATTTAGGCAGTAATCCTGCACTTATTGGAATAATTCTCCGTCCAACTTCGGTTCCCAGGCACACTCATTCTAATATGAAATCAACTGGTCTTTTTACATTAAATGCCATTCACAAAAATCAAATAGAACAAGCCCATCATACCTCTGCAAAATATCCTGAAACTATTTCCGAATTTGATAAAACTACATTAGAGGTGGAAAAAAGAAAAAATTTTAATGCTCCCTTTGTCAAAAATGCCCCTATTCAATTAGCATGTAAGTATCTCACAGAATATCATATCAAAGAAAATGACACGCGATTACTAATTGGAAGTATTCAAGATTTTTATATTGCTGATCCTATGCTTCTTGAAGATGGATGGGTTCAACTAGATAAAGGAGGAGTAGTCACAATTAATGGGCTAGATGGCTATGCTATTCCCAAATTAAAAGAGCGTTTTCCATATGCCCGTCCAAAGCAATAAAAAAAAACCATTTACAGGATCACTTAGTGAGCGATGGTTGAACTATTCTCAATCTATGAGTGAATGCATTCCTAAAATTCTTTTAGAGTTAGAGCGAGAAACCCATCAAAAAGTATTAAAACCCAGAATGATTAGTGGACCTCTTCAAGGAAGGCTATTAAGCTTACTTTCAAGCCTAATCAATCCAAAAATCATTATAGAAATAGGAACCTATACAGGCTATTCAACACTATGTTTAGCTGAAGGTCTTTCTGAAACTGGGGTTATTCATACTATTGATTGCAATGAAGAATTAATTTCAATACAAGAAAAATTTTTTAATAAGTGCGTTTACAAGAAAAAAATTAAACGATATCTGGGAGAAGCTTTAACCATTTTACCCAAACTAGATGGACCTTATGATTTAGTTTTTATTGATGCAGATAAAATAAATTATGATTCCTACTTTGAGGAAGTATTACCAAAAATGAAGGTTGGAGGATTAATTATTTCAGATAATGTTTTGTGGAGTGGAAAAGTACTTGAAAAGGTAAATTCAAAAGACCTAAGTACAATGGCACTCCAAAAATATAATGAAAAATTGAAAAATGATCCAAGAGTAAAAACCGTACTACTTCCATTAAGAGATGGGATAACACTCAGCTGGGTACGCTAAAGATCTCGACGAATAGAATCTTCAAGATCATTAAAATCACTCTTGACTTTATCTACTTCCTCTTTTATGTTGTTTGTGATACTTTTTGAAGGATTTTCAATATCAACATCTACAGTTTTCTGGATTTCACTTTTAATATCATTAGTAGCTCGGCGAACCTGAGTCATTCCTTTAGCAAGTGTTCTAGCAATAGATGGTATTTTATCTGCTCCAAACACTAATAGAATAATAAAAAAAACAAAGACGATTTCAGCCCCACTAATAAATAAAAGCATGTACTAGATTTTAAGCAAATATAAGAGTAAAATAAAAATAATTAACGAATATAAAGAAGATTCAATAGTTATTTTTTAAAGCATTCAACCCTTAATTCTTGCCTTGAATTTATCAAATTCAGATGGATTTTCTTTTTTAGGCCAGCTGTTATTGTTCGTATTAATATCTGCGGTTACCTTATCTGGATCAACAGTAACTCCTACTAAAACTTTATTAGATGAAATTACTTTTCGGACACTCTTCTCGTTTTTACGCCATAATTGTACAGGATATGTAATACGTTCAGAAGACCCATCTACATAACTATATTCAACTATTAAAGGCATAACCAAACCGCCTGGTTTATCAAACTCTACTTCATAAAAGAATTTTGGCGGAGTATTATTTACTTCCAAACCTTCTTTATTCAAATAATTCTTTAAAATTTCAGAATCTTGAATAGCGTTAGCCTTAGCAATTTTTGGATCAAAAGATTCACTTTCTTCGTCAATTTTAAAAACCATTTCAGGTAGATTATCTAAATCATAGCCGTAGGCTTTCAATCTTTTTTTAGTTTCTAAGTCTGGTGTATCAGAAAAATAATACTGTGTAACATTTTTAACTCCAATATCCACTACTTCTGTTGTGTAAAACCAACCCCTCCAAAACCAATCTAAATCAATGGCAGAAGCATCTTCCATTGTTCTGAAAAAATCTTCAGGGGTAGGATGCTTAAACATCCATCGCTGAGAATAAGTCTTAAAAGCATGGTCAAATGTTTCACGACCCATAATAGTTTCTCTAAGAATATTTAAAGCTGTAGCAGGCTTTGCATAAGCATTAGCGCCTAGTTGATATACATTTTCAGGATTAGACATAATGGGAGAAATAAAATCTTGATTTCCTGACATATAGGGTACAATTTTTTGTGGATCACCTCTTCTTGAGGGATATACATCTAAGGAGCCAATAGAATTTGGATAAGTCTCTCCAAACTCTTGCTCTGTTAGGTATTGCATAAATGTATCCAATCCTTCATCCATCCACCCCCATTGGCGTTCATCTGAATTCACAATCATTGGAAAATAATTATGCCCTACTTCATGAATAATTACACTTATCATCCCAAATTTTGTTCGGTCTGAATAAGTGCCGTCTTCATCGGGTCGCCCATAATTCCAACAGATCATTGGATATTCCATTCCTTGACTTTTGGCATGAACAGAAACCGCCTTTGGGTAAGGATAATCAAATGTAAATTTAGAATAGCTCTTTAAAGTTTGAACCACAGCCTTAGTTGAATATTCTTCCCATAAAGGATTTCCTTCTTTGGGGTAGAGAGACACGGCCATAACTTTTTGTGGGCCTACCTGAACTGCCTGTTGATCCCAGATAAATTTTCTTGAGGTAGCAAATCCAAAATCCCTAACATTCTTTGCGTCAAACTTCCATGTACTTTTCTTCTTTGAAAAAGAAGATTCTTTAGCTTTTGCCTCTTCTTGAGTCACAATAAGAACAGGTTTATCAAAACTGTATTCTGAAGCCTGAAAGCGCCTGTACTCTTGGCGAGTTAAAACTTCTTTAGGATTTTGAAGTCTTCCCGTTGCTTCCATAATATGATCAGATGGAACTGTAATATTTACCTGGTAATCTCCAAACTCAAGAGCAAATTCTCCATTTCCCCAGAATTGATAATTCTGCCATCCTTCCACATCATTGTAAACGCATAATCTAGGAAAAAATTGAGCGATTACATAGGCCTTATTTCCGTCTTCAGGAAAAAATTCATAACCCGATCTACCACCATCATCAACATGATTATTGATATTATACCACCATTTTATTTTAAAAATAAATATTTCGCCAGGATCAATTGCATTTGGTAAATCCACCCGCATCATGGTTTGATTTATCTTGTGTGGTAATGAATTGCCATTTTCGTCTCTAACCCATTCAATGTTAAAACCTCCATCAAAAGAGTCTTCAGCATAATTAGATATAAAACTACTCGGACGAACAGTTACAGAATTACTAGCACCATTTTTCTCTAAGGAAGGAGCATCCTTTTTACGAATATTTTGGTCTAATTGTAGCCATAAATAAGGTAATTGATCGGGTGAATTATTTGTATATGTAATTACCTCTTCCCCATAAAGTTTACTTGAAGCATCATCCAATTCTAGTTCCATTTTGTAATCCACTTTTTGCTGGTAATAATCAACCCCAGGAGCACCGGAAGCATTATGATATTTATTTGGATTTGCAAATTGATCGTATAGTTGTTTAAATTTGTTACTGTTGGTATGACCCTGTTGAATTTGTGCATTTGTATTTGCAATAAAAAGAAAAACTATGAGGATGTAAAAATTTGTTTTAAGATATTTCATATTAACCTTATTAAATAATTCTGAATTATAAATATACTATTTTATTGGTTGTTTAATAGAGAAACGAAAAGTGTCATTAATTTGGTAAGTTTATGGCTAAAGTTGGTGATTTTGAATGAAGTAAAAAACTATTTCTACTTGCTTCGTTTTTATAATGAATGATATTTTGCTGTGAATCAAAAAGATCAAAAAACATGCTATTTTTTATTTCAATGGTACTTGGAATTTCATCTAAATATAATTCTAGGTAACACACTACAATATCATTTTTATATTCTTTACCTAAATAAGAAATTTCTTGTGGTTCCCCATTTATAATTAATTGAAATTCTTTTTTTAAATGAAATTTAAGAAGACTATCACTATGTTTAGTGTTTGAATCTGGAAATAAACGAAGAGATTTTTCTTGTTGTTGAAGAAGTAATTCAAGATCATCAATAAATAACTGAGTCATTATTTGAAATGTTTTAAGCTCTTTTTTATATTCTATTTCTGTAGTGCTCAAATAAAATTTATGTGCCTCCAAGTCAGCAAAATACAATTGAAATATATTCAAAAAAACGTAAAAAAAAAGCATAGATATATTTATTCTAAAATGATGTCTTTGTAGTCTTTTCTTTTATTGATTAAGAAATCAATTAATTGAAATTGTTTGCTTTGTTTTAATAAGTTACTTGACTTCATTTGAGTATCTAAATATTCTAAAAAACCAATCACTTGATCTTTGGGGAGTTCCAAATCTTTCTCAAAAAAATTCGTGTCAAAAACATATGGCAAAACTTCACTGGGCTTTAATTTCATTTGCTCTTCCTTAGTCTTATTTGCAAAAGCTTTTCCAATTAATTTAGCAATATTAACAAAATCAATGCCATTAGTCATTAAACGATCATCACTAAGTCTGTTAACTATTTGCGAAGATTTATCTCGCTCATAATCAAAGCCCTTAAACTGCTCCTCTATTAAATCAAGATACTTTTCAACATCTTCAGAAGTGACAACTACTTCCTTAAGTTCGTTGATATTTTCGTTTACTGAAACTACCAAACGATTTTTGGCGAGAATTTCTTCTGAAATGATCACACTTCTAATTTTATACTGAACGGACGAAAAAATAACCTCGTCACCTTGGGCAACATCAATTTCGAATTCCCCATTTTCATCAGTAATAGTATTTGATTGATATGTATTGTTAATTACATTAGCAGCAACTACACTAGTATTTTTATAAAGAAGTCTTCCTTTTATAGGTTTTCGCTCTTGACCAAAAACTAAAACAGTGATTAGTAACGAAAAACATAAAAAAACTGTATTTTTCATATTATAAAGATAGCCTTACCTTGGGAAAATAAACCTTTAGTGGATGTTAATTTTTTAACAATGAATGTCAAAATTAAAAAAATAACGGCAAAACAAACCTACGAATTAAGACATCCTTTACTCAGGAAAGGGCAACCTTTAAACACATGTCATTTATCGTTAGACAACGACAGTAAAACCATACATCTTGGGGCCTATTTTGAAACAGAACTTGTAGGAGTATTAAGTGCTTTCAACATATCTTGCCCTGGCTACAAATCAAAAAGTGGAATTCAATTTAGAGCTATGGCAGTACTTCCCTCGTATCAAGGAAAAGGAATTGCCACTCAACTAATTCAAAAAGCGTTTTTAAGTGTCCGGAAAACATTAACAATTCATCATGTCTGGCTAAATGCAAGAGTTGTCGCCAAGAATCTTTATTTAAAAAATAATTTTAAGCCTATTGGTAGTGTCTTTAAAATAGATCCTATTGGATTACATCAACGTTTTATAAAAAAAATGCAAAATGAATCGTAAAACTTTCCTAACAACAAGCTTGGGATTACTTGGCGCAACTACCTGGTCAAAAACTAAAGTTAAAGAAAAGTATACATCTAATCAATTAATAGGTAAAGAATCACTTAAGCTTTATAGTCACAAAACACCTCTTCTCACAATCGCTGGTATTGCTTTTGAAAAAATGCAGAAAGCTGCACTAAAAGAGGGTGTTGAACTTAAAATCATCTCAGCATATAGATCTTACGACCAACAAAAAAATATTTGGAATCGTAAGTTTTTAAAAAATAAAAAAGCAGGATTAGATTCAGAGAATAACATTAAAAAAATTATTGAATATTCAACACTTCCCGGAACCTCAAGACATCATTGGGGAACCGATGTTGATTTAATTGATGGTTCTAAACCACAAGAGGGCGATGTACTCATTTCTAAAAAATTTCATCAAAATGGACCGTATGTTGTCTTAAGAAAATGGATGGATCGACATGCTGTTAACTACGGATTTATTCGACCATACACTAAAAACAGTGAGCGTAAAGGATTCTATTACGAACCATGGCATTACAGTTATGCACCCATTGCCATCCCAATGTTAAAGGCGTATTCAGCATTGGATTTAAAAAAAACATTAGCTACAACCAATCTAGAAGGAAGTGCTTCAATGTCAAAACAATTTTTAAGGAAATATTTTACTGAAAATATCCTTGGTATAGCAAACGAACTAAAAGACTTTTAAATAATGAAAAATAGTTCAAAATTAGTTTATAAAATAGCCTTATCGAGTGAAAACAGGTTTTAAGGGATCTGCCGTTTCATCGGCACTGTATGAGTATCCATCTGAGTTAAAAGCTTTAATATCTTCTATAGTTTTAGCATCTATATCAACTAGATGACGCACCATCATACCTCGTGCTTTTTTAGCAAAAAAAGAAATTATTTTTAACTTTCCATTTTTAAAATCTTTAAATTGGGGAGTCACAATTTTAGCTTCTAATCTTTCAACATCAATCACATTAAAATATTCATTACTAGCAAGATTAACGAAAAGCTCTCCTTCCTCTATCTCTAAATTAAGTTGTTGGGTCGTTTTATCTTTCCAAAAGTCATAGAGATTTTTATGCTTGCCTATTAAAAAATTAGTTCCCATTTCAAGCCTGTAGGGCTGGATTAAATCAAGAGGCTTTAAAATACCGTAGAGACCAGATAATATTCTTAATTGATTCTGCATTTGGTTAATCTTTTCTGAAGATAAGGTATAGGGATCTAACCCTTGAAAAACATCACCATTAAAGGTGAAAATAGCTGGTCTTTTATTAGATGACCCTTGTGAATTAAATGATTGATTTCGCTCCCAGTTTAATTTAGCTAACTTATCAGAAATATGCATTAGCTCTGATAATGCTTTGGAGGTTTTCTTTTTCAACAATCCATTAATTAAGTTTGCCTCTTCACTGAAATTAGGTATTGTAAACTTTATTGAAGGAAGCTGCGAATCAAATTGTAATGACTTTGCAGGAGAAATAACCATTTTCATACGATTCTATTTTTATCAAAAATACAAGGATTTATTTCGAATTACAAGAAAGTAGAATCAATGCTTAAAATACTTGTATTATAAATTCTTATGCTGTGCATATTGTCTCCACTTATCAATAGCTGAGTTAAAATCATCTGGAATAGGTGAATCATATTGCATTTTTTCACCAGTTTTAGGATGAATAAACCCTAATGTTTTAGCATGTAATGCCTGACGAGGTAAAAGCTTAAAACAATTATCGACAAACTGACGATATTTCGTAAAACTAGTTCCTTTGAGGATTTTTTCACCTCCATAGCGTGCATCATTAAAAAGGGTGTGTCCAATAAATTTTAAATGTGCACGTATTTGATGCGTTCTTCCTGTTTCAAGTTGGCATTCAATTAAAGTTACATATCCAAACCGTTCTAATACCTTAAAATGAGTTATTGCTTCTTTGCCTTCGGAGTTATCTTCAAAAACGGTCATTTGAAGGCGATTTTTAGGATGTCTTCCAATTGCACCTTCTATAGTCCCTTTATCCTCTTTTACATCTCCCCAGACTAACGCAAGGTATTTTCGCTCTGATGTTTTATCGAAAAATTGTTTTGACAAGTGTGTCATTGCTTGCTCAGTTTTTGCAACCACCAAAAGGCCACTGGTATCTTTATCAATACGATGAACTAATCCTGGGCGATTATTTAAATTTTTGGGAAGTTTTTCAAAATGATGGAGCAATCCATTTAAAAGGGTTCCAGAATAATTTCCATGACCAGGATGGACTACTAATCCTGGAGGCTTATTGATAACAACTAAAATATCATCTTCGTAGACTATATCTATGGCAATATCTTCTGCTACAAGTAAATTTTCATAAGGTGGATGTGCAAAAAGAACTTTTACTCTATCGCGTCCTTTTACTTTATAGTTTGACTTCACAATCAAATCATTCACATAAATACTCCCTTCTTTGGCAGACTGTTGTATCTTATTTCGAGTTACATTTTCAATCCGTGACATCAAAAACTTATCCACCCTCAGGGGAGACTGACCTGGGTCTGCAATAAAAGCATAGTGCTCATAAAGTGAATCAATACTTTGAATTTCTTGCCCTAAAGGATTTTTATTTTCTTCCATTTCCTAAAACTAAATCAATTTTTGTGGTTTTAGGGAGTGAAATTCCTGGATTAATTTTTTTTCCTTCATATCGAATTTCCAAAACCATGTCTTTACCAATATTATTTTCATATGTTATTTCTCCAACTTCAAAACCAACTGATTTTATTATGGATTCTGCATTTCTTCGTGTAATTTGGATTAAATTAGGAACAGTTATTTTCCGGTAATTATAAGGATTTACTGTTATGTATATTTTTCTATTTTTTTTAACCTCACTCTCAGCTAAAGGTAAATGACTAATAATTGATAGAGGAGCTAATTCAGGGACGAATTTTGATGAATCTATAACTTCAAAACGAAGGTTTTGCTCTTCCATTATGCTTGGAAGTAAAGAAATAGATACTCCTCTTAGGTCAGGTACTTTTTGATAATCATTATGATTTGTGATTAATCGTAAACCAAACAATAACGTCAAAAATATACTGATTGATGCAAGCCCTAGATAAAGTAATTGCCAAAGAAATGATTTACTTAAGAAAAAACGTAAAAAATTCATGGGTTAGATTTAATGGCTAAGATAATAAAATACAAGCTTTTGGATTGCTTTGAAATGATATACCTTTGTAAAAGAACCGAAAATAATGCAGAAAAAAAAAGTGGGTATTGTTTCTGGGGGATTTACCTCTGAATACAATATTTCTATTCTTAGTGGTAAAACTGTTTTTGAAGAACTTGACCGTAAACTTTGGGAAGTGTATTTAATTAATATAACTGAATCAGAGTGGAAAGCTGAAGATGATCAAAACAATATCTATGAGGTCAATAAAGGAGATTTTACTCTTCAAAACAATGAGACCCTTATCAATTTAGATGTTATTTTTAATGCAGTTCACGGAGCCCCTGGAGAAAATGGACAACTTGCGGCATTGTGGGAACTTTTAAAAATTCCGTTTACAAGCTGTGATAGCTATACTGCGGGACTTACTTATAACAAAAGAGACTGCCTCTCTGTACTCAGGGAATTAAAAGTTCCCACTGCTAAATATTTCTCCATCAATAAAGGAGCACCAATCAATGAAAACTTAATTCTGGCAACTGTTGAGCTTCCGTGTTTCGTAAAAGCTAATAGGGCTGGCAGTAGCCATGGGGTGTTCAAGGTAACCACAAAAAATGAACTCATACCCTCTATTGAAAAAGCATTTGAAGAAGATTCTCAAGTAATAATAGAGAGTGCCTTAGAGGGAAGGGAAGTTTCGGTTGGAGTGGCATCTTTTCAGGGAGGTGTTCACGTGTTACCCATAACAGAGATTGTTACAAATAATGATTTTTTTGATTACGCCGCAAAATACGAAGGTAAGTCTCAAGAAATAACTCCTGCACAAATTCCCAATAAATGGAAACAATTAGTAGAGCATTGGGCAAAATCGATTTATGTTACATTAGATTTAAAAGGTGTAGTTCGCAGTGAATTTATTTTTGTGAATGGCATACCTCATTTATTAGAAGTAAATACAGTCCCAGGAATTACTAGAAAAAGTATCATCCCAAAGCAAGTAGAAGCTATGGGGATTAAACTTTCTCAATTTTTTAGTTACCTTTTACTTCAAACATTAGCTAAAAATTAACACTTTAATATGAAACGATTTGTTTTTCCAGGCTCATTCGACCCCATAACACTTGGACATCAAGACATTATCGAACGAGCCCTTCCTTTTTGTGACAAATTGGTTATTGCCGTAGGAGACAATATTAATAAAAAGTATATGTTTTCACTTGACCAAAGAATAGAATTTATTAAAAAAACTTTTCGGGGAGAACCCAAAATCATTACTGCAACCTACCAAGGACTAACCATTGATTTTTGTAAAAAAATTAAGGCCTCTGGAATTCTAAGAGGGCTTAGAAATCCTGCAGATTTTGAATTTGAAAAAAGTATAGCCCAAATTAATCAAAGACTTTCTGGAATTGAAACTTTATTCTTACTAACGGCAGCAGATCTGTCCTGCATTAGCAGTAGTATAGTGAGGGAAATAATAAGCCATAAAGGTGATTTTAGTTCTCTTGTTCCTTCGGCAGTTAAAAAATAATTATATTATTTCTTCTAAAAGAATTTTAATGTTTTCATATGCATTTTCCATTAACAAAGGAAAATCTGCTCTGGGCCTCCAAACTGCTGCCTGAATATTCTCTTCTTCTTGAGGAACTAATGGGGCGTTATAGTTAGATTTCATTAAAAACCAATATGTCTTTTTTAGTTTAAATTTTCCTTTCGAATTAAACACATGATAGGTAGTATTCAATGGTTTTGTTACCATTAAATCTCCAACACCCGTTTCCTCTGTCACTTCTCTTATAGCTGCATCAATAATCACTTCGTTTTTTTCAATTTTTCCTTTAGGAAGATCCCACTTATCATTTCTATAAATAAAAAGATAACGTCCATCAGTATGCTCAACCAATCCTCCCGCAGCTTCAACAACCAGAAAATATTTTAGGAAATGTTTTTCTAGCTTTTCTTCTTTTGGATGATATAAATAAACAGCCTTGGTGTTTTTATTGCGTAAAGCTTTAACAATGACCAAAGCACTAGTATATTTTATGAAAAGTAATGGAGTTTCATCTGAATTGTTAGTTAAATCTACTGTGAAAAAAAGTGGTTTCTGATTGTAAAAAACTTTATACATTTGTTTATGATCTTAAATAAAACTATAGCTCAGCAAACAGCTGAATACCTTCTACAAATTAATGCAATTAAATTGAATCCAGAAAATCCTTTTAAATGGGCAAGTGGATGGAAATCTCCAATTTATTGTGATAATAGAATTGCACTTTCATATCCAGAGGTTCGAACCTTTTTAAGCAAAAGCATTGCACATGAAATTAAAGTTCAATTTGAAGCTGATATTGTTATTGCAGCCGTAGCAACTGGAGCTATTGGAATCGGAATGCTAGTAGCACAAGAATTAAATTTACCTTTTATTTATGTTCGCCCAGAGCCAAAAAAACATGGGAGACAAAACCAAATTGAGGGATCACTTGATCATGGAAAAAAAGTAGTTGTTATAGAAGATCTCATAAGTACAGGGAAAAGTAGTTTAGATGCAGTTGTTGCTCTTAAAAAAGCGGATGCAAATGTTATAGGAATGCTTGCCCTTTTCACTTATGGTTTCACAGTTGCAGATCAGGCTTTTAAAACAGCAAATATTAGCATACAAACACTTTGTGATTATGAAAATCTACTTCCAGTTGCAATTGCACAAAATAAAATATCTTTAGAACAATCTGAAAATTTGAAAAAATGGCGTGAAGATCCTTCTCAGTGGAATCCTAGCCAGGTATAGATTCATATAACATTCTTGATTGGTTAGAGTTTAAAGTTAATGATTCTCTTTCCATGTTTTCAATAAGCAAAAAACCTTCAGGACTTAAACCCTTTGAAATTGCTTTAAAAGATTTACCATTTCTTTTAAATAATGCTACTTTATCTTTTTTCCACAAAAGGTTAGAATATTCTTCTATCCAATGTTCTTTAGACACATTATTTATTGAAAAAAGTGTTAATTCTAGAGCTTCCCTAAGTGAATTAAAAACTTTTTCCAATATCCATTCTTTTCCTGTGACTGAAGCTAAAGATCCAGCATAAGGCAAGTCCAAGAAGTTTAACTGATTTACATTCAAACCTACACCAATAATTGAAGATTTTAGTTGTGATTTTTTAACTGTATTTTCAATTAATATTCCGGCGACTTTTTTATTACATGACAAAATGTCGTTTGGCCATTTAATCTTTAAATCAGGAATACCAATTACCTTTAAAGCGTTTATTATTCCTATAGCTACAGCAGCACTAACCATAAAAGTATTTCTCGAATCAAAATTAGTGTAAGATCTATAAACACTGAAGGTTAAGCTATTCTCAGCTGAAGAAATCCACTTCCGTTCGCGTTGTCCCCTACCCTTTGTTTGTTCTTTAGCCCAGACCAACTCTCCATCAACACAATCACCTTTTTCATATCTTTCTTTCAAAAAATTATTAGTTGAAGGAATGGCATTAAGTTTGATTATTTTAAAATAGCTCATATAAGTCGATGTAACCGACTGAAAATGTAATAAATTTACCAAAAAAGAGCACTACTAAATGACACAAAAAACAGATACTAACCAATCCTTATTAGATGAAATCATCTTAGGTATTGAAAACGTTAAAGGAGAAGAAATTTTAATTCTTGATTTAAGAGAAATTGATAATACTCCTTGTGAATATTTTGTGGTTTGTAGTGCTAATTCAAATACGCAAGTATCTGCAATTGCAAGTTCAGTACAAAAAAATGTTAGTAAAGCTCTTCATGAAAAACCCTTCCATACTGAAGGTTCTGAAGTAGCTGAATGGGTTTTGATAGACTATGTGGACGTAGTTGTTCATGTCTTTCAAAAACAAACACGAGAATACTACAACATCGAAGAACTTTGGGGAGATGCTAAATGTACCCAAGTAGTTCAGAATTATTAAAAACTATGAAAGAAGAAAAAAAACCAACTACTCCTAAGTTTAATATTTATTGGCTCTACGGTGCTATTATATTTGCACTTCTTAGTATGAGTATTTTTGGAGGAAGTGATTCCTGGCAAACATTAAGTAAGACAAACATTTCAAACTTTGAAAAATACCTTAATGCAGGTGATGTCAGTGAAGTTATTGTAATTCGAAATAAAAACAGTGTCCGTGTAACTCTTTCGCCAGAATCACTTAAAAAAAGTGATCATCAAAATGTTATTTCAAAAAATATTTTGGGCCAAGAAAATACTAAGGGTCCGCATTATCAATTTGAAGTTGGAAGTTTAGAACTTTTTGAAGAAAAATTAGAAAAAGCAAGAAGTAAGGGGGTTATTTTCCGTTTAGAATTTATCACCGTTGAAAATCGTTGGGCAGATACCCTAATAGGATTTTTACCTTTCATTATTATTATTGGGGTATGGATTTTCCTCATGCGACGAATGTCTGGAGGAGCAGGCGGAGGAGCCGGAGGTCAAATTTTTAATATTGGAAAATCGAAAGCCAAATTATTTGACAAAAACACGGATGTTAAGACAACGTTTAAAGATGTTGCGGGTTTAGAAGGGGCAAAAGAAGAAATTCAAGAAATTGTAGACTTCCTTAAAAATCCAACAAAATATACAATTTTAGGTGGTAAGATACCCAAGGGAGCCTTGTTAGTAGGATTACCCGGGACAGGAAAAACCTTACTAGCAAAAGCCGTTGCAGGTGAAGCTAAAGTACCATTCTTTTCATTGTCAGGATCTGATTTTGTTGAAATGTTTGTAGGAGTGGGTGCTTCTAGAGTACGTGATTTGTTTAAACAAGCAAAGGATAAATCCCCTGCCATCATTTTTATTGATGAAATTGATGCTATTGGACGTTCTAGAGGTAAAAGTAATATGAATGGATCAAATGATGAACGAGAAAATACACTTAATCAATTATTGACCGAAATGGATGGTTTTGGTACAAATTCCAATGTGATTGTTATTGCTGCAACTAACCGAGCAGATGTTCTTGATAAAGCCCTTATGAGAGCGGGACGATTTGATCGACAAATTTATGTTGACCTTCCAGATTTAAACGAACGTCGTGAAATTTTCAAAGTTCATTTAAAGCCTTTAAAAGTTATTAAAACATTAGACATTGAGTTTTTGGCAAAGCAAACTCCTGGTTTTTCTGGAGCAGATATTGCAAATGTTTGTAATGAAGCTGCATTAATTGCAGCAAGAAAAAATAAAAAATCTGTTGGAAAACAAGACTTTTTAAATGCTGTTGATAGGATTGTAGGTGGTTTGGAAAAGAAAAATAAAATAATTACTCCTGATGAAAAGAAAACTATTGCCTATCATGAAGCAGGACATGCTCTTGTTAGCTGGCTATTAGAACATGCTGCCCCACTTGTAAAAGTTACAATTGTTCCTAGAGGAAAATCACTAGGAGCAGCTTGGTATCTTCCCGAAGAACGTCAAATTGTTCAAACAGAGCAAATGCTTGATGAAATGTGTGCCACTTTAGGTGGACGTGCCGCTGAAAAAGTAATGTTTAATAAAATCTCTACGGGCGCCTTAAGTGACCTTGAAAAGGTAACTCAACAAGCACGAGCTATGGTTTCAGTCTATGGATTGAATGATGTAATTGGAAACATTACTTATTATGATTCAACAGGCCAATCAGAATATAACTTTTCAAAACCATATTCAGAAAATACTGCACAAAAAATTGATCATGAAATTTCAGAAATTATTGAAAAACAATACAATAGAGCAATTGATATTCTAAAAACATCTAAAGATAAATTAACGATCCTAGCAGAACGTCTTTTAGAAAAAGAAGTTATTTTTAAGGATGATTTAGAAAACATTTTAGGAGTAAGACCTTTTAAAACTAACTTTGAAAAAATAGAAGAAGCCAAGGCCATTAAGTTAAAATAGAAACAAATTTAATATGGGAATATGGGATAGGTTTTTTGGTCAATTTACTGGGAAAAAACCCAAGCAAAGCCCTTATATGCCTATTAAAGAAGATCCTATTGATATTAGTTTTGCTAAAAATTTTACCTCAAAAGGAGGTCGTTTTTTATTTTGTGAATCCTCAGATTCTGTCTTTAATAATTATAAAGAAATTTGTATTGAAAACAAGTGGAATCCTTCAGCAATTTTATGTCTAGAAAAAATGCTATCATTAAGCTTGGATATTAAACTCTTTGATCAAAGTTCAGAAAATCTAAAGTCTTTTAAGGCGGCTGTTATATTTTGCGAATATCTTATTAGCGATTCTGGAAAAATACTACTTAGCGAACATCAGATTCGTCATTTCAAAATTCCAGATTTACCAGAAACTATGGTAGTCTTTGCAAAAAGAAATCAATTAGTAAAAGATGTGAGTCAAGGGATGACTTTTTTGAAAAATAAATACAAAAAACAAATTCCTACTAATATTAGAACTTTAAACATTAAATCGAATGTCATCAAGGAAAAATTCTCTTCCGTTCCCGAGACTAGTGCAAAAAACATATATTTGCTTTTAGAAGAAGATTCATAATTATGAGAGAAATAATGGTAAGGGGACTTTCAGGAATCCTATATGTAGCCTTAATTGTTTCCTCAGCTTTATTGTCAAATTTAGCCTTGATTATTGTTCTTTCTCTTTTTTCTGCCTTAGCATTATTTGAATTTCAAAGATTACTTAAATACAAAAGTCCCATTCCTCTTCTTTTTTTTATTCTTCTCATCTATCAATTTTACATTCGAGAAATAGATAGCAACCTTCATCTAGGTTTATTGTTTTTATGTATTTCTGCAAATCTACTTCTAGCTTATCTATTACTTACAAAAAAAGTGTTTATACTTGAGCCATTTCTCAAAAGTAGTTTTACTTTATTTTATCTTGTAGCTTCAGGATATTTTATTATAGCGACCTCAAATATCGAAAACTCTGTCATTCATGGCATTACGCTTTATATGTACCTGCTAATATGGATCAATAATAGCTTTGCATACCTATCGGGTAAAAAATGGGGGAAAACTCCACTTTTTCATGACGTATCGCCCAAAAAAACATGGGAAGGATTTTGGGGTGGAGCCATAGTTTGCTTCCTTATTAGTCTGGTTATTACAATTTTTCAAAAAGATTATTCACTCTGGGTTTTACCTGTATTATCTGGGATTGTAATTACAGGAGCAACATTAGGTGATCTTATTCAATCTAAGTTTAAAAGGCATGCCAAAGTAAAAGATAGTGGTTCGTTAATTCCCGGACATGGTGGGTTTTACGACCGAATGGATAGTGTACTTTTTACAGCTCCTTTTGTTAATTTATTTTTAATTTTTGTTCACTATGTTTCATAAAGAAGGATATCAAATTATTATGACAAGTTTCGTTATAACAGCAGGAATTGCTGTTTTATCAGAATACACTATTGAAGATCAGAACTTTATTAAAATTGGAGTTCAAATTATTGCTTTATCAATGCTTGTTTTAATTCTTCAATTTTTTAGAAACCCAAAGCGTGAAACTCCCATAAATGATAAACAACTTATTGCTCCAGTAGATGGAAAAGTAGTTATCATTAAAGAAGTATTTGAAAAAGAGTACTTTAAAGATAATCGTCTTCAAGTATCAATATTCATGTCACCATTAAATGTACATGTAACTAGGTATACCATGAGTGGTAAAGTTCAATTTAGCAAATACCACCCAGGGAAATATCTTGTGGCATGGCATCCAAAATCTTCAGAGTTAAATGAACGTACTACAATTGTCTTAAAAAATGAAATCTTTGGAGAAGTACTCTATCGACAAATTGCGGGTGCTGTAGCTCGCCGAATTGTAAACTATGCAGAAGTTGGGATGGAAGTAATAAAAGGAACCGATGCGGGTTTTATCAAATTTGGCTCTCGAGTTGACTTATTCCTACCTTTAGGAACTCACTTAGATATTGCTTTAAATGATACTGTTAAAGGTGGGGTTCAGCAAATCGCTCATAAAGACTAAAATATACCTAAACTTTTCTCTAGCATACTTATTTTGTCAGAAGCATCTGCTGCTTTCTTTCGTTCAATAGAAATCACTTGTTCTGGTGCATTTTCCACAAAACGTTCGTTTGATAATTTCTTTTTAACTGAATCTAAAAACCCTTTAGTATATTTTAATTCAGCAATCAGTTTCTCTTTTTCAGCTTCAGAATCTTCAATAACTTCTGTAGGAATAAAGAACTCTAGCTTATCAACCCTAAAACTACCGCCCAAACTTTCATCCGGAGCATTTTCATAATATAAGCCTTCAAGCATTCCTAGCTTAATAATACTTGCTTCAAAGGGAAGTTTAACTACTGAATTTGTGATGTAGATATTAACTTTTTCTTTTATAGAAATATTTTTATCTTTTCTAAAATTGCGAATCGCAGCAACAACTTCTTTGGCATACTCAAAAGAATCAATAGTTTCTTGATCAAAAGTATTTGAAGTTGGCCATGATGAAACAATAAGGGCTTCACTTTCTATACGTGGTCTAATAAAATGCCATAGCTCTTCCGTTAAAAAAGGCATAAAAGGATGCAATAATTTAAGATTATTTTCAAATAGAACAATTACTTTATCATGTGTTATTTTATCAATTGGCTTGCCATATTCAGGCTTTACAAGTTCTAATAACCAAGAACAAAAATCGTCCCAAATTAATTTATAAATACTCATTAATGCGTCTGAAATTCGATACTTATCAAAGTTTTTATCAATCCACGATACTTTTTTTTCAAAATGATTAGCATACCATTTTAAAGCTTCTGAAGCTTCAGAAGGAGAGACTATAGTAGTGTCTATTTCCCAACGATCAATCAAACGATAGGCATTCCAAATTTTATTAGAAAAGTTTTTCCCTTGCTGACATAAATTCTCATCAAAAAGTAAATCATTCCCTGCAGCAGAACTCAGCATTAAACCAACACGAACAGCATCTGCGCCATAAGTTTCTATCAGCTTCAAGGCATCAGGAGAATTTCCTAATTGTTTTGACATTTTACGCCCCTTTTTATCTCGAACCAAGCCTGTTAAATAAACTTTAGAGAAAGGTTTTTCATCTCTAAACTCATAACCAGAAATAATCATTCTAGCTACCCAAAAAAATAAAATATCTGGACCAGTTACTAAGTCCTGTGTTGGATAGTAATAGTTTATTTCATCATTTTCAGGGTTTCTAATTCCATCAAAAACTGAAATAGGCCATAACCATGAAGAAAACCATGTATCTAGGACATCTTCATCTTGACGTAAATTTTCATGAGTTAAGTGAATGTTCCCTGATTTTATTTTCGCTAATTCTAAAGCTTCCTTAGGTGTTAAAGCTACAACAAAATCATTTTTTGATGACCCGTAATAAAAAGCCGGTATTCTTTGACCCCACCATAACTGTCTGGAAATATTCCAATCGCGTATATTTTCCATCCAGTGACGGTAGGTGTTTTTAAATTTTTCAGGAAGTAATTCAATTTCATCTGACTTTAAAACAGCATCAATTGCAGGTTTTGCCAACTGCTCCATCTTAAGAAACCATTGGTCAGATAGACGAGGCTCAATTACTGCTTTAGTTCTCTCTGAAGTTCCTACTTTATGAACATGTGATTCTGTTTTAACTAAAACTCTAAGAGCATCTAAAGCTTTAACTACTTTTTTTCGAGCTACAAAACGATTTAAACCCTTAAACTCCAAGCCTTGTTCATTTAGGGTAGCGTCTGGATTGAAAATATCAATAATATCCAAACCATACTTTTCTCCAAGAATTTTGTCATTTATATCATGTGCTGGGGTAACTTTTAAGCACCCTGTCCCAAAATCCATAGCAACATATTCGTCTAGAATAACAGGAATTTTTCTTTGAGTCAATGGCACCCATACCTCTTTTCCTTTTAGGTGTTTATAACGTTTATCTTCGGGGTTAACACAAACAGCAGTGTCTCCAAAAAGTGTTTCAGGCCGAGTAGTGGCCACAATTACTTTTTCATCAGAACCTTCAACTTTATAGGATATATAATACAAATTCCCTGATTTTTCTTCATAAATGACCTCTTCATCAGATAAGGTTGTCTGGGCTTCAGGATCCCAATTCACCATGCGATAACCTCTATAAATTAATCCTTTATTATGTAAATCGACAAATACTTTAAGTACCGATTCAGACATATCAGGATCGAGGGTAAATTTTGTTCTGTCCCAATCACAACTACAACCTAGCTTCTTAAGTTGATCTAAAATAACACCTCCATATTCATGAGTCCATTCCCAAGCATGCTCTAAGAATGAATCACGACTTAAGCTATTTTTCTCGATTCCTTTTTCCTTCAGTTTGGCAACAACTTTTGCTTCTGTAGCAATAGATGCATGATCTGTTCCTGGCACCCAACAAGCATTATAACCTCGCATTCGAGCTCTTCGAATAATAATATCTTGTAAAGAATTATTAAGCATGTGCCCCATGTGTAATATTCCCGTAACATTTGGTGGAGGAATAACTATAGTATAAGGCTCCCTATTATCTGGAACAGATTTGAAATAACCATTTTTCTGCCAGTAGTTGTACCATTTACTTTCTACTAATTTGGAATTGAACTTGGAAGGAATTTCCATAAAAACTTTAGTCTAAATTATTGAATTACAAAAATAGGGACACTTATGGTATAATAAAAATTAGTATCCCTAATTGAAAGAAAATATATAGATTTACTCTCAAAGATAAATATTATGAAAATATATCATTACGTTAATTTACTTTTCCTATTTGTGATTGCCCATGCTATTTCACAAGAAATTGGACCTAAAATTAATTTTGACACAACGACTATTGATTATGGAACCATAGAAAATAATAGTGATGGAGAACGAATTTTTATTTTTTCTAATACAGGAAATGCTCCCTTAATTATTAAAAATGTACAATCAAGTTGTGGATGTACAGTTCCAAAAAAGCCGAAAGGTCCAATTGCTCCGGGAGAATCAAGCGAAATTATTGTTCGCTATGACACAAATAGGCAAGGTCCTTTTAGAAAAACTATTACTATTACAACTAACGTTAATGATAATCCTATTTTAGCTTTAAAAATTAAAGGGATCGTATTGCCAAAGTCATGAGTTTCAAAAAACGATATTAATTTTATTTTTAACAAAATAATCTTATTTTAATGATAGGATTCTAAAAAAAATGAAGGATCAATAAATATATCCACAAAAGTCATTCCTAGTGATTAAAAAGAATAATATTTTTATCATTTTTGCTTTTTATTAATAGTATGCCAAAGTTATCTAGAAAAGGAATTCAACTTCCGACGTCTCCCATCAGGAAACTTGTCAATCACTCAGATGATGCAAAAGCAAGAGGTATAGATGTTCTTCATCTTAATATTGGCCAACCTGATATTGCCGCTCCAAAAGAAGCCATTAATGCTATACAAAAAACACAATTAAAATTACTCCCATATGGGCCATCTCAGGGAACCCATACATATCGTAAAAAACTATGTGTTTATTACAAAAAAAATGAAATTGAAGTATCTCCTGAAGATATTATAGTTACTACAGGAGCTAGTGAAGCCCTTATATTTACTTTAAACGTTATATGTGATGCAGGAGATGAAATCATTATCCCCGAGCCTTTTTACGCTAATTATAATGGTTTTGCCAGTTCTGCTGGTGTAAATGTTGTTCCTGTTATTTCAGAATTTACTTCACAATTTGAACTTCCGCCCTTAGAGAATATAACTGGTAAAATTACTACAAAAACAAAAGCAATTCTGCTTTGTAATCCAAGTAATCCGACTGGATATGTCTACAATGAAAAAGAAATAAGTACTCTTTGTGAGCTTGCCATTAAATATGATATTTTTTTAATAGTAGACGAAGTTTACCGTGAATTTATTTACGGCGGCAATAAACATTATTCTGTCTTAAAATACCCAGGTGGGAGTGAGCATACAGTAATGATTGATTCTGTTTCAAAAAGATACAGTCTATGTGGAGCAAGAGTAGGGTGTATAGTCTCTAAAAATCATATGTTTATTCAAAATGTTTTGAAATTTGCACACTTAAGACTTTCTCCACCATCAATTGCTTTAATAGCAAGTGAAGCTGCACTTGACGCACCTGACAGTTATTTAAAAGAAGTAGTTGCAGAATATGAAGTTCGAAGAAGTGTATTGATAGAATACTTAGAAAAGATACCAAACGTAAAGGTTTCTCATCCTACAGGTGCATTTTACTGTATTGTAAAACTACCGGTTGAGGATGCAGAAGATTTTTCTAAATATTTATTGACGGATTTTAAAGATAACAATCAAACGATAATGTTGGCGCCAGCCAATGGATTTTATTCAACACCTGGCTTTGGACTTAACGAAGTTAGAATTGCCTTCATTTTAGATAGTCAAAAGTTAATTCGTGCGGCAAGTATTTTGGAAAAGGCTTTAATGACCTATCCTAAATTACTATCTTGATGCATGTTCAAAATTGAAGAAAATGTTTCTTTAAAAAAATACAATACTTTTGGGATTGATATCCTAACAAAAAAATTTTATACCCTTTCTTCTTCTGACAGGCTTAAAGAAGTCTTAATAGAAAATGAAGGAATTCCTTTAAGAATTCTAGGTGAAGGCAGTAATTTGCTTTTTACGAAAAATTTTGAAGGACTTACACTTCAAATTGCAACAAAAGGCATTAAAATAATAAATAAAACTAAAGCAAAAGTACTTGTTGAAGTTCAAGCTGGAGAAAATTGGCATGAATTTGTGCTTTGGAGCTTATCTAATAACTTTGGAGGTATCGAAAATTTGGCACTCATACCAGGAAGTGTTGGCGCGGCCCCAATTCAAAATATTGGAGCCTATGGAGTAGAGCTAAAGTCAGTATTTCATTCTTGTAAGGCATTTGAAATTACTACCAGAAAAATACATACTTTTTCAAATGATGAGTGCGAATTTGGATACAGAGATTCCATATTTAAAAAAAAACTAAAAGGAAAATTCATCATTCTTAGTGCTTGTTTTTCACTCCAGAAATTTCCACATAGTATCGATATTTCCTATGGAGCTATTAATTCGCAGCTGGCAGACAAACTTGCCACTATCCAAAATATAGCAGAAGCGGTCATTGCTATTAGACTCTCTAAACTTCCCAATCCCAAAAAAATTGGAAATAGTGGTAGTTTTTTTAAGAATCCTATAATTACTCTAAATGACTTCAAAAAACTTCATAAAACATTTCCTAAACTTCCCCATTACCCTAGTAAAGAAGGTTTTGTTAAAATACCAGCTGGATGGATCATTGAGTCATTAGGTTTTAAAGGAATAAGGGAGGGAGATGCAGGAGTTCATGAAAAACAAGCCCTTGTATTGGTTAATTATGGCACTGCCTCTGGAATTCAAATTTTAGGACTGGCTAAACAAATACAAAAAGCTGCTCTAGACAAGTTTGGTGTTTCCTTAGAAACGGAAGTAAATATTCTTTAAATACTATTCTTTATTTTTTGAATCTATTTGAATGGTAACTGGGCCATCATTAATAAGTGACACCTCCATATTTGATCCAAAAGTACCAGAAACCACTTTTTTGCCAAGTTGCACTTTAGCAGTTGTCAGAAACAATTCATACAAGGGAAAAGCATGTTCATGCTTTGCTGCTCTAATATAAGAAGGACGATTCCCCTTTTTTGTAGAAGCCATAATAGTAAACTGACTAATCACCATTAACCCTCCGCCTGAATCTAGAAGCGAACGGTTCATTATTTCATTTTCATCATTGAAAATACGAAGATTTAAAACTTTATTTACCAACCATTCAACATCTGACGCATTATCTGCTGCTTCAATTCCTAAAAAGACAAGTAAGCCACTTTCAACAGTTCTTTCTTCAGACTTATCAATAATAACTTGAGCATTTTTAACCCTTTGAATAATAACTCGCATAATTAATTTCGGTAAAGAGTATCGTCCTCCAACATTTGTAAATATGAAGTATAACGAGATGAAGAAATTTTACCGGCTTCAACAGCCCCTATAATTGCACATTTTGGTTCGTTATGGTGTAAACAATTATGAAATTTACATTTATTTTTTCTTTTGTGAAATTCAGGAAAATAATTTCCAATTTCCTCAGGCTTCATATCTACCACTCCAAAACCCTTAATTCCTGGGGTATCTATAATCTTAATTCCTTTGGTTAAAGCAAACATTTCCGCATAGGTGGTGGTATGCATTCCCTGCTGATGTTGTTTTGAAATAGCTGCTGTTTTTATATTTAGACCTGGAGATATCGCATTTACTAAAGTAGACTTACCCACTCCACTATGTCCGGAAAACATACTCACTTTATCTTGCATTATAGATTTAACCGTTTCTATTTCAATACCCTTAGTAGCTGAAATACTGTAGGTAGAATATCCAATATCTTGATAAATTTTTTGAAATTTTTTTACTTCTTTTAATTCAAAATCTTCATAAGAATCTATTTTATTGAAAAGTAAAATAGCTGAAATTTGATAGGCCTCTGCAGTTACTAAAAAGCGATCTACAAAAGCTGGAAACGTAGAAGGGTTATTTAAGGTTATGATTAAAAAAACCTGATCAATATTAGAAGCGATTATATGGGTTTGCTTAGAAAGGTTTACTGATTTTCTCACAATATAATTTTTTCTTACTTCAATTTGAGTAATATTTCCCTCTGGTGCAGACGCATGATGATCAACTTCAAAGAGAACGTGGTCTCCAACAGCTACAGGATTGGTGCTTTTAATTCCTTTTAATCGAAGTTTTCCTTTTATTCTACAATCATAAAAAATACCTTTAGAATGAACCGTATACCAACTTCCCGTAGACCGATAAACAATACCTTTTTTCAAATGCTTTATTTACAAAGTAACAGCTTTTTTTTAAGCCTTTATGAATGAACGAGGTTTAGCGTAATTTGTATCTTTATAAAAAGTTTATTCATGGCCCAAAAAACACTTTTAATGATTTTAGATGGTTGGGGCAATTCTCCCGATCCAAAAATTTCTGCCGTTGATCAAGCTAAAACACCTTACATAGATTCTTTATACAAAAACTATAGTTACAATACCCTTAGAACCGATGGAAAGCATGTTGGACTTCCAGAAGGTCAAATGGGGAATAGCGAAGTAGGTCATATGAACCTGGGAGCTGGTAGAATAGTCTATCAAGATTTAGCTAAAATCAATTTAGCCATTGAAAATGATACTTTAAGAAATGAAAAGGTTTTAACTAAAAGTTTAGAATATGCTAAAGCCAATAATAAAAAGGTTCATCTATTAGGACTTCTTTCAAATGGTGGTGTACATTCGCATATAAATCACTTAGAGGGGTTATTAGACCTTATTGGAGAATACCATTTAAAGGAGGTCTACCTCCATGCTTTCACTGACGGACGAGATGTGGATCCGAAATCTGGTAAAGGTTTTATTGAAAGAATTGAAAAAAAATTATCTGAAACAGGTGGACAACTAGCCTCAATCATTGGTAGATACTATGCAATGGATCGAGACCAGCGCTGGGAACGAATTAAAAAAGCATATGACTTACTAATAAGTGGAAAAGGAACTGGAACAACTAACTTTTCAGAAGAACTTTTAAAAAATTATACTGCAGGAGTAACCGATGAATTTATTGAACCGCTTTTTAAAGATAATGGCACAGGAAAGCCTTTGGCTGTTATCACTAAAGATGATGTGATCTTATTCTTTAATTTTAGAACTGATAGAGGTAGGGAATTAACTCAAGTGCTCTCACAAAAAGCTTTTCCAGAACAAGAAATGAAACCTTTAGATCTGTATTATGTTACACTCACTAATTATGATAATTCATTTAAAAAAGTTAATGTGATTTTTGATAAAGAAAATCTAAAAGATACCCTCGGATATGTCTTAGCTAAAGCGTCAAAAACACAGCTTCGAATTGCTGAGACTGAAAAATATCCTCATGTAACTTTTTTCTTTAATGGGGGAAGAGAAATTCCATTTGAAGGAGAAGAACGTATTTTATGTCCTTCACCAAAAGTAGCTACTTATGATTTAAAACCTGAAATGAGTGCTTTTCAAATTAGGGATGCCGTTGTTAAAAAAATCAATACAACTACACCTGATTTTATTTGTTTAAATTTTGCTAATCCAGATATGGTTGGACATACCGGTAATATTCAAGCAGCTATTAAGGCCTGTGAATTTGTAGATGAATGTGCGGAAGCTGTTATTGAAACTGCCCTTGAAGCTGGCTATGTAAGCATTGTAATTGCAGATCATGGCAATTGTGAAACGATGGTTAATGCTGATGGAAGTCCTAATACTGCTCATACAACAAATCCTGTTCCAATTATATTAGTAGATGCTGAAAAGAAAAAAATAAGTGCTGGTATTTTAGGAGATATTGCACCTACTATTTTAGATTTGTTAGATGTTTCTCAACCAAAGACTATGACACAAAAGTCTCTAATTAATCGACAATGAGAACTATAACTTCGATTACTTTTTTATTGTTTGCTCTGATAAGTTGTAAAAATTCTTTACCAAAAAAAACACTCCAAAAACCACTTAATGTAGAAAGTATTATTGGAGAAGAAGGAGAAACTGTTTTAATTGGCTATGTAAATCGTACCAATCTGAATCTCCCCGAATTTCAAACTTGGTTTAAACCTGAATATGAAAACATTAAAATACCTGAAGGATGGTCAGCAAACTATTTGCCTTTTGCAGAAAACCTTGAATTTAAATTATTTTTGGGTACTTGGTGTGGTGATGCTCAACGTGAATTAAGAGGCATGTTTAAACTGCTTGATCTTCTAGGAATATCAGAAGATCGGATTGAAATGTATTCTATTTCTGAATATAAAGATAGTCCTCTGGGTTATGAAAAAGAATATGATATTCTAAATATCCCTTCCCTTATTTTTATTGAAGATGGAAATGAACTCAATAGAATTGTTGAATTTCCTGTTGAAAGTCTTGTTGAAGATTTTTCAAAAATTTTGAAAAAATTACCTTACGAGGACTCATACGCAGATTTTTAATATGGCGGCAATCGTACTAAAAACAATAGAGGAAATTGAATTAATGCGTGAAAGCGCTTTGATAGTATCTAAAACATTAGGAATGTTGGCCTCGGAAATTAAACCTGGTGTCAGTACTCTTAAGTTAGACGGCCTTGCAGAAACATTTCTTCGAGACCATAAAGCAGAACCAGGATTTTTAGGCCTATATAATTTTCCAAATACTCTTTGTATGAGTCCAAACTCACAAGTAGTCCATGGAATTCCAAGTAAAGAACTCCTTAAAGAGGGAGATATTATATCCATTGACTGTGGAGCTTTAAAAAATGGCTTTTATGGTGACCATGCCTATACCTTTGCAGTTGGAGAGATTGATCCAACAGTTGAAAGATTATTGGAAGTCACTAAAGCTTCACTCTATATAGGGATTGATAAGTTTCGTGAAGGAAACCGTATTGGAGACATGGCCTATGCAATTCAACATTACTGTGAAAAAGAAGGTTATGGTGTAGTCCGAGAATTAGTTGGACATGGTCTAGGAAAAATAATGCATGAAGGCCCGGAAGTTCCTAATTATGGAAAAAGGGGGCAAGGTAAAAAATTTCAAGAAGGAATGGTCTTGGCGATTGAACCAATGATTAATGGAGGTACCCATAGAATAAAACAACTTAAAGATGGTTGGACCATTCTTACTGCGGATGGTAAAGCAAGTGCTCATTTCGAACATGATGTTGCTTTAATTAATGGAAAACCTGAACTGCTCTCAACTTTTCAATACATTTATGAAGCTCTAGGTATTAAAAGTGATGAAGAAATACCCTTTAGAAAAGAACCTTTAATCATATGAAATGGTTATTAAATTTTATTCCTAGGCCTCTTTTAATTTCACTGAGTATTTGGTTTAGACCTTTTATTAAACTTTACTTTAAAGGAACACGATTTACAGATCCTATAGATGGAAGTTCCTATCGTAAGTTTTTGCCCTATGGTTATCACAAACATCGTGAGAATGCATTATGCCCTGGAACACTTTCTTTAGAAAGGCACCGACTTTTGTGGCTCTACCTTTCAAGAGAAACATCCTTTTTAAAAGAAAACTTAAAGGTTTTACACGTAGCACCCGAACAAGTATTTTACACAAAGTTCAAGAACCTGAAAAAATGGGACTATACCACAACAGATCTTCACTCTCCTATTGCAGATATTAAGGCAGACCTATGCGATTTACCTTTTGAAGACAATCAATATGACTTGATTTTGTGTAATCATGTGTTGGAACATATACAAAATGATATTAAGGCCATGCGTGAACTTTACAGAGTTCTAAAAAAAGACGGTACCTTAATTGCACAAGTACCCTTGGAGGAAAACCGTGATACCACTTTTGAAGATGACACCATTATAGATAAAAAAGAACGAACCCGTATTTTTGGACAATATGATCATCTAAGGGTGTATGGGAAAGATTACTACTTTCGACTTCAATCTGTTGGTTTTAAAGCTGAAGGAGTTGATTTTTTGAACAGTTTAAGTAATCATGAAAAAGAATACTTTGCCCTTCCAAAACAGGAACGGATTCCTGTGGCAATTAAAAAATAATTATAAGCCTACTAATTCTCATTTAAAAAGCCGGATGAAAAAACCTCTTTTACTTTACCCAATGAATCTGATAGAATCCAGTAGGCCTCTAGACTTGGTTGTTTTTCAATAAGTAATTTAGCCTGCTGTAAAGGCATTACCATGAGTGCTGTAGCAAAAGCATCTGCTTTCATACAATTTTCTGCTAAAACGGAAACACTTAATATGTTAGACGGAATCGCTTTTCCTGTTTTTGGGTTTATTGAATGCACCCATCGTTCTCCAGTAGTTTCGTTTATAGAAAATTTTCTGTAATTCCCTGAGGTAGCTAAAGCCTTATTTTCTAGTGTAATTACTTGAATAAAAGTTCGGTTTTCTCCTTGATGAGGATCATCAATGGCTACTTTCCAAAATGAATTAGATTTTAAACTTTTACCTTGAGCAACAATTTCGCCTCCAATTTCAACTAAAAAAGAAGCAACCTTAAGATGTCTAAGACACTTAGCCAAGACATCAACTGCATAGCCTTTTGCTATAGCGTTGAAATCAAAATATACTTTTGGGTGTTTCTTAAGTATGGTATTATTAATACTTAACTTTGTTTTATCCCATCCTGTAAATTGTAAAATACTATCCAATTGTTGAGTAGATACAGTATTAAGCTTTTTGCCAGGACCAAAACCGTAGGCATTAACTAATGCGCCAACAGTTGGATCAAAAAAACCATCAGTAGTATTGTAAACTTCAGTTGCTTGGTTATATACTGCTACAAAATGATCATCAACAACAAGCAAACTATCTCCCTTGTTAATTTTTGAAATATCAGAAGTTGGAATATAAGTTGACAAAGATTGATTTAATACTGCAAAAAGAGAATCTACTTTGTGTTCTACAAAAGTTTCTTCTAAATTTTCTGTATTAAATGAAATAGAATAGGTTGTTCCAAGCGCAAAGCCCTGTATGCGTTTTGAAACAAGATGATTTTCCTGATGGCAGCTGAAAAATAAACCTAAAAATACAATACTAAATAATTGTTTGGAGTCCATCGAAATTAACCACATACGGATCATTTTTAGTTAAAGGTTTTTCGTAATCATTGGCATGAGCAAAACCAACTCCTGCATAAAATAGTCTAGCTTTATTTTTTTCTGCATGATTTTTAACTTTATTCATCCTAATTAAATCATATTCTTTGGGTGCATTAGGGTATAAACAACCCTGAACCATTACAAAATAAAGAATTTTATCTTTTACACAAACAAACTGGGGAGAGCGTTTGATTTGTGAATTAACCGCTAGAAATTCATATCCTTCAATCTCCAAATATTTACCAACTTCTCCCATAGCAAGTTGATGAATGTCAAGTAAGTTTAATATTTTCATAGCAATAACCAAAATAAAAAAGAGGCTTAAAAAGCCTCTTTAAATTTATCCCCCAAAGTCGTCAAAACGAACATTCTCAGGTGGAACTCCAAAATCATCTGCCATACGTTCAATAGCCTGGTTCATTAATGGTGGCCCACAAAAATAAACTTCAATATCTTCAGGCGAATCATGATGATTTAAATAATTATCAATTACTACTTGGTGAACAAAACCTGTAAAACCATCTCCTTCACCTTCTAAACCATCTTTTACGTTCCAATTGTCTTCTTTCATTGGCTCAGATAAAGCGATGTAAAATTTAAAATTTGGATAATCTTTTTCTAAAGCTCTAAAATGTTCTGTGTAAAATAATTCTCTTTTTGAACGACCTCCATACCAAAAAGTAACTTTACGACCTGTTTGTAATGTTCTGAATAATTCATACAAGTGAGAACGCATTGGGGCCATTCCTGCTCCCCCACCTACGTATAACATTTCAGATTCTGATTCATTAATAAAAAATTCGCCATAAGGTCCTGAAATAGTAACCTTATCACCTGCTTTTTTTGAAAAGATATAAGAAGAAGCTACACCAGGATTAATATCGCTCCAATCATTTTTTGTACGATCAAAAGGGGGAGTAGCAATACGAACATTTAACATAATTTCTTTTCCTTCAGCAGGAAAAGAAGCCATTGAATAAGCTCGCTCAACTGTTTCAGGATTTTTCATAGTTAGTGGCCACAAATTAAATTTATCCCATTCTAATTTAAATTTATCGGGCTCTCCAGGATGTTCTTCAGGATGAGCAGATATATCAATATCTTGATATTTAACTTCACATTGAGGTATTTCAATTTGAATATACCCCCCCGCTTTATAATCCATTTCCTCAGGAATTTCGATTACAAATTCTTTAATAAAAGAAGCAACATTCCAGTTTCTAAGAACATTAGCCTCATATTTTTTGATTCCAAAAACCTCTTCCGGAACTTGAATAACCATGTCTTGCTTAACTTTAACTTGACATCCTAAACGCCATCCTTCTGCCACTTCTTTTCTGGAAAAGTGAGGGGCTTCCGTTGGAAGAATTTCTCCTCCTCCTTCAATCACTTGACATTTACATTGTATACATGTTCCTCCACCTCCACATGCGGAAGGTAAAAATATCTTATTATTTCCTAGGGTGCTTAGCAAGGTACTTCCTGAGGAAACTTCTACAGTATTACCACCATTTATTAATAAGGATACTGGACCTGATGGCAATAACTTTGCTTTGGCGCCTAAAAGCATTCCTACTAACAAAAAAGTAACAATTAAAAAAACAACAACACTCGCTAAAACAACTGAATAATCCATTCTTAAATTATAATTTAATTCCCATAAAACTCATAAAACCTAATGCCATCAACCCTGTAATTATGAAGGTAATTCCTAATCCACGAAGCGGGGCGGGTACATTAGAATAGGTTATTTTTTCACGAATAGCAGCAATGGCAAGTATTGCCAACAACCAACCTATTCCTGAACCTAATCCATATACTGCAGACTCTGCTACGCCAGAAAAATCCTTTTGTTGCATAAACAAAGAACCGCCCAAAATTGCACAGTTTACTGCAATTAGCGGCAAAAATATTCCTAGTGCACCATATAAAGCGGGTGCGAATTTTTCAACAATCATTTCTACTAATTGGACCATAGAGGCAATTACAGCAATAAACATTATAAAGCTTAAAAAGCTTAAGTCTAAGTCTGCGTATTGAGCTCCTAACCAAGATAGTGCACCTGGGCGCAATAAATAAGTATCTAATAAAAAGTTAATTGGAACAGTAATTGCAAGAACAAAGATTACAGCAAATCCAAGTCCAACTGCAGTTTTTACTGTTTTTGAAACTGCCAAATAAGAACACATTCCTAAAAAATAAGCAAAAATCATGTTCTCTATGAAGATGCTTTTAATAAATAAATTTAAATATGCTTCCATGAGATTCTCTTAATTTTTTTCAATTAAACTTCGGTTACGTGCTCGTTGAATCCAAATTAGAATCCCAACTGTAATAAGTGCCATAGGAGATAGCAACATCAATCCATTATCTTCATATCCCATTTGATAAAGTGCATCTGGTACTACTTGAAAGCCTAATAGTTTTCCTGAACCTAGCAACTCTCTAAAAAAAGCTACAATCACTAGAATAAAACCGTAACCTGCAGCATTTCCAATACCATCTAAAAAGGATTTCCATACACCGTGACCTAAAGCAAAAGCTTCTAGACGTCCCATTACAATACAGTTTGTTATTATTAATCCAATAAAAATGGAAAGTTCTTTACTCACATCATATGCATATGCTCGCAACACCTGATCAACTAAAATTACCATTGAGGCTACAACCACAAGTTGAACAATAATACGTATCCGGTTTGGAATAAGGTTTCTAAGTAAAGAAATGATAACATTGCTGGCAGCCATTACAACCATTACAGAAACACTCATTACCAAAGCTGGTTTTAATTGAACTGTGATGGCTAATGCAGAACAAATTCCCAAAACCTGAACAGTGATTGGGTTATTATCGTCCATAGGGTCTGATAATAATTTTCGATTTTTTTTTGAAAAAAGAGGTTCCTTCTCTTTGTTCACGAAGAGGATAGTTGCTTCTTCTGCTGGATTAACTGTTTTTTCTTCCATTTAATTGTAATTCAAAGCCAATGTTATGGCTGTTGTATTAAGATAAGGTATATAATGTTGTAAACGCTCTGTAATCATCTCTGTTACCCCATCACCTGTAATGGTAGCACCAGAAATAGCATCTACCTCATGGTCATCTTTATCAAGATCTTTTGGATCATTATTTGTTTTCGAAACATTTATACCTACTAATTTTCCTTTAGAATCAAAAATTTTTTCTCCTACAAAGCTATTTTGAAACCATTGTTGTGTAATTTCTGCTCCTAACCCAGCCGTTTCTCCCTTATGATCAAAAACAGCACCTTTAATGGTGTTTTTGTCTTCTTCTAAGGCAATGTATCCCCAGATAGCATTCCATAATCCTGCTCCTCTCAAAGGAACAACATAAGATTTAACACCTTCGACATTAGCTACATATAAGGGAAAACGCTGTTCAGAAACTGGTTTTTTCAATTCCTTATTCAATTCTAATTCAAACGCATCTGTATCTGAATCTACACTTCCTCCTGTTACTAAAGAAAGTTCTTCAACTATAAATTTGTTATATAAGGTTTCTGCCATTTCGCGATCGGTTTTTATACCAATAGTGGCCAGGATATTTTGCATTTTTTCTTTACGGACATTTGATGCTTGTAAATCTTTTAATGCGGTAGCTGTAAAAGCAAGAGCAGATGCAACTATAAGCACCATCACTGTGGCAAATAAAAAGGTATAAGCGTTACTATCTCTATTCATCGTTATGCTGATTTAAGTTCTTGAGCTAATGCCCAACGTTTTTTACGTTTTTTAATATTTCCATTCACTACATAGTGATCAATGGTTGGAGCAAACACATTCATTAAAAGGATCGCTAGCATTACTCCTTCAGGATATGCAGGATTGAATACGCGAATCATAATACATAAAATTCCAACTAGAAAACCATATATCCATTTTCCTTTATTCGTTTGTGCTCCAGATACAGGATCTGTTGCCATAAACACAATTCCAAAAGCAAACCCTCCAACAATCAAATGATTCATCCAAGAAAAACTCATTAGGGCATTTGCACCCCATAGGTTAAACAACAAGCCCATTACAGCAGCCCCAAGAATTCCTCCAGTAATAATTCGCCAGCTCCCTATGCCTGTAACTATTAGAATTAAAGCGCCTACTGCTACCCAAAGAGTAGATGTTTCTGCTATGGAGCCAGGAATAGCTCCTTGGAACATTTCAAACATGGAGTATTTTACATCCCCTCCAGCAGCTAGTGTTCCTAAAATTGTTTCACCTGAAATTGCCTCTACATTACTTGCTTCAGAAACCCATACTTTATTTCCAGACATATAAGTTGGATAAGCAAAAAAGGCGAAAGCTCTTGCGGTTAATGCTGGGTTTAAAATATTCATCCCGGTTCCTCCAAACGCTTCTTTTGCAATTAAAACAGCAAAAGCAGTAGAAATTGCAACCATCCAAAGCGGAATGTCAACGGGCATAATCATAGGAATTAATAATCCTGTTACAAGATATCCTTCATTTACTTCATGACCTCTGTAGACTGCAAAACCAAATTCTATAGAGAGACCCACTACATAGGATACAATAATCATAGGAACAATTTTCCAAGAACCATGAATAAAGGCTTCTATAAAAGTAAATGGGGTTTCCATTTGATAATAATACTGATATCCCGTATTATAAATTCCGTAAATTAAGGCAGGCATTAAGGCTATAATTACCGTAACCATTGTGCGTTTTAAGTCAACAGCATCTCGAATATGAGCTCCTTTTTTTGTTGTATGATTAGGTACAAATAAAAAAGTATCGAAAGCATTAATTGCAGGTGCAAACTTTTCTAATTTCTGTCCCTTTTCAAAAGGTTTTTTAATGGCATCTAAACGTTTTCTTAAAGCATTCATACGTGTCTATTTATCCTACTTCATTAATCATTAACTCTATTCCTTGTTTAATGATTTCTTGTGCCTCCAACTTAGAGGTATTTGCATAATCAATTAAACCAAAATCTTCTGGGACTACTTCATAAATCCCTAAAGCCTCCATTTTTTCAATATCTTCAATCATACAAGCTTTTATTAACTGCATAGGGAATAAATCTAATGGGAAAACTTTTTCCATCTCACCAGTAACAACAATTGCGCGTTCTTCACCATTTAAATTTGTGTCTACCGAAAAACCTTTTTTGTTAAAAAGTTTCGAAAAAGAAGTGTTTGAAAGGCTCAAAATATGATTGTCTTTGAAAGGTAGCCATCCAAACATTCTATAATCGTTTCCTTCAGGAATAACAGAAACAGTATTATTATAATACCCTAAATACCCATTTTCGTGAGAAGTGCTTCCCGAAAGAACATCACCATTAATACAGCGAACTTGATCTTCAGTAATAGTAACTTCTGAGAGCATTGGAGAGAGTTCTATTCCTATGTTTACAGAGAAATATTTTGGATATTTTACGGCACTACCCGCAAGAGCAATAGTTCGTTTAAGATCTTGAACACCTGTTAATACAAAATTTCCAATGTTGGCAACATCTTCTGCATTGACGGTCCAGACTTTGTCACCCATATTAATTGGACTTAATTCTTGAATATGTAAACTTAAATTTCCTGCTGGATGAGGACCAGAAACAGTGTATTTTTGGACATTTTCAATATTTTCAAATGGTTTTGAAAAAGCAGCATCAATTCCTAAAAATACAGCTTGATCAACTAATGAATTGAGTACCGTTAAGCCTGTTTTAAAGTTATCATGCTTTTTTTCTAAAATATATTGAAAATCTGCACCTAAAGGAGCTGTGTCGATCGTAGAAACAAAAATAGCATTGGGAAAGTCGTCAGGATTAGCGATGGTCCCATAAGGTCGTTGTTTTATAAAAGGCCAACTTCCACTTTCTAACAAAAGTGATATTAATTCTTTTCGTCCAAGAGTTTCCCATTGGTCAACTTTGTGTAAACGTATCTCGTTATTACCATCAGATTCAATAATAATTTGCTCAATCTTTCTTTTGGCTCCTCGATTGATTGATTTGATAGTTCCTGAAACTGGAGATACTATCTTAATCCTTGGTTCCTTCTTATTAAAAAAAACAGGGTCACCTGCTTTAACGATATCACCTTCGTTAACTGAAAGTTTTGGAATTAACCCAAAAAAGTCGTCCGGGTTTAGCGCGTATGTGGAGGAAGGAATTTTGTTGGAAATTATTTTCTCCGCTGATCCTTTTAAATTCAGTTTAGCTCCCCTTTGAGTTCGAATACCTTTTTTTATATTCATTAAATTATTTAATTCTAAAAATCATGCAAATTTACTAATAAACACTCTTTTTTCTGAAGCAAAACCATAGGAAAAAGTATTATTTATATTGATTCTAAATAATCGTTTAATCTTTTTAATTAGAAGGACTCAATTTGGTTAAGCAACAATGAAGATATACCTTTACTTTTGATGAACACAAAAGATCTCTTCATTGTTTTACTTACCATCGGAACACAATTTATTTGTTATGCACAAAAAGGAATAGATTATACTGCTAAAGACTATATTAAAACAGTACAATTTTCTGGTTTACAACAAAATGATGGGTTTCCGATTGTTGCATTGGGCGAAAAATTTGAACTAAAATTTGATGATTTAAATGGTGATGAAGCAGATTATTACTACAGGTTTAGTTTTTATAATCATGATTGGACTAAATCAACATTATTTAAAAACGAATTTCTAGAAGGCTTTGATAATCTCAGAATTGATAAATACACCACTTCCTTCAACACCTTACAAACCTATACCCACTACCAACTTGAAATCCCTAATAATGATATACAATTTAAAGTGTCAGGAAATTATGTTTTAGAGGTCTACTCTAGTGATGATGAGTTAATATTTTCCAGACGTTTTTGTATTTATGACCCCCAAGCTTCAATTCAAGCAGGAGTCTTTCGAACACAAAATATGGATCGTTTCTCAACACATCAATCCGTTCATTTTACAATAATTCCTAACGATATTAGCTTTAGAAATCCTAAAGAAAATATTAATGTGGTCTTACTTCAAAATCAACAATGGGACAGAATGATAACTGATTTAAAACCTCAATATTTTAATGGAAGAGCAATTAAATATCGTTACGGTATTCCATCACAATTTGAAGGTGGAAATGAATATTTTTATTTTGACACAAAAGATCTTCGTATAACTACCCCCAACATTAGCTACGTCAATAGAGCTTCTCTATACGAATCATACTTAAACATTGATATTCCTAGATTATATTCTGACTATGCATATGCTCCTGACATTAATGGAAAATACGAAATAAGAAATATTATGGTTCCTGGAAATTCTGATACAGAAGCAGATTACGGATATGTATATTTCAGCTTAGCTTCAGACTATAACCTTAAAGAAGAAGAAATCTTTATTTATGGAAATTTTAATGGCTATGAATTAAAAGAACAGAATAAAATGTATTATAATCCTGCATTAGAAATCTATGAAGGCTTGCTTCTTTTAAAACAAGGTTTCTACAATTACAAATATGTCATGAAAATAGGTAATCAACTTAAAAAAAATGCAATAAGTGATTCACATGCTCTTACAGAAAATGATTACCAAGTATTGGTCTACTATAGAAATATAGGAATGCAATATGACGCATTAATAGGGGTTGGAAATGCAAATTCCTTTGAATTACAAAATTAATAGTTTTTGAAAAGTGCTATTTCACTTTTAATAACTTTATTAAATCAATAAGTTTAATAACCATTGATACATCAGGTCACAAAAGGAATTAAAATCTCTGTTGAAGTCAAATTTGAAGGAACTTTTACCAGAAAGTCTTTTCAACAGCATGCATTTACCTATTATATATCTATTGAAAATTTAGGTAAAGACACCATTCAATTAGTTTCACGTCATTGGAAAATACTAGAATCTACCAATCGACCTAATTATTTGAAAGGCAATGGTGTTGTGGGCGTCAAACCAATTTTAAAATCCGGGGAAATTTATTCTTATAAATCGGGATGTCATATCAATTCAACAGTTGGATCAATGTCTGGAAAATACACAATGATTAATTTTACTAATGCTCAAAAATTCAGTGTTGATGTTCCTAACTTCAAGTTAAGTGTTCCTTACATTTTAAATTAAGCCACTTTTTAGTAGTTGACGTTTAATCTTAAATCTATACTTTTATAAAAAAAACATGGCAAATAGCGTTTTTAAGGTACCACATCCAGCAAATGAATCCATTCTAACTTACTCACCGGGAAGTACTGAAAAAGAGGCCGTATTAGCCACCTACTCTAAAATGTACAATGAAACCATAGAGATTCCTATGCGCATTGGTAATCAAAATATTACAACAAAAGAGACGGCTTCTATGCAGCCACCACATGACCACAAACATAAACTTGGGGTCTATCATAAAGCAAATAAAGCACATATCAATAAAGCCATTGACGCAGCTCTTCAAGCTCGTATTTCTTGGAGTCAAATGCCCTGGGAATCTAGAGCTGCTATTTTTCTTAAAGCTGCAGAACTTATTGCCGGCCCATATCGAGCAAAAATAAACGCTTCAACCATGCTTGCGCAATCGAAAACTATTCACCAAGCTGAAATTGACGCTGCTTGTGAATACATTGACTTTTTAAGATTCAACGTAGCCTTTATGGAGGAAATTTATGAAAATCAACCCGAAAGTGGACCTGGTGTTTGGAACCGTTTAAGTTACCGACCTTTAGAAGGATTTGTGTATGCAGTGAGTCCTTTTAATTTTACAGCGATTGCCGGAAACCTTTGTGCAAGTGCGGCAATGATGGGAAATACTGTGGTTTGGAAACCTAGTGATCACCAAGTCTTTTCAGCCAATATTCTCATGAAAGTATTCCAAGAAGCTGGACTACCAGATGGCGTAATCAACATGGTGTTTGGAGATCCAGAAATGATTACTAATACAATCTTAGAAAGTGAAGATTTTGCGGGAATTCACTATACAGGGTCTACAGAGGTGTTTAGAAATATTTGGAGTAAGATTGGTGCCAATATCGGTCACTATCGCTCTTACCCCAGAATTGTCGGGGAAACAGGTGGAAAGGATTTTATTATCGCACACCCATCATCAAATTCTAAAGAAGTTGCTACCGGAATTATTAGAGGTGCCTTTGAATTTCAAGGTCAAAAATGCTCTGCAGCTTCTCGAGTTTATTTACCAAAATCAATTGCTAGTGATATTATTGACTATGTGAAATCTGACCTAAAAACAATAAAAATGGGGTCTCCAGAAAATTTTGAAAATTTTGTAACCGCTGTAATTCATAATGGTGCATTTGAAAGATTAGCAAATGCTATTGAACAGGTAAAAATTGATTCTGAAGCAGAAATTGTTGCGGGTGGTGGTTATGACGATAGTAAAGGATATTTTGTTGAACCTACTGTAGTAATAACCTCAGATCCACAATATCACACTATGAAAAAAGAACTGTTTGGTCCATTGGTGACAATTTATATCTATCCAGATTCAAAATGGTCAGAAACTCTTTCTTTAGTTGATAAAACTTCAGAATATGCTCTAACGGGTGCTGTATTTTCTCAAGATCGATATGCATTAGAAGAAGCCTTAACTGCATTAGAAAACGCAGCTGGAAATTTCTATATTAACGACAAGCCTTCAGGAGCTGTTGTTGGCCAACAACCTTTTGGTGGTGCTAGGGGCTCTGGAACTAATGACAAAGCAGGGTCTGCTGCAAATTTAATGCGATGGGTATCCCCCAGATTAATTAAAGAAACCTTTGTGCCAGCTTCTGATTATCGATATCCGTTTTTAGGATAAAATTAAATACTCGCTACGACATATAAAGAAGAGGTAATCTCAAAGGGAATTTATAAAGGAACATAGACCACCTTTTTCATTTCAAAAAAATCATCGTTAAAATGTTGGGCTAAATCAAACTGCTGTGCTTTTGGAAATTTCAAAAGCTCTTGAGTAAGATCTCCGCCTTTTAAATATAATATTCCGTTTTTAATACAGTGCTTGTGAGTGGAGCGAATATTTTTTTTGACCCAAGGAACAAAAATATCCATTTTTGTTACAGCTCGACTTACCACAAAATCAACTTTTTGGTTAAAATTTTCTGCTCTTATTTTTGAAACTGAAATATTTTTCAAGTCCAAAGCTGCTATAACCTCCTCTACTACTTTTATCTTCTTTCCAATACTGTCGATAAGGAAAAAATGAGTTTGTGGAAACAAAATAGCCAATGGAATTCCTGGAAAACCACCACCAGTTCCAACATCTAAAACTTTAGAATTTGGTAAAAATTGCAACACTTTAGCAATTCCTAGAGAATGCAATAGATGCCGTTCATAAAAAAAATTGATATCTTTTCTTGAGATAACGTTAATTTTAGAATTCCAATCTTCATAAAGAATAGGTAAGTTTTTAAACTTTTCTATTTGAGAAGCTGAAAGTGAGGGAAATATTTCTATTAGCTTATTCAAGGTGATGTTTTGATTAGAATGTTTTTTCGACTATTTTTACTAAATAATATTTTTTATGCAAGCTACACAAAGCCTTCGATTTTCTCGAAAAGACCCAAAACAATTTTTCAAAACACTAAATCAGCGAGTCAATAAATATTTCAAAGAAAAAAAAGTTCATAAAACTGGAAACTGGAAACTTTATTTCAAAACAGTTGTTATGTTCTCTCTTTTTATTACACCTTATGTGTTACTAATCGTGCTAAATATTAGTCTCTGGTACAAACTGTTGCTAGCAATTGTAATGGGTGTGGGAATGGCAGGTATCGGGATGAACGTAATGCATGATGGTAATCATGGGTCATTCTCAAGATATCCTTTCATAAATAAAATTATGGGAAGTAGTATCTATTTTTTAGCTGGAAATGTATTTAATTGGAAAATTCAGCATAATCTTTTACATCATACTTATACTAATATTCTAGGACATGATGAAGATCTTGAAGCTGGTCGTGTTTTGCGTTTTTCAAAAAATGCTGAATGGATGCCTCATCACAGATTTCAACATTTATATTTCTTTTTTTTATATGGATTGTTAACTATTAATTGGGCAATATTTACAGATTTACAGCAAATGAAGCGCTATTTGAAAAAAAAATTATCTTATGCCAACAGCAAACGCCCAAGTCTTCAATGGATAGGTTTATTTATAACTAAAGTAATGTATTGGAGTATTTGGATTATTATACCTATGATTTTAATAAATGCTCCTTGGTGGTCTGTTATAGTTGGATTTATAGTTATGCATTATACTGCTGGACTTATCTTAAGCCTAGTATTCCAACTAGCCCATATAATGGAAGATGCTGAAATGCCAATGCCAGAAGCTTCAGGGACAATGAAAAATACTTGGGCGATACACCAACTTTTAACAACTGTAAATTTTTCTACCAAAAATCGGTTTGTTAATTGGTTTACTGGAGGATTAAATCATCAAATTGAACATCATATTTTTCCACATATAAGCCATGTGCACTACACAAAAATTTCAGAAATTGTAAAAAAAACTGCTCGAGAATTTAATTTACCCTATAACGAATATAAAACAACCCGAAGTGCAATACTTTCGCACTTTAGATTTTTAAAACAAATGGGGGTACAACCCATCTAAACAATAATCATGGACCAATTATCAGCTCGGATAAACAGTTTACCTGTTTCCGAAACGCTTGCCATGGCAGCTAAAGCCAGAGAATTAAAAAATAAAGGGATTGATATTATTGGCCTAAGCCTGGGTGAACCTGATTTTAATACTCCAGAATTCATTAAAGATGCTGCTATACAGGCGGTAAAAGATAACTACAACTCTTACAGCCCTGTAGATGGATATGCTGATTTAAAACAGGCTATTTGTGCTAAATTTAAACGCGATAACAACCTAAACTATTCACCTTCACAAATTGTTGTATCAACAGGAGCAAAACAATCAATCGCAAATTTATGTATGGTACTTTTAGATCCCGGAGATGAAGTACTCCTCCCTGCACCTTATTGGGTAAGTTATTCAGCAATTGCAACCTTAGCAGAAGCAACATCTATTATCATCCCTTCATCTATAGAAACAGACTTTAAAATTACCCCAGAACAGTTAGAAGCATTCATAACGCCTAAAACTAAATTGGTAATGTTTAACTCTCCAAACAATCCCAGTGGAACTATTTATACTGAGGCAGAATACCGTGCTCTAGGAAAAGTACTAGAAAAATATCCTAACATTTTTATTCTATCAGATGAAATATATGAACACATTAATTATGGAACTGAACATTTTAGTATAGCAGCAATTCCAGAACTATACGATCGCACTATAACAGTGAACGGTGTTGCAAAAGCCTTTGCGATGACTGGTTGGCGTATTGGGTATATTGGTGCCACTGATTGGATCGCCAAAGCCTGTAATAAAATGCAGGGGCAAATCACGTCTGGAGCAAATTGTATAGCACAACGAGCAACCATTGCTGCTCTGGAAGCTCCGGTCAGCAATATTCAGTATATGATTGATGAATTTGCAAAACGTCGTGTGATGATCATAAAACTTCTCAGCAGTATAGATGGCTTTAAGATGAATAAGCCACAAGGAGCATTTTATGTATTCCCTGATATTTCCTATTATTTTGGAAAAACGATTCAAGGAAAAACAATTTCTAATGCTTCTGATTTCTCTATGCTTCTTTTAGAAGAAGCTCACGTTGCAACTGTTACTGGTGAAGCTTTCGGTAATGAAGCTTGTATTCGAATTTCTTACGCTGCCTCGGTTGAAAATATTCAAGAAGCTGTAGGGCGTATTGCCAGTGTATTAAAATAAAAACTCTTCTGAAAAATTGCAAATAGCGATTTTTTTTATTGGACCTAATACAAAATTAAGAGAGCAAAAACATAAGCGTACTTTAACATTCTAATCATATATATGATATTTGAAGATTTAAAACTTGAAGATCCCATTCTGAAAGCCATAGAGAAACAGGGGTACACAAATCCTACACCCATTCAAGAACAAGCTATTCCTATTTTATTAAATGGACATGATTTATTAGGTGTTGCTCAAACAGGGACTGGGAAAACAGCTGCTTTTGGAATACCGATTCTAAACCACTTACTCAAAGAAAATAATACTGTCGGAAAACGAAAAATTAAAGCTCTTGTAGTTACACCCACTAGGGAGCTTGCTATACAAATTGCTGAAAGTTTTAGGGCCTACGGTCAATTTACCAACCTGAGAAATACAGTAATTTTTGGCGGTGTAAAACAATCTAAGCAAGTTGCCAGTCTCCAGCAAGGAGTTGATATTTTAGTTGCTACACCGGGACGATTATTAGATTTGATGAACCAAGGTTACATTTCCTTTAGTAACTTAAAATATGTAGTCTTAGATGAAGCCGATCAAATGCTTGACATGGGCTTTATTCACGATGTTAAGAAAATTATTGCTAAACTACCCCCAAAAAGGCAATCCTTATTTTTTTCAGCTACCATGCCCAAAAGTATTGTTGACTTGTCACAAAAAATGTTGGGTGATTTTAAAAGGGTAACTATAAAACCACAACAAGCGACAGCAGAAAAGGTTGAACAAGGTGTCTACTTTGTTAGTAAAAACAATAAACCGAAATTATTAATACATCTTTTAGAGGGACGAAGTTCAGATTCTGTACTAGTATTCTCACGCACAAAACATGGGGCCAATAAAATTGTAAAAGTTTTAGATAAAGCTAACATCAAGTCGGCAGCAATTCACGGGAACAAATCACAGCTTCAACGTCAAAAAGCATTAGGAGCTTTTAAAGATGGATCTTTAAAAGTGCTTATTGCAACAGATATTGCGGCCAGAGGAATTGATGTAGATGATTTGGCCTTGGTAATTAATTATGACTTACCTAATGTTTCTGAAACCTATGTTCATAGAATTGGCAGAACTGGTCGTGCAAGTGCGAGTGGAATTGCACTTTCTTTTTGCATGGGAGACGAACGGCCTTATTTAAAGGATATTGAAAACCTCATCAAACAACAAGTGCCTCGAATGGGAGAACATCCTTTTTTGGAAGGTGCTGATGTAGTTGAGGGTTCACTATCAAAAAAACCACAAGCCCGAAATAAAAACCGGAATAAATCAAATAACACCCGTAACAAAAATCGAAATTGGAGATAAACCTTAAACAAAACTATAAACACTTAAAAAGTGACATAAGCTCCCCAAAAGTACAAATACGTGAAAAATTGCATGATTATAATTGATTTTTTTAAGTAAATACATTAGTGCTCCCAGAGTATAAAAAATACCCCCCAAGAATAGAAGTTTTACTCCTTGAATAGGAAATTTTTCCATCAAAGGGTTAATAGCAAAAATAATTTGCCAACCCATAAGGACATACATAACTGTAGAAATTTTCTCAAACCTTCCAGTATAAAATAATTTTAAGACTATTCCAATCAGAGCAAAGGTCCAAGTAAAAATAAAAATATACCATCCTAAAGATCCTGACAGAATGATAAGTGTGAATGGGGTATAGGTTCCTGCAATTAAAACATATATGGCAGCATGGTCTAAAATGTTCAATTTTCTTCTCTGCTTGGGCTCTTTAGCTGCATGATAAAAAGTAGAGGCAGCATATAAAACTATCAAGCTAACTCCATAAACAACCAAACTAACTGGCTTCCAAAATCCTCCATAATCAAGTGATTTATAAATAAGTAAGGGTAAGGCAATACAACTAGATAATAATCCAAAAGCGTGGGTTAAAACATTCAACCGTTCTTCTTTTTCAGAATAGAGGTAATTTAAATCTTTACTCATGTTTTAAAAAATCAAATATGTATTTGTCGCTCCTTTAAATCCTGATAGTATAGCGCAAGGGTAGTATTGTGCCAAGGAATAACAGCAAAAACGCCCACAATAAGACACAATAAACCTAAAAGATACCATGGGATAAAACGCAAGTTTAGTTCCAATAATTCAATTTTATTGCCATCGGTTAACTTCCAGCTTTTTTCTAAAGCGTTTTGAAAAGAAATATCGGGATCATCAACAATGATATAATAGGTCATAGAAAAACCCAAAGCTACTATGATCCCGGGAATAATTAACAAAACCATTCCAACAAGCGTAAGTAAAGTAATAATAGCATAGCACAACAACACAGTACCTAAAGGTTTAAATCCCTCAAATAAAAGTTCAAAACGTGTTTCTTCGCCTTTAACCAAATTCATAAAGAAAAAACACAAGCCTAATTGAAGGGGGCCTGCCAGTAAAAAACTTACCATCTCACCATAACTATTGAGTTCGGCAGGAAGGGCTACTGCCAAACCATAGACCAAACAAACTCCAATGGCCAGAATCCAACAGGGCTCCAATAAAATCCTTGCCTTTCGCATTAATTGAAGTAAATCCATAATTAAATTTGATTTTAAGAATATATTCTATTAATTCTTTATGAATTGATAATCTTTTCTTGTTGATTAATTGACTCTTGGTGAATCGCTTTAAACACTCTTAAGATAAATTCTTCAGAAAGATTACGTTCCTGTCCCTCTAAAATCATTTTACCCAGAATCTCATTCCAGCGTTTATTTTGAAGAACTGCAACATTGTTATCTCTTTTAAGAGTACCTATTT